>Ga0307374_10012049_pt1 | contig 12191 bp, 11 predicted proteins | sample OX3MG_FD_202532 | JGI IMG/M metagenome (GOLD analysis project Ga0307374, IMG submission 202532) | Soil microbial communities from Risofladan, Vaasa, Finland - OX-3 | ecosystem: Environmental > Terrestrial > Soil > Coastal area > Acid sulfate soil | place: Finland: Risofladan, Vaasa | collected...
CGGTCACGACGAGTCTGCACATCGACTTTCTTCGCAAGCCCGAGTTGACTGATCTGATCGCGCGCGCTCGTCTCATCAAGCTCGGCAAGCGTCTGAGCGTGAGCGATGTTGAACTCTTTTCAAGAGGTAGCGAAAAACTCGTGGCCAAGGCGCAAGTCACGTACTCGATCCCCTAACGACGCAACGAACGTCGCGACTTCGCCGGTAAGGTCGAGCCGAACTTTGAACGAAGGCCCTGTCGTGAGCGATCAACTGGAAGGCACACTCTCAAAAGGATTGCTCGCCGTCATGGCGATTGCCGTGGGCTCGATCGTCGCGAACCTCTACTACCTGCAACCTCTGCTGCACCAGATTTCGAAGGACTTTCGCGTCGGGCCAGGTCGCGCCTCGCTACTCATCACGCTCATTCAAGTGGGCTACGCGATCGGCCTCGCCTTCGTGCTTCCCCTGGGCGACCTCATCGCCCGGCGCACGTTGGCGCTGAGCATCTTCGCCCTCTCGGCGGCCATGATGGCCCTGGCCGCGACGATCCACTCGTTCGACGCGCTCGTGCTCTTCACCTTGGTGCTCGGACTCACGACGGTGGGTGGCCAGATCTTGATTCCCTTCGCCGCTGATCTCGCGGCGCCCGAGCAACGCGGGCGCGTGATCGCGCGAGTGATGAGCGGTTTGCTGATCGGCGTGCTGATATCGCGCACGGTCTCGGGCCTGATTGCCCAGGCGGCCGGCTGGCGCGCCGTGTACTTGGTCGCCGCGATAATACTGACGGCGATGACGGCGGTCTTGTACTTCGTGCTGCCCGGCGAAGCGCCGCGCCCGCGCCAGAGCTACGCGCGACTCGTCATGGGCACCTTTTCGCTCTTTCTCGAGCTGCCACTACTGCGCAAACGCGCCTACTTCGGCTTCTTGATCTTTGCCTGTAACAACGTGCTGTGGACACCCCTCTCCTACGTCTTGGCGGCTGCTCCGTACCACTACTCGAACGCGGTGATCGGGCTCTTTGGCCTCTTCGGCGTCGCCGGAGTCTTGGCGGCGAACTTGGCGGGGCACTTCGCCGATCGCCAGCGCACGTACGTCTCGACGATTGGTTTCTCGCTCGCCTTGTTGAGCTCCTACGCCCTGCTCGGCGTCGGTCGCTCGACGTTTCTCGTGTTGGCCCTGGGCATCGTGCTGCTCGACGCCGGGATGCAGGGAATGCAGATCACGAACCAGTCCATCATCTACACGCTTCGCCCCGAGTCGCGCAGCCGCGTCAACAGCGTCTATATGTTCTGCGCCTTCGCGGGCGCCTCGGCCGGCTCGTACCTGGCGGGCAACGCCTACCAACACTTCGGGTGGCGCGGTGACTGCTGGGTCGGGGCGATCTTGTCACTCGCCATCGTGGTGCCCGCGCTCTTCGAGCGAGCCACCAAGACGTCGCTCGTGCGCGAGGCCAGCACGAACTAGACGGCGAGGGTGGTGCGTTCGTGCACGTGCCTTAGAAGTTCGTCGATCGCCACGCGCGTCTGGGCCGTCGTGTCGCGATCGCGCACCGTGACGCAGCGGTCCTCGAGTGAGTCGAAGTCAACCGTGACGCAGTAGGGCGTTCCAATTTCGTCCTGGCGGCGGTAGCGACGACCAATGGACTGGGTGACGTCGTAGTCGCACATGAAGTCGCGTTGGAGTGTCGCGAGCACTTCGCGTGAGACCGTCTCGAGTTCGGGCTTCTTCGACAGCGGCAACACCGCGACCTGGTAGGGCGCGAGGCGCCAGTCCAGGCGAAGCACGGTACGCGTCTCGCCCTCGACCTCGTCCTCGTGGTACGCGGACAAGAGAAAGATCATCAACGCGCGCGTCACGCCGACGGCCGGCTCGATCACGTAGGGGGTGTAGCGCTCGTTCGTCGAGGGGTCGAAGTACTCAAGGCGCGCGCCCGAGTGCTTGGAGTGCTGCGTCAGGTCATAGTCGCCACGATTGGCGACGCCTTCGAGTTCGTCCCATCCCCACGGAAAGAAGAATTCGATATCGGTCGTGCCCTTGGAGTAATGCGAGAGGTCCTCCTTGGCGTGGGCGTGCAGGCGCAGCAACTGCGCGGGCACGCCAAGGTCGAGGTACCACTGGTGCCTGGTCGTGACCCAATACTGGTACCACTCATCGGCGTCGGCGGGCGGCACGAAGAACTCCATCTCCATCTGTTCGAACTCGCGCGTGCGAAAGATGGAGTTCTGCGGGGTGATCTCGTTGCGAAACGATTTGCCGATCTGGGCGATGCCAAAGGGCGGCTTCTTTCGCGTGGTGGCGAGCACGTTGTTGAAGTTCGTGAACATTCCTTGGGCCGTCTCGGGGCGCAGGTAGGCCGTGGCCCCCTCGCCCTCGACCGGACCGGCCTGGGTCTTGAACATCAAGTTAAAGGCGCGCGGTTCGGTGAACTGGGTCGATCCGCAGTTCGGACAGATCCCGTCGATCTTGTCTTCGCGCCAACGCTCCTTGCACTTAAGGCAGTCCACCAGCGGGTCCGTGAAGGTCTCGAGGTGCCCCGAGGCGGCCCACACGGCCGGCGGGCCGAGGATCGCGGCGTCGATGGCGACGATGTCGCTACGACCTTGGACCATTGATTTCCACCAGGCGCTGCGCACCTGGCGCAGCATGTTCGCGCCCAGGGGGCCGTAGTCGTACGTGGAACGAAATCCCCCGTAAATCTCGGCTGTCTGGAAGAAGAAGCCGCGACGCTTCGCGAGATTCGTCACTTTCTCGAGGAGATCGGGTATTAATTCAGGGGCGGAATCCATCACGACAGGCTAGCCAAGGCCGTCGTCACACCGATCCTCGCCGACGTCGTCACCGCGGCGCACGCCCATCGTCTCCACGGCGAACGAGTCGAGCACGCTCGCGACCCACCAAACGTTGCCTAGACCGTCGCCCAAGGCTCCCCGCCAAAGCCCCTAGGACTCGTCGGCCGCGAGTTCACGTGTCATCGGACGAATCAGTTGCCGCGCGTCATGGGACCCCTCGGGCCGGCGCGAGCGCGAATGAGTGAACGCCTCGCTAAGGCAAACTAGAAAGGCGAACGATGACTTGATTGGCTACCAGTCGAGCCTTCGGTCGCAAGGTCACGCGCCCTTCGCGGACCTCGACCAGGTGGGCGACTTCGTTCAGCGAATCAAAGGCCTCGAGGGGTACACCGCGGCGGGTACGTAACGCCAAAGAGTCGATCTCGAAGCGTTGGGTCGCCTCATCGAGGAGTTCCTCCCCGCCGAGGGGAACTTCGCCGCGCGAAACGAGCTCGAGATAGCGATCGGGCGTGCGCACGTTCCAAAATCGACGCCCGTCTTGGTGCGAATGCGCGGCGGACCCGAAGCCCCGATAGTTTCCGTGATCCCAATAGACGTGATTATGGCGACACTCGTGGCCGGGCTTCGCCCAGTTGGAGATCTCTTCCCACTCATAACCGCTCTCCTCGAGCACCTGACCGACGAGATCGTACGCGTCGGCCGTGTCGTCCTCGTCGGGGTGACGAGCGGGATCTTGACCGAGCGGCGTCCCGGGTTCGGGGGTCAACGCGTAGCAGCTGACGTGCGGCGGCGGGTTCTCGAGCGTCAAGAGATCGTTGAGCGTCGCTCGAACGTCGTCGAGGCTTTCGGCGCGCGAGCCCACGATCAAGTCCATGTTCCACGTCGTAAAGCCCGCCCTGGTCACGGCCTCGGAGACCTCGCGATGCGCCCCGGTGCCGTGGCGACGCCCCAAGTCCGCGAGCACGGCGGGTCGGGTCGACTGCACGCCAAAGCTCATGCGCGTCACGCCACCGCCGCGGTAGGCGACGAGGCGCTCGATGCTCGCGTCTTCGGGGTTGCACTCGACGGTGACCTCGGCGTCACCGCGTCGAGGAATCGCGTCGAGGATACGCAGCAGCTGCTCGGGGGTAAGGCGCGAAGGGGTGCCGCCGCCAAAGAACACGGAGGTCGCGGTCGCCAGCCCGTCGGCCCTGGCGCGCTGCACCTCGGTGACGACGGCCTCGACGTAGTCACTCATGAGATGGTCGCGGTCCGCGTAGGTCGCGAAGGCGCAGTAGTCGCAACGCTTGGCACAAAAAGGCACGTGGACGTAGACGCCGAATTCGCTCACGTGGCCACCTTGACACGTTCGCGAGCTTGCCTGGCGCGCGTGAACGCACCACGACCCGCGCGCCCGCCTTCGTTCAACGTCGCCAAGAGCACGGGGCGTCGAAAAGCCCCTGGGCGCCACGACGGGTACGCGCCCAGACTGCCCCGCTCCGCGTTCTTCACGTTCCTCATCCCTCCAACGGGGGCAGCGCGGGCGCGCTGGCGCGAGGTGCGCGCAGCCGGCGTCCGAAGTGGTTTTCGATCGCCTCTTGGGCCATCGCCATCACGTCGCCCGAACCCGCCGGCGCGGTCTCACTCAACACCGCCGCGAGTTCGCCCCCCGTGATGCGCCGCATCAACGCCAACGCGTCGGGGCTGAGGGCGCTACCGCTGCGGCAGTTGAGACACAGCGCGCCTCCGGCGACGGCGTCAAAGGAGACCAGTGGGCCACTCGAGGCGCAGTTCGCGCACTCCTCGAGCACCGGAGCCGAGCCGTCGATGGCGAGCAGGCGCAAGAAAAACGAGGCCGGCACGAGGTCGGCCTGGAAGCGCTCGTCGTTCAACGCCGCGAGCACGCGCACGAGCAGTTCGAAGATCGCCTCGTCAGGCGTCTCGTCGCTCGGAATAGCGTCGACCGCCTCCACGACGGCGTAGCCGGCGCTGATGCGCGCGTAGGAGCCGCGAAGCGTGCGCAGACCCTCCAGGTGCTCGACGTGTCGCGCGATGTAGAGGTCACCGCGCGACTTGACGAGGTCGACGCGAACGTACCCCAAGGTCTCGAGCGTTGAGCCCAGACGACTCGAGGATTTGCGCGCGCCCTTGGCGAGCGCGCGTACCTTGCCGTGGGCTCGGGTGTAGAGCACGACGACGCGATCGGCCTCGCCGGATTTAAAGGTGCGCAGCACCACCGCGTCGTCGCGAAACTCCCTCACGACTCGCTCTGGTCGTCGCGATCTTGGAAGTGCTGGCGGCGCGGCGAGAGGCCCAAGAAACGATTGAGCCACACACCGCAGGCGACCATCAAGGCGAGCACCAAGGGAATGACGAGGGGTTCAATGAGACTCGTGGCGCCGCTGAGGGCGATGGCCCACAACAAGAGATAGAGCACGGCCGCGGCGATGAGCGTGGCGCGACGCACGCTCACTTATCGAGTCCCCCGAAGCGGCGCTCGCGACGTTGATACTCCTCGACGGCGCTGAAGAGATCCTCGCGACGAAAGTCCGGCCAGAGCACTTCGGTGAAGACCAGTTCCGAGTACGCCACTTCCCAGAGCAAGAAGTTCGACATGCGGTACTCCCCCGACGTTCGAACGACCAGATCGGGGTCGGCGAGTTCGGGATGGTAGAGCCGGCGGCGCAGGGCCGCCTCGTCGACGTCCTTGGCTTCGAGGCCGTCGAGGAACATCTGGCGCACGGCGTCGACGATCTCCGCGCGGCCCCCGTAGTTAAAGGCGATGTTGAGCGTCATCACCTTGTTCTTCTTCGTCAACTCGGACGCCTCGTCCATGCGCTTGGCGACCCCGCGCGGCACGCGCCACTCGCGTCGGCCCGAAAACGTGATGCGAACGCCCTGTTCGTGGAGTTCGTGTTGGCGCCGCTCCAGGAGTCCCTTGTTGAAGTTCATCAAGAAACGCACCTCGTCGACCGGCCGACGCCAGTTTTCGGTCGAAAAGGCGTAGACGGTCAGCGCCTTTATCCCGATACTCAGCGCGCCGTAGGTCGTGTCCACCAGCGCTGACTCACCCGCGGCGTGGCCCGCCGTGCGCTCGAGGCCCTGGCGCTGCGCCCAGCGCCCGTTGCCGTCCATGACGATCGCGACGTGAGCGGGCACGCAGGAAAGGTCAATCGAGGCGGGGGGCGTCACGGGGCGCGGATCGGGCACAAAGCAAAACTAGTTCGCCCCCGTGGGAAGGACGCCGGCGCGAGCGATGAGAACTGCGTAAGAAAACGCCCCCGGCGAACAGTGAGGTAGTGAGAGCGACCCGCGCTCGCGTTCAAGGAGCCCTATGACCGAGACCATTCCCTCCGAGCACCACGGTCATCGTGCGCCTCGCGCCCGGGGCCTCATTGCCTTCGTGGCCGTCGCGGCGCTCGCTCTCGCGAGCGTCGCGCTCTACTTCTCGGGACCGAACTCGTCGCGCGCTTTGACCCGCTCCCTCGTCGTCAACGGTTCGGGAACCGCGACGAGCGTGCCCGACACGGTGATCTTTCAACTGAGCGTGAACACGGTTCGCGCCAACGCCGGCGAAGCGCTCAAGGTCAACAACCTCCGTGTCAAGGCCCTCATGGCCGCCCTCGAAGCCCAAAAGGTCACGAAACGCGATATTCAAACGAGCAACTTCAACATCTACCAGTCGACCAACCAGTACGGCGCTCCGACGGGCTTTACGGTCTCGGACTCTTTGCAGGTCACGATGCACGACATCAAAAGGGCCGGCGGCGCCATTGACGCTGCGGTCGCGGCGGTCGGCAACGGCGTGAGTTTCAACGGCGTCTCGTTCTCCCAGTCCCACCAGTCCTCAGTGCTCGCCCAAGCGCGCGCCAAGGCCATGAGGGCCGCGCACACCGCGGCCGCGGACCTGGCGAGCGCGGCCGGGGTCAGCCTCGGCGCGCCGATCAAGATCGTCGACCAGGAGAACCAGGTCTCGCCGCCCTATCCGATCATGTACGGCGGCGCGGTCGCGACCTCGGGCAAAGCCACGGTCTCGACGAACCTCTCGCCGGGCACCCAGAGCGTGACCGTGCAAGTCAGCGTCACCTACCAGGTCACGTCGTAGCCGCCCAACGCGCGCGCGCGGCGCCTCTACAGTCGAACGGTGCGAAGTTTTGACCCCGACGACGAGGCGCCCTACGTCGAACCCGACACCGAGACCAGTGTCCAACTGCGCGACGACGTCCTCGACATCGACGTCGAGGCGGCCCTCGCCCTCCTCGATCGGGTCACCGGCGACCTGCCCGGCGGAGGTGAACGCCGCGAGGGCCAGCGCGTCATGATTCGCTCGGTCGCGCGCGCGCTCAGCCACCGCGAGCATCTCGTCATCCAAGCCGGCACCGGAATCGGCAAGTCGCTGGCCTACCTCATACCCGCGACGCTCAGCGGCGAGCGGGTCATCATCGCTACTGCCACGAAGAACCTCCAAGACCAACTCGCCTCCAACGACGCGCCCCAAGTGAGCGAGCACGTGGCGAGCCTCAAGGTCGCGGTCCTCAAGGGTCGACAGAACTACCTCTGTCGAAATCGCGCGCACCAGGTGAGCGGCGGCGCGCAGTTGAGCTTGGTCGACGGCAGCGACGCGCCCAAGACCGTCACCGATCAGACGAAGCGGTTGCTGCGATGGATGGACGAAACCACGTCCGGCGACCGCGACGAGCTCAGCTTCGAAGTCGATTCACGGGCCTGGCGCCAGGTTTCGGTGACCGCTCAGGAGTGCCTGACGCGTGCCAAATGCCCCCAGGGCGCCAACTGCTTTAGCGAACTGGCGCGCGACCGCGCCGCCGAGAGCCAGATCGTGATCGTCAACGCCCACCTCTACGCGAGTCACCTGGCGTCGGGTTCGATGCTCCTGCCCGCGCACGAGTTCGTCGTCTTCGACGAGGCCCACGAGATCCTCGACATCTTCGCCACGCTCCTTGGCACCTCGCTCAACGCCACGCGGCTCTACGCCGTGGTTTCACTGGCTCGCTCCTTGCTCGGCGCCTCAAGTCGCGATCTGCTCAACGAACTCGAGGCGGCGGTGAAGCACCTCGCGAGCGTCTTAGAAGAGCAGTACGCCGCGGGCGAACTGCGCGGGCTGAACGAGGGATCGACACTCGCCCTCTCGAGCGTGAGCGCACTGACCACGACGCTGGTGGAACGCGTGCGCGAGTTCGCCACCGCCCACGCGGACGACGAGGCCCGCAAGACTCGGGTCCAGGGTCCGGCAATCCACGTGCTCAATGACCTCGAGCGACTTCATCGGCGAAAAGACGAGGAGCTCCTCTACCTGTCCAGGCGCGGGAGCGAGGTCGATCTCGAGCTGTCGCTCATTGACGTCGGACCTCGACTGGCCGAAGACCTCTGGGGCCGCGTGAGCGCCGTCTTGACGAGCGCCACGATCCCCGACGCGCTGCCGCGCCAACTCGGTTTGGGCGAGCTCGGCGTCGAGCGTATCGAGAGCCCCTTTAACTACGCCGAGCACGCCTTGCTCTACGTGCCGGCCCATCTGCCCACGCGCAACGACGCCGGTGCCGAAGGCGCGATCATCGACGAGCTCGTCGATCTCATCGAAGCCGCCGGCGGGCGCACCCTGGCGCTCTTCACCAATCGCGCGGTCATGGCCAGGGTCGCCGAGGCCGTGGCGCCGCGGCTTTCGACGCCGGTGCTGGTGCAAGGGGGACTCTCGCGCCAACGACTGATCGACGAATTTCGACGGGAGGACGAAGCGAGCCTCTTCGCCGTCACCAGTTTCTGGCAGGGCGTCGACGTGCCCGGGCACTCGCTCAGTCTGGTCACCATCGACCGACTTCCCTTTTCGGTGCCGAACGATCCACTGGCCGAGGCGCGCCGCGAGCGCGCGGCCAACCCCTTCTACGACGTTGATCTGCCGCGCGCGACCATGCTGCTGGCCCAGGGCGTGGGTCGCCTGATTCGTAGCGCTACCGATCGCGGGGTCGTCGCCGTGTTGGACACCCGCCTTGCGACGGCCAACTACCGCGCAGCGATGTTTCGAGCCTTACCGCCCATGAAGCGCACGCGCGACAAAGCGCTCGTGACGAACTTCCTGGCCGATCTGCGACGCCCACCCACGCCCTAAAAGGTGTCAAAAGTCCTTATCAACGTGGCTCTCGACGATACACTAGTATTTTACTAGATTTACTTGACTAAGGAGTCCGGTGCACCTCGATTTCGTCCTCATCATCGCGAGCGCGGTCGTGGGTTTCATGGTCGGACTGACGGGCGTGGGGGGCGGCGCCTTGATGACCCCGATGCTGGTACTGCTCTTTGGCGTCGCGCCGAGCGCCGCCATTACGTCGGACCTGGTCGCCGCGCTCTTTATGAAGCCCGCTGGCGTCGCGGTGCACTGGCGGCGAAAGAACGTCAACACCGAGCTCGTTCGCTACCTGTGTTATGGCTCGATCCCCGGGGCGTTCCTCGGCACGTACGTGCTCTCGCTCTTGGGCCAGTCGGCGAACGCGGAACACCGACTCCAGGTACTCCTCGGCGCGGCGTTGATCGTGGGCGCCGTGTCGATCCTCGTGCGCGCCCTGCGCCGCGCGCACGCGACGACGCCGACGATTTCGACCAGGCGCCACGCCACGATCGTCGTGGGCGCCCTCGGGGGCTTCATGGTGGGCATGACCTCGGTCGGGGCGGGATCGCTCATCGTCGTTTTGCTGCTCTTCCTCTACCCCACCATCCGCAACGACCACCTGGTGGGCACCGACCTCGCCCAATCGGTGCCGCTCACGTTGAGCGCCACGCTCGGCACGCTGGTCTTTAACCACGTGAACTTCTCACTCACGTCCTCGATCATCGTGGGTTCGGTGCCGGCGGTGATCGTGGGCTCGTTGATGGCCTCGCGGGTCAACGGCTACGCGCTGCGCCTCGTGATCACCGCGACGGTGCTCGTAAGCGGACTCAAGTACGTCGGGGTTCCGGTGGCCCCCCTGAGCGTCGCCGCGCTCGTGCTCGCCACGTTGGTGACACTCGTCGTGTGGCGCAAGCGCCACACGAAGGTCCTAGTAGCCGAAGCGGTCGAGGACGTCGTTACGCTTCTGCCAGCCGGGCTCGACCGAGACGCGAAGTTCTAGGTAGCAGCCCTCGGGCAGTTGACGACGAGCGGCGATGCCGACGTCCTTTAAGAGTTGCCCGCCCTTGCCGATCACCATCCCCTTTTGCGAGTCTCGCTCGACGAGGATCTCGACGGTCACGTGGGGCCACTCGAATTCGGTCACCCGGCAGTGAATCGAGTGCGGGAGTTCCTGCTTGGTCTTTCGCACCAGTTGTTCACGAACGAGTTCGGCGATCCAGGTCGCCTCGGGCACGTCAGAGACCTCATCCTCGGGAAAGAGGTAGGGGCCCTCGGGCATGACGCCCTGCAGGTAGCCCAGCAACGCGCTGGCCCCTTCGCCGGTGCGCGCCGAGACCGGAAAGTATTCGACGCGCTCGGCGAGTTGCGGCTGGCCGATGGTCGTGGCGACCTCGAGAACGGCTTCGCTGACCCACAGCAACTGCTGGGCGACCTTTTCGCGCGCGACGCGGTCCATCTTGTTCACGATCACCAGGGCCTTCGCCCCTCGCTCGCCCTTGGCGTGCTCGAGCATGGTCGAAATCGCGAGACGATCACCCGGGCCGATCGACGCCGAGGCGTCGATCATGGCGACCACCACGTCGACGCCGTCACTGGCCGCGCGCGCGGTCTGATTCAGTCGTCCCCCGAGCGTGGTGCGGGGCCGATGCAGTCCGGGGGTGTCGATGAAGATCACCTGCACGCCGTCTTCGGTCACCACGCCGCGCACGGCGTGGCGCGTGGTGTGCGGCGTCGAGGCGGTGATCGAGACTTTGGTGCCGACGATTTGATTCAACAGCGTCGATTTGCCGACGTTGGGCCGTCCGAGAATGGCGACCAGGCCCGAGCGGGTCACTGGTCGTCCTCGTCGTCGTCGAGCGTCTCGACCAGGACCGTTTCGATGCGTCGTCCCTCCATGCGCACGACCGTCAAGCGATAGTGGCGCGTGGCAAAGACGTCACCGACCCGAGGGACGCCCCCGGCGAGGTCGAGCACCAGGCCACCCACGGTGTCCCACCCGTCCTTTTCCAGGGCGAGTCCGAACTCCTCGTTGGCGTCGTCGATGTTGAGCCGTCCCGAAAGTTCGATGCCGCCCTCGATGGTCTGCTCCTCGGCCAGTTGCGCGATGCTCGGATCGGATTCGTCGGTGATCTCTCCGACCAACTCCTCGAGCACGTCTTCGAGCGTCACCAGTCCCGCCGTGCCGCCGTACTCGTCGACGACGACGAACAGGTGAACCTTGGAGCTGCGGATCTGGCTGAGCAGGGCGGCGACCCGCTTGGTCTCGGGCACGAAGAAGGCCTCGCCCATGTGCGCTTCCACCAACTCCTCACCGTGGTCGTTCGCGACCAGGCGCGCCAGGTGGCGCAGGTTCACCATCCCCACCACGTCGTCGACGCTCTCGCCCAGCACCGGAATGCGCGATCGGCCCGTGTCGATCGCCAGATCGAGGGCTTCGCGAATCGTGGCGCCGCTGGCCACGTCGACGATGTCGATGCGCGGCACCATTACTTCACGCACGATGGTGTCGCCGAATTCAATCACCGAGTGAATGAAGTTGCGCTCCTCTGAGGCGATCGCGTCGTCCTCGTGGGCGACGTCGGCCATCGCCAAGATCTCGGACTCCGTCATGCGAGTTCTCGAAGCCTTGCCGCCCAGGAGGCGAATGACCCCGTCAGCGACCGACAAGAGCACCGTCGACAAAAGCCGCACCGGCGCGAAGCGAAGGAATCGCCCCACGACCGGCGCGCTCACCAGGGCCGCTTCGTCTTGGTGCTGAACGGCGTAGTTCTTCGGGATGGCTTCGAAGGCCACGAAGATGACGATCACTTCGATCGCCGTGGCGACGAAGACACCCGCGGCGCCAAAGAGGTGGCCCGCGAGCACGCCGACCATCGTCGCCGAGACCAGTTGACAGATCAAGATCAAGAGCAACAAGGGAGTCAGAAATCGTTCCGGCGACTCGGTCAAGGCGACCAGCGCCTTGGCGCCGCGACGTCCTTGGTCGCGCAGGGAACGCGCGCGCGACTTGTTCGTGCGCGTGAGGGCCGTTTCGGCCATCGCGAAAAAGCCCGACAGGATCAAGAGGATCGCGACACTGACCACGAGAATCGTGTCACCCGTGGACCACAGCACCCCGATCACGGCGTCGTCGATCGGTAGTGACGTGCGAGCAGCTCTCGTTCGCGCGCCTCCATCCGCTCGGCCTCCTCGTCAATCAGGTGGTCCCAGCCAAGCAGGTGCAAAACCCCGTGCACGACGAGCAGCGCCACCTCGTCGTCGAAACTGCACTCGTGTTCGACGGCGTTGCGCGCCGCGACCGCCGGACAGATCACGACGTCGCC
>Ga0307374_10012050_pt1 | contig 12191 bp, 15 predicted proteins | sample OX3MG_FD_202532 | JGI IMG/M metagenome (GOLD analysis project Ga0307374, IMG submission 202532) | Soil microbial communities from Risofladan, Vaasa, Finland - OX-3 | ecosystem: Environmental > Terrestrial > Soil > Coastal area > Acid sulfate soil | place: Finland: Risofladan, Vaasa | collected...
GCCGGGAAAGGAAGATTGTGAAGGGAAGCAAGCGTCTGCAGGGAGTCCGCCGGCTTCACGTAAGCTTGAGCGGAGGCCAGAAGGAGTCCATAGTTGAGATTGTCCGGAAAAAGCTTGAAAAGCGATCGATATGCTTCCACAGCTTTGGGGTAGTCTCCCATCGTTCTGTGGTATTGCCCTTCGACAAGCAGGCGGTCCTCTTGCGAAAGGTGCTTGGAAAGCTCCAACGCACGTTGAGCCTCGGCACGAGCCTTGCTTTCATATCCTAAGTGCCACCATGCCTCGGACAGAGCCGAATGAGTCAACGGGTAATTGGGGTCGGTCGCCACGGCTTTGACCAGCAAGTCGCGAGCGCCGAGAAAGTCGAAATCCCACAACTTCTCGCGGCCTTCCGCGTACAGCCGAACGGCTTGCTGATTCGACGGAAGCGACGCGCGGGCTGCAATCGCCGCAGCGACGGAAAGCGAGCTTAGACCCAGACTGCGGCGAAGGTCAGCGCCAGCGCGTGAAGCCAATTCAAAAAGGTCCGCTTCGTTTCCCGTAATCGCCTCTTCGGCAATGGTTTCTCCGCTGTTTGTGTCCTGCAGGCGAATATCGAGGCGGATGCGAAGCTGACCGTTTCCTGGCATCGGAGTGTACGCGCCGAGCACAACAACGTCCGCGCCCGGGTTCGTCCGCAATCGCTGCAAAGTGGACTTGGCAAGTGTATCCTCGTTCGTAAGAGGCAATTCACGTTTGGCGCGCGCGACATCCTCTCCGGATACCATCCGCAGCCCGCCGCCCGCCGCTAATTCTGTATTCAGCATTTCGGAGAGAGCCGAGGAGAGCCACGCATCCTCCGGCCGGCCCCGCAGATTACGGAAACCAAGAACAGCGACCGAGCGGCGGATGCGCGGCCGCGACATGGAGCCACCGACTTCGACGGCCGACGTCGAGCTTCGCGGAATCAAACGGAACACGAAAACTGCACCGGCAACTGCAACACCGAGACAGAGCAGAATTGCCAACGCAACCCTGGAATACTTCAGGACCTTGAATGACGCAGCCGTAAAAGGGATGGATTCGAAATCGTCCGATTGCGAAAAATGAGGAGTCAGGCTCTGTGTTTGCTGGCGTAAGCGTTCAACAGGGGCCACGAAACGATAGCCGCGGCGAGGAATTGTTTCGATGAATCTGGGATTGTCGGCATCGTCGCCTAGCGCCTCCCGCAGCTTGCCCACCGCGACGCCGAGCGAAGCGTCGAAATCGACGAAAGTATTGCCGGGCCAGAGCCGCTGGCGCACGCTTTCCCGGCTCACGATTTCGCCGGCATTCTCGAGCAGTAAGTTCAGAAGCCGAAAAGGCTGCTCTTGCAGCTTGACTCGAACACCCTTGCGCAGAAGTTCGCCAGTTCTGTTGTCCACCGCGAACACGCCAAAGTGGTAGACCGTGCGGCCTGTAACATTCGAGTTCATTGCACGCGATAGAGAGTCAGGTTTGCGGAGCTTACCACAGACGGCACCGAATGAAGCGGTTTAGATGCGCCTCCAATGCCTTTAAGGCGAAGAACTTAGTTGTTTAGAGAGACTTTGAGACGAGTTGCTTTGACTCCGCTCACGAACTCCCTCACCTTCGCTCTGCCGAGCAGCCAAATGACGGCGTTTTTTGAGACTGAGTAGCGATGAAAGCGACGCACGAAAGCAGCGCACTCACGTGAATCAGGACATCGAAATGGCCAAGGCGGACAATGATCGGCTGAAGGGTGCCGGGTCGCTGGCCCTCATACTTGCAATGTTCGCTGTCCTGCTGACCGCCGGGTATCACATCGTGTCTCTCTTCGTACAACTGATGGCGAACGAATACGCCGCGCACGTATGGAATTCCCATTTCTAAAAAATCACTTCAGGAGGATTTATGAAACTTCACGGCATGGCGGTAGTTTTTGCAGTGGCTGTGCTCGGCGCGTTTCCGTCGGCGCCTGCTTTCGCGCAGCAGAAACCCGGAAATGTGACTTTGGTTTTGGAAATGACTCCGAAACCGGGCAGCGAAAAGCAGTTTGAGGCGGGTCTGAAGCAACTGGCCGCTTGGTATGCGTCCAACAAGGATCCGCAATCGTGCGTCGTTTTTGAGCAGATCACCGGCGAAAAGGGCGGCACGTATTCCCTCGTCCGCCGTTGGATGCACTGGGCCGATTTGGACAATCCTGTGCCGTCGGAGGAGCAGATGCACGAGGAAACTGCCAAAGCCATGGGCGACACCGTCGCCAAGCGCGTTGTTACGGTGTACGAAGAAGCTATGGAGCTGGACCACCCGGGAACTTCGCAAAGGCCGGCGAAATACTACGAGCTCGACACATTTCACGTGCCGCTTGGCAAGATGGACCGCTTCGCGGCGGCAGCAGGCCGCCTTCGTGAAGCGATCGAAAAAACCAAATCTCCGATGGATGTCAGCTGGCTCGCATTGACTGAAGGAGGCGAATTCGGGACATGGGTCGCCGCAATCGGTCACGATAGTTCGGCCGACTTCGGGTCCCCGACGCCGGATGAAATCTTGAAGAATGCCTTTGGAAGCGCCGAAGCGAACGCCACTCTGAACGAAATCTCAGACTTAATCGGCGGCCATTTTACCGAGGAAGTGGTCATGTTCCGGCCTGACTTGAGCTATTTCCCCAAGAAATAAACAGGCCAGCGGCAGGAGCGGGCCGTTGTATTTCACAAAAGAGAACCCGGCCCGCTCTGTCTTGGGTGCGACACGGTCGTCGCGTATGCGAACGGCGATCGTGTCGAAAGCCATGTGCTGGCGGAGTTCGCAGCATGGGGAGGACGAACGCGAATGAATACTCATGTGCTTACTGCTCAAGTCAAATCGCGCGGTAGTTTCTACACATGGGCTGCTGTTGGCACATTCCTGATTATCTTTGCCGGCTTCGCGCGCACCTACTACTTGAAGATTCTGTTCGGCACACGCGCGCTCCCCTTGCTTCTGCATCTCCACGGACTGATTTTTACGTTGTGGTTCGCGTTGTTTTTCATCCAAGCACGCCTGATTGCGCGGCATCGCGTCGATCTGCATCGCCGCCTGGGCATTTTCGGGGCAGTGCTGGCCCCGCTCGCCGCTTGCGTGGCTATCGCGGTTGCGTTCCATGCGGGGCGGCGAATCTATCTGGCCAACCCAGCTTCATTGACAGTTCTTAGAGTTCGCCCTCTCGCTCTGGACTTCGGGAGTAGCCTGACCTTCGCACTCCTCGTTGCCGCCGCGCTTTACTTTCGTCGCCGCGGCGGCATCCACAAGCGCTTGATGGTTCTCGCTTCCTGCGGTCTCCTTCTTCCGGGAGTCGGACGCCTTCTCGAACGCATTCCTCTGCATTTCCTTCATGCGGGTGGCCTGTGGGAAATGGTCGGCTTTACCGAAATCGCTCCGATTGTGTTCATCCTATATGACACCGTCAAACACCGTCGTTTGCATCCTGGATTCGCTTGGGGTGGGCTGGCGCTTTTGTCGTCCCTCCCCGTATTTATGATCGTCGGCAGCACGCATTTTTGGCTCAACTTCACAAAGTGGCTGCTGAGCCGATAGCGGGCGGCACTTCAAGCCGGTCAGCACGCGCCGCGAAGGAGGAGGTTGATGCGACTCCCTAGAGAATTTTCAGCACGGCAGACGGAAACAATACCTGCCAGCGAATCGGTTCAAGGCGGCACGCCTCCGGCCATACGGTCCGTGCGAAAGCGCACTGACGATTATTTCTTTTGCTGCATGGCTCTTTTGATTCTAGCCATAGTGTTCATCGGATTCGCCCAGAGTTATTACCTTGCGGGGATGTTGCGCGCGCACCTCCCGACCGTGTTGATACACGTGCACGGAGCGCTTATGACTTGCTGGATTTTGCTCTTTGTCGCCCAAGTTGTCCTCGTGTCGGCGAAACGCATTGATTGGCACATGCGGCTTGGGGTTGCAGGGATGGTGCTCGCAGGCGTGCTGGTGCCTGTAGCATTGGCGACGCTCATCCAATCGGTTCGTCGGCGTGTTGTGATTGCCTTCGGAGTGGACGCACTCTTTGCGGGAGACGTGCTGCAGTTAGTGTCGTTTTCCGCTCTGATCATCTGGGGATTTTGCGTTCGTAGAGATGGAGCTGCGCACAAGCGGCTGATGCTGCTGGCGATGGTACCGCTTCTTGGTCCGGCGGTGGCGCGTTGGCCCTTTGCGTTTGCAAACTCCGTTCTTGGAATTTTCCTCCTCTGCGACGCAGTTCCGGTTCTTCTGATTTTCTTTGATCTTTGGTCGTTCAGAAAAGTGCGGCTGGTCACGGCGTGTGGCGTACTTCTGATCTTGGCGACGCAGGTTTCGAGTCTGCCTCTTGCCCACACTGCGTTTTGGCATCACGTTACGGTTTGGGTTCAAAGCGTCTAGGCACTTTCGCGAAACGACTTAAGGGAGGAATTCAAGTCATGAAGAAATCGATACTCGTGCTGGTATGGCTCGTTGGCTCCTTCGGCGTTCTCGCTCCGAGCCTTCAGTCACAAGAGAAAACGGCGGCGAAACAGCCAGTCGCGCCCGTGCGCCCCGTCACCGATGATTATTATGGTACGAAGATCGTCGACAATTATCGGTACATGGAAAATCTGAAGGACCCCGAGGTGCAGTCCTGGTTCAAGAACCAAAATGACTATACGCGCGCAACGCTGGCCAACATTCCGGGCCGAGACAAATTGCTCGCGCGCATCAAGGAACTCGATCAGTCTGTCCCTGTGACAGTTTTTGGCGTCCAGCGGCTCCCCGGCGACCTCTACTTTTATCGAAAGGTTCTCGCCGGCGAAAACATTCCGAAACTTTACGTCCGTAAGGGATCGAACGCATTCCTTTGCATTTCCTTCATGCAGGCGGTCTGTGGGAAATGGTCGGCTTTACGGAAATCACGCCCGTTGTGTGCATTCTCTATGACACAGTCAAACACCGTCGTTTGCATCCCGGATTTGCTTGGGGTGGGCTGGCGCTTTTGTCGTCCCTCCCCGTATTTATGATCATCGGCAGCACGAATGTATGGCTCAACTTCACAAGGTGGTTGCTAAGCCGATGACGGAAAGATGACGCACGTCTACATTGAGAACAAGATGGAAGGAACTAGTCGGCAGTTCGTCCTGCAAAAACGGTGAGCCCAGTTCTACTTTGGCGCTGGGGCTTGGAAGGTTACGTTAGGGGGAATCAAGTGAAAAATATATTTGGACGGCTGCTTCTGTCCTTGCTGCTGTGCCCTCTGGTTGCAACAGAGAGCGCCAGTACGAAATCGATGACACTTGTTATCACCCACGTCACAGTGATCGACGCGACGGGCGCGCCAGCGCATCCCGACATGACGGTCGTAATAACCGGCAACCGCATCAGCGAGATAGGCAACAGCGGAAAGATTCGCGCGCCGAAGAATGCTCAGGTGGTGAACGCGACCGGGAAGTTTCTGATTCCTGGCTTGTGGGATATGCACGTTCACTGGCAGGAGAAGGATTATCTGCCGCTATTCATCGCCAACGGTGTCACCGGTATTCGAATAATGTGGGGCTTTCCGATGCACCATCAGTGGCGAAGGGAAATCGAGGCGGGACAATTGCTAGGTCCGCACATGCTGATTGCCAGCCCGATCGTGGATGGGCCGAAACCCATTTGGCCGGGTTCCATTGCAGTGGCCAATGCGTCCGAGGCTCGGCAAGCTGTGATTCAGTCCAAGCGGGACGGGGCCGACTTTATCAAGGTCTACTCCCTTCTTCCCCGTGATGCGTACTTCGCCATTGCGGATGAATCGAAAAAGCAAGACATCCCCTTCGAGGGGCATGTCCCGATTTCAGTTTCGGCGGAGGAAGCGTCGAACGCCGGGCAGAGGAGCATTGAACATCTCACCGGGGTCCTATCTGCTTGTTCGAGTCACGAAGCGGAGTTGCTCAAGTCATCGCAGGCGGCGCTAGCGGCGATCATTGCAGGACGACAGCCGCCGGTGAGTGCTGTACATGGAGCGGCCAATCGCGAATGGGAGGAGTTGGCGCTGGAAACGTACAGCCGACCGAAAGCCCAAGCCCTTTTTGCGGAACTGAAAAAGAACCAAACCTGGCAATGCCCTACCCTCACTGTTTTGCGCAGCGTCGCCTTTCTTGACGACCCGTCCTTCACCAACGATCCTAGGCTGAAGTACATGCCGCGTGACATCAGAGCTTCTTGGGACCCAAAGACTGATTTTCGCCTCAAAACCCGGACCGCGGGAGATTGGGCGCGGAGTAAGAAGGTTTTCAGTAAAGACGCCGAGATCGTGGGCGCCATGCGGCGGGCGGGCGTGGAGATCTTGGCCGGCACGGATACACTCAACCCTTATTGCTTCCCGGGCTTTAGCCTTCATGACGAGCTGGGTCTCCTCGTCAAAGCGGGACTCTCTCCTATGGAGGCCCTGCAGGCTGCCACGCTGAATCCAGCGCGATTTATGGGCAAGGAGAAAGACTTCGGTACGGTCGAAACGGGCAAAATTGCCGATCTGGTTCTGCTCGATGCCAATCCACTCAACGATATTGCGAACACGAAGCGCATCGATGCGGTGGTGCTTGGCGGCCGATTCTTTCCCAGGGCCTCCCTGGACGGGATGCTGGCAAAGGTCGAAGCTCTCGCCAGCAGAAAGTCCATCGCCGACGCTCTTTCGAAAACTATCCAGCAACAAGATGTGAACGCTGCGATAAAGCAGTACCACGAACTGAAGGCCACCGAGCCCGCTGCTTACGATTTTAGCGAGAGCGAGTTGAACGGCCTGGGCTATCAATTGCTGGCAACGAAGAAATTCAAAGAGGCGATTCGCATCCTGGAAATAAATGTTGAAGCCTATCCGCAGTCGTCCAACGCGTATGACAGCCTTGCCGAAGCATATATGGACGATGGAGACAGAGAGCGCGCCATCAAGAGCTACAGGAAGTCGCTGGAGCTAAATCGAGCAAATGAAAATGCCGTGAAGATGTTGAAACAATTGACCGCTCAATGACATGTCTTGCACGAAGCTAGTCCCCAACCGGAAAGCGCCTCAAGGCGGTTGGCGGACACCGCCAAGGAGTAGAGGCGCATGAATTTTGATTCAGGGAGGTTTCAAATGAGAATCCTCGTTCTTCGCCTGCTCCTGCTCTCCTCCTTATGCCTGTCCATCACCAATGCGCAGGAGGCCACGAAACCCACAAACACTCCTTCGGGGCAATCGAGCGATTCGCTTCATCCATCCCAGCCTGGGTCAGTCGGTATGCCCCTACCCGCCCCGGAGATGCGGAGTTTGGCCAAAGCGCTTTCGGGAAAATGGTCCATCACCGAGAAATTCGAAGCGGCGCACTCGGCGAACCCCGACGTGGCGCGGGGCACCGGCAAAACAAGTTCCAACGGCGGCGAGGGCTATGGCGAGGAAGTCTGGCGATCGGGTCCCGGCGGATTCACCTTCATGGAAGAGGAACACAACCACAGCCCGATGGGAGAATTTTTCCTCGTTGGATTCATGTGGTGGGACGGCACCACGAAGAGTTTCCGCGGCATGGAGTGCACGAGCGGAAATCCGCACGGGTGCGATGTGGAGAGTTCCCTCAAGGGCGTTTCTCTGAAGTGGGACGGAAAGCGATTGGTCGTCGACATGAAATTTGTGGAAAACGGCAAGAAGATGGCGTGGCACGAAGTTTTCTTTGACATCACGCCCACTTCGTTTACGCAAACAGCCGATATGGGCGAAGCCCGGGGCCCGCTCAAAAGATGGGTGACAATCCACGCGACGAAGGTTGCGGAGCGTACTAAGGAACCTGTGAATTAGTCGCCGTTTCGACGAGGTTACGATGCACAATCTGTCCAAATACCGAGTGCTCATCTCGGGGCTCCTTTCACCGCTGGCAGCCCTCTTCTTGTATGTGCTCGCCTATACCACACTGACCCGGTTCAGTACCGACCTCGAAAAGGATTGGTTCCTTCGTCTCTCTTTGTCGACTCTCGCGATGACCGTGCCGTTTCTAGTCACGTTGGCTCTGGCCATCAAGAACCGCCGCCGGCATGCGCTTTCCTTATCGGCGAAAATAGGTCTGGTCATCGCGATCCTATCGCTGGGCCTGCCATGGAAACCTGTGAGCGACGGCATCATCCGCTCGAAGCAGTCCCGAAACATGGCAATGCGGGGCGTGGTCGCACCGCCCTTCGACACAGTGGACATTCTCGGGAAGACGCAGCGCCTAAGTGATCACGAAGGCGAGGTCGTGCTCGTCAATATTTGGTCGACCTGGTGTGAGCCCTGCCGGAATGAGATGCCGAAGCTCGACCGGCTATACCAAGTTCGGAAGGGCCTAGGGTTCATCGTATTCGGGCTGTCGGACGAAAGCGTCAATGTACAACGAAAGTATTGGGAAGAGGTCCCAGTGAGTTACCCGCTTCTCACGCTAAAAGGGGAGGTTCCCAGCCTCTACCGCGACATCGCGCGTTACCCGGCGATTTTTCTGATCGACCGCCGGGGACGGCTGCAGCCCGCCCCGCGCCCATGGGCACATCATTCGAGAAGCTTGAGGCCGCCGTCGATGCCCTCCTCGACAGCGGCTCTCATTAGTCGTCCACGTTGGTACTAATTGTTCCGCTCTGACGACTGAAATTCCTGTTGGACGCGGCTGCGACAAGGCCGGGACCGTATGTTTCAAACACTTGGGTCCAAATACTCCCGGATTAGGTCCAAACCGTGTGCCCGGAACGCAGAACAAAGCTAGAAAATTTCGCCTTGATGAAGAGTCAACGAATCCGGCTGTCACTCGCGCCGCCGAAAACTAACGCACAAGAACCGGGTCATTGGCCTTATCTGCCCCTTTTTGCCCCCGCGTGAATTTCCTAAGTGTCCACCCATCGGGAAGATGGTTAGTAGGGGCGGTGGGGATCGAAAACACTGCCGAGCGGAATTTCAAGGAGTTAGAAGGAATGCTGGGGAACGCTAAGGCATTGAAAAGGAACAATAGGGAATGCGAAGGAATCCTTATTGGCCCCTCAATGGCCCCTCGTTTTCTCGGCGCTGAAAATTCCGTCGTTGTGTTCTTTCTCGCTGCATAAAAGTCGATGTCGGCTTCGGGTCAAATTTGGCGGTGCGGATGGCAAGCCGACAACCGAATCTTCCAAGGAAACGGGAGAAGCGAGACCCTCTCCTTCACTTGTAGCCAATTTGATGGTTGCAGGGGGACCTGCAACCATCCGAATTGTTTAGTGCTGCCTTTCAGGTTGGAACTGATCCGACTCGCAGCCTAGGCAGCGTGCGCGGTCAAAGGTTATAGGTTGGCGATTGCTTCCGTGTAGCCGACCAACCGGCCAGAATCATGCGTCTCTCAGTAACTATTGTGAGACCCGTGCGGTTGAGATCTGCCTTTCAGCCTTGCTTCCGCCGGGACCAGGGGCGTTCAGTTCGATAGATCGGGGTAGCAGTCGGATTCTTCAGTGTGGCCGAAAGCAGCTTTCGCCGCTTCAGAAGTCTCACGGCCCGTTGCACAGCGGACTTCGACAATCCCGTGCCCTCCGCCAATTGCTGATGGCTCAACGATACGACCCGCTGGCCTGCACCCACGCTTCGCCTCCATACATGGAGATAAACAAGAAACGCGGACGGCCGTTTTTCATGCTCCGTGAGATCGCGCATAAGCACGTCAAGAATGTAACTATCTAAGAGAAGTTGCACGAGCAAGTCCTCACTGTTATTGAATCAACTACAGTTGATTATACTATAGTGATTCGATTTTACTTTACAACAGGCGCGTTCGACCCTACGCTGATTCTCGTTAGGAGGGCGACCATGATCAAGGCAGTTAAGTTTGTGAGCATTCCGGTTCGAGACCAGGAGCAGGCACTTGCCTTTTACACCGAGAAGCTTGGATTCCAGATCCTGACCGACCAGCCTTTTGACGCGAACCAGCGCTGGATAGAACTGCGAATTCCGGGCAGCGAGACCAAGGTGGTTTTGTTCACACCTCCCGGCCATGAAGATCGAATCGGCACCTTCTCGAACGTGACGTTTATGACCGACGACATCGATCGCACTCATCAAGAGTTGGCAGCCCGAGGCGTGGTGTTCACAGCTCCGCCCACGAAGCAGCCCTGGGGACAGTTTGCTAAGTTCCAGGATATTGACGGCAATCAATTTGTACTATCAACCAAGTAATCAGCAACAGCGGAGCAAAACTATGAACCCGTCTGGACTCGCGCGAAAATTGGGGATCAAGCCAGGAATGACAGTGCTGATAAGAGACGCGCCCTCGGATCTCGCTTCACTTCTCTCGAACTGGGCCAATGGCATCAAGCTGCTAAAGGCCTCACACAAGAGAGTGGACTGTGTAATCGCGTTTGTGCGGTGCAAAGCCGATGTGCAGGTTGTGGCGTCGACCGTGCTCAGCGCCGTCGTGGAAGACGGTTTGCGATGGTTTGCATATCCAAAGAAGTCGAGTGCTGTGAAGTCTGATCTATCGCGAGATATCGGATGGGAGCCGGTATTCGCAGGCGGCTTTGATAGCGTCGCACAGATTTCCATAGACGAAACGTGGACAGGCTTCCGCTTCCGACCCAAACACTTGGTCGGGAAACGTCCTCGGTAGTGTCCTTCTGTTCTGCGGATGCTTTTAATAGAACGAGTCGTCGTAATTGTCGCCCCCGCTATGGTCCGTAGGTCGGCTCGGTCGATACGCTGCGTGCGCCATAGCACTCGAATGATAGGCAAACCGGAAACTATCAATCATGCTGTGCCCATCGTGAGATATAGGAAGAGTCTTTAGACGCAACTTTCTCGAATCTCCACTGCGGCATACAAATTCGGATGGTTGCGGGGTTTACGGAAATTATTGAAAGGGAAGAAATTTTGGTTGCCGGGGCCTGATTTGAACTGACGACCTCCAATGGCTGGCAGCGCCCCCTGCTTAGAAGGTAAACGCAGATACGTTAAGTAGTTGGTTCGTTTGTCTTTGCCTATGTCTTGCATCACGGTTTTGCACGTTATTCGGCAGTGTTTGTTCCCAAGTTGTGCCTAATTGACAAATACTTAGGTATTTACAAAAGTATTTCGCCACTGTAGAATCCGATCGGATAACCCGAGCATTTGGATGGTGTCGGAAATGATTCAAGCCGCAGCCGCTGACGAAGTGTTTCACGCCTTGTCCAACTCGACTCGGCGGAAAGTCCTGGAGCGACTGTCTGTCGGACCAGCCACCGTCAGCGAACTGGCGGCACCGTTCGACATGCAGCTCCCGTCGTTCGTGCAGCACCTCTCGCTGCTCGAACAGAGCCGACTGGTGAGGTCGAAAAAGCGCGGGCGAGTGCGGACGTATGAGATCGCACCCGAACGGTTCAAGGTCGTTGAAAACTGGCTGACGGCGCGTCGTCAGTCGTGGGAAGTTCGGCTGGAGCGGTTCGACCAATACGTCAAACAACTCAAGGGGAAGGGATCAGACTCATGAGCAAGCAATTCACGATTAATCCGAAACTTGACTTCGCGATCGAACGGTTCATCGACGCTCCCACGCGGCTCGTCTGGGAAGCGTTGACGAAACCGGAGCATCTCAAGGAGTGGTACATGCCCAAGCCCTGGGGGCGTGTGGTGCGAACCGAAATGGACGTGCGACCGGGCGGCATCTTCAGCATCGACATCGCAACGGGAGACGGTCAGGAGTCTCCCAACCTCGGCTGTTTCCTGGACGTTGTTCCGATGGAGCGACTTATCTGGACCTCCATGTTGTTTCCTGGCTATCGTCCGGCTGTCTTTGACGACATTCCGATCACCGCCATCATTACGATGGAACCCGTGGGAACCGGCACTCGCTACGTCTTCACGGCGCTGCACCGGGATGAAGCGGACCTCGAGAAAAACAAAGCATCGGGCTTTTACCAGGGCACCGAGATCGCCGTCGATCAGTTCGTGGAGCACGTGATCGCGATGAAGTAATGCTGGGCGACTACGCGCTGGAGTTTGGATAGCTCCCGCCTAACGGCACAGCGTTGACCGAAAACGGATCAAAGCGATTCGTCGGGTTATGCGAAAGCAACCCTGGAACCCATCTGCCCGGTCACACCACTAGCGCGTGATTGTGGCCGTAGCAGGAATCGGTTGACAAACGTACTCTACATATATAGACTTAAAGTATGCCTCACCGTATACGAATGTCGCCCCAAACTGCCGGGGTGCTCGAAGCATTTCTCGAACAGCGGCGAGAGTGGCGCTA
>Ga0307374_10012053_pt1 | contig 12190 bp, 6 predicted proteins | sample OX3MG_FD_202532 | JGI IMG/M metagenome (GOLD analysis project Ga0307374, IMG submission 202532) | Soil microbial communities from Risofladan, Vaasa, Finland - OX-3 | ecosystem: Environmental > Terrestrial > Soil > Coastal area > Acid sulfate soil | place: Finland: Risofladan, Vaasa | collected...
CAGGATGCTGTCCGCCTCGCACAGCGCCAGCATCCGCTTCATCACCGGCCGCAATTCCTGCTTCGCCCAGCCCAGGAAATCCTCCAGGCTGCGGCCCTGCTTCCGAAAGCCCCACTGGAACTGGTACAGGCTGCGTTCATTGAGGAACGGCACAATGGCCTTCGCCGGCGCCTCCAGCACGCGCGCCCCCCAGAACGGCGGCTCCACCACCGGCACATCGCCCGTCATCCGCCGCCGCCGCGCGGCCACCGCCGCCACGTCCACCGGGCGGAACGCGCGCGCATCGGCCTGCCCCAAGGTGCGGGTGGTATTGCGCGCCTTGCCGCTGCGCTTGCTTTGCAGCACGGCCAGATAATCGTCGAACCCGTTGCCCGTCACCTTGTCCATCAGGTGCAGCCCGTCGAACGCATCGCGCGCATAGGCCACCCGGCCGGAGGCATAGGCCCGCACGCAATCATCCTCCACGTAGTTGCGCGTCAGCGCCGCACCGCCCAGCAGCACCGGCACATCCAGCCCCTGGCGGGACATCTCTTCCAGGTTCTCCCGCATCACCACGGTGGATTTCACGAGCAGGCCAGACATGCCGATGGCGTGCGCCCGATGCTCCCGCACCGCCGTCATCATGTCCGCCAGCGGCACCTTGATGCCGAGGTTCACCACACGGTAGCCGTTGTTGGTCAGGATGATATCGACAAGATTCTTGCCGATGTCGTGCACATCCCCCTTCACGGTGGCGAGCACGATCGTCCCCTTCTCCTGGCCTTCCACCCGCTCCATCATCGGTTCCAGATAGGCCACGGCGGCCTTCATCGTCTCCGCCGATTGCAGCACGAAGGGCAGTTGCATCTTCCCCGCGCCGAACAGTTCGCCCACCACCTTCATCCCGTCCAGCAGGATGGAGTTGATGATGTCGAGCGGCTCATGCTCCTTCAGCGCATCGTCCAATTCGTCGGTGAGCCCCTTGCGGTCCCCGTCCACGATGCGGTCCTTCAGCCGCCCTTCCACCGTCTCCGCGCGCTTCTTCGTGGTGGCGTCGCCCAGCTTGCGGTCGGCGAAGATCTCCAGCAGCTTCTGCAACGGGTCATAGCCCTCGCGCCGGCGGTCGAAGATCAGGTCTTCCGCCACCTGCACCTCCTCGGGCGCGATCTGGTGCAGCGGCCGGATCTTGCTCACATGCACGATCGCCCCGGTCATCCCCGCCCGCACCGCGTGGTCCAGGAACACCGAGTTCAGCACCGCCCGCGCCGCCGGGTTCAGCCCGAAGCTGATGTTGGAAAGCCCGAGGATGATCTGGATATCCGGGAACGCCTCGCGGATCGCGCGAATGCCCTCCAGCGTCCATTGCCCCAGCTTGCGGTCGTCCTCGTTGCCGGTGGCGATGGTGAAGGTCAACGGGTCGATCAGCAGATCGGATTGTGGAAGTCCGCGCTGGATGCAGGCGAAATCCACCAGCCTGCGCGCCACGGCAAGCTTGCGCTCCGGCGTCTTCGCCATCCCCTCCTCGTCGATGGTCAGCGCGATCACCGCCGCGCCGAACTTGCGTGCCAGCTTCAGCCGGTCGTCCGCCGCATGCTCGCCGTCCTCAAAGTTGATGGAGTTGATGATCGGCTTGCCGCCATGCAGCCGCAGCGCCTTCTCGATCACCGGCGTCTCGGTCGAATCGATCACCAGCGGTGCGTTCACCGAGGATGTGAAGCGCGTGATCACCTCGTTCATCTCGGCGGTTTCGTCCCGCCCGACGAAGGCGGTGCAGATGTCGAGCGCGTTCGATCCCTCGCCGATCTGCTCGCGGCCCATGGCGACGCACCCGTCCCAGTCCCCGGTTTCCTGCAGGTTGCGCCACTTCTTCGATCCGTTGGCGTTGCACCGCTCGCCGATCGAGAAATAGCTGTTTTCCTGCCGCAGATACGTCTGCCCGTACAGGCTCGCCACCGCCGGTATCCACACCGGCTTGCGCGGCACCGGCGCGGGCCGGAACCCGCCGCGGCCGCGCAGCATCGCATCCAGTGCCGCGATATGCGGGGTGGACGTGCCGCAGCATCCGCCGATCAGGTTCATCCCGTCCTCAACGACGAACCGCTCCATCCAGCTCGCCATCTCCGCCGCTCCCAGCGGATAGTGCGTGGCCCCATCGACAAGCTCGGGCAGCCCGGCGTTGGGCTGCACGGAGAGCAGCCCTGGCCAGTTGCCGGCCAGCCAGCGCACGTGCTCGGCCATCTCCTGCGGCCCGGTCGCGCAGTTCAGCCCCATCAGCGGCACGTCCAGCGCATGGACCACCGTGGCGGCGGCGGCGATGTCCGGGCCCACCAGCAGCGTGCCGGTGGTTTCCACCGTCACCTGCACGAAGATCGGCGTATCGGTGCCGGCGGCCGCGCGCGCGATCTTCGCGCCGTTCACCGCGGCCTTGATCTGCAATGTGTCCTGGCAGGTCTCGATCAGGATCGCATCCACCCCGCCCGCGATCAGCCCGGCGGCCTGCGCGGCCAGCGCCGTCTCCAGCGTCACGTAATCCACGTTGCCCAGGCTCGGCAGCTTGGTGCCCGGCCCGATGCTGCCCACCACGTAGCGGTGCCGCCCGTCGGCGAAGCTCTCCGCCGCCTCCCGCGCCAGTTCGCCCGCGATGCGGTTGATCTCATGCGTGCGGTCGGCAAGGTCGAATTCGGCGAGCGTGATGGGCGATCCGCCGAAGCTGTTGGTCTCCACCATGTCCGCCCCGGCCTCGAAATAGCCGCGATGGATCTCCCGCACCATCTCGGGGCGGGAAAGGTTCAGCACCTCCGTGCAGTTCTCCCGCCCCCAGTAGTCCTTCTCCACATCCAGGGTCAGCGCCTGCACGCGGCTGCCCATGCCGCCGTCGCACAGCAGAACGGTGTCGCGCAGCGCGTCGAGCAGGTGCGGTCTTGTCATCGTGCGGTCCTAAAGCGTGGCGTGCAGGGCAGGGGAGGCAGCGGCGGGTGCTGCAAGGCGGGTCGCGCTCCAGACCAGCAGGGGCAGCTTCCCCGCCACCTTCACCGGCCCGTCAGGCATCAGCCCGGCATGGCGCATCATGTTGCCCAGCCGGTCCGCGGCGAACCCGGTCCAGCGGTGGGCGAGCTTCTGCGTCAGGCTGCCCTGCGCATGCGCCTCCAGCTCCACGATCACGAGCCGCCCGTGCGGCTTGAGCACGCGCGCCGCCTCCGCGATCACCGCCTCCGGCGCCTCCGCATGGTGCAGCACCATCTGCAACACCGCCGCATCGAAGCTCCCGTCCGCCAGCGGCAGGCGGTACATGTCCGCCCGGCGCACCGCGCAATGGGCGAATTCGGGGCGGGAGAGCCGCGCCCGCGCCAGCGACAGCATCGCCGGGGAGGCATCGATGCCGAGGCCCGCGGAAATGCGCGGCGCGAGCAGTTCCAGCACCCGCCCGGTGCCGGTGCCGATGTCGATCAGCCGCCCGAGGTTCGGCCCGCGCAGCACCTCCGCCAATATCCGCTCCACCTCCGCCGCCGGCAGGTCGAGCGCGCGCATCTCGTCCCAGTCCGCCCCCTGCTTGCGGAAGGTCTCGGTGGCGATGCGCGCCCGCTCGGCCAGCACCCGCGCCGCCTGCCGCCGGTCGGCCTCCAGCACCGGCTCCTCCGCCGGCAGCCGGGCGACGATCTCGCGCGCAAGCGATCCGCCCGCCCCTTCCGGCAGGCCGAACCACACATGCGCCCCCTCCCGCAGCCGCGCGAGCAGCCCGGCTTCCACCAGCAGCTTCAGGTGGCGGGAAAGCCGCGGCTGGGACTGGTCGAGGATCTCGGTGAAATCGCCGGCGCAGAACATCCCCTGCGCGGCGAGTGACAGCACGCGCAACCGCGTCGGCTCCGCCGCGGCCCGCAAGGCGATGAGGAGGTCTTCCATCCCTTGCAAATAATATAAAGATATCTTTATGTCTAGGGTATGGTTCGATTCATCGACGCCCGCATCCCCGTCCGCTTCGCCGCCGCCGGCGAAGGCGCGGCGCTGCTGGTGGAGGGCGATGCACCCGCCACAGGCCAGGCCGTCGCGCGCTTCAAGCTCACAGCCACTGGCCACGCGCCGGGCTGCGCCTGCTGCCTGCCGCGCGCGCCAGTCGCGGTGGCGCTGGCCAACCTGTTCCGGGACCGCGCGACCGGCGCGGTGCCCTTCTTCACCGAAATCCTGGCCCGCCCCGCCACGGCGGAAGGGGCTGCGGCGATTCGCGCCGCACTCGCCGCCGATCCGCTGGTGATGGCGCGGTTCCGGCCCGGATAGCCGCTACGGCCTTCCGGTCACCGCCCGAAGCCGATCCGCCCGCCGCCCTCGCGCTCGGCACTTTCCGCCGCCAGCAGCGCGGCCAGCGCATCCGGGCTGCCCGGGTCGTCCAGCAGCGCCATCCGCCGCCGCACCAGCGCGAAATCGGCCGGGGTGAGGCGCGACAGGCCGCCGAGGGCGGCAGGCGCGGGCAGGGCGAAGAAGCGGGTGAAGCAGGCTTCGGCCTGGGCGGCCGAGAGGTAGCCGAAGCGGGCCTTCACCAGGAACCGCCGCAGGCTCGCGCGGTCCAGCCGGTCGATCAGGTTGGTGGTGCAGGCGAACGGCAGCGGATGGTCCTCCATCCAGGTCAGCATCTCGTTCACCTGGGTGATTTCCCAGCTCCGCTGCGCGTCCCGCCGGTCTCCCAGCAGGCTGTCGGCCTCGTCGAACACCAGGAAGGCCTCGCGCTCCCGCGCCTCGGCGAAGGCGCCGGCAATCCGTTTCTCGGACTGGCCGACGTATTTGCCGAGCAGGTCGGAAGCGCGCTTCACCAGGATCGGCAGCTCCATCCGTTCCGCCAGATGGCGGGCGAACGCGCTCTTGCCCGAGCCGGGCGGGCCGGAGAGCAGCAGGGAGACGGCAAGGTTGGCGCCGGGGCGGCACAGCCGGTCCGCCAGGGCGGGCAGGTCCTGGTCGGCGGCGATGAAGGCGGGGTCGAACCCCTCGGGGGCGGCCGGTTCCGGCAGCGGCAGCCGGCCGCCGTTCACCGCGCGCGCCACGCCGGAAACAGCGAGCCGCACGGCCGCCGCGTCTCCGCCGGACAGGCGCGCGGCGCGGAGCGCGTTGCGGGCCAGCGCCGGGGCGGCCGGGTGCTGGCGGGCCAGCGCCTGGGCATCGGCGGGCGCAAGCTCCACCTGCTCTTCCGCGGCGATGCGCCGCCACAGCCCCGCACGGGTCTCGGCGTCCGGCAGGCGCAGTTCCAGGCACAGCATCATCCGCCGCACCATCGCCGGGCCGAGGGCGGTGATGTCATTCGCCGTCCAGATCACCGGCACCGGGTTGTTCTCGATCAGCCGGTGCAGGAACACCCGGCTCGGGCGGGCGCCTTCCAGCAGGCCGAACAGCCCGCCGGCGCCGATATCCTCCGCCTCGTCGAACAGCAGCACCGAATCCGATCCGGCGAGCAGCGCCTGGCCCAGCCGCAGCTCGGAAAGCCGCTGCGTGCGGCCCGGCTCCTCCCCGTCGGCGCCGGCCTCGCCCACCGGGTGCAGCACCGCCCCGGTGGCGGCGGCCAGCGTGGCGGCGAAGCTGGTCTTGCCGGTGCCGGGCGGGCCGTAGAGCAGGATGTTCACCCCCCGTTCCCCGCCGGCGCGGGCGGCTTGCAGCACCGTGCGCGCCTGCTCGGCCGCGGCGCCGAGATGGGCAAACGCCGCCCAGGGCAGCGTGGGTGGCAGCGCGCGGCCCAGCAGATGGGCGCGGATGTCCGCCCCGGGCGGGATGCGCGCGGCAAGCTGGCTGGCCACGCGCGGCAGCAGCGCGATATCCCCGTCCTCGTCCACGCTCAGCAGGCCGGATTCGCGCAGCCGCCCCTCCGGCCCCAGCAGCGCGTGCAGCCGCGCCTCCGGCTTGCCCAGCAGCAGCGCGAACTGCGTGGCGTCCAGCCGCAGCCAGCGGCCGTTGCCGCGCTGGTCGCTCACCTCGTCCCACAGCGCCTCGATCGCGCCGTCGAGCCGGTAGCCGGCGACGAGGCCGATGATGCCGGCCTCGATCTCCGACAGGCGCAGGGTGCGGGCGAGCGGGCCGAGCCATTTGTCGAGCAGGGAGGCGCCGCGCGGCGCGCAATCGTGCGCGTCGGCCAGCGCCGCGCCGAAATGCGCCCAGGCCTGGGCCGTGAGCGGGGTTTCAGGCTTGCAGCGGGAGGGCAGGGCGCCGGCGGCGAGGCCCACGCCGGTGCGCATGCGCAGCGCCCAGCACACCAGGGCATGGGCTTCCGGCGCGCGCCGGTCGGTCGCGGCATGCACATGCGCGGCATAGCGCAGCACGCGGCGGGTTTCGGCGGAGGCGGCGGCGAGTGTCGCGCCGGCAGGGGGCGGCAGCAGGCGGCGGGACAGTCTGGGCATCAGCGTTCTCCATCCGGCGCGGCGGCGGCCGGCCGGTATCCGGGCAGACACAGGAAGCGCGGCGGCGGCCTGCGGGGCGCGCCGGAACGTTTCCGAACAGGGGGGTGCCATGCGGCGGGGCGTGGCAATGGGCAATCGTCGCACAGGGCGGCTCCCCATGCAAGAGCAAGCCGCAAGTCCCGAAAACAAGGGGCTCGATCAACCCCAAAAAACGCGGTAATTTATTATTATAATCGCGTGTGCTTGAAAATTGCCTGTTCTTGCATAGGAAGTCTGCGCTACTGGTCCGGCACCGTCGAATCCCCCACCCCCAGCGCCTTCTGCATCTGCACCACGTCGAGCCAGCGCCCGCCCTTCAGGCCGATCGCGCGCAGCAGCCCCGCGCGCTGGAACCCGAGGCTCGCGTGCAGGCCGATGGAGCCCACGTTCTCGGAATCCCCGATCACCGCGATCATCTGGCGGAACCCCGCGGCGGTGGCGATTTCCAGCAGCCGGGCCACCAGCGCCTTGCCCACGCCCTGGCCGCGCACATCGGGGCGCACATACACGCTGTTCTCCACCGTGTAGCGATAGGCCGCGCGCGGGCGGAACTGGGTGAAATAGGCGTAGCCGAGCACGCCGGCCGCATCCTCGGCCACCAGCCACGCCCAGCCCTTGCCCGTCTGGTCCCGGAACCGCGCCGTCAGCTCCTCCACCGAGGGCGGGGCGATCTCGAAGCTGCCGGTGCCGTGCAGCACGTGGTGCGCGTAGATCGACTGGATCTGCGGCAGATCCTCGGCCGCGGCGGGGCGGATGGCGACGGCCCGGCCGTCCGCCCCGCCTTTCCCCGTTCCATCCTTCGCAAGGTCCGTCATGCCGGCAGCCCCAGCGCCTCGGCGGCGGTGCGGGCGAAATCGAGCAGCGCGAGGTCCCGCCCCGGGGCGGCGACCAGCGACAGCCCGACCGGCGCGCCGCCCACAGACCCGGCCGGCAACGTAACCTCCGGCAGCCCGGCGAGGCCGGCGATGGCGGTGACGCTGATCGTCGCCACCCGCACCGCGTCCTGCTCCGCCGTGCTCGATGTCAGCAGCGGGGCGAGGCAGGGGCTGGTGGGGAAGACCAGCACCGCCCCGCCGGCCAGCAGCGGGATCAGCCGCGCCTGGAACTGCTTGCGGAAGGCGCGGGCGGCCGACGCCGTGGCTTCCGGCATCGCCGCCGCGGCCGCGAAGCGTTCGCCCACGGCAGGGCCGAAGGCGGGGTGCTCCGCGCTGATCCAGCCACCGAGCGCGGCCCAGGCCTCCTGGGACTGGATGGCGCGGTAATGGTCGTGCAGCGTGCGCAGCCCCTCCGGCGCGAGGCGCAGGGTGCAGGGCTGGCCGAAGCGGTTGGCGAGCTTTTCCAGCGCCGGGGCGAGGGCCGCGGCCACCGCGGTTTCGGCGTGCGCCCAGACCTCCGCCACCTTCAGCAGCGGGCCGGCGAGCGGCGCGCTGGCCGGCAGCAGCACCCCGCCCACGCGGGCGAGCAGCCCGGCCCCGCGGGTGAACCAGCCCGGCGTGTCGAACACGGGGGCGAGCGGGCAGGCGCCGGCGAGGCTGATGGCGCCGGTGCTGGGGCGGATGCCGAACAGCCCGCAATAGCTCGCCGGAATCCGCACCGATCCGCCGGTGTCGGACCCCAGGGCGAAATCGACCAGCCCGGCCGCCACCGCCGCGGCGGAACCGCAGCTCGATCCGCCGGGGAAGCGGTCCGGCGTGGCCGGATTCAGCGGCGTGCCGTGCCAGACGTTCTCCCCGGTCAGCCCGAAGGCGAGTTCCACGGTCTTCGTCTTGCCGGCCAGCCGCGCCCCGGCGCGCAGCAGCGCGGTGACGATGGGCGCGGAGGCGACGGCCGGGGCGTGGGTGCGCGCCCAGTCCGGGTTGCCGTAGCTGGTGATCTGGCCCGCTACGTCGAACAGGTCCTTCGCCGCGAAATCGAGGCCCGAGAGCGGGCCGGACGCGATCGGCTCCATCCCCTGGCGCGGGCCGGGGATGAAGGCGCCCACCGTGTCCTCGCCGCCCTGCGTGCTGTCCTGCATCCTGCGTTCCCTCTTGCCGGCACTGCCGGCCCTCAGCGTGAAGCGGCCGGGGCCGCTTGGGAAGGGGCTGGAGAAAGGAATGGGGAAAAGGAATGTTTGTCCCGGCCGGGCGAAATCGGCATAATGAGACGCGGGTGCGGAAAATGAGGCAACGGGCCGGCGCGTCCGCCCAGCCTTGGCGTGTGCATTCGCGGGCGCACGCACCTGCCGGGCCGGCGGGCGTGGAACCGGCGCGGCTGATGGCGGTTGAGGCAGGCGGGCCGCGCCGCCCTGGCGATGGAAGCCAAGCATAGGGAAGAGAGCAGTTGTGAGCGGTTCGGACAACTCGACTGATCGCCCCGACCAGCCCGGCAAGGACAGCTTCCCGGGCCGGATCGACCGCCAGACGATCGGCGAGGACGGCGAGCGGATGCATGCCTGGCTGCTGGCGATCCTGGCGGCCGGCCGCTACCACGGCGTGGAGCTGGACCCCGCCGCCGTGCGGATCGACGACGCGGAGGCGACACCCTCGCCGGCCGCGCTCGTGGAATGGATCCGCGATTCGGGGATGTGGGCGAAGGCGGTGCGGATGAGCTGGCGCCAGCTCATCCGCCTGGACGGCACGGCCCCGGTGGTGCTGCTGCTGAGCGACGGCGGCGCGGGGCTGATGGTCGGCGTCGATCCCGTGCGCAACGTGGTGCTGCTGAAGGACCCGCGCGCCCCGCAGTCCGACCCGCCGGTGGAGGTGGACGAGCTGCGCCTGTCCCAGGTGTGGCGGGGCGAGGCGCTGCTGATCCGCGCCGAGCGCAGCGAGACCGAGGACGACGCGCCCTTCACCATGGGCCTGCTGTTCAAGATGGTGATGCGCGGCTGAACCTGCTGATCTTCCGCCGCCTGCTGCGCCTGCCGCTGACCTTCTTCGAGAAGGTGCCCTCGGGCGAGGTGGGCTACCGCATCGGCCAGATCTACCGGGTGCGCAGCTTCCTCACCGGGCGGCTGCTGTCCACCTTCATCGACCTGTCGATGCTGCTCCTGCTGCTGCCGCTGATGTTCTACATGAACGCCACGCTGTCCTGGGCGGTGCTGGCGGCGGCGACGCTCATCGCGCTCATCATCGCGGCCTTCCTGCACCCGATCCGGGTGCTGAGCGGGCGGCAGGCAGCCGCGGAATCGGCCAAGGCCGGCGTGATGATCGAGACGGTGTACGGCATCCGCACGGTGAAATCCCTCGCCATCGAGCCGCAGCGCAACACCGCGTGGGACGCGGAGGTGGCGAACGCCTCGGACCTCGCCATGCGGGCGGGCAAGCTCGCCAACTGGCCGCAGGTGCTGGTGAAGCCGCTGCGGCGCTTCATCCAGGTGGGGGTGATCCTGCTGGGCGCCTATATCGCGCTCACCTCCAACAACGCGATGGCGGTGGGCGGGCTGTTCGCCTTCACCATGCTGGCCATGCGCGTGTCCGGCCCGCTGGTGGGCTTCGCGCAGCTGATGCAGGATTTCGAGGAAGTGCGCGCGGCGATGGGCATGGTCACCGGCATCATGAACCACGCGCCGGAAATCCGCGGGCTCGATCGCGGGGTGCGGCCGCGCTTCGAGGGCGCGATCGTCTTCGACAGCGTGAGCTTCACGTACGACGGCTCCAAGACCCCGGCGCTGGACGAGGTTTCCTTCTCCGTGCCGGCGGGCACCATGCTCGGCGTCGTCGGGCGCAGCGGCTCGGGCAAATCCACCATCACCCGGCTGCTGCAGGGCATCAACCGCGACTACGACGGCTTCGTGAAGATCGACGGGATCGACCTGCGCGCGGTGAACCTGCGGCACCTGCGGCAGAGCTTCGGCGTGGTGATGCAGGACAACTTCCTGTTCCGCGGCACGGTGCGCGACAACATCATCGCCGGCCGGCCGGGGCTGACGCTGGACGATGCGGTGCGCGCGGCGCGGCTTGCCGGGGCGGAGGAGTTCATCGAGCGGCTGCCGCAGGGCTTCGAGACGTTCATCCAGGAAGGCTCGTCCAACCTCTCGGGCGGGCAGAAGCAGCGGCTCGCCATCGCCCGCGCGCTGATCACCGACCCGCGGCTGCTGATCATGGACGAGGCGACCTCCGCGCTCGACCCCGAGAGCGAGGCGCTGGTGAACGCGAACCTGCAGCGCATCGGCCACGGGCGGACCATGATGATCGTCTCCCACCGCCTGTCCTCGCTGACCGAGTGCGACCTGATCATGGTGATGGAGCGCGGCCGCGTGCTGGACATCGCCCCGCACAAGGAACTGGTGGAGCGCTGCGCGGTGTACCGCCACCTGTGGCAGCAGCAGAACCGCCATCTGGAGCCGCCGGCCCATCGCCAGGGGCCGACGCCGATGCTGGCGCACGGGGATGACTGAGGGTGGGCGCGTGACGGGACCGCGGATATGACGGAGACCGACATGACGGAAGGCGGCTGAGATGGCGAACGGGATCGTGCCGCGGGATGCGCGCAACACGCCGCTGGCGCTGCTGGAGTTCCAGTCCCCCACCGCCGCGGTGATCGCAACACCCGTGCCGCGGGCGATCCGCTCCATGGGGCTGATCATCTGCGCCATGGTGGCCTGCCTGCTCGTGGTGGCCGCGGTGTTCCCGATGGACAAGGTGGTGTCGGCCGGCGGCAAGATCGTCTCGGCGGTGCCGACGATCGTGGTGCAGCCGCTCAACACCGCGATCGTGCGCAGCCTCGATGTGCATCCGGGGCAGGTGGTGCAGAAGGGGCAGCTTCTCGCCCGGCTCGATCCCACCTTCGCCTCTGCCGACCTCACCTCCATGGTCGCCCAGGAGGGCAGTCTTGCCGCCGAGGTCGCGCGGCTGACGGCGGAAGCGGCGGGCAAGCCCTATGCGGTCAACCCGTCGGACCCGGCGAGCACGCTGCAAGCCTCCATCGATCAGCAGCGGCAGGCCGAATACACGTTCAAGATGGAGAACTACAAGCAGCAGATCGACAGCCTGAAGGCGAAGATCACGCGCGCCCAGCAGGATGCCGCGCAGTATCGCGGGCAGGCCGCCGTGGCCGGGCAGATCGTGCAGATGCGCATGCAGTTGCAGCACGACCGGGTGGGCAGCCGGCTGAACACGCTGACCGCCGAATCCTCCCTCATCGAGGCGACGCGCAGCCTCAAGAGCGCGCTGGCCGCCGCCGCCGGCGCGCAGCGCGACCTCGATGCGATGCGGGCCGAGCGCGATGCCTTCGCCCAGCAGTGGCGGGCGGATATCTCGACGCAGTTGCAGGACACCGGCCGCAAGCTGGCCGACGCGCGCCAGCAGCTCACCAAGGCGCAGCTCATCAGCAAGCTGGTGGTGCTGCGGGCGGATCGCACGGCGATGGTGCAGACGGTGGCGAAGGTCTCGGTCGGCTCGGTCATGCAATCCGGCCAGCAGCTCATCACGCTCGTCCCGCTCGATGCGCCGCTGGAAGTGGAGGCGGACATCAACGGCTCCGATTCCGGCTATGTGCAGGTGGGCGACAAGGTATCGGTGAAGTTCAACACCCTGCCGTTCATGCTGTACGGCACCGCCCAGGGCACGGTGCGGACCATCAGCGCCGATTCGTTCAGCCCGCAGGATGTGCACAGCGGGCAGGTGTCGCAGCTGCCGGGCCAGCCGAATGCGCTGTTCTACCGGGCGCGCATCACGCTCGACCAGATCAAGCTGCACGACACGCCGGCGGGGTTCCACATCATGCCGGGGATGCCGGTGAGCGCGGATATCGAGGTCGGCAAGCGCACGATCCTCGACTATATCTTCAGCCAGGTGCTGCCGGTGACGACGCAGGGCATGCGC
>Ga0307374_10012055_pt1 | contig 12188 bp, 9 predicted proteins | sample OX3MG_FD_202532 | JGI IMG/M metagenome (GOLD analysis project Ga0307374, IMG submission 202532) | Soil microbial communities from Risofladan, Vaasa, Finland - OX-3 | ecosystem: Environmental > Terrestrial > Soil > Coastal area > Acid sulfate soil | place: Finland: Risofladan, Vaasa | collected...
CTGCTCGTGGCATCTCCAAACTGCCTCCAATGGTCGTCGAAGGTAGCGCCGATCATGGCATGGAACGCCGGCCACGTGAACCACTGATCGGTGCAGCCGGCGTGGGGCGGCGCAACGCTTCAGTGGCCGGGCGTGGGGGGTAGCGAGCGGATGTAGGCGGCAAGCTCGGCCGCTTGCTGCGGGCTCAGGTCGGTCAGTGGCATGCCTCCCCGCTGCATCTGGATGCTGTGGTGCAGCAGCAGGTTCTCGATCACGTTCGCCGGCAGCAGCGAGGCGGTGCCGGCCAGCGGCGGCGCCGCTATCGTTCCCGTCAGACCGCCGACGCCATGGCAGGCGAAACAGGAATAGGTCTGGAACATGTCCCGGCCGGCGATCGCCGCTTGGCTCAGCGGCTTCGGATGTTCCGGCGGCTTGGCCGCGGCGCCGGCAGCGGGAGCGGGGGCGCCGGCGGCGCCCGCCGCCGCCGCTGGCGGCGGCGAGGTGCTCAGGCTGATCACGTAACTGATCAGTTGTTGGATTTGCGCCTCCGGCAAGGTGACCGCCGGCATGCCGCCGGCGCGCATGCCGGCGTTGGGGTTGCGGAGCAGCGCGTGTATCTGCGTGCGCGTGAAGATCTTGCCCACCTTCTGCAGCGAGGGGGCAAATTGTGTGCCCACGCCGCCCGGGCCATGGCAGGCGATGCAGCCGTTCTCCAGGAACAAAGGCTCGCCCGCCATTACCGGCGTCCGCCCGGCGGCGGCAGGCGGCTGTCGGGAAGCCGTCGCTGCCGTCGCGGGCGCAGGCGCAGGCGCAGTCGTTGGCGCGGGCGCGGGCGGCGCCGGCGCCCCAGAAGCCGTGGACACCGCGGGCGTGCTTGGGGCGGCGGCAGAGATACCGGGCGCCGACAGCGAGCGCAGGTAGGCGATAACGGCGTTCAGGCTGGGCGCATCGCCGCTGAAGGCCGGCATGCCACCGGCGCGCATGCGCGCGTTGGGTGAGCGAATCAACGCCGCCAACTGCTGGTCGCTCAGCAGGTGGATCAGTCCGGGAAGCGCGGGCACGAGGGCGGTGCCGCCGCCGGCGGGACCGTGGCAGGCGATGCAGGCGTGCTGCTGGAATATGAGCTGGCCGGTAGCCAGTTCGGCGCTGGCGGCGCTGGCGGCGCTGCCCGCGGATGCGGCCAGGGGCGCCATGCCGGCGGCCGCGGGCGCCGGCGTGGTCTCGGCGATCGCCGCCGCCACTTGCGGCGCGGCGTTGTAGGTCGGCGGCACGGTGGCGGCAGTGGTGCCGATCACGCCGAGGTAGGTCAGCAGCGCGTGCATGTTGTCGGTGGAAAGCTGGAACGCCGGCATGCCTCCGGCATGCATGGCGGCGTTGGGGTGGTGCAGCAACGCGGTGATTTCTGCCGCGGTGAACTTCGTGGTGATGCCGGCGAGCGAAGGCGCGCGCGCGGTGCCCATGCCGAGGTCGCCGTGGCATGCGAAACAGCCGTTTTCCTGGAATACGCCGTGACCTTGCGCCACCAGCGGGCTGATCGGCCCCGGGGCCGCCGGCAGCAGACTGGCCGTCGCACCGCCGCCGCCGCCGGGCGACTCCATCAGTGGCTTGAAAGGCGCGGCGGTATAGGCCCGTTCTTCGGCCGCCTGCAGCGCCAGCTGGTGGGCGACGCTGGGATCGTGCAGATCATCGTAGCGGCTGCGAGCGCCCAGGTAGAGTATGCCAGCCATGACAATCGAGACCGCCAGCAGCGGCAGCGGCCGCCGCCAGGGCCGCCGTTCCAGACCGCGATCGAGGAAGGGCAGCAGAAAGAAGCCAGCGGCCAGCAGCCCAGGCACACCCACCACCGCCAATGCGACGTAGGGGCCTTCCCACATCTTCAGCCATTCAAACAGGGGCAGGTAATACCAATCCGGGCGCGGCAGAAAGTTGGCGGCGGCCGGGTTGGCGCGCGGCCCCAGGCCGATGGGATGGAAGTAAGCCAGCGCGCCCAGCGCCGCGATCAGCAGCAGCGCGAACCCCATATCCATCAGCACCTGCCACGGATAGAAGCTTCCCGGCGGCAGCTTGGGATCCACCGGGCTTTCGTTCATTGGCCCGGCGGGGCCAGCCTTGCGGAATAGCGCCACGTGGATGCCGATCAGGAGCATCATCCCCGCCGGCAGCAGGAACACGTGGGCGACGTAGAAGCGCGACAGCGTTAGCGTCCCCAGCGTGTCGCCGCCGCGCAGGAAGCGCGTGAGCCAGCTGCCGATCAGCGGCACCTCGCCGATGACGTTGGTGCCGACCGCGGTGGCGAAGTAGGACTTCTGGTCCCACGGCAGCAGATAGCCGGTGAACCCCATGCCCAGCACCAGAAGGGCGGTCAACGCGCCCGAGATCCACAACAGCTCGCGCCGCCCCTTGTAGGAGCCGTAGAGGAAGGTCTGCAAAAAGTGCAGCGCCAGCACGATGATCATCGCACTGGCGCCATAGGAGTGCAGGCTGCGCAAGAACGCCCCCGCCGCCACCCGCTTGGTGATGTAGGCGACGCTGGTGTGGGCGTCGTCCACCGAGGGGACGTAGTAGAGCGCCAGGCACAGCCCGGTAACCACTTGCGATATAAAAATAAACAGCAGGCCGGAGCCGAAGACGTAGGCCCAACGGGGGCCGCCGGGGATCGGCTCGCCGAGTGATTCACGCAGCAGATGCCGCAGGCCGGTGCGGCGCTCGAGCCACTCCAGCAGGTTGCGGCGACGGCTCTCAGGGGCGGGCGGGGGAGTGTCCGGGGTCATAAGCGCAGACCTAGCTCATCAGTTCCTGGTTGGGGACGTTGGGCCGGAAGTACTCGAACTGCGCTTCCAATTGGCCGTTTCCCACGCGGGTGGGTAGCCGGTCCATGTTGCGTGGCGAGGGTCCCGCGATGTGCTTGCCGGCAGCGTCGAACTCGCTGCCGTGGCAGGGGCAGACGAAGCGATCTTGGCCCGGCTGCCAGGACACCGTACAGCCCAGGTGTGGACAGATGGCCGAGAGCACCTCGACCTTGCCGTTGGCGTCTTGGGTGACATAAACCGACTGCGCCGACACCAATTGCCGCCACCCGTCCTGCTGGCTGAAGGTGACGGTCTTGCGCACCGGCGCGGCCGCCGGGCCATTGTACTGAGTAAGCGGCCCCAGCGGCGACCAGGAGAGTTGGCGCCGCTTGGTGCTCAGCGGATAGAGCATGTAACGCAATACCGGAATCGCCAGGAGCACGCCCACTCCCGCCGTGCCGATGCTCAGCAAGCCTGCGAAGAATGATCGCCGGCCCATTTTCCCCGACGGTGGCGGAGTGCTCGTTGGTGTGTCCATGCGTTCCCTCTCTTTCTGCGCGTAACGCCTTCTAGAACGTAACCCACAATGCCAGGTAAACGGAATTGTTGTCGCTGGCGTTGCGTCCGGCGCCATCGTAGTTGGCGCTGGCGCCGTTGAAGCTGAGATAGCCAGTATAGGCCAAGCTGAGGTCGATGTTCTCAAGCGGCCAATAGCCCGCCTGGATGATATAGCCGTTGGTATTCGGGCTGCCGTTCTGGCTGCCAGTGACCGCCGCCGGCGCATAGAGCGTGGCGTCCACGGTGCCCATAGTGGCAAAATAGGCGCCAGTCAGCGTGTAGCGGTGCCGCCAGTGGTAGGTGGTGTCGAAGCGGAACGTGTTCAGCGAGTCGGTCGGGTTGGCCGTGCCGCCGGCCGCGAAGCTGGCGTCGTACGTCGCCTTCTCGTGCGTGAACGCGGCGTGGGCATCGATCAGGTTCGGGCCCACCGGCCGCTCCCATTGCATGTCGAACGACGGGTCAACGTAGTGGTCTTCCGCGCCGCTGATCGCACTCGGAAACGAATTCACCTGAATGCCGTAACTGCCCACTTCAAAGTAGTTATTGCCCACCGTCTGCTGCCAGGCCACGCGCCAGTACGGCGCGAGGCCGGCGATGTTGTAGGCAAAGCCGTTGCCATCGATCGGCTGCGGTCCGCCCGCGTGCTCCGAACGGTAGCCGGAAACCGCGGTGTAGATATGGTTGTTCCACAGGCTGTACGCTCCCAGCCCCATCACGTCCTGCGCCAGGCCGCCGTCAATGATCGGCGCCGCCAGCGGGCCCACGGCCGATTCGCTCGAAATCCACGGGAACCCCCACGCCGGCGTGCTGTTCCAGACGTCCTCCACCGTGGGATTGTTGTTCAGCGTGACACCGTAGATCCAGTCCTTGCCGCCCAGCTTGCGTTCCTCGGCGAAGCGCAGGTCGGTGTTGTCCATGGTGAATTGGTCGCTGGAGTGGTCGTAGGTGAACTGCGCGAATCCGCCGAAGTGAGGGGCGAACTCGCCGGCGAGAAAAACGCTGAGCTGTTGCGGGAAGGCGGCGGTATTGTTCTGCGTGCCGGGCACGACGGCCTGGTCGGCGGTGTTCGACATCAGCAGCATTACCGAGAGCGGGATCGCCTGCGACAGGCTCAGCGCCGTCGTGTTGCCCACCCGCTTGTTGGCGGGGTTGGTCAGAGTGTAGCCACGCAGCTTGAACAACCGGCCGAAGGCGGTGAGCTCGGGCGGGCTCGTATGGCAGACCGAGCACGCCAACCCGGTCTGGCGCGCGAAGCTGGGAACGGCGTAGGCGCGGCCGCAAGCGCCGGCCGCCAGCAGCACGACCGTGCAGCGCAGCAGCGAGCGCCGCGAACAACGAATGGCAGAAGGGAGAGCGATGGACATAAGTATGACTCCGATATTAGATTTAACCTGGGCGGTATCAGCGGGTTCAAGAACGTGAGCTTCAATTTTTCGTGGCAAGGGCGCGCACATAAACCACGAGGTCCTGGATCTGGTCCTTGGAGAGCTGTTTCGCAAAGGCCGGCATCTTGCCTTTGCCGCTGCCAATCACGTCGGCGAGCTGGGCATCGGTTTGCGCCTGCACCACCGGCAGGCTGAAATCGGGTGCGCCGAGCGCCTTGCCGGCGGGCACCGCCGCGTGTCCATCGGGCCCGTGGCAGATGGCGCAGTGGGCTTGAAACAGTTTGGCGGCTTTGGGCGATTGCGCGGTGGCCACCGCCGCCAGACTCAGCCCCAGGATCATGGTCATTGTGATGGATCGCACAGTCTCTCTCCTCGTCTAGAAGGAATAGCGCACCGCCAGCGCCACCAGGTTGGCATGGAAGTTGTCGAGCGGAAACGGCGCCAGCCCGGCGGGCAAGCCTCCCAGTTCGCCATAATCATAGCCACGCCAGGTGCCGGAGATGACGGCGCCGGGCGCAAGCTGGAAATCGAGCCCCGCGGTGGGGCGAAAGTAGTTATATTGCAGCGGCCCGGTTGGCGTCAGCGGATTCAGCAGGAGTGCGCTGCCGCGGCTGAAGTTGCCGTCGAAACCCAGCCGCACCGTCGTCCGCGGCACCAGCCGTATCACCGTGTTGGCGTAGACGAAATGGTCGGCATTGGAGTAGGCGCCGATGGCGCCCTGGCTCACCGGCGAGCCCGCCACCGGACAGGTGAAGACGTTCGACGGTACCGGGCTGGACCCCAGACTAAAGCAAACCAGCGCCGACGAGAAGACGCTGTCATAGGTGAAGCCGGTATCCAGGCTGATTTTGTCGGTGGGCAGCAGCGTTGCTCCCACATTGTAGCTGCGATTGTGGGCCAGAGCGCTCACGTCGAGGGTGTTGTCCGCGCCGTTGTAGGCTTCCACGTCGGCCTGCAGCGTGGCCCAATCGACGGGGGTGTAGGCGGCTTGGGCGGCGTAGCGCTGCGAGGTGCGGGGATCCATGCGCGCGAACGAGTGGTCGGCGGTGTAGTACTCGATGTCGGTGCTCAGGCGCAATTTGGTGCTGGGGCGGGCATAGCCCCCAAACAGTAGGGTATTGCCGTGGATGTTGGCGATCTCGCTGACCAGCGGCGGCATCGCCGTTACCCCGGGGTCATAGCTCACCGAGCCATCGGGGTTGAGCGTGCAGGCCGACGGCAGCACGCCCTGCACCAGCGCGCAATTGCCGCGATAGGCCAGCGCCGCGCCTGCACCCGGATCATAGGTATCGCCGGTCACGTAGGTGGCTTGCCCGTCCGCCACCTTCTGGCGGCTATAGCGATAGCCGATGTGCGCGCCCATCCAACTCGAGAAGTCGTAGTTGAGCAGCAGCGTGTCGGAGAGGTTGTTGTCACCCAGGTAGCTGTAGTTGGCGCTGGTCGCGACATCGGCGGCCGAGGAGGCGGTGTGGTGCGGACAGGTCGCGGCGGTATACGGGGCCGGGCAGGTGGCGGGACTGAAGACGGCGTAGGGCACCAGCAGCGAGCCGCCGCCGTTGGTGAGCGGGGCTTGGGTGAAATAGGTGGCTGAGCTGGAGATGTAATCGCCGGGGTTCTCGAAACGGTAGAGGTTGAACGTGTCGGTAAGGCGCAGGTCGGAGCGGATGGTCCAGATGGCGGTGCCGTCGGCTTGCACGTCCACCCGGTTAGCCTGGCTGGAGGCGGCCAGATCAGCACCGCTCGATGCGCCGCTATGCCCGTTGGTCAACCCGTTGGAATACTGATTGAAATTGGCCACCGTGCTGGCGCCGCTGTTGTAACTGAAGGAACCGGTCAGCGCCAGCGTGCGCCAGTAATTGGAGTGCAGGCTGAGCCGTTCGGTGGGCAGCGAGGTGCGCAGCGGCGCCACTTGCGAGTACGACAAGTAACCGTTGCAGGTGGGGTTGGCGGTGGGCGGATTGGTCGAGGTATTGAGCGCGTTGCTGCAGGGTGTGGTCCCCGTGAACACGAAGCCCAGACCCACCGCGGTGCCGTTGGAGAGCTGGTAGGGGGTGGGCACGCCGTTGACCACGGTATCGTTCTTGAAGTACTCGAAAAACTGATCGTAAGAGATCACGGTACGGGCTACAGGCTTGAAATCCACCCCCAGCCGGTACGAGTTCATGGTGGTGCGGTAATTTTCCTCGAGCTGCGTATCGACGTAGCCGTGCAGGCTCGAGTCCGCCGGCCCGGTTTCCACGTTGCGGGCGTAGCCGAGCCGGAAGCTGACCCGCGACAGCGGCAGCAGCCGCAGCTCGTAGTCCGCCAGGCGGTGCGAGAGGTTGAGCTCGTGCAGGGTGTAGCCGATCCCAACTGCAGGCGTATTGTTGGCCGGGTTGAGCGGGTTCGAAAGCAGGTTGTAGTCGAAGATGTTTTCGTCCCGCCGCCAAGTGCCGGAGAAATCGTACTGCTTGCCGCGGTCAACGTGCAGCCGGACGACGCTCTGCGGATCGCCGCCCAAGCCGGCGGTGGTCAGCGAGAGGGTGTCAAACAAGCCCCCAGCGCCGGGAGTGGCACGCGCCAGCAGTGAGCCATCGAGCAGCCGCGGCCCGGATTGCAGGTTGACGAAGGTGGCGTAGTTGCCGGTACTGCCGTCGATCGTGCTGAAGCGGTAGCCCACATCCACGGTCTGCTGCACCTGGTAGGCGCCTATTTTGGTCACCGGCGGCGCCGCCGCCTGCCCCGGGCACAGCCCAGCGCAACCCAACACCGCCAGCGCGACCGCAGCCCAGCGCGCGCGCGCGGCGCGTCGGCATAAGCGTGTCCCCTTGATGGAAGAAAAAGTCGGCATAAGCGCGTCCCCTTAATAGAAGAAAACGGGGCTGAAGTTGGAGCCATGGATCTGCGTGTGGCAGCTCAGGCACGACTGATACTGGGCCGTCTGGTTGTGGAAGGAAGGAGTGCCCGGCGCCCCGCTAAAGCTGGAGGCGGTATGGCACTGCAGGCAGAGGATATTGACGTTGCTCACCTTCAGCAGGTGCGGGTTCGAGGAACCATGTGGGTTGTGGCAGGTGAGGCAGCCATCCACCTTCACCGCTTCGTGCTCGTAAACGAAGGGTCCGCGCTTGTCCACGTGGCAGGTGTAGCAGATCGCGTCGGCGGCATCGGAGGCGCGGAGTTGGTTCGGCAACGGGGTGCCGTGCGGGTTATGGCAATCCGTGCACTGCACCATACCCTCGTTGACCTTGTGGTGCGAGGGCATTTCAAAATCGGCCCGCCGCGCCTGATGGCAGGAGTAGCAGAGCTGGGGCTGAGGCAGTTTGAGCAGCACCTGCTCGGTCTCCGGATGGTGGATCGAGTGGCAGTCGGTGCACTTCAGGCCGTTGCGCGCGTGCACCGAGCTGGCGAAATTCACCTGTTCGTGGCTGGTGTTGTGGCAGCTTAGGCAGCGGCCGATGACTGCGGCGGGCGTCACCGTGCGGAAATTGAAGATGGTCGAGGGATCGCCGGGGTTTTCGGTGTGGTTTTTGCCGGGGCCGTGGCAGCTCTGGCAGCCGGGCTGGGCGCGCTCGCCCCCGGCCGGGCTGGACACGCTGACGCCGCTGAGCGGAATCTTGGCGTGGGGCGAGGTCTGATACTGGGTAAACTCCTCGGCGTGACAGGTCTTGCAGGCGGCATTGGGCACGTAAGCCGATCCGGCTTGTCCAGCGGCCAGCGGCGGCGTGGCCGCTGGTGCCTGCGCCGCCGCAACCACGCCACCGAGTAACAGGGCCAAGGCCAAGAGAAGAAATCTCGGTTTCATTGCGGATCGCATCAAGCACTCCCAACCACAAGCGTGAGTGTACGTCGGCGTACGGAAAGCGTCAGTGATGGCGGTCACGTCGCCGCCAACTTCCGCAACTCCGCCGTATCCACCAGCGCCACACCGCCGCCTGCGGCCTCAATCCAGCCGGCACGCTTGAACTCGCCGAACAGCCGGCTCACCGTCTCCCGCGAGAGGCCCAGCAGTTGCCCAATCTGCTCATGCGTCAATTCCATGGCGCCACGCCGCTCGCCATTGCCGCCCGGGGGCGCCAGCCGCCCCAGCAAGAAACCGGCGAAGCGGGCCCGCGCCCGCGCCGGGAGGCCCAGCCGCCGCGTAGCCTGATAGAGGGCCTTGCAGATCGCGCTCACCGCCTGCGCCGCTTGCAACGAGTCCTCGGACTGGCCCTGCAGCAGGCCCAGGTAGTGCTGCCGGGGAATGAAGCTGGCCCGCAGCCGATCGAGCGCCTCGGCGGAGGCGGCATAGCGCCCGTTCAGGGTTCCAGGCAAGCCCACCAGCTCACCCGGGCTGGCAATCCGCACGATCACGGTCCTGCCTTGGGGCGAAACCACCGACAGCTTAACCCGCCCGCTGGCAAGCTGGTAGACCCCCGCCGCGGTCTCGCCCTCGACAAAGAGAATGCTGCCCTTGGGATATTCAGCGGCTTTGGATGACAGGATCATGGCGCGCTCCTTCCCCGGCTCATCGCTGGCGCTCACGCTGCCTGGGCGCTCTGGGCTCGGGTTCTGTCCGCCAGCGGGGCGCCGCTGCCGCCGACGTTGCCGTTGTCCGCGCTGGGCTCCTGCGGCTCCGCCGCCGCACGCAGGCTGCACTCCAGACAACGATAGTCCCCGTCCAGCCCGGCGCTGAAATACCGGCCGCAACCGCTGCAACGCTTGTTCACGCCTTGCGGATTGTGCAGTTTGATACCCATCTCGCGCCTCCCAGGTCTTCGCCCTGAGTTAGATGCAATTGGGTTGCCGCATTGAACCCGTGGATTTGGCCTAAATTCAGCGCTACAGGCGAGCGCGCCTAGGTGGGATTGGGTGAATTGCCGCGCCGGCTGGGCTATTTCACCCGAACCACCGCAAGCTCCGGCGGGTGCTCAGACCTGCCCGGGGTTCTCCTCGGCGAGCGTCAGCCCATGTTTCTTCATTTTGTAGCGGAGGGCGTCGCGGCTAATGTCGAGGAGCGCCGCGGCTCGGGTCTGGTTGCCGCGCGTCTGCTCCAGGGCGCGCTCCAGCCACTGCCGCTCGATGCCATCGAGCGAGGTGCCGGAAGACGGAATCCGGCCCGCGGCCGGCAGGCTGCGTCTGCCGGCCTGCGCCTCCCAGCCACTCTCCCCCACAGCCCGATTCTCGGGAAAGGCCGCGGCTGCGGTCAAAAGCGTACTGCCAGCGAAAAAGGGGAGGCAGTTGGCGCCGATGCGGGCACCCTCTTCCAGAATCATGGCCCGTTGCACCGCGTTCTTGAGCTCGCGCACGTTGCCCGGCCAGTCGTACTCCCGCATCAGCCGCTCCGCCTCCGGGGTAAAGCCCTGGATCGCCTTGCGGAAGCGGCGGTTGTACTGTTCGATGAAGAACGCCGCCAGCACCGGGATGTCCTCCCGGCGGCTGCGCAGCGGCGGCACGAATACGGGAATCACGCCCAGCCGGTAGTACAGGTCCTGACGGAATTCTCCCGCCCGCACCGCCTGCTCCAGGTTGCGGTTGGAGGCGGCGATGGCGCGCACATCCACGGCAATATCGCGCAGCCCGCCCACCCTCCGCACACACTGGCTCTCGAGCGCGCGCAGCAGCTTGCTTTGCAGCAGCAGCGGCAGCTCGCCAATCTCATCCAGAAATAGGGTCCCGCCGTTGGCCATTTCGAACAGGCCCTTTTTCATCGCCTTGGCGTCGGTGAAGGCGCCCTTCTCGTGCCCGAACAGCTCCGACTCCAGCAGCCCGTCGGGAATCGCCGAGCAGTTCACCGCGATGAAGGGACGGTCGCGGCGGGCGGAGTGCTGGTGAACGATTTGAGCAATCAAATCCTTGCCGGTGCCGCTCTCGCCCTGGAGCAGCAGGGCGCCGGCCTCGCTGGCCGCCAGCTTATGGACAAAGGCCAGCAGCGCGGTCATGATGGACGATTTTCCGACCAGCTCCAGGCCGGCGAACTGGCGGCGGGCCTGGTCGCGCAGCGTATCGACTTCGCCGCGCAGGCGGCTGTTCTCGAGCGCGTTCGCCATGGTGATGGCGAGTTCGTCGAAATCCACCGGCTTGCTGAGGTAATCGAAGGCGCCTTGGCGGAGCGCGGTCTTGACGTCCTCAATCCTGGGATCGGCGGTAATCATGACCACCGGGCCCGCATAGCCGTCCTGGCGCATGGCGGTCAGCAGGGCGACGCCGTCGCCATCGGGCAGTTTCACGTCCAGCAGGATCAGATCGGGGTGCTCGCTCCGCAGCTGGGCCCAGGCTTCGACCCGGGAGGCGGCCTCGATCACGGCATAGCCCCACTCTTCGCACTTGCGCCGCAGCGACCAGCGCAACAGCTTCTCGTCGTCAATCACCAGGACTTTCGCCATCAGCGCGCGGCCTCCCCGCCCGGGGGCGCCAGCGGCAGGACGGCGGTGAAGCAACTGCCCTGGCCGGGCGCCGATTGCACCTCGATGCGGCCGCCGTGCAGGGCGGCGATACGCTGGCACAGCGGCAACCCGAGGCCGTTACCCTGGCCGCCTTTGGTGGTGTAGAAAGGTCGGAATATATGCTCGAGCTCGTGGGCGGCGATGCCGCTGCCGCTATCGGCGATGGCGATGCACGCCTCCGCCGGCGGGCCCGGCGCCAAGGTGGTGGTCATGCTCACCGTGCCGGCGCCGGTCACGGCATCCAGGGCGTTAAGGACAAGGTTGAGCACCATGCGGTGGATCGAATCAGCGTCATGCACCACCGGCGGCAGCACGCCACCGTGGAAGCGGAGCTCGATGCCGCCCGCCTCGGCCTGATGGGCGGCGAAATGCACCACCTGCTCCACCGTCGCGTTGAGATCGCCGGCACGAAGCTGCAACGGCCGCGGCCGCGCATAGTTCAGCAGGTCGGTGATGGTGTCGCGGATGCGGCCCACCTGCTGCCGCACCTCTTCGATCACCTCTTTGTCCTCCGGGTTATTGGAATGGCCCGCCACCACCTCGAGCGCACCCGCAATGCCCGCCAGCGGGTTCTTGATTTCGTGCGCCAACCCGGTGGCAATCTGGCCCAGCGTGGCCAGGTGCTCAGTCTCCGCCAGTTGCAGGGTGTGCAACCGGAGCAGATCCGCCTCGGCCCGCTTACGCTGCGTGATGTCGCGGATCACCGCCGTGACCAGCAGATCTTCACCCGCCCGTAGCGGGCTCAAGCTGATCTCGACCGGAAACTCCCGGCCATCGCGGCACACCGCCATCAGGTTCAAACCCGCGCCCATCGCCCGCGTGACCGGATCGCACTCATAACTCTGGCGATCCATTCGGTGGCGCGCCGCCAGCCGCGCCGGGACCAGCAGCTCGACCGGCTGCCCCAGCAGCTCGGCGGCGGGGTAGCCGAACATCGCCTCCAGGCGGCGGTTGGCGAGCACGATGCGACCGTCACGGCCGACGATGACGATGGCGTCGGGCGAGGCTTCCAGTAGTCCGCGGAAGCGCGCCTCGCTTTCGCGCCGTGCCTGCTGCGCCCGCGCTTGCTCGGTGAT
>Ga0307374_10012056_pt1 | contig 12188 bp, 19 predicted proteins | sample OX3MG_FD_202532 | JGI IMG/M metagenome (GOLD analysis project Ga0307374, IMG submission 202532) | Soil microbial communities from Risofladan, Vaasa, Finland - OX-3 | ecosystem: Environmental > Terrestrial > Soil > Coastal area > Acid sulfate soil | place: Finland: Risofladan, Vaasa | collected...
ATTCCGGGTATTCCCGAGCGACGCGAGTTCGAGTACGAACGCAACGGCACCGCCGTCTTGTTCGCCGGCCTCGACGTGCACGATGGATCGGTGGCGGCGTGGGTGACCGACTCGACATGCTCGGACAACTTCGTCACCTTCTTGTGGGACCTCATCGATCAGACGCCCGAGGATTTGGACCTGCATTGCATCGTCGACAACCTCAAGGCTCACCAGACCGACAAGGTGGCCACTCTTTTGGAACACAACCCACGAGTTCACCTGCACTTCACGCCCACCCATGCCTCATGGTTGAACCAGGTCGAACTGTTCTTCTCCATCTTGGAGCGCAGGTTGCTGCGTCGAGGTGAGTTCGCCGACGTGGACGATCTCACACGACGCATCATCTCGTTCATCAAGGACTACAACAAACGTGCGGCCCCCTTCCGCTGGACATACGAGGGTCGCCCACTTCGGGCCGCGTAAGTCACAATGATTAACGCGCGAGGGCACTAGCCCCGTCTGCCGGGTCGGTGCAGCGGGGATGGCTTTCTCCAACTGAGTCAGCACGGCACATCTCGACCCGTAGTGAGCCGCTTTCGTGCCCCGTGGCAGATCACGGTGTCGGGAACGGTGCATACGTGGCGCTTGCCGTCGGCTCCACGGGTGAAATCGCCAAGAGATCCCCGGCGGGCGTTGAGCCTGAACACGCATACATGTTCCTTGCTCCCTGGAGATCAAGGGTGAAGGACGAAGTGGTGTTCGGCGGAATAATCCGGAGCGTCGTCGCCAACATTTGTCCGAAACAGACGCTTGCCGCAGACTCGTTGATTAGGACGTATGCGGTACTTCCAGCGGCAAGACTCACCCGCTGCGGAGGGGCAGAAGTGACCTCTTGGTCTCCCTTTCGCTGATACGTGAGGGGAAGCAGCGTGCCCCGGCTGTCATAGAGCGAGATCCCGGGATAGCCGAAGAGGTAGCAGGCGGCGGCGCCTTCGTTGGTTACCTCCAGTTGTAGCGACTCCTGTTCGCTCAGCTCGGAGACCGGTGGACCGAGCGCCACATTCAGCTCCGACGCTTGGCACCTGGTCGACGCCACCACTTGAGGCGTGGTCGCGGTCGTTGTCGTCACGGCAGCCGGGGAGGTCGTCGTGGTGGCAGGCGACGTGCTAGATGTCGAAGTCGAAGGGCTCGGAGCTTTCTTGAGGGCAACGTTGTGCGATGTCCCGCACGCAGCAAGTGTCAGCGTGACAGCCGAGAAGCAGAGGAGGGACCCTGCGGCCCTCAATCGTCTGGCCATGCGGCGACCGATAAGTTCGCCACCGGTTGCCGTGAACCGAGAACGCACCCAGGACGAGTACCGACGCATCATCGAAGCGGTTCACGTTCGGACATATAGATCCGTTGTCCAATTCCCCCTGGGTCTTCCCGAAAAATCCAACCTCAATATTGCTCACGGGTAGCCCCATGCGCCGGAACGTGGGCAGTATCCCGCGCCGGCACGCATACGCGGGCAAGTTGGCGGGTAGTGCCACGTCGGCACGGCCGGATGACACGCGTCGGCACCTTAGGTGTGCATCCGGCGACCGCCGCAGACCTGGTGCACGAGGTGGTGCATGTGAGTAGGGTCCTTTCGCAGTACATTAACCACGAACCAGAGGAGCGAACATGTCTGTATTGGTGAGGTTGTCTGTTTCAGGAATGACGACGGACTCGTACGACAAGGTGTCAGAGCAACTGACGCCCCCCCTTCTGGCCGCGGCGGGATTCGTCGCCCACGTGGCCTTCGTGGGAGACGGCGAGTTTCACGTGTCTGAGATATGGGAGAGCCGGGATGACTTCCAGAACTGGTTCGACAACAATGTGAAGCCGAACGTCCCCGGTGTCAAGGTTGACGTGGTGACGGAAGTTCACAACGTCATAATCAAGAAGTAACCAGGTAGCAGCCATCGGCGACTCGCTCGTCCACCTCTCGCGCCCGATTGGAAGGGAAATACAGAGGGTGGCACTGGCGGCTACCTACGTGCGCTGAAGCGATTCATCGATGGGGTCGTCGACTAGCCCAGTAGCGCTGCCCGGTCGGTGGCGCCGACTCACCCTCTAGTGGATGAGAACCTTGAGCGCGTCGTGCTCGGCTGCGTGCCCGAAGACGTCGTAGGCCTCGAGGATCTGGTCGAATGAAAACTCGTGCGTGACGAACTTCTCGGCAGGAAGCTTGTGCTCGGCAACAAGCTTCAGCAGCATTCCGAGGGTGTTCGTATTGACCAGGCCCATGGAGATATTGATGTTCTTGATCCAGAGCTCGTTGAGGGCGAGGTCGACCGACTTGCCGTGCACACCGATGTTGGCGACATTGCCACCCGGCCGGACGATGACCGTTGCCATGGTGAACGTCTCGGGAACCCCAACTGCCTCAATGGCGACATCGACGCCCAGGCCGTCGGTGAGAGCGAGAACCTGCTCCTTCCAGTCCGGGTCACGCGAGTTGACTGTGTCGGTGGCACCGAAGTCGGCAGCCCGGGCGAGCCGAGCGTTGTCCAGATCGATGGCGATGACCTTCGACGGCCCGTAGAGCCTTGCTGTCATAACGGCGGAGAGACCGACGGGGCCGGAACCGATCACCGCGACGACATCGCCCGGGGCCACGCGTCCGTACTGCACGCCGATCTCGAAGCCGGTGGGCAGGATGTCTGAGAGCAGGATGCCCTCGGCATCGGTCATGCCTTCGGGGACCTTAAAGACCGAATTCTCAGCGAAGGGGACCCGAACGAATTCGGCCTGGGTCCCGTCGATCATGTAGCCAAAGATCCACCCGATTCCCGCGATGCCCTCAGGGTCGAGACAGTGGCTGTAGAGGCCCTTTCGACAGTTCGAGCACTTTCCGCATGAACTGACGCACGCGAGGATGACTCGGTCGCCGACGGCCAGTTGGGTGACTCCCTCGCCCACTTCGGTGATCACGCCGATTCCCTCGTGCCCCAAGATGCGGCCGACCTCCACCTCGGGGACGTCACCCTTGAGGATGTGGAGGTCGGTGCCACAGATGGTCGTGGCGACCATCTTGACAATCACGTCCGTCGGCTGTTCGATCTTCGGGTCGGGCATCTCGTCCCAGGCCTTCTTGCCAGGACCTTTGTAGATCAATGCCTTCATGACGGACCTCCTATGGCGGGTAGTCCGAGCAGCGCGTTGCAACTCGCGAGACCGGTATCCACGTCATCGGGAACGCTCGAGCCTCTATGTCCGAGGCTACGGACAACCAGATTCGCCAACTAGGGCCGAATGACCAAAGTTCGGCCGTTCACCGGTGGTGATCCCTTCGCTTGAGCTGAGCTGGAGGCGCCCACCGCGGAGTTGACGCGCGCCCCCGACCGCCGGCCTGGGGTCAGTCCTCTCGCGCTTCGTCGTGGGGTTCTTCCATGAGTTCCAGGAAAGCTCCTCTCTTCAGGATGCGGTCTAGACTGCCAAAGAGTGCGCGGGCGGCTCGCTCGACACGACTCCACTGCTGGGCAACCATCCTCCCGACGGTCTCTCGTGCTTCCGCCAGTAAGGCAACGGCTGCGGCCATACCTCCGGGGCGTCCAGGCAGCCTCGGCGGCCTGGGCATCACGGACGTCGCGGGGTTACGCACTAGGAGGTTTGGCACGTCGCTGTGATCCGGAGGCACGGCTCTCGGTCCCCGTGACCACACGACAGAGGCACTTTCCAAACGACCGCGAACCCACACGGTCCCCAAAGGGGAAGGGAAGGCTATACGACTCTGCGTGTCTGCTTTCACAGCGAGTGCAGGTTTGACCGCTCCGTGTTAACTTCCATTCAGAGCCTTCCTCAGAAGTTCAACCAAGAGCCTTCCTGGGTAGATCTCAAACAACGAACGGGAGATCAGGATGCTGAAGCGTTTGAACCGTCGGATAGTTGTGGGAACTACTGCCTTTCTGGTTGGCTCATTTGCGGTCGCGGCTGCTCCAGCTGGCGCAGCATCGGTCACCGCCGTCACCGCGTCCCCGACCCCGCTCACCGCCGGGGCTCCAGCGACTTACACCGTCACCTTCAGCACGAGCGGCACCGGTGCATTGGCGACCGGAGTTGGCACCATCACCTTGACGGGCCCAGTCGGGACGGTGTTCCCAGCGGCGCCCGCTGACTACACCGTCAACAGCACGGCAGCGGCAACGGTTGTGACCGGGGCCCACAGCGTGACGATCACGACACCTGTGCCAATAGCGAACTCCACGGCGGTCACGGTGGTCGCCGGTGTGGGCAGCACCGCGACCAATCCATCCGCGGCTGGAACCTACACCGTGAGCGTCAACACCTCGGCCGATGGGACTCCGGTCGCGAGCAGTCCCGGATACACCATTGGAGCCGCTTCCGGCTCCCAGATGGTGAGCCCCGTGGGCGGCGCGCAAAGCGCCATGGTAGGTACCGCGTTTGCCAATCTTCTCAGCGTCACCGTGCAAGATCAGTTCAACAACCCGGTCGCCGGGACGTCGGTAATCTTCACCGCTCCGGCGAGCGGCCCCAGTGGCACATTTGCCAATGGCACCACCACCACTACGGCCATCAGCAACGCCAGCGGCGTTGCGACGGCAACCACCTTCACTGCCAACGCCACGACCGGCACGTACCAGATCACCGCGTCATCCGCCGGCTTGACGTCGGTCGTGTTCAGCGAGACCAACGCCGCGGTAGCGCACGGGTACTGGCTTGTCGGGTCAGACGGGGGGATCTTCAGCTTCGGCTCCGCTCAGTTCCAGGGTTCGGCGGCCGGGTTCCACCTCGTGCGACCGATCGTTGGCATCACGGCAACACCTGATCGCCTCGGGTATTACCTAGTGGCCACCGACGGAGGAGTTTTCAACTTCGGTGACGCGCAGAACCACTTTTACGGATCACTGCCGGGAACCTTCTCCCCGGCCGGATCGGGCGGACCTCATCCTTTGAACGCTCCGATCATCGGCATCGTGCCCACGATCGACAACCTCGGGTACTTCCTCGTCGGCGCTGACGGTGGGATCTTCACCTTCGGCGATGCCAAATACGAGGGTTCGTGCCCGGGCGTCGGTGGCTGCCTGGGCGCCGCGGTAGCCGTTGCACCCGATGCCAGTGGCAACGGGTACTGGGTCTTCACTACAAGGGGCTACGCCTACGCCTTCGGTGACGCCGGCAGATACGGCTCGCCCGGCCCACAGAGCGTGCCAGTGACCTCCGCAATGCGAACCCCGAACGGAATGGGGTATTGGATCCTCTTCTCTAATGGGGCGGTCTCCAACTACGGCAACGCCATGCCCTTCGGGTCACCACTCGGATCGATTTCGCCGTCTAACCCAGCAACCTCGATCTTCGCCACCGCCGATGGGGGCGGCTACTGGGTAGCCACCGCCAACGGAACGGTCTACAACTACGGTGATGCACCCAACGACGGCGGGACTACGGCGCTCCACCTCAATGGACCGATCATCGCGGCCAGCGGCTCGTAGCCCCAGAAGACACCATGGCAGTGGAGAGATTCACGAGTTCGAGGCCCTTGATGCTCGATCGCAAGTGAGCCGCTATGTAGTACCGGCGACGGTGCGGGCCCAACCTCGGGTGACTGTCCGGTCTCCCCGCACGCGGTGAGCGCAGGGCAGCCGTCGTGAAGACCGTCGAGGTCACCAAGAGCTTCCGCACTCCGGCAGGGATCCCGCGGAGATCCAATTTCCGCGCATCCTCACCTAGTAAGACCTTGGCAGGGACTTGACCCATCTGGCGCCGACTCCATCGAAGTAGATGTTTGCATGGAGGTGGTCAATGAGGTTCGGCCTCCGGGGCTCCCGACTGCCCCAGTCGCCGGGCTGATGGCGGGGTTGATCGGCAGAGGAGTTGAGCATCGCCATATCTAAGAAGTGAGCGGAACTTCCGCTCAGCCCGCCTTTCGAATGCGAAGATCGAGCTGAAGCCCGGCCGCCGTCACCATGTTGACCAGGGAATCGATGCTGAAAAGGTCGATCTTGCCGCGAATGAGATCGGAAACTCGAGGTTGGGTGACGCCGAAGCGTCGTGCTGCCTCACGCTGGGTCAGTCCAGCTCGCTTTATATAGGCATCCAGCTCCTGCATCAGGGCAGCCCGAACCCTCATGTTCTCGGCCGCTGCTGGGGTGTCCTCGATCGCATCCCACACACTGCCGTAGTGCTTGGTCGTCATGACCTCTCCTTGCGGCCGACGGTGTCCTTCATCTTCTTGTACCGCTGAACGCCAACCTCGATGTCGGCCTTGGACGTTCGTTGGCTCTTCTTCTCAAAACAGTGCAGGACGTAGACGGTGTCTCCAATGGTGGCCATGTAGAACACCCGGTACGCACCCGCCGCATCGCGAACTCGTATTTCTCGGCATCCCGCTCCGATCGAAGGCATCGGTTTCCAGTCCGAAGGTTCTTGTCCGTTCTGAACGAGGTGAAGTTGGTATCCGGACAGGCGCGCTGCGGAAGGCATAGCTAAACGTGCCTAATCTATTCAGCAAATTGGGTCGCCCCGAACGCCGGCCTCGGGTCGCCACTGAAGTCCGCTCCCTAGTCTGGAGGAAAGCTCAGCTGCCGAGTGGCTTGCCGCAGGAATTCACGCCCGTCATCTGTCAGTCTGTCGATCCGGAGGATCTCTTCGCAGTACCCGATGGAGGCCTCACGTAGTGACGGTGAAGTGATTCGAGAAACTGAATCCTTGAGCAGGCGGTCAGCCCCACCATCCTCGTCCATTGCTGAACGTACCTTGGCTGTTGCAACAGAGAGGTATTGCTGGATGCTGAAAGGACCTTCATCCCAGTCGGCGTGATCGGCGTCAAACTTGTCAAGGGCATCAAGTTCACTGACGTCAACCGTGTGGTCTGCGAGCACTGCCAAAACCAGCAATTCAACGACTGCCGCGTGCTGGTCGGGATCGTCCGTATGTGCGGTCGCCTTCTTGAAGTGAGGATGGATTCGATGCAGGAGCATGGCGCGAGGCTATAGCGCGGCGTCAGCAACCCCAGTCCGCCGGCTGGGAGCCGAACGCATTCCAGTCAGCAACGACATACCGTGAGTGAATGAGTATCAACGATGAGGGTCGCGCTCCCATCTGCCCATTTTGCGGCGTGACTGCTCTACCGGGTGATGAGGGACACGTACTCGACCCACGCTTCATCTGTGAAAATCCCGATTGCGAGGCGTTCGGCGAAGTGATCGGGGCCGGCTAGACATTTCCCCCCCTGCCCCATACGGCCGGAAATGTCCACCACCAGGCCAACTATGAGCATTAGCGGAATCATGAATCGGTCGGATCGGAATTTAGAGGTTTGCCAGGCTTCGGCACATACCGGACAATGCCCGCTGGGGATGTCTCCGGGGATGTGGAAATCACGGTCCCAGGTTCAGCGCTGGGTTCAGACTGATGCAGCAACAGCGTGGACTCGCCCTGGTTGAAGACTCTTGGATGAACCGGCTCGGTGAGCTCAGCGGGAAAGAAGGATGCCCGTATATCTACAAGACAGTGAACCACGATGGCTGGCAAGAGCGTGCCGGTAGCAAGAGTCATCCACCCGAAGACTCCACCAGCAATTCCTGCAAACGCCACGGTCGGTCGTCCCTGCCTATAGTGCGCAAGCCCGAAAGCAATCCCAACAATCACGATGATTGAGATTCGATTTGCACCGGACCAAAGCCACTTTATGTAGGCGATGCCAAACCCTCGGAAGAGGATCTCCTCACAGATTCCCGCTGTTAGAGCGACGAGAAGGAAGATAAGCCGCTCATGGGTTGTGTGCGGCAACGCCTGCACGAAACGCGGCATCTTGTGTCGAATCTGCTTCACGACCTTCGGTCCAACAAAATGGATTGCCACAGTCATGAGGAAGACAACTACGAATCCCACGACTATAAATAGGACGATCTGCTTGGAAGCATTTGGCGTGAGATCGTGGAGTGTCAACCCGATCGTGGCTGGACTTCGATTGGCCAGTAATCCGATCATTGCGACGATTCCCGCGGTGAGCCAGGGAACGAGGATGCAGACGATGTAGTGCCGTCGTCTCCAGTCGCTTTCGGACATGGCCGATCCGGCAGGTGGGCGAGACAAACGACCGACAAGAAGGGGCACAAATCCGAGAGCCACGACAAGCAGCGTCGCCAAACATGCGGCAGCTACATGCACAATATGAGGACGCTATCCGGGGATTGCGTCGTTGAGCATCATTCGTGACGTCCCAGTCTTTCTTGGGTGCAATCGGGCTGACTGATGGCTCACTCGCCTCGCTGCTATCCGGGCCGGTCCAGCGGCCAGTAGGGTCCAGGACTGAACCGTCCGCTCAATAGCGGACCAGGGAGGGTCGATGACGGGCCAAAGTGACGGAGAGCAAGGAGAGCAGGACCACGAGTGGGGAGAGGCCGTCCCGGCCTCCTCCGGTCATGCCGAACCGGGCGACATCATCACCGAGTCCGGCCTAGCCATTGCTCCCGAGCCCCTGGTCGGCCACGACGTGTCGACCCCGCTCGAAGAGGACGAGCCCGAGCACACCATCCCGCCGGGGCAACTGTGGGCCATGAAGGAGCGTCGCCACATCCAGTGGCACCTCCTGCCGGCCCACGAGCGGCACGAGCGGATCCGCGAGTGCCTCGAGGCCACCGATTACACCCTCTACTGCATCGACGACGGACCGCACCACGCCATGATCGGGCGGCGCGTCGGCGATTCGCCAAGCGGCTGCGAGTACACGCTGCTCGGCCGGATCACTCGCCAGCACTACGAGGAACTGCGCGACGAGGTCGTGCTGCTGGTTAATTGCTTCGACACGGCCACCGAGATGGCTCTATGCGGGGTCGCCATCGAAGAGAACATCCTCTCGTCCAACGTCTTTGACGTCGCCACCTACGGCAGCATTGATGACGTCCCCGAGGACTATCGGCCGGGTTCGCCCTTCCACCACTTTCCAGAGGACCTGGAGATCATCGCCTACTGAGACTCATGTGCCTGGGTGCCCCCTGCCGCCGGCTCGGTGGGCGTTTCAGAATCGAGCGTGATCAGCGTCCCAGGCACTATTCCACGACCTCACCTGTTGGGTCCTCGTCGAGTTCGGCAAGCACTTCGGCTGCATCTTGGTGTCCGTTGGCGGCAAGTCGTTGCAGTTCGGCGCGAACTCCTCGTTCGCCAGCCAGCTCCACCAGCATGTCGACCGCGTCGCTGCTCCCACGATCTGCGAGATGTCGAAGCTCATCGAAATCACCTCGTTCGCCAGCCAGCTCGACGAGCTGGTCAACCGCGTCTTGGTCACCTCGCTCTGCCTGCTGCCGCAACTCCACCAAATCGGGATCAGCCATGGGGGACCTCCAGTGCGCCTCTCGTCTCCGCCGGACGATACCGCTGCCAGGGTCGGAGCTGTGAGGGCAGTCCTCATCGAAGGGTGCCCAAGAACGCCGGCCTGGGGTGCGCCTGCCCCGCAGTCGGTCAGGGACGATGGGCCAGATCGGCAGTGGCGATCCCCATTGCCCGGGCAGCTTCGAGAAGGCTCTGGTCGCCTGCCGCCAAGACCATCTCGGGGTCGTCCACAAGGCGTGCGGAAGCCAGATGGACGGCGTCAAAGCCTCGGAGGCTCAACTGCTCGGCCAACCCTCCAGCCTCTCGAATGAGCTCCTCGGTGATTTCGATCACGTCAAGCTGATCGTGCAGACTTTCGAAGTCGTCGACCGCCTCTCTCAGGCCGCGCTCATCGATTCGGTCGAGGCGGCGCGCCATGGCCAAGGCCGCTCTACCCTCCGCGTAGACGAGACGCGAAGACACGACCCGGTCCGCCTCGTCCCAAAGCCGAGAAGCAACAATGCTTGAGGGCTCCTCGATGACGATGGGCACGATGGCCGACGTGTCGAAGTACACAATCAACGGCGCTGCTCACCGACCAAGTCGCTGACGCCGCCGCGACTCTTCACCCGTCGAGCAGGTCGAGTCCGACTTGGCTGGGGTGCCGGAGTGACGAGTCCCTCAGCGATCGCCCGGTCCAAGGTGCGGCCACCTTTGATAGGGACGATCCGGGCGAAGGCGGTGCCTCGGTCGGTGACTACGACCTCGTTACCCTCTCGGACCCGCGCCAGGTAATCACTCAAACTTCCGCGCAGTTCCCTTATGCCGACTTCCATGGACCTAAGTGTACACGATGGACCGTCATTATGTAGTCACATTCTGTAATGGCGGTACCAGCGGATACGCCGAGCCAAGCGCACGCCCGGATCTGCGCAATGTCAACAAGGCATGGTTGGTCCAGGGTCGCCCCGAACCGGGCTGGGGTGCGGCCAGGCGACACTCCACGGCACATCGCAATTGAATCGGCCTGGGTTTGTCGGAGGCTCGTTGGTTTGGTTTCTCATGCCACAGCGGGCTGAGATCTGAGACGGTAGTCGGCTTCGACTTCGGCCGGCGTTCGGTCGTCAAGCTCTCCGTGGAGCCGCTCCTCGTTGAACCACGACACCCAGGCGCAGATGGCGATCTCGAGGTCGTCGAGGCCCTTCCATGGTCCGCCGTTCTCAGCGAGGGCGGCCGGGTTGCGGTGCAGCTCGGTCTTGAAGAGCCCGATCACCGACTCGGCCATGGCGTTGTCAAAACTGTCGCCGATCGTCCCGATGGACGGGGCGGCTCCGACGTCCTCGAGACGCTCGGTGTAGGCAATCGCGGTGTATTGCGAGCCCGCATCGGAGTGACACGTCAGTCCAGCGAGATCGCTGTGGCGTCGCGTCCAGGCCGCCATGTTCAGCGCGTCGAGGACGAGCGTCGTCGTCATCGAGCGCGCTGCCTTCCAGCCGACGAGCCGCCGGGAGAAGACGTCGATGACGAAGGCGACGTAGACGATGCCCGACCACGTCGAGCAGTACGTGAAGTCGCATACCCACAGCTCGTCTGGACGGCTGGCACAGAAGTTCCGATTGACGAGGTCCGGGGCGCGGACATGCGCGGGATCGGACTTGGTGGTGAAGCGCTTCTTCGCCCGGCTCGCCCCGCGGATGCCCTGGTCGCGCATGAGGCGGGCCACCTGGTCGCGCCCGACATCGTGGCCGGCCCGCCGCGCCGCCTTGGTCAGCTTGCGCCGCCCGTAGACCGAGTAGTTGTGCTTCCAGAGGTCGACCAGGGCCGGACCGAGTTCGGCGTCTCGGACCGCCCGGGCGGACGGCGGACGGCTCTTGGCGTCGTAGTAGGTGGAGGGGGCGACTGCGAGCTGTTCGCAGATCGGCTCGACCCCCCATCGACGCCCACCGGTCGTGCGGTCCCGATGGGCGTCGATGAAGGTGACTACTTCTTGTGTCGGCGGTCGAGCTCCGCCCCGAAGAAACTCGCTGCCGCCTGCAAGATGTCGTTGGCCCGGCGCAGCTCGAAATTCTCCTTGCGCAGGCGTTTCAGCTCGGCCTGCTCCTCGCTCGTCAGTCCCGGGCGCTTGCCGGCGTCGACGTCGGCTCGCTTGACCCAGCTGCGCAGCGACTCGTCGCCGACCCCCAGCTGGCGGGCCACCCGCGAGATCACCGTCTTGTCGTGCGGATCCTGCTCTCGCAGGTCCAGCACCATGCGCACCGCCCGCTCTTTCAGCTCAGGCGGGTACCGCTTCGTGGTGGGCTTGTTCTCCATGGCTCCATCCTCGCTTCCAAGGTATGGAGCCTCCGGGATTTCCAGGCCGATTCAGACCGCTCAAGATCCTGGATTTATGTCCAGATGAGCGCAGGGCGCATACCTTCGGTGAAATGCGCCGGGGCCAGGTTGATCCCTGTTGAATCCCTGTCCGCGCTTTTGGCGGAAGCTAAGTGATGGCTCGGCACGCAGTCGCTACGAATGCCATTCAATCATCATCTACTGGCGATCGTCTTAAGGCTGCACGGGACGATCTCGAAACAATTAGGCAGGCTATCTCCGAAGCCGAAACGCGTTCAGCTACGGCGACAAGCCCTGAGGATCTGATCCATGCCGACGCCGAACTAATTCTGTTGCGCAGAGCATTACCGGAACGTGCGGCGGCGGTTTTAAGCAGAGCATGAGCACGCTGAGGCATACGCCGACCGTGTGGCTGCTGATGCGGTCGCCGCCTTTCCCGTTCTTGATTCCGAGATATGGGATGCGTTGGACGAGTTTGCCTCGGCGTCGGCAAGATTATCTTCAGCAAGCCTTGCCAGGGACAAGCACATCAACGCCACGCTCGCTCAGATCACGGCCGCGGGCGATTCACCACACTG
>Ga0307374_10012057_pt1 | contig 12185 bp, 11 predicted proteins | sample OX3MG_FD_202532 | JGI IMG/M metagenome (GOLD analysis project Ga0307374, IMG submission 202532) | Soil microbial communities from Risofladan, Vaasa, Finland - OX-3 | ecosystem: Environmental > Terrestrial > Soil > Coastal area > Acid sulfate soil | place: Finland: Risofladan, Vaasa | collected...
AGGGGCTCCCAAGCACCCTTCCCACGGTGGCAATGCTGGAGGTGAGCACGGATCCGGTCACAACGGTCCTGAGCACGATGGGGGTCGGCGTGTGGGAGCGGACGGGAACCGGCGCCTGGCGCGAGATGAGCGCCGGACTGCCGGAGCGGCACGCCATGCCCCTGGCGGGAAGTGCGGGAAGCAACCCACTGTTCGCGGGGACGATGGGCTATGGAGTATACATACGGGCGGGCTCGGGCCCCTGGCGGCTACTCGGCAAGGGTCTCACACGCCCATCCTACATCGTGCTCGCGCTCCTCCATACCGAGGGCAGGCTGCCTGCCCTGCTGGCCGGCACCGCCGTGGGTGTCTACCGCTACGCGCTCGGGCCGTAAGGTCAGGTTGAGACAGAGCCGGCTTTCCGGATCGGATCCCGTTGAGTTACCGGGGTTTATTTTCACGTTCGAGCGTTTACGGCGGGCACAACCTTCTGTTAGACTAGATTCTTCCTATCATACAATCATCCATCCGTCGGAATCCGTTCCGCGACTACTTCATGGGCAGCGATGAGGTAGCCCCAAGGTGGCTGGTAAGATTCCCGGCATGATCGGCCGGTGCCGACCAAGAAGGAGGGGAGAAGGAATGGTGCCCGTGAAATCGCTGCATGAAGAGTTGGTACGCACCACCCTGGAAGCCTACCGTGGGGTATGGTCCTTGGCCCGCCAATCAGCCGAGCCTTTCTGGATGCAGCACAACCTGACCATCTCGCAGTTGAAGGCCCTGGTTATTCTTGATGCCAGGGGTTCGCACACTGTAAGCCTGATTGCGAGCCGACTGGGAATTGGCCGCCCCTCCGCCAGTATTCTGGTCGAGCAGCTAGTGCAGCTAAATCTGGTGGCTCGTGAGGAGGATCGCGTGGATCGGCGTCGATCCCTGGTTTCCCTCACCACCACCGGCCGCGAATTCATGGAGCGCCTCTATCACCTGTATGATCCGCTCGGCGGTTGGTTAGAGCAACTGCCGGACCACGACCTTGAGTCGCTGATCAGCGGCTTCCGCGCCCTGACCGAAGTGATAGAGCGGAGCACGGCCGAAGGCGCCGGATAGCGGGGCGGCCCTCACATCCGTGGGCATGGGTACCTTGTAGGAGCGCACCCACCGTAGGGTCCGCCGTGCCTGTGGTACACTAGACGCATGGTGGGAACGATCGGCACGATAGAGGTGATCGCCGAGCGCGTAGCGGCCGTCCAGGTTCGTATAGCGGCGGCGGCGGCGCGGTCGGGCAAGGACCCGGCATCGCTGACGCTGATCGCGGTAACCAAGACCCTGGACGCGGAGACTGTCCGGGCGGCATCCCTGGCCGGTCTGCGAGAGGTGGGAGAGAATAAGGTGCAAGAAGCCTACGCGAAGCGGGGCGAGCTGCTCGACCAGCCACTCTTGCATTGGCACCTGATTGGTCACTTGCAGAGGAACAAAGCGCGCCGCGCCGCCTCGACCTTCGACACCATTCACTCGGTCGACAGCCTCGAGCTGGCGACCGCGCTGAATGAGGCCGCTTCCGCGCAGGGCCGCGACCTGCCGGTGTTCGCCCAGGTGAATATCAGTGGCGAGTCGACCAAGTCTGGCTTTATTCCGCGTCTCTTTTCCCAGCAGGCGGCGGCCCTGGCCCGCCTTCCCGCCCTTCGTTGGCGGGGACTGATGACTATTGCCCCGGAAGGGGCGGACACCGAGACCCTCCGGGCGGTCTTTGCCGCCACTCGGCGCCTGCGGGACGCGGCGGCGGCGGTATTTCCCTCAACCACCTGGAACGCCCTTTCCATGGGAATGACCAACGATTTCGAGATTGCCATTGAGGAAGGCGCGACGCATGTGCGTGTCGGGCGCGCTATTTTCGGCGAACGCACGGAAACGGTACGGGCATAGGCTATGAACGTGGCCGAAACTATCCATTTGTTCATTTACTGGCTGGGCACTATTCTCACCGGCGCCATCGTGATCCGGGTGCTTTTCAGCTGGTTCTCCATGGGCAATTCCGGGGGACCGATCGTCCGGCTGCTTGATGATATTAGCGATCCGATTATCACGCCGCTCCGGCGAGTTATCCCCCCACTTGGCATGATCGATATTTCGCCGCTGATCGCGATTGTCCTGATCCAATTTGTAACCGGCATTGTGCTTTCACAAATCACCTATTAACGTCGCCGCGTCCCGCCTGGCCGGTCCCGCTGATTCGTGCTGGCGCGCGGCCTACCTGTAAGGATACTACTGGGTATGAGCTTTCAAACCCTGGCGGGGATGGAGGACGTGCTGCCCGACGCCTGGCCCCGCTGGGACACGGTACTTGACGCCGCTCGCCGTACCGCCGCTCTCTATGGCTACCGCCGGCTCAGCACGCCCATTCTCGAGCCCACCGCGCTCTTCGCGCGCGGAGTGGGCGAGGTCACTGACATTGTCCAGAAGGAAATGTATACCTTCGAGGACCGCGATACGACCTTGGTGACCATGAAGCCCGAGGGGACGGCGCCGGTCGTCAGGTCCTATTTGCAGCATGGAATGTTCAAGCTGCCGCAACCGGTGAAGGTCTACTACCTGGCCGAACCGACCTTCCGCCATGAAAAGAAGCAACGAGGCCGGCTCCGTCAGCATCATCAGTTCGGCTGCGAGGCACTCGGCGAGATCCACCCCCAGGTGGACGCCGAACTGATCGCCCTGGCCGCCCAGCTCTATCATGAGGTCGGTCTGCGCCGGCTTTCGCTGCAAGTAAACAGCATCGGCGACCAACAATGCCGGCCAGCCTACATCGAGCGTCTCCGTGCCTATTACGAGCCCTTACGCGATCAGCTCTGCGACGAATGCAAGGTGCGTTTGGTCCGCAATCCCATGCGCCTGCTCGATTGCAAGAAGCCGCGCTGCGTGCAACTGGCCGCCGAGGCGCCCCATATGCTGGATTACCTGTGCGATGAATGCCAAACGCATTGGCAAGGCTTGCGCGCCGCCCTTGATGCCATCGGCCAACCGTACACGGTGAATTATGGCTTGGTCCGCGGCTTTGATTATTACACCAAGACGGTGTTCGAGTTCTGGCCGGAACGGCAAGGAGCGCAGAGCACGGTGGGCGGGGGTGGCCGCTACGACTTGCTGGCCGAGTTGATTGGCGGGCGGCCAACCCCCGGCATCGGCTTCGCCACCGGGATCGAGCGCATCTTGCTCAGTCTGGAAGAAGAGGGGGCTGCTATCCCCGCCGCCTATACGATGCAGGTGTACGTGGCCGCCATGGGCGAGGGGGGGCAGAGCCAGGCATTGCCGCTCACCCAGCGCCTCCGGGCGGCCGGTATCGCCACAGCCGTAGGTACGCCGGGCCGGAGCCTGAAGGCCCAGTTGCGGGCCGCCAACGAGTCGGGCGCCCGCTTCGCCCTGGTCCTCGGCGACGATGAGGCAGCACGGGGAACCGTGCAAGTGAAGGATCTGGCGGAACGCCAGGAAGTCTTGATCCCCCTGGCCGAGACGCTGGCCTACCTCCGCGGGCGGTTAGCCTGACCAATGCTGGTGATCGTGGACTATGATGCCGGCAACTTGCGCAGCGTTACTCGCGCCGTGGAACACGCGGGCGGGGCGCCCCTGATCAGCGCCGACCCCCAGGTAGTGCGCCAGGCACGCGCGGTCATTCTTCCCGGCGTGGGCTCGGCGGCTCAGGCGATGGAGCGGTTACGGCAACTCGGATTGGACCAGGCACTCCGCGAGGTGGCCGGCCAGGGAATCCCCATTCTAGGAGTGTGCCTTGGCTTGCAGGTGCTGCTGGAGCATAGCGAGGAAGGGGGAGGCGCCGGCACGGATTGCCTTGGCCTACTGCCCGGGACGGTTCGTCGTTTCGCTCCCGGCCCCAAGGTGCCGCACATGGGCTGGAATACGGTGGCCCTGCGCCGGCAATCCCCGCTCTTCGAGGGGATCGCCGACCAGAGTTACTTCTACTTCGTACACTCATACTACGCTGAGCCGCCGGCGGACACGGTGATCGGCCAGACCCACTACCCGACTCCTTTCTGTTCGGTCATGGCCCGCGACGCTATCGTGGCTACCCAGTTTCATCCGGAGAAGAGTGGGCCCATGGGCCTGCGAGTCTATGCCAATTGGCTCCGCCTGGCCGGACTATGTTCCTGATCCCCGCCATCGACTTGCGGGCCGGTGCCTGCGTCCGCCTCGAACAAGGCGACTTCGCCCGCCCTACCCAGTATGGCGCGGATCCCCTGGTGGTAGCCCACCAGTTCGCCCAGCACGGCGCTCGTTGGCTGCATCTGGTGGACCTTGACGGGGCCCGCGAGGGCTCCTCGCGCCATCTTGAGGTTCTGACTCGGATCGCCCGCGAAACGCCGTTACTGGTGGAATTCGGCGGCGGCCTTCGCGACCTGCCCGCAATCACGCGGGCCCTGGACGCCGGCGCGGCCCGTGTTGTCCTGGGTACCGCCGCTCTGCGCGACCCTGATCTGCTCGTGGCTGCCCAGGCCGCCCATGGGGAGCGCGTCGTGGTGGGCCTCGATGCCCGCGCCGGCCTGGTGGCCGTGCGCGCCTGGCAGGAAACGAGCGACGTGACGGCGGTTGCCCTGGCCGCCAGGGTAATCGCCGCGGGCTGTACCCGGCTGATCTATACCGATATCGCTACCGATGGCATGCTGAGTGGGCCGAATCTCCCCGCCCTCCGCTCGCTGCTTGCCGCGGTCGAGGTTCCGGTCATCGCCTCGGGCGGCATAGCCAACGAGGGGGATCTGGGGCAGCTGGCCGCCACGGGGGTCGAGGCAGCGATTGCCGGAAAAGCGCTCTACGCTGGAACCCTCCCCTTGAGCGTGCTCGCGGACTGGAACTGACGGCCCATGCTGACCCGCAGGATTATTCCCTGTCTCGATGTCGCTGCCGGCCGGGTGGTGAAAGGCACCAATTTTGTCGCCTTGCGCGACGCGGGAGACCCGGTGGAATTGGCGGCCCTCTATAACCAGCAGGGTGCCGACGAGTTGACCTTCCTGGATATCACGGCCTCCAGTGACGAACGCGAGACCATGGTTGAGGTGGTGCGGCGGGCCGCCGACCAGTTGTTCATCCCCTTGACGGTCGGCGGCGGTATCCGCTCGGTGGACGACATGCGCCATATGCTCCGTGCCGGCGCCGACAAAGTCTCGATCAACAGCGCCGCCCTTGCCGACCCCGCGCTGATCGATCGGGGAGCTTATGCGTTCGGCAACCAGTGCATCGTGGTGGCCATCGACGCCCGCCGCCGGATAGACGGCGGCTACGAGGTCTATTCGCACGGAGGCCGGCGGGCCACCGGGCGGGACGCCGTGGAATGGGCGGTCGAGGCCGCGCGGCGCGGAGCCGGCGAAATCCTCCTTACCTCGATGGACGCCGATGGCACCAAGGCCGGCTTCGAACTTACCCTCACCGCCGCCGTCTCGTCGGCGGTACCGGTGCCGGTAATCGCCTCGGGCGGGGCCGGAAACGCGACTCACATGGCCGAGGCACTGACTATCGGTAAAGCCGACGCCGTGCTGGCCGCCGGTATCTTCCACTATGGTGAACTGACCATTGGCCAGGTCAAGCAAGAGTTGGCCCTCCGGAGGATCCCGATCCGCCCCTCCCCGGACGAACCGGCATGACCGAGCCTCCGGCCATTCGCTTCGACGATCGCGGCCTGGTTCCGGCCGTGGTGCAGGACGCGCGGGACGGGACGGTCCTGATGCTGGGCTACATGAACGCCGAGGCGCTGGCGGCGACCCGCGAGAGTGGAGACGTATGGTTCTGGAGTCGGAGCCGATCCGCCCTCTGGCACAAGGGCGAGACCTCCGGCAACTATCTGCGTTTAGTGGAGATCCTGGCTGACTGTGACGCGGACGCCCTGGTGATCCGGGTCCTCCCAACCGGCCCCACCTGCCACACCGGGGCGCGATCCTGCTTCGGCACTGCTCTACCCGCCTCGGGCACCCATCCGGAGCCCGCGCTCAGCGGCGGCGCCATCCTGGACCACCTGAACCAGATCATCGCGGGCCGCGCAAGCACCCCGGAGCCGGGCTCGTATACCAATTACCTCCTGACCCAGGGGGTTGACCGCATTGGGCGGAAGATCGGCGAGGAAGCGGCGGAGACCATTATCGCCGCCAAGAACGAATCAACCGCCGATCTGGCCGGCGAGGTGGCCGACCTCTTCTACCACGCGCTCGTCCTCCTCGCCGCGCGGGGAATCGGCCTGGACGAGGTGGGCGCCGTGCTGGCGACGCGCGAGGGCGCGCCGCGCCGGCATAAAGAATAATCCCCAAAGAGTGATCCGTGGATGACCATCCACGGATCACTCTCCCGGATATCAAGCTCCAGGCACTCCCACATTCTCGGTCGCGGAGCGTCCATCGGCGGTCATCCCCAGGGCGGATGCAACCAGCGCGCCGTTGCTGCCGGCCACGGTAAAGACGCCTCCGATCGGGCCGGGCGGGAGCGCGGCATCGTGATTGACATTCACGGTGGCAATGCCGCCCGCCGGAACCGTGTAGGTTGCCTGAGCACCTGGACCACTGGTCCCTTCGTAGAATGCCTGGACCGTGATCGGGGCCGCGCCGGGGTTGTAGAGATACACGGTGCGGGTGACCGGCGTGGTGTCGGCGAGCGCCGTGGAGAGATCGGGGACGAACACCGTATGGGCCGCCGCGCCCTGGGCCGGATAATCGACTCCCGGATGGCTGCCGACGTTCGGCGAGCCACCGAAATATTGGGCGGACTCAGCGGCAATTGGTCCGGAAGCTCCGATCAGCAGGCTTGCCGGGCCGGCAGCGCCAAACATCTGACTGGTGGAGATAGTGAGGCGCTTGCCCGCTGAAATCGCGACGGAGAGGAGGGTACCTACCTGCTTGCCGGCGGCATCGGCCAGGCGCGCGGTCACGGTAATCGGAACGCCGGAGGCCGGGGGATTGAGCAAGGTAATGAAACTCTGGGCTGCTCCCCCAACCGCGACCATTGCCAGAACCTTGGCCGGCGCCGCCACGCCGCCACTGACCGTGGTGCCAAACTTGCCAGAACCGCTGCCGCTGCCAAAATAGAGAACCCGTTCGGCCACGATGGGCTGGTTGCTATGAACCACGAGCCCAACTGATTGGGCCGTATTTCCCGCGTTGAGAGCCCGGATGTTGGCGGTGACACGACTCAGTCCCGGTACCGTGATCGATTCCGCGGGCGGCTGTTTGGCCGTGAGTCCCTGGGGGGCCAGCGTGATCGTCACCCTGGCGGGTGCGGAGCCGGGATTGAGCAGGGTTGCGTATTCCTGGAAGCTAGCCCCGGTATAGCCTTCGGGAAAGAGCCAGGAACGGCTCGGAGAGGCGGCTGGCTGGGTGGCGCTGCTATCCAGGCGTTTCCCGGTCGCTGAGACGCGAGAAATCGTGCGGCTGACGAAGATCTTTTGTGGCGAGGTAATGATCGCGGAAACTTGTTTCTCGGGCCCAACATCGTCATTTACCGATTCCCGCAGCACGCTATTGCCGGGAACGGTTCGGAGAATGGGCACGGGCGCCACTGCCCCCTGCACGACATAGGTGATCGCGACGGTTGCGTCGAGTGGGCTGGGATTGAGGAAGTCCAACCACTCGGTATAGGTAGCCTTGCCGTTCGTGGCGGCATCGCCGGTATACCCCTCGGCGAAATAGGCGGTGGTGTTCCCGGTGGGAGCCGGAGGGGTAACGGGCGTGGTACCACTGATCACGGCGGTCGCGGTGGGGGAGGCCGTGCCGGTGATCGCCGCCGTGGCGGTGGGACTTGCGGATGCGGGGGCACCAAGAATGGGCGCCGTGCTGCCTGAGCCGAGGGCGCCGCCGATGGTAATTTGCGCGGTCGCGGTATAGGTGCCGTCGGTCGCCGAAAGGTTGGCCGGTCCAGGGCGAAGATTACCGGGGATAGCGACAAAGCCGCTAAAACTACCGAAGGAATCGATCACCACCGCGTCATTGGTGAGTACCTGGGCATCCTGACCATTCACCTGGAAGGTCGCGGCTCCGACCGAGGAGAAGCCGGATCCCATCACCACCACGGCGCCACCACCCGGGACGGTCGTGGCACTCAGACGTATGGAGGGCTGAATCGTGAAGGCGGTAGAGCTGGAGATGCCGTTCACGGTGAGGAACAGCAGGGCCTGGCCGGCGGCCGCTTCGTCCGGGAGCCGGAGAGGAAAGGTCAGCGACCCATCGGCATTGATCGTCGTGCGACCCACGAGCACGCCTGCGTAGGTCTGAGAGGAGTCCTGGAAGTTTACCACCGCCTGCGCGCCGGCCGGGAAGCTCCCAGGGGGTTCCGTAAGCGTTACCTGACTGCCTACCGGCCCGCTCGTGGGGCTGACGCCGAGCGTCCCCACGATGGATTGGCGCCCCGCTGCCGGCGGCGCCGCGGCCATAGTGATGGGGATCGCTGCCGCCAGCAGAAAGGCTGCCGGCACGGCCGCTCCGATGAGAGCCCGAACCCGAGAAAAGGATCTAACCCGTACCATGAAGAGACATACTCCTTTGGTTGATAACCGCTCAAGGCGAATCGCGGTGCCCGCGATTCGGCCCAGCACTCTGGATCATGGATACACAACAAGCGGCCCGGCTCCACGCGGCGCCGGACCGCTTCCCAACCACTAGTGTAGCCACAGATCGCCCTTCAGTACCCGAACCCCGCGTTCTCGGTTACTGACAGGCCATCAATGGTCACTCCCGCCGAGGCCGCCAAAAAGCCGCCCGAAGCAGGAGTGACCACCCGTAACTCCACCCCTAACACATTGGCAGTGCCAATGGATTGCGTATCCTGGTTCACGCTTATGGTGAGGATACCTCCAGCCGTCACGGTGTAGGTTGAGTCAGCCACCGTGCTGCCGGGACCTACATACCTGGCCGCTATTTGCTCGCTCAGGGCGGTGGGATTAAACAAGAACAGGGTGCGCTGTACCGGTGTCCCGTCATTGAGGATCGTGGCGAGATCCGTGAGAGCGGCGCCGGTGGTGCTCGTGGCCGACCCGGCGAACCCTATCCCGGGGTGAAGACTGGCGTTGGGCGACCCGCCCGCGTATTGGGCCGCTTCCGCGTCGATTGGTCCACTGGCATTGAGCACCGCGCTCACGGGGCCGAAAGGGGTTGAACCCAGCACGGCATTCACCGCGATGGTTTGGCGAGTGCCGGGAGGAACGTCCACGGTCACTGGTGAACCTATGGCGGCTCCGCTTGCATTGGTAAAAGCCGCCGCCACCTGGACGGGGCTACCGGCGGTCGCGGGGTTGAGAATGGTGATGTACGCCTGATCTCCCACTGCCTCGCTCGGACCCTGGCTCTGGCCGGCCGTGCCGCCGGAACTGAGGACGGGAAAGCGTACTTGCGTGGCGGGGGCCGGGATCCCAGGACTGACGATGGAACCAAACTTGCCGGAGCCCGCGCCATCACCGAAATACTCAACCCGCTCGGCCACGATGGGTACCGTGCTGCTGACCACCATGCCCACCGACTTCACCGGGTTACTCAGGTTTAAGGCCCGAATGTTGGCGGTTCTTCGGCTCTGAGCCGGCACCATGATGGTAAGGACACGCGCCCCCACCGCGCTCGCCGCTTGCGGAGCCAGGGTGACGGTCACCATGGCCGGGGCGGTGGACGGGTTAAGCAGGATCAGATATTCCTGGAAGCTGATCCCTGTATACCCCTCCGGGAAGGCCCAGTTTGTCTCCGGGCTGGTTTCCGGCAGGGCCGTGCTGCCATCCAGGCGCGCGCCGGTAGCCGCTCTTCGCAAGATCGTGCGGGTAACGAACATCGGCTGGGCCGCCGTCACCTCCGCCCCTACCATTTTGTCCGCTCCCACATCGGCGTTGACCGATTCGCTGAAGGCCGTGGTGGGCGGGATCGTGCGAGCGATGGTGATCGGTGGGCTGCCGTCCTGATTGAAGTAGGTGATCGTGATCGGAACCGTCGTGCTTGAAGGGTTGAGCAGGTTTAGGGTCTCGGTAAAGCTCGCGGTGGCGTTGGTGCTGGCCAGCCCAGTGTACCCTTCGGCGAAATAGGCGCTGGTGACGCCGCCCGATCCTTGGGGCGCGGTAGGGCCGGCGGTCGCGGTCGCGGTCGGAGCGGCGGCGGGCACTGGGGTGCCGACCGTGAAGGAGGCCGGTACCGGGCCCGCCGCCGAGCCGTCGCCGGCCGAGAGGATGGTAGCACCGAGCGGTACCGTGGGAGGGAGCGTAAAACTTACGGCGAAATGACCAGCAGTGCTCACGGTGATCGGGGCGGTGGTGGTAGCCGAGATGCCGCCAATAGTAAAGCTGATCGTGCGGTTCGCGGTAAAGCCATCGCCGGTTACCGAAAGGACGCCGCCTGGTGGTACGACGGTCGGGGAAAGAGCAATGGTAGGGGTAATCTGGAACTGTCCACTCAGAGGCGCGAAACCCGATCCCTGCGCGGTAATCAACGCCGCCCCGCCTACCGCCTGAGCGGGCAGACTGACCGTGGCGCTGATCGCACCGCTCGTGCTCACCGGTACGACAGACTGCAGGGTGGTGGTGTTTCCTTGCTGATCGGTAAAGACAAGGGCGACCCCCGAAGCGCCGGAAAACGCGCCCGCCCCTGAACTGATCGTGATCCCGGCACTCCCAGGCGGCCCGGAAGCTGGGCTGATCGCCAGCCCCGCCGTAGTGCCTGGCACCAACGGAGTCGCGGTAGCCAAGGATGAATCGATGGAAAAGGAGGTCTGACCCTGAGCCCCGGTCGAGTCACTGGCCCCAATCATCATGATATTCCCCATGTTCGCGGTCATGATCGTGAGCGAAACGGCGGCAAAAGAGCCATCCGATCCACTTACGGTGCCGGAACCCATGATCGGAACTCCATTATCGCTAAAGGCCACCCGCGCGTTGGGGGCGAAGCCTGCCCCGGAGACCGTGATCGGTAGCGAGGTGTTAGCCGGTCCGTGACTTGGGCTGAGATAGACCGCCGGTTGCACCAGGAAGGAGCTATGCAGCGAGAACAGGCCGCTCCCCGCCGTCCCGGTGACCGTGATACCCGCATTGCCGACCGTGACGCGGAAGGGGATCACGCCCGAGAGACGAGCGCTCCCATCAGCTGCCGCCGTTCCCGTGGCCAGTGGTTGGGCCGGGTTCCCCGCTGCGTCCTGGAATGTAGCCGACACCGTGCTTCCGGCGATAAAGGTTCCCGCGTCCACGCTTACCGACACTTCGGTGTAGGGTGGTCCATTGGGGGGTACGATGCTCAGGATATCCGCTGCTCGCGCCGGCCCGAGGCGGGCGAAAAGCGGGCCAGGGAACGGGGCCGCCAGGATGATGAGCCAGCCAAGGACCAGCAAGGCACGAATGGCGGCGCGCGATAGCATGGGCACCCCTCTTCTTTCTTCCAGGACGCCAACACCCGGCGGGCGGCCGCGCCACGAAGATGTTCAAGGCCGCGCATCCTCCAGAGGATAGCACATTAGGGTGGCTCGCACCCGCGTGGCAAGGCGCGGCCACACATCGTTGACCTTCTCGCGCTCTTCCTCGGAGCAATCACGCAGCAGCTTGCCAAGGACTGGATACCAGCGCACCTCCTCGGTCCAGAAGCCACCAGCGCGACGGATCTCGGGGGCCCGCTCCACGATCAGCCCGCCGTCGCCCTGTTCGGTCCAACTCCGCACGGTGGCACCGGCCACCAGGGCGACCGCCTCGTACCACACGGCACGCCGATCCTCGCCTGTCAGGCCCGTCATGAGCGCTAGAAGATGGGAGATCCGGCCCTCGTCGGTGGCGGCGGGTCCGGCCTGGCGGCGGGTGCGGAGAGCATCCCAGCGGGCGCCGAGCGCGGGAATGGCCATCCCTCCGTCCGAGGCTATCGCCGCGAGACCTCCAGCGGCCCGCGACCACGCCTCTGCCTTCAGCGATGCGATCGCGGCGAACTGGGCTCCTGTTTCCTCGACAGCCGGCTCTCCATCCAGCCCCAGATCAGTTGGCGCCAGCAAACGATAGGGCAGTCCCTCCAGCAGGAGGCGCAGGCGAATCAACTTGGCGGGGTTACTGGTCGCCAGCAGGAGATCGTTCATTCGTCGGTCTCGGAACCATTGGCCGCTCGGAGATATGCCTCCCACGTCGCCGTCTTCCCCGCCAGCCGGCACCGCCACCAGCCAGGCCCTCCCAACAAGCGAACCGCGGTCATCTCTCGGAGCCATCCGGCGTAGGCCCAACGATGACG
>Ga0307374_10012058_pt1 | contig 12185 bp, 4 predicted proteins | sample OX3MG_FD_202532 | JGI IMG/M metagenome (GOLD analysis project Ga0307374, IMG submission 202532) | Soil microbial communities from Risofladan, Vaasa, Finland - OX-3 | ecosystem: Environmental > Terrestrial > Soil > Coastal area > Acid sulfate soil | place: Finland: Risofladan, Vaasa | collected...
CGCATCGACGGCGGTCAGCACCCGCCAGATGGTGACCAGTTCCGGGACCGTGCCGCCGAGCCCAGACCGGCGCGCAGCCGCGGCCCGGCATCGGCCGCCCACTCCGAGACCGCCGCATACGACCGCGCCCGCCAGCGTCGCGCACACCGCCACGACCAGGACCGGGACCAGCCCATAGCGGACCCCGCTGATCACGCGAGTCTGGCGCCTGCGACAACGTGTCCAGCAACCTTCGCGGCACAGCTCCCTCAGGCGCCGCCCCGCTCCGGGATCCGTCAAGTCAGCTGAGATGTCAGACTGGCCGAGCCCGGTCAGCGGGCCGGGAGCATCCTCTCGAAGAGGGTGTCCTCGGCGTTGCGGATCTCGCGCTCGACTGAGTCGGCGAGGTTGCGGTTGTCGTGCAGGACGCCGAACTCGATGTTGCCATTCTCCGCGCTCCAGGAGAAGTTGGCGCTGGTGACGAGCAGGAACCGGTGATCGATCACCAGGAACTTGGCGTGGTTGCGGACGGCCGTGCCGTCGAATGGCCTGGAGCGGAAGACGATGGCGGGCCGCAGGTGGTCGGCAACCTCCTGCGGCGTCGGCGTCCCGTCGCCGGCAGCCGGCCCTGGCGTCCTAGGCTGGCTGGCGGCTGTGGCGTCGAGATAGACCCGGACGGTGATGCCGGGCTGGCGGGCGGCGGCGGGCAGGGCAGTCCAGAGGGCTGAGCTGCGCTGGAAGTTGAAGGTTGAGCAGGTGACTGACTGGCGGGCGTGCTCGACGAGGTGGACGACCGAGCTGGTCAGCGGGCCGCTCTGAGCGAGGTGGCCGGGCATCGTCCAGACCGGGCTGATCGCGGTGGGCTCGGACCGGGCGCCCTCGATCGCGCGGAGCACCGGCAGTACAGCCCGCACTCCATCGGCTAGGTCGCTGGCCACCAACAGGCTGGCCTGGGCGCCGACGGCTTCCAGCAGTTCCCTCGTGATCGGCCGCCGCCCGGGCGTGATGATCCGCAGCGCCATGGTGAGTGTCTCGCCGGCCGCGAGACGTCCGGCGACCTGGCCCGCCTCGGTGCCGGTGAGGAACCGTCCGAGCGCGGCGGCCGGGTCTTCAGCCGGCGTTGGTGAAGAAGGCAACATCGCTCCCAGGCAGGCCGACCAGGAACCGCCGGTCCAGGAACCGGTTCGCACGCTCGCACGAGGTCTCCGACGCCATCACGCAGCAATGGCAGGCCGCGCCGTGCAGGAAGTCCTCGGGGTCTTGTGGCGTGCGCATCGCGCAGATCGGGTCGGAAGAGCAGCGGCTGGCCCGGAACAGCGCCGAACCGACTAGCAGCTCGAGCCGGTCTGGGTCGCTGAGCTGGACCAGGCCGCCGAGAGTGCCGTCGCTGTCGGAGGCAGTGGTGCAGATCAGCAGCCCGGCAGCAGCGTGCCTGCCGTCGGACTCGGGCCAGGCGTAGAGCCGCTCGCTCAGGCTCGCCGCTGAGTACCCGCAGCTCATCGCGGCCTCGCGGATCAGCACGTGGGCCAGGGTGTGGATCAGCCAGTACCGGGGCGGCTTGAGCCGGGAATCGGGGTCGACGACCTCGGCCGTCTCCGACAGCCGCCGCCGGAAGTTTCGCCGGTGCGCGTCCCGGTGCGCCCGCCACAGATCAGTCGCGAGCACCTTGTCCTCCCAGGTTGCGACGGCCGGCTCGTCGAGCTGGAGGAAGATGCCCTCGCCCCGGTCCTCGGTCGCGACCGTCCACGGCGGCCGGGGCGCGCGGGTCAGCGGGGCGAGCCTGCGGGGCAGGTCACTGACCCGCTCCACATCATCGATCCGCGTGAACCCGACCAGCGCGTTGACCTTGCGCAGCCGTTCGACTGCGAGCACCCGGGTGATCTCTGGTCGCAGGCCCTTCCCGCGCTCGCGCTTGGACAGGGTCAGGCCGCTCTCCGGGTGTTCCTGCCTTGGCCCGAGCGGATCTTTCTGCAGGTGGCCCCACTCCGGCAGCAGCAGGTTGACGGGATCCCAGCGGAGCATCCGCTCTTCCTGCTCGTGCTCTGACGGCGGGGGAACGCTGGCCTGCTCGACTGCTGTCCGGAGTTGCTCGTCGGTGCGGTCACGAACGTCGACCTTGCCGTCGAGCACATCGCGCAGGGTCTCCAGGTCGCCGGCGTAGCGGGCCAGCCGGTCACCGAGGGCAGTCCGGATCGCGTCGGCCAGGTCGTCGGCCTGCTCGGCCGGCGACTGCGGCATCACGATGATCGACTGGGTCGAGGCGAACCACAGGTTCGAGGCGCCAACCAGCATGAGCTGCGCCTGGTTCGGGCAGCCGCCCTCGGTGAACGCGTCCAGGTGCGGGTACCGGCCGCGGCACTGCGGCAGCTTCGCCTTGCCTGCCTCGCCCTGGGCCTCGTTCATGCCTCGGTGTTTGTCGCACGAGTCGCAGTAGATCATTGCGGACGCGCCCTTGCCGGCCGTCCGGTCGGCCATCCGCAGCGCCGGGAACTGTGCCTTGTCGCATGGCTGGCCCCGGTGCACCCACAGCTCGTAGGGGAACTCGTCCAGGTGCCCGTCGACGCAGGCCAGCAGGTAGCGGGCCGGTACGGCTGGCTTGCGCGAGGTGCCCCGGCCGCGGGCGCCGGCCCGGCCCGAGCACTTGGCGTGCTCGAAGCAGGCCAGGTCGGGCCGGAACGGGTGGGTGTTGGAGTAGCTGAACTGGGACAGCATGCCGAGCATGTCGCAGCCGGTGCAGCGCAGCCACTGCGGGAAGACCCGGGCTGGGACGCCCAGGTCGTTGCCCTCACCGGAGAACGTGCTGCGCTTGGGTTGCCAGGGGAACGGCCGCAGCTCGGCGTCGGGGGAGCGCAGCATGATGCGCACGGCGTTGCGCAGCCGGGGGGCCTGGATCGTCTGCGGCGCACCGTCGCGCCGGCGCCAGATCCGGTCCCAGTCATCCAGCGCGGCGGGCATGATCGTGAACTGGGGCAGGTCCATGATCGCGCCCGGCCCGTACGTATAGAGCAGGGAGGACGGGCGGCCCGAGCCGACCCTGGCCCGGTTGTGCTTGGCCGAGTTCTTCTCCGCCTCCTCGGCGTCGGCCAGTGGATCGACCGGCCGGGACTCGTCGTAGATCATCATCGGCTCGGCGGTCATGACGACGCCTCCGGCAGCTTCCACGTCGGCGCTCCGGGCGGGGCGATGTAGACCAGGTTCTCCGGGATCGGGCTGACCAGCAGGTTGATCTCCGGCTGGACCTCGCGCATGGAGTTCGGCACGACGAACGGCGGGGTGTCCCGGCTCGGCGCCCGCGACTTGGCGTTCTCCGCGCTGATCATCAGCGCGTCATAGCGGGACTCGTCCCTGACCCGCTCATAGGCCAGGGACTTGCGCAGATCCACCAGGTGGCTGCGGCGCTTGAGCCACTGATCGAGCCGGTTCGCCAGCCGTTCCCTGGCCGCCTCCGCGCTCCCCTCGTCGCTGGCCCGCAGCACGCGGTGGGCCAGCGACTCGATCAGCTCGATCGCGAAGTCCCGCTCGGCGTCGATCTGGCCGGCTGACCGCTCGGGCGACAGGCCCCCGTCGGCCCGGCCCGCCTGGAGCACCCGGGCAGCGCTGACCAGCACTCCGTCCAGCCCGCGCTCCATCGACGTGACCGAGAACGGCGTCACCGACAGCGCCTCGACCTGGGAGTAGAACGTCTCGTGGTAGTGCCGGAACTGCTCGAAGTGGGCCAGGTCCCGCGGCCTGGCCCAGTTGCCGAGCGAGAGCACAAGCCCGGGCTTGCGCGGATCGCGGCCGACGCGGGACGACGCCTGGATGTACTCGGCGGTGTTCTTCGGCTGGCCTACCACCAGCATCAGGCCGAGCCGGGTGACGTCCACGCCGACCTGGAGCATGGACGTGGCGAGCACCGCGTCGTAGGGGTTCGCCTCGCGCACCGGAACCGGCTGGGAGGCCGCTCGCCGCGTCCGCAAATCCGCCTTCCCTGCGGTCGAGTCGAAGGCCGGGTCGAACGGCACCGCCATCTGGTCCAGGGTGGCGGTGATGTCGGCGCTGGCCACCCGCGCGGTCAGCTCCGCGACGTGCAGCATGCCGTAGTTCGTGCCGGTCCGCCTGGGCAGCGCCGACCAGGGCCGGCCTCTGGCCAGGGTGGTCTGCACGTCGTCGCCGAGGTAGCGGGCCATGCCGGCCAGCTCCCGGGTGGCGCTGAAATAGCCGACCAGCGACAGATACGGGTCGGCGGCGGCGCCGAAGCGGTCCAGGAGTAGCTGCCCGGCCGCCATCAGCACCTCCGCCAGCCGGATCTCGGCGGTGGTCAGCCGGACCCCGGTCGGGCTGACCCCGAGGTATCGCCTGCCGGGGTGGTCGGGCGTGACGGGCAGTTCCTTGGAGAAAAAGGTACGTCCGGCGTCGGTCACCTGCGGCGGGAAGATGGTCACATCCCGGCCATACAGGGCCCGGACCTGGTCGGCGGCGTTCCGCGCGGTCGCCGTGGACGCGACCAGCAGCGGGCGCACAGGCTGTCCCGCCGCGGTCCGCCAGGCCGACATCACCTCGATCGCGACCTCGAACAGGCCGACCGTCGTGCCGAGCGCGCCGGTGATCAGGTGCAGCTCGTCCTGGATCACCAGGTCCGGCGGGCGCAGCCGGCCGGAAGGCCGGATCCGGGCCGCCGCAAGGCCGGCCTTGTCGTCCTTACGGTGCTGGTTGCCGTCCTTGATGTCGCAGAACTGATAGTCCGGGTGCACGAAATCGTGCCGTTCGCACCGCCGCGAGACGTAGCCGAACAGGGACGCGGCCTCGCCCTCACGGGCGAGCCGGGCGAACTTGTCCACGGTCGCGATGATGAACGCGGGCGCGAGCCGGTAGATCTCCTCATCGATCGTGAGCACCGGGATGCCCTCGCCGGCCGCGCCGCCCTGGGCGAACGGGCAGCGGGCGAGCTGGTCACCGCAGTAGACCAGCACCCGGCGCCGGCCAGCATCGGCATAGACGTCGCGCGGGCTGATCTTCGTGCCGCACCACGGGCAGCGCTGGATCTGCAGCACCGTCAGCCGGTAGCCGCCGCCGGAGCTGACTCGCTTGAGCTGCTCGGCGGCCTCGTCAAAGTGCTTAGGGCTGACGTCGGTCCCTACCCACAGGCCAATCCGGAACGGCTCGGCGCCCCACATCTCCTCGTCGGCGAGCCTGGCTAGCTCGGCCGCGCAGACCAGTGCCGCGGCGCGCTGGAACTGCTGCGCGGTCAGCAGCCGCAGCGTGTAGCGCATCAGGACCGTCACTCCGGACCGGCCGTCGAGTGGGCCGTCCGCCGATTCCACGATGCGCTGGCGGCGCCGGATCGCGAACGCGAACGCGGCCAGGCCCAGGTAGGCCTCGGTCTTGCCGCCACCGGTCGGGAAGAAGAGCAGCTGTGCCTTGGCCAGCTCGGCCGACCGCTGATCGGCGGCCGGGTCGCAGAGCAGCGGGAGCTGCATCAGGATGAACGCCAGCTGGAAGGTGTACCAGGAATGCGCCCGGGCTCCGCGGGCCAGCACCTCGGCTCTGGCCTGCTCGATGGTCAGCTCCTGGTTGCCGGCCCGGCGCTGGGCGACCTGGGACTGGATCCGCTGCTCGGCCATGACCTGGTTCATGAACGCGAAGCAGCGCAGCGCCTCGGCGTCGCTCAGGAGGAAGTCCAGCCCGTCGGAGAGTTGCCGCGCGACGAAGCCGGCCTCGTCTACCGCGTCGATCGCGACCTGGCGCAGGTGCGCGGGCAAGGAGAGCGCCCGGTCGCGCTCGCCGTCCAGCCAGGCAGAGTATTGCTCGGTGATCGGCGCCAGTCCGGCACGGAGCTCGTCTGGGGTCGCGGTCGCGAGCCGGGTCATGTCCAGCAGCGCGTCGCTGACCTCCTCTGCGGCGATCTGCGGGGTCTCGCAGGTCGGCAGCCAGGTGGTGCGGACCTCGCTGGCCCGCCGGGCGCCGTAAGCGACGGTCCAGTCGACCGAGCAGGTCCGGCCGATCGCGAATTCCAGCCGGTCCCGGTACTGCAGCTGAAGCCGGCGCAGCTCGTCGTCCGGCTCGTTCCAGGTGCTCTCCAGCGGGTCGGTGACCGGCAGGAACACTGGCGCGCCGCCGGCTGTGACTACCAGCTCGGTCTGATACAGCCAGGCATTGACCGGGATCTTCCGGGGCGAGACCTGGTCGTTGCACAGCGCGATCTCGATCAGCCGGCAGCGACGCTCGGGCTGATGATGCTGATCGATCCGCAGCACGACCTTGTCCCGCAGCGCAATCGCGCTCGTGGCCGGTCCAAGATCCGCGACCGTGATCGTCCTGCTGAGCCGCACCGGGATCCGCTGGTAGCGCCGGACCTTCTGGTCTTCGCCTTCGGCGCTAATCGGCTCGTAGATTCCCCAGGACGCGGTGACGGTGAACGAGTCCAGGTCGTTGGGGATCTGGCAGCGTAGTCCCATCGACGCCGGGATCATCAGGCCGCGGACCTGCGGCTGGTCTTCGGCCGAGTCCTCATCGGCGCCCGCGCCAGTCTCGTCCACCCCGGTGACCGGCACACCGGTATTGGCCTGCGCGTCGGCGCCGTCGCCAACATCGGTCCCGGCCTCACCGGAGTCCGCGTCGACCGGGTCGCCACCGGAGCCGGCTAGCCGCTGCGGCGCGATCCGCCCGATCAAGTACGCGGCATCGGGTGAGCCCTCCAGGATCTCGGTCGGGCCGTTCGCCGGCCCAAGCAGCTCCCGCTCGATGATGTCGGCCAGGTTCTCCCGGACCGTCCACGACCGGCCATCCGGCTCATGGCGCAGCCGATAGTCGGCGTCGCCCGGGGCCAGTCCCAGGGCCCCCGCATCGCCACCCGCCTGCACCTCGCCCCCGTCCGCCGGAATCCCGGGCATACTCACTCGTCGTCCCCCTCATCCTCTGGGTCGGCCGGCGGCGGCGCGTCCCCCTGAAGCGCGGCCCGGCGATGATTCTCGGCCAGCAGCCGATCCAGGATCTCGACTCGCGCCGCCGGGCTCACCGTCCACCGCTTCATCTGCCGGTACGTGTGAAACCCGGGATCTAGCCGAACATTGTCCCAGCCATAAGCGGCCATCACGGCATGATCCAGCTCCACATGAATCTCGCGCAGCCGCGCCACATCCCGATCGGCCGAGTCCGCCGTAGCGGGGTCATTGACCAGGTTGTAAAGCTTGGTCAGACCAAGCTGCCGCCGCAGCATGATCTCCCGCCGCTCCGAGTCGAGGGCCTTGCCAATGTCGGCAAGTTGGTCTGTTGGAGTGGGGCGGGGGAAGGTATCGAAGACGGCAGACGGGGTGTACCGGACTCGGGTTTCCAGGGTCGACCCGTATGTGATGGCCCAGATCTGGTGGAGATTGGAAGAGAGTACAGCCTGCGAGTCGTGCGAACGGTCGGCGAAGACGACTAGCTGGTCACTGGGAACGCAACCCGTTGCGACCCGAAGTGGCATGACAGTCTTACTGAGCCGTGCGATCACGAGCATCTCGTCCAGCTCTGCGAGGGCCTTGCGCATCGCGGGACGCTTCTCGGCGTACTGCCACCAGCGCTCGGGAAGCGGCTTGCGAAGCGCATAGGCGCCGCCGAGCTTGGTCCGCTGGCGCTCTGGCCGCACCCGTTGATCTAGTCGCGCGAGCGCAGTCGGATAATTCTGGGCTAGTTCAAGGGAACGGTCGTTGAAGTCAATGACCCAGCGGGAGCCAGAAGTGTCGGGGCGCGAGTTGAGATCCTCGCCGTTCAGATACGGGAACAGGACCTCTGCGTTGCGCGGTTCGCTGGCGATCCATGCATGTGCTTCCTCGGGTTCCAGAACGAATCCCATACCGAGCACGATGCAGCCCTGGAAGGCGATGCCGCCGTTCTCGGTTAGTCGCATCGGGTTGCCTTCTACCTGGCCGGCAGGCTCCAGTAGCGTGGAGACCCGCCGGACCGGCAAGTCGTCCGCGACCCGAGGGACGGCGTCCGTGACCTTTGTCCTGGTGCCCCAGACAGCGGCGTATTCCAGGTTCGCGCTAGCGGCCGGCCAGGATCGACTCTGGATCGCCCTGGTGATCGTGAATCCTTCCGCCACCATCTGGTCCAGCCCGACCTCCCGGGTGCCTACCTGGGCGACTGTGTTGGTCGCTATCAGGCCAAGGTTGCCTTGCGGTGTGAGCAGCGACATCGCGCGGAGGAAGAAGTAGCCGACCAAGTCGCAGCTGCCGGACTTGCCGCGGGCGAGCTGCTGGACGAACCAGTCCCGCATGTTGGTGCCGAGGGCGCCGGTGAGCTTCTGGCCGCCGAGGAAGGGCGGGTTGCCGATGATCGCGTCGAAACCGCCTCGTTCCATCACGTCGGGGACGGCGATGATCCAGTGCAGTGGTGTCCACCGCTTGTAGTCGGTCGTCACGGTCGGGGTCAGGCCGACCGTCTGGATGTCATCCAGCATCTTGCGATTGGGCGTGCCCATGCCGCCTGGATAAGCGCGCTCGATCGCGATCGCCAGATTCTCGTAGGACTCGCGCAGCGCCTTGCCCGGCTTGCCGCCGACCTTTAGCCCAGCTGCGATCACGCCATCGGCGACGTCGGTCAGCTGTTCAGTCAGCTCCTGATAGGCGTGCCACTGGCGCCGTTTGGTCGTGGCCGAGCGCTGAGGGTCGCTGTCGTCTACCTCGGTGGCTAGCTGGCGGCGGAGCCGGGCGGCCTTGGCGAGCACCCCGTCGACGTCCAGCTCATAGAGGGATGACTGCGCCGGAGCGCGGTCCGGGTCGATGTGCTGGCGGCTGAGCTGGCGGGCGTTGGTGAGGCCAAGCAGGGCATTGCCGTGCAAGATCTTGTCGTCCACGAAGGAGAACGGCAGCTTCGGGTCGAGTGAGACCAGCCAGAGCGAGAGCTTGCACATCTCGACGGCCATCTCGTTGATGTCCGCGCCATACAGGCAAGTCGCGACCACGGTGCGGATCGCGTGGGTTTGCAGGTCATGCGCTGTCCCGACCGCCACTCCCTCGCGCTGCCAGGCCTCCACCAGCCGGGCGGCGAGGAACCGGGCGGCCGCGACGAGGAACGCACCTGACCCGCAGGCGATATCGGCCACCCGCAGGTCGAGTATCTGATCGGACGACACCGGCACCCACTGGTCTCGTTCCGCTGCCTGGTGCGGTCCCGGTGCGTAGACCAGCGGTTCCAGGGCGTGCTGCACCACTTCCTGCGCCAGTGAGCGCGGGGTGTAGTGCGCGCCGGCCGAGGAACGGGACGGCGTCTCGACGACCAGGACGCCGCCGGGCGCGACGACCAGCGGCCGGTTCCGCAGGTCGTGGCGGATGACGCCGATGAATGGCCGGAGCCGGTCGCGCAAGGCGGCGTCGGTCGTGACTGCCCGCAGTGCGCGCTCGGCGTCCTCGATTTCGTCGGCGGTGCGGATCGCCTTGGCCAGCGCGGCCTTCGTCGGCGGGGTCGCGGCGCTCTGATGCTCCTTGACCCAGGCCAGGATCGCGTCGGCGAGCGCGGTGTCGGTCGGGTGGGCGCCGGCCAGTTCTTCCAGCGTGGCAAGCGGGATTTCCGGCTCCTCGCCTGCCTTGCCGATCAGCCCGACCATGACCCGCAGGACCGGGGCGCTGGAGTAGCCGAGCAGGCCCTCGTAGATGTAGCCGATCTGTTCCACGTCGATGTCGCGGAAGGAGATCCGGCGGGCTGGCTGGCCGCGCAGCTCGGCGACCTGGACGGCCCGGAGCACCTCCAGCATGACGCGGTCGCTGACGGCGACCGCGAGGGTGCCGCGCTCGCTGCGGGTGGTGAGGAAGCCGAACCGGGCCGGGTCGAAGAGCGAGCCGCCGTAGGACGGCAGCCGGATGTCCTCGAATGAGGCGCCCTGGTAGAGCGCGCGGGAGGTGGCGAGCAGCCGGTGCCAGGTCAGGTGCGTGCCGTCGAGGGACTCGCTGCCCTCTTCGCGGGCGCGGTCGTCTAGGACGTCGAGTTCGTCGCTGATGCCGTACCCGGCGGTGAAGAGCCGGCCCTGGGGCAGCAGCCCGCGCTCCTCGGCGAAGAGCAGGAAGACGACGCGCATCATCACGGTGACGGCGGCCTCGTAGACCTGGCCGCGTTCGGCCGGCAGCGGGTCGGGCTCGCCTCGCCGGGTCGCTTCCAGTGCCGCCTCGGACATCGCCTGCACCAGCAGTTCGACGGCGCGGCGGACCTGGGTGCCCAGCGCCTCGGTGATGTCCTCGGCGGCGGCGACCGACTCGCCGAACAGTTCGGTCAGCCGGTCTTCCGGCTTGCCGCCGACCAGGCGGCGGAGCTGGAGCAGCTCGATGAAGGCGTTCCTGGCCAGCGGCTCCTCGGTCCAGGTCTGGGAGTCCACGATGCCGGAGGCGGCCATCGTCTTGGGCCGGGCGCTGACGATGCACCACCAGTGGCCATCGGTGATGACGCCGATCGGGACGCGGGCGGCGCGCAGCAGTTCCTCCATCCGGTCGACCGGGCTGGCCGACCAGCCATCTTCCAGCGGGTCGCGCAGCGAGTCGGCCGGGTCGGTGACCAGGACCAGCGCGCCGGTCAGGCCCTCGTGGGTGAGCGCTCCGGTGGCGCGGACGGTGACCGTGTAGTCGGGGGAGCGGACCTCGGGCGTGGTCGCCGGAGCCGTGTCCTGGTAGGTGGCGCCCCAGCCGAGCGCGTCACGCAGGACGACCTGGACCCATTCGTCGCGGGCGTCCCGGTAGGTCGCGAGGGCAGTGGCGTCGTCGCGATCGGCGTCCCAGCGCTCCCACGCGCGCTCGAAGGCTGGCTTGGCGTCGCGGATCGCGTTGATCGCCTCTGGCCGGGGCGGTGGCATGCCCTGCGGCCAGACCCGGCGCAGCGCGGGTATGGCGAGGAACGGGCCATCGGTATCGACGAGTTCCAGCCAGGCGCGATGCATGTCGCTGCTGCTGCTGCTACCGCTGCGGCTGGGGCGGCCCTTTCCGGGGCTCACGGGAACACCAGCCCGGACTGGGCGTCGGCGGGGGTCAGGGCGAAGACGACGGCGGCAGCGGAGACATGCGGCCGGATGCCGGCGTATCGCTCCTCGATGGCGGCGATCTCGCGCCGCTCCTCAGCATCGAGACTGAGCGAGCGATCTTCCATCGCGCGCAGGTCGCGGCGTCGCTGTCTCTGCTGATCGTCAGTGAAGAGCATCGCGTCCTGGGTCTCGATCTCGGCCGATAGCCGCTGCCTGGACTCCGCGAGGTTCAGCCGGAACGCGGCGAAGATCTGGTGGGCGCGCTGAATGTCAGCCGCGCGGCGGGCCTCCAGCTCGCTGGTTCGCGCCTCCTGCCGGGTCTGCGCCCGGGTCGCCATCGCGGTCAGCAGCCTGGCCCGCAGCCGGGAGCCGTCGGCGTTGTAAAGCCGGGCGAGTGCCGTCCGGATTTCCGGCCCGGCCAGGGTCAGGCCCTGGGCATCCAGCGCCGCGTCCAGCACCTGCTCCACCTTCGCCTCGGCCATCGCGTTGCCGCGCAGCCGGATGCCGGTGAGGAATACCTCCTCATGCAGGCGCAGGCCGCCACGGCCGACCAGGACCAGCCGGGAGACCGCCGCGACGCAGGACTGCGGCAGGTCCTCGACCACTACGGCCGTTACCCGGTTGACCGGGGAGTCGGCGCTGAACAGGGCGCTGCGCAGGATCCGGGCCGAGCGCTGCATCAGGGCGTGGCCGAGATGGATGTAGATCAGCTCGTTCTCAGCCTCGTCAGCTTGCTCAGCCTCGTCGGCCTGCTGGGCTGATTTCGCCTCCTGGGCTGCTTGGGCGTCGAAGGTGATATCGCGTGGGACGCCGGGGTTCAGCCGGGTGTCAAGCCCGCGGAGCGCGGGATGCCAGGCTGGGCTAAGGGCCGGTACGGTGAAGGCGCCGGCGTCCGCTGGGGCGTTCTCGGACGGGAGCAGCGGCGGCTGGCCGGTCAGCGTGAGCGCGGCGTCGACAACCCGGCGCGCGTTCACCGGGGTCAGGTGCATCTCCGCCTTGCGGTCGTCGTAGCTCGCGGACAGCTCGGTGAGCTGGCGGTTCAGTGTGATGCCGCCAGCGAGCGCGCGGTTGATCACCGCGGCGCCGTTGTCTGGGGCGGTGCCCCTGGGGCGGCCGGGGCCGTCGGGGCGGTCGGCGGGCGTTTTGCGGGAGTGGCCGCCGGCGCTTGGCATGTCGGCCGCCGCGCCGGGGCTGAAGTGCCGGCGGACCTCGGCGTCGATCACCTGATTGACCGAGCCGA
>Ga0307374_10012059_pt1 | contig 12184 bp, 8 predicted proteins | sample OX3MG_FD_202532 | JGI IMG/M metagenome (GOLD analysis project Ga0307374, IMG submission 202532) | Soil microbial communities from Risofladan, Vaasa, Finland - OX-3 | ecosystem: Environmental > Terrestrial > Soil > Coastal area > Acid sulfate soil | place: Finland: Risofladan, Vaasa | collected...
CCATTCAAGCCCTGGATCGTCTCGATCCCGTCCTGCCGCTCTCGCCGGGACGCGCCGAACGCCACGGTTTCGAGTACTACCGGCACGGCACGCTCTCCTTGTACGCGGCACGGAATACCGCCACCGGTCGTGTTCACGGCAAAACCGCTGCCCGCCATACCAGCCGTGAGTTCGTCGCTTTTTTGCAAGAGGTCGTATCCTTGTGCTCTTCGCGGCAACAGATTCATATCATCCTCGACAATCTCTCCGCGCACAAAACGCCAACGGTCCGCGAGTTCCTCCAACAACATCCGCGAGTCCGGTTTCACTTCACGCCCACGTACTCGTCTTGGCTCAACCAGGTCGAGATCTGGTTCGCCAGGATCGAACGCGAAGTCATCGGGCGTGGCATCTTCACCTCGGTTTCCGATTTGCCTCGCAAACTGCGACGCTACATCAACGCCTACTCCGCCAATGCTCGGCCGATCCAGTGGAAATACTCTAACCCCACCCGCCGCGTCCGCACTAACGAACTCACTGCGACAGGCCACTAGTTGCTCTAGAGCAGAGGGACTAACAGGCGATTTAGCGGGCCGGGCCGCTCCGTTCGCATCGCCGGCAGGACATCCGTCAGCCGGATGGCGAGGGCGCGGCGGAATTCGGCTGGATCGGGCTGAAGCGCACGACGCTGCGGGAGAACGGTCCGGCCGGCGCGATCGTTACGCTGACGAGCGGCGCCGTGACGCCGTCGAGCGATTGGGCGACCCACCACGCCTCTTCCGGCACGCAAACCACCTGGCCGCGCTCGAGCGCCCGGGCCGTTGCGAGCGCCGTTCTCTGCCGGTCCTCGGGACCCGATTCGAAAGGAATCGCGCCGAGCCACCGCCCGAATGCTTGCGTCGAACGCGGCGACAGGAGAAAGCGCAAGTTCCGGTCGGTGGCGGCCACCAGACACAGCATGCCTCTTGCGCGCATGCGGGGAACCAGGATCAGGGCCGGTCCGCGAACCGGCAGATGCTCGCGTCCCTCGACGCGCAAGGGCCACGCGGTGCGGGTCGCGCCCCACAGGCCCAGCCGCAGCAAGGCATCCGGCTGGAGGGCGAGCGCCAGGCCTGTCGCGGCGAGCGTCAGAAATCCGGTGATCAGAAACACCTGCGGCGGCCGGGGATGGCCGAAGAAGATCAGCAGGTATTGCGCCACGGGCTGGAGCGCGATTCCCACGAAGGAGAATAGATTGGCAGCGGCAATGATGCCGCCCTTTTCCTCCGGGCGCGGCCGGTACTGAATCATGGCGCTGAGCGGCACGGCGAAAAAGCCGCCGAAAAATCCCGTCCAGCCGAGTTCCCAGGCGACCTGGGCAAACGAGAGTCCGCGCTGCGACAGAAGAATCATCATTGTCGCGACGCCAATCGCCCCGACCGGCACCAGACCGTATTCGATTTTGTTGCCCGAAAGATAGCCGGCGACAAAGCTCCCGATCCCGATCCCGATCGACATGGCGGCCAGCAGCAGGCTCGTCTGCGTATCGGAGACGCGCAGCACGTCGGCGGCGTAAAGCGCCGTATTGATCAGGATCAGCGCGCCCAGGAACCAGAAAAAGGTGTTTCCGGCAACGGCCAACCCTAACAACCGGTCGCGGCGCATCCTCTGGACCTGGCCCCACAGATCGGCCAGCGGATTCCATTTCATCTTCCGCGCCGGATCGGCCGCGGGCACGCGCGTAATGCCCAGGCTCACGGCCAGACCCACAAGCGCCAGAGCCAGCAGAAACAGGCCCTGGATCTGTTCGCTGCCGCGAAAGCGATCCGAGAGCGCCCCGGCGGCCATCGTTCCCGTGATGATGGCGACGAAGGTGCCCAGCTCGATGATGCCGTTGCCCCACGACAATTTTCTCTCGGGAAGCAGCTCGGGCAGCAGGCCGTACTTCGACGGGCCGAAGAGCGCGGCCTGGACGCTGATCAAAAATACCGCCGCGAAGTCGATGTTCAGGCTGCCTCGCCAGAATCCCAACAGAGCCAGCAGGGCGACAACGATTTCCAGCAGCTTCGTGCCAATGGTGACGCCCCGCTTGCTGTAGCGGTCGGCCAGGTATCCGCCGGCCATGGAGAACAGAAGAAAGGGAATGGCGAATAGAAGCGGGATGACCAGCACCACGAGGCGATTGCGCTCGGCGGGATCGATCGCCATGCCCAGAACCAGAAACGTGACGACCCACTTCAGCAGATTGTCGCTGAAGGCGCCCTGAAACTGGACCCCGATCAGGCTCCAGAATCCGGCGAGCGACCGGCTCGAATCTCGTGCGGCGGCTTGCTTCACGTTGACAATCCCAATCCTTCGGCGAGATCGGATTTCATGCGCGCCGGCCGGCGCTCCATTGCTCCTGGCGCGTCTCAGTTTAGGATGGCGGCCCCGTTCAGACAATATGCACAGACAATACGCCCCAGCCGGGACTTTTCGAGCCGATAGATCAGGAAACGATGCGGAGGGTGGCGGGGACGGGTGAAGTTTCCGGTTCGGCGGCTGCGCCCGAACGATGCGGATATTTCGATGCGACGTAGTTTTCGAGCAGCTCGCGGAAGGCGGCGGCAAGCTCCTCGTAGGAGCCGCGCAGGGTGACGGCTTTTCGGCCGTCGATGTAAACGGGGCAGGCGGGTTCCTCGCCGGTGCCCGGAAGGCTGATGCCGATGTTCGCGGCCTTCGATTCCCCCGGCCCGTTCACGATGCAGCCCATCACGGCGAGTGTCAATTCCTCGACGCCTTCATATTGCCGTTTCCATTCCGGCATCCGTTCGCGGATGTAGTCCTGGGTTCGTTCGGCCAGTTCCTGAAACGTGCTGCTGGTGGTGCGGCCGCAGCCCGGGCAGGCCGTCACCGACGGCGCGAAGGAGCGAAGCCCCAGCGCCTGCAGCAGCTCGCAGGCCGCGTAGACCTCATCGCGGCGGTCGCCGCCGGGCCGGGGCGTGAGCGAAACCCGGATCGTGTTGCCGATCCCCTCGGCCAAAAGCACCGCCATCGACGCCGCCGACCAGACCAGTCCCTTCGCTCCCATGCCCGCTTCGGTGAGCCCCAGGTGCAGCGGCTGATCGGTTTTCGCCGACAGGTCGCGGTAGATGGCGATGAGGTCCCGAGGGCGGGAAATCTTGCAAGAGATGATGATCTGATCCTTCCGCATGCCCGAGGCGAGAGCCAGATCGGTCGATTCGAGCGCGGAAAGCACCATGCATTCGTTGATGATCTCTTCTGAGCTGAGGCCCAGATCGCCATCGGTGTTTTCCTGCATCTTGCGCATCACCAGTTCCTGATTCAGGGAACCGGCGTTGACGCCGATGCGAACCGGCTTTTGATTGTCCACGGCGATCTTGCAGATGGTGGAAAACTGTTCGTCGCGCCTGGCGCCCTTGCCGACGTTGCCGGGGTTGATCCGGTATTTATCGAGCGCGGCGGCGCACAGGGGATATTGGGCCAGCAGGACGTGGCCGTTGTAATGGAAATCGCCGATGAGCGGCGCTTCGCAGCCGACGTCCAGCATCCGCTGCTTGATTTCCGGGACCGCCGCGGCGGCCTCGGGGACGTTGACGGTGACGCGCACCATCTCCGAGCCGGCCTGGGCGAGCTCGATGCATTGCCGGGCCGTGGTGGCGGCGTCGGCGGTGTCGGTATTGGTCATCGACTGCACGACAACCGGCGCGCTTCCGCCGACCGTGACGCGGCCCACGGGAACGGCCACAGTCGGGCGGCGAGGTTGAATCGGCGATCGCGCCGCGGCAGCCGCCGCCATCTCTCCGGAAATACGCGGGGGTTCGCTCACAAGGAGGCCTCGGATCGATTCTATCCAAGTTGCAGGGCAGTGTGCCAGGAAGTTTCCGCTGCGTGCCCGATTCGCCCGTGTTGCGCCGTCGTGGCGAAGACGGCAGACGCTACTGCGCGGTCCAGCCGCCGTCGATGGTGAGGCTGGCCCCGGTGATCAGCGAAGCCGCCGGCGAGCAGAGAAAAACGATTGCGCCCGTCACCTCGTCCATGCGGCCGAGCCGGCCCATCGGTATGCGGCTGACGCACCACTGGCGGAATTCCGGGTTGGCGAAAAACACGGAGGTCATCGGCGTCTCGAGAAACGTAGGGCCGATGGCATTGACGCGAATGTTTTGTGGGGCGAGTTCGACCGCCATGGACTTGGTCAGCCCTTCCAGGGCATGTTTGGTCATGCAATATACGGTCCGCGTGGGCGCGCCGACGTGGCCCATCTGGGACGAAATATGGATCACGGCGCCGCCGCGCTCGCGGCGATCGGGGGCCTCGAGCATTTTGTGGACGGCGGCCTGCGCCACCAGGAACGCGGCGCGCACGTTGAGCGCGATCATCCGGTCGAGGTGGTCTTCGGTGACATCGACAAACGCGTCGGGAAAGTTGATGCCGGCATTGTTGATGAGGATATCGAGCCGGTCGAGCCGGCCGATGGTTTCGCGCGCCCGGGCCGCATCGGTGATGTCGCAGACGGCCACTCGCGCCCGGCCGCCGGCCGCGGAGATGCGCCCGGCGACTGTTTCCAGTTCTTCGCGCGTGCGGCTGAGCAGAATGACTTCCGCCCCCGCCGCGGCCAGGGCAACCGACGTTTCCGCCCCAATCCCGCGCCCCGCTCCGGTCACCAGGGCGATGCGCCCGTCGAGCCGGAAAGACGGGGCAGACGCTGCCTCGCGGCCGTCTATGACTTTCCTCCGGCGCGTGCCCCCAGGCCGACGTTCTGCTTGCCGTAGCGCCGCAATCGGAGATCGGCCTGCTCCTTGTGCGCCCAAAAGCGCTCGATGGCGCAGAGGCGCGAGCAGTATTCCCCGATTTTCACGCTGCCTTCCCCGGTGCATTGCTGGTAGGTCACCGTCTTGAGGAATTTCCCCACCCACAGCCCGCCCGTGTAGCGGGCCGCGCGCCGGGTCGGGAGGGTGTGATTGGTGCCGATCACTTTATCCCCGTAGGCGACGTTCGTTTCCGGACCGATGAACATCGATCCGTAGTTGCGCATGTGATCGAGGAAATAGCGCGGATGGCGCGTCAGGATTTCGACGTGCTCGTAGGCCAGCCGGTCGGCTTCGCGGACCGCTTCGTCGAAATCGGCGACGAGGATGATCTGCCCGTAATCGCGCCAGGAGACCGAAGCGACTTCCGCCGTGGGAAGGACGGCCAGCTGCCGGTCGATCTCGGCGGGAAGCGCCTGGGCGAGCTTTTCCGACGTGGTGATCAGGACCGCGGGCGACGTCGGTCCGTGCTCGGCCTGGCCGAGCAGATCCGTGGCGACCATCTCGGCATCGGCCGAATCGTCGGCAATGACAAGAACCTCGGTCGGGCCGGCCAGCAGATCGATCCCGACCTCGCCGAAAAGCTGGCGTTTGGCTTCGGCGACGTAGGCGTTGCCGGGCCCGACGAGCATGTCCACCGGAGCGATCGTATCGGTGCCGAGCGCCATGGCGGCGACGGCCTGGACGCCGCCCAGAATATAAATCTCGTCCGCCCCGCCCAGAGCCATGGCCGCGATCGTTTCCGCATGGGGCTTACCCTGGGTGGGCGGCGTGCAGGCGATGACGCGCCCGACTCCCGCGACTTTGGCCGTGACGATGCTCATGTGCGCCGAGGCCACCATCGGGTATCGGCCGCCGGGGACATAGCAACCGGCGCTGCCCACCGGAATGTTCCGGTGGCCCAGCGTTACGCCGGGCAGGGTTTCGACCTCGATGTCCTTCAGCGCCGCCCTCTGGTGCTCGGCGAAACGCCGGATTTGCGCCTGGGCGAAGCGAATGTCGCCCCGGGTTTGCTCCGGGACGCTGGCGACGAGCGCGTCGATCTCGCCGCGCGTCAGGCGAAAGCTGGCGGGAGACCAGTTGTCGAATTTTGCCGAGAGCTCCCGCACGGCGGCGTCGCCGCGCCGCCTGACGTCGGCCAGGATGGCCGCGACCGTTCCCTGCACCTTGGCGTCGGCCGCTTGCGGATTTCGGGATGAAGCTGTCTTTAGGTATTTCGCCATGCGTTTCTCCCCAATTCTCGAAGGTTACTTGATGGCGATGGGGTTCACCGGCGAGCCCACCGCCTTGGTGATCGGCAGGGGCGGCGCGCAAAAGAAGAATTCGTATACGTGGTCCTCGGCGCAGTCCGCCGCCAGATCCTTCAGGTAAAAGATCTCGCCCATGCTGATGCCGATCATCGGAATCACGACCCAGTGCCAGGGCTGGCTGGCTTCGTTCGATTCATTCGGACGAACCTCGCAGCCCCAGGTGTCGGCGCAAATGGCCGCGATATCGGTGCGCCGGACCCAGTCCGCCGTCTCGAATTTCAGGCCCGGGGCATCTCCCCCGGCGTATCCGCCCCACCGGCCGGAGGCCAGGCAGCGCTCCATATGGCCCGTGCGGAAAATAACGAAATCGCCCCGGCCGATTTCCACGCCCTGGGCCGCGGCGCATTTTTCCATCTCGTCGGTCGAGATTCCGTAGCCGTCCTCGAGCGAATCCACGCCCTTGAAGCGGGCAATGTCCAGAAGGACCCCCCGGCCGACCATCCTGTCCTTCACCTTTTCAATGCCGTTCTTCTGAGCGCCGCTGGAATCGACCAGCCGCGCGTCGTAGCCGTTCCACATCTTCTCGCCAAGAAAGACGTGGCCGAGCGCGTCCCATTGCGTGCCGCACTGCAGGGGCATCGTCACGATGTCGTCGGCGTAGCGAACGCCGATCGCTTCCTGACGTCCCGCGACGGCGTCGACGCCGGAGGTCAACATCGTGTGGATGGGATTGAAACGGTTGCCCCACTGGCCGTTCTGCGGCCCCTGATTGTCGAAATTCAGGGCCAGCGAAAAAACCTTTCCTTTGCGGATCAGCCGCCCGGCGTCGACGATGTCCTGGGCGGAGACGTGATTCAGCGTGCCGATTTCATCGTCCGGGCCCCAGCGTCCCCAGTTGCTCAGCCGCTCGCCGGTGGCGTGGATCTCCTTGACGGTGATTCCGGATTTTTTCTCGGAAGGAATAGCCATCTTTTCACTCCTCGCGTTCGACAGAACTTTAGCACTGGCGGCGCATGGCGCAGAAAAGCGCCATCTGCGCCCGCGCCGAAAAAAACGGCTCGAAAAAACCGACCCTCGGCGGGCCGCTCAGCCCAGCCAGGGGTTGGGCGCCAGGGCCTCGATGTCGCTGACGGCGTCGATGACGGTTGGACGGCCGGACGCGAGGGCCTTTTCGAACGCGGGCCGCAGTTCCGACGGCTTTTCCACGCGCAGACCGAGCGCGCCCATGGTTTCGGCGATCCGCGCGAAATTGACTTTCGAAAAATGCCACATCTCGCTCTGCTTACCGGACGGGCGGCCTTTGTACGCCTCGCGGAAGATTTCCGTTTCCTGGTTGAGAGCATCGTTGTTGTTGACGCAGGTGATCGTGGGAATTCCGCAGCGAACCGCCGTTTCGAGTTCCTGGATGTGATACCAGAAGCCGCCGTCGCCCGTGAAACAGACCACGGGGCGATCGGGCTGCGCGACTTTGGCCCCGAGCGAGGCCGGGAAGGACCAGCCGAGCGACCCCGCCGCGCGCATGAAATCCCAACGCTGGCTATCGACCCACAATTGCTGGCATGTCCACATGCCCGCGTGGCCCGTGTCGCTCACCACGATGGCGTTGTCGGGAAGCCACTCGCTCAGCTCCTTCAGAATGCGCTCGGGCCGCATCGGGACCGCGTCCGAATTCCGCAGCGGGGCGATTTCGGCGCGCCATTCCTCCACCAGGGCCGTCGCTTCGCGGACCCAGGCGTCCCGCTTCACCGACGGGCCCATCAGCGCTTCGAGCGTGACCTTCGCGTCGCCGAGCAACGAAACGGCGTTGGGATAATTGCGTCCCAGATCGGCCGGATCGATGCCGATCTGAATGACCTTCGTGCCGGCCGGGGGTACGCGCCAGAAGTTCGTGGTCATTCCGCCGGTTTGGCTGCCGACGTACAAGACCAGGTCGGCGCGGGCCATCAGCTTGTTCGAACAGGAGCGGGAATAGGTGCCGGCGACGCCCATATAGAGCGGATGGTTTTCCGGGAACAGGGCATAGGCGTTGAGCGAGGTCAGCACGGGAATCGAAAGATTGACGGCCAGATTCAAGGCCTCCGCCCGCGCGCCCGACCACTTCGCCCCGCCGCCAATCACCATCACGGGCCGCTGCGCCTCCCTCAGGTAGCGCGCCGCTTCCTCGACCTTGCTCTTCTCGGGCGCGGGCCGGTGCGGGGGAACGCAGGAGTATTGCGATTCGACGATCAGCGGTAGATCGGCTGAGCCCGCCTCGACATCTCCTTCCTTGCCGGCGAGCATCAGGTTCACGGGACCCGGGGTGCCCGAAGTGGCTTCGCGGAACGCCTGCCGCAGCAGATCGGGCAGCCGTTCCACCACGTCCACTTCAAAATTCGCCTTGGTCACCTGGTTGAACAGGGGGAAGTCGTTGATCTCCTGGTAGTTGAGCTTGTGCTTCTGATGGGGCAGCCTGCCTCCCGTCATGGCGATGATCGGGCTGTGGGCCATGAACGGGTCCCGCAGTCCGGCGGCCAGATTGGCGGCCCCGATGGCCTGCGCCAGACAGATCCCGGGGCGTCCCGAGGCGCGCGCGTACCCGTCGGCCATGTATACGGCCGCCTTTTCCCCGTGCGTCAGCACGCGTTTGATCGGCATGTCCTCCATGTGGCTGAGCGCCCGGCTCAGCATCGTGGGAACAAAGAAAATGGCGCGAACGCCATATGCTTCGAGGAATTCAGCAATGTATTGAGCGCCAGTGATGGTTTGAGGCACAGCAGGGTCTCCTTTAGGAAAGAGTTCGCGAGTAGCCGGAACGGGATAGCCGAGGCGTTTGCATCACCCGAAGTATAGACAAGCTTACGTGTTCGTCCAGCGGATTAGGGAGATGTCCGGGATTTTTTTGGGACTGCGGAGCGGGGAACGACGGGAATGGAGACTCCGGGCCTTGGCTGCGGCGAAGCGGGCGCGAGCGTGAAAGTCTGGTCGACCTCCGTGCGTCCGTGCGTGGTGTAGGTGACGTATTTGGCCTTCACGGGAACCAGTCGCGGGGCCGCGCCGGGAGTTGCCTGGACCGTGCGAAACGTCGTGTCGTTGTAAAGCTCGACGACGATCACGCCGAGCGGGTAGGCCATACTGCGGAACCCGATCGGCAATCCGCCCATCTCCATCCGAATGCGGCTGATCGCGCCGCTTTTCGGATCGACGAACGCCTTGCCCTCGACGCACTGGCTGACGATGTTCGACTCCATCCAGCGGCGGCGCACGTCGGGCGGCGAACATGGCGTGCTCTTGAAATGGAGAATCCAGGGACCGTCCGCCGGCGTTTCCGCGCGGAGGGAAAGGTGCATGGCCGATCCGGGGAGAAAGATGAGCGGCAGCGTCGCGCCGTCGGCCAGCTCCGCGCCGCCGCGTTGCGCGTCAGGAGAATCGGGCGAGCCGCCCTCGGCCTTGGGACCGGGGGCAGGGAACGCGTAACGATAGGAGGAATGGCGAGTCCGCTTGAGATGGCCAGAGGGATCGAAAAAGCGCACCGTTTGTTGCACTTCGAGGGGCATTTTGGCGATGCCGGCCTGGTAGGCCTCGGCCTGCGCCTGGACCTGCTTGACGATGGGCAGCTGAGATGGCGTGCCGGTAGGCGCGGCCTGGGCATGAAGCAAAGCCGCCGCGCATAGAGCCAGCAGGGCGCATGCCGACATGCGGGCGAGCAATGACACTTCTTGTCGTGGGGCGTTCATTTATGTATTTTCCCAGATAATGCACTGACGCTAGCTTCGACGCTCGTATTCCCCCGGCGGTTGCCGCGAGCACGCATCGTGACGGTGGAAGGGCGCAAATCACCGCATAATCGGACCCTCGCCGGAGTGGCGAAACTGGCAGACGCGCGAGACTCAAAATCCAGTGGCGCATCGACCGGTTGAACGGGCACCTGTTTTCGGCAAGCATGTGCAATATGAGACATATTTCGAGTGTCTCCCGGTACATAGTGATACCCGCCGTGTTCTCAATTTTCGGTAATTCGCACCACAAATCAATCGGGAGAATCGAAACATGTCAGGAAAAAACACAGCAGTTTTCGGCATTTACCCAAGTCGCGTTAGCGTCGAAAGCGGAGTGGAGGCCCTGAAAACAGCAGGCTTTCGGAACACGGATATTTCCGTGCTTTTCTCCGAGAATGACGGTTCGAAGGACTTCGCCCACGAAAAGGGCACCAAAGCTCCGGAAGGCGCAACCGCGGGAGCAGGAACCGGCGCGGTGGCGGGAGGCGCTCTGGGATGGATCGTCGGCATTGGCGCTCTGGCAATTCCAGGCGTCGGGCCTTTTATAGCCGCCGGTCCCATCGTGGCGGCACTGGCCGGAGTAGGCGTTGGCGGAACAATTGGGGGTATAGCAGGCGCGCTGATCGGACTGGAAATCCCGGAATATGAGGCCAAACGGTATGAAGGACGTGTGAAAGATGGCGGAATTTTGCTCTCCGTTCATTCTGACGATTCCGCCTGGATAAAACGCGCCAAGGAAGTCCTGGAACGCACGGGAGCACAAGACATTGCGTCCGCTGGGGAATCGACGGCGGATTACGCTAAGAGTGATAAGCCTCTCTCGCGGGCTTCAACCGGAGGGATCGGGAACAGCTAATGGCAAGAGGGAAAGATGCCCTGGGCTTCCCTCGAGCCGCGACAGAGGACTGACCCTGCGCGCATGACACGGCAGTCCCTCTGATCACCAAGCGATCCTATTTTGGCCCGCCCAAACCAATCCCGGGATATTTCCACCCTGCTGGCAGTTGTCGTGGCAGTTGTCGTGATCGCGACACTCTACCTTGCCAGGGTGGTCCTGATCCCTTTCACCCTCGCAATGTTCGCTACTTTCCTTCTGACGCCGGTGGTGATTTGGCTGGAACGCATTCGAGTGCCCCGGGTGTTAGCGGTGTTGCTCGTGGTGGTATTGTCCGTCGCGGCGATAAGCTCGGTCGGTTGGGTGGGTACGGATCAGTTCATAAACGTTACCAGTAAACTTCCAAAGTACCGAGCGAACATCAAAAAGAAAATTGAATCTCTTCACAGCCCGAAGGGCCAAAGCTTGAACAAGGCCACTGACGATATCGCAGAGTTGGGCAAGGAACTGGCGACTGCGCCGACGAGCGGTCCAGCAGCTGGAATATCCGGTGCGTCGGAATCGCCCCCACAGACACGACCCCTTCGCGTACAAGTGGTTTCACCGCCTACGAATTTGCTGGAGTCCGCCGGCAAGCTTTTGGGTCTTTTGGGCACCCTGGGAATGGTGATTATCTTCACGATTTTCATGCTGGTTCGGCGGGAGGATCTGCGAAATCGTTTCATCCGCCTGGCAGGGCGGGGACGCCTGAACCTGATGACGCAGGCGTTAGACGAAGCTGCCCATCGCGTCAGCCGGTATGTGTTCCTGCAGTTTATCGTAAATTCTTGTTACGGCCTGCTTGTGGGTGTCGCCCTCTATTTCATCGGCGTTCCGAACGCTCTGCTGTGGGGCGTTGGCGCAGGATTGCTGCGGTTTCTTCCTTATATTGGTCCTCCTATCGGTGCATTATTGCCAATTCTGTTGTCGTTCGCAGTATTCGATGGTTGGGGTAAATCGCTTATCATCATCGGGCTTTTCGTGGTACTCGAAGTCGTGGTCAGCAGTTTTGTCGAGCCGAGACTTTATGGGGCCCACACCGGCATCTCGGCTCTGGCCATTCTCTTCGCAGCCATATTCTGGGTATTGCTCTGGGGACCGATCGGTTTGATTCTTTCGACCCCTTTGACTGTGTGCCTGGTGGTCATCGGCCGCCACGTCCCTCACTTAGAGTTTTTGCAAGTAATTTTGGGAGACCAGCCGGTGCTGCCGCCGGAGGCTCAGTTCTACCAGCGGCTACTGGCGACGGATCAGAATGAAGCCAGACAAGTGCTGGATCGCTATCTAAAGGATAAATCCTTGGAGGATCTCTACGATCTTGTCTTGATCCCGGCATTGAGCTTGGTGGAGCAAGACCGCCATCAGAACCAGCTTGACGAGGCAACGCAAACTTTCGTCTTCCAGAGCGTCAAGGAAGTACTGGAAGAAATTGAAGATCGAAGCAATGAGCCGCGTGAACTGAATGCGAAAGGCGCGGAGGTGACGGATTCGGACGGCACGTCACCGTTGTCATCTCAAAATGCAGCCGCGAAAAGAGCG
>Ga0307374_10012066_pt1 | contig 12182 bp, 11 predicted proteins | sample OX3MG_FD_202532 | JGI IMG/M metagenome (GOLD analysis project Ga0307374, IMG submission 202532) | Soil microbial communities from Risofladan, Vaasa, Finland - OX-3 | ecosystem: Environmental > Terrestrial > Soil > Coastal area > Acid sulfate soil | place: Finland: Risofladan, Vaasa | collected...
GGCGACGGTGCGGGCGATCTGGGCGACCTCGAGCGTATGGGTCAGACGGTTGCGGAAATGGTCCGAGTAGCGGGTGGTGAAAACCTGCGTTTTCGCTTCCAGGCGGCGGAAGGCGCGGGAATGAACGATACGGTCGCGGTCGCGCGCGAAGTCGTTGCGGTAGGGATGGGCCGGCTCGGCGTAGCGGCGTCCGCGCGAAAAGCGGACATCCATCGCATACGGCGCCAATGCCATCGTCGATAGGCTAGGACTTGCCGAGCATTTCGAGTCGCTGATCGGCCTGGTCGGCCAGACCCGTATTCGGAAATTCGGACTTCACCTGCTGGTAATACTTGGTGGCCTGCCGGGCATCGTTGTGCGTGCGGTAGTGGTCGCCCAAGGCCAGCAGGACGAGCGGCTTCGGAACGAAAACCGTTGGCTGGCTGGCCAACTGCTGATACAAGGCGACCGCCTGGGCGGAATTGCCCATCTGGTCGTAGACGTGTGCCAGTTCGAATTTGGCCAGTGCCCGCAGTTGCCCGCTGCCGTGATCGGCCATCGGTTCCAGCCAATGAACCGCATCCGGATACTGACCGAGGTGGTCGAGGCTCACCGCGGCGTAGTAGCGAGCCATGCTGCCGTAGCGAGAGTGCGGGTATTGCCCGGCGACCGATGCCATGGCCTTCTCCGCCGCCGTATATTTGGCCGTATCGCTCGGGTAGGTCAGCATGCCGGGCGGAGGAGATTGTCCCGGCGCCACGACCTGCGCGGCGTAGAGTTTCATCGCCGCCGAGAAAGCCGCCGAGGCCCGCGCGTTCCGGTGGCTGGAATAGTAGCGCCACCCGAAAACCGCGCATGCCGCCACGACCACCACGACGCCGACCTGCCAGATCAGCTTCTTGTGCGTGCTGAGGACTTCGACGCCGTGCTCGAGCGTATCCCGGAATTCGTCTTTTTTGAGTTCCCTACGGCTGATATGAGCCACGTCAAATCTCTCCGGCTTTTCCTGGCCGTCTCGGATAGTCTTTCGCCATCATCAACTCGGCCCCGCCATTCGATCCATAACCGACGTGCATCTCATCCATGAATGCCTGCACGATGAGCAGGCCGCGTCCCGACGTCCTCAGTAAGTTTTCCTCGGACAGCGGATTGTCCAGGTGTTCCACCTCGAAACCTCTTCCTTCGTCGATCATGCGAATCACCAGCCGCTTCGGCTCGAAGGTAAAAATCATGTGGATGCTCTTATCGCGTTGCATCCGGTTGCCGTAGTGCAAGGCGTTGATGACGCCCTCGCGAACCGACATCGCAATTTTATGGATGTCGTCTTCCCCGAAGCCGGCACTTTCGGCCACCCGCTCAGTGATCGCCTGGGCCAAGTCGATCGATTGCCAGGCCGTCTCGAGCTTGACTTCCACGGACTTACCCTTACTGGTGGGCTCCATGGGTCTCCCGTCGCCCCCATCATACCGACCCGCCTTGCCACCGGCAAACGCCCGGCCGGGCCAGGGCCCTATCAGGCTGGTTGACCAGTTCCGAGGCGGTGACTAGAATGGGCGAGCCCGGTGGACAAGGGTGAATCCGCGAGAAGCGGCAAACACCCTGGGTGTCCCGCAGTCAGAAAACGGAGTCGAGCGGAGGAGCCAAGAGCATGGCTAGCGTCGAAGAACGTGTAAAACAGATCATCGTTGAGCAGCTCGGTGTCGACGAGGCGGAAGTGACGCCAACTGCCTCATTCGTGGACGATCTAGGCGCCGACTCGCTCGATACGGTCGAACTGGTTATGGCATTCGAGGAAGCGTTCGGGATCGAGATTCCCGACGAAGACGCCGAAAAGATCGCAACCGTCCAGGACGCGGTCAATTACATCGACAAGCATTCCCAGACCAAGAAATAGCTCGTCCGCGGCATTTCCACGGATTTTTTATCAGAGCGCAGGGGGAATAGGCTTTGGACCGTCGAGTGGTCGTCACCGGCGTGGGGCTAGTCTGCGCCTGCGGTATCGGCGCCGCCGAAGTGTGGCCGAATCTGCTGGCAGGCAAGAGCGGCGTTCGCCGCGTCACCCTGTTCGACCCGTCGGCCCATGACAGCCAGATCGCCGGTGAAGTCCCCGACTTCGACCCCTCCCGCTGGGTCGAGAAAAAAGAACTGAAAAAGATGGGCCGCTTCATCCAGCTCGCCATCGCGGCCGCCGACGACGCCATGCGCATGGCCGGGCTGGAAATCGGCGCTGATGTCGCCGACCGGGCCGGCGTCTACATCGGCTCGGGCATCGGCGGATTTGACGTCATCGAACGGGAACATTCGAAGCTGCTCGCCGGCGGGCCCGGCAAGATCAGCCCCTTTTTCATCCCCTCGGCCATCATCAACCTGGCTTCCGGTTACATATCGATTCGCTACGGCGCCCGCGGGCCGAATTCGGCCACCGCGACAGCCTGCTCAGCATCGGCTCACGCCGTCGGCGACAGCTTCCGCCTGATTTCCCGCTCCGACGCCGAGGTCATGATCTGCGGCGGCGCGGAAGGGGCGATCACGCCCATGTGCATCGGCGGTTTTGCCGCGATGCGGGCGCTTTCGACCCGCAACGACGAGCCCGAGCGCGCCAGCCGCCCGTTCGACGCCCAGCGGGACGGCTTCGTCGTCGGCGAAGGCTCCGGGGTTCTCGTTCTGGAATCGCTCGAACATGCCGAGCGGCGCGGCGCCGCCATTCTCGCCGAAATCGTCGGCTACGGGATGAGCGGGGACGCCTACCACATCACGCAGCCGGCCGCGGGGGGCGACGGCGCCTACCGGGTCATGAAACTGGCCATCCAGAACGCCGGCGTGCGCCCCGAAGAGATCGGCTACATCAACGCCCACGGCACCTCGACCCCGATTGGCGACGCCACCGAAACCGTCGCCATCAAGCGCGTCTTCGGCGAGGGGGCCGCGAAAATTCCGATCAGCTCCACGAAATCGATGACCGGCCATCTGCTCGGCGGCGCCGGCGGCCTCGAGGCGGGAATCGGCGTCCTCGCCCTGCGCGACCAGATCGTGCCGCCGACCATCAACCAGGAAAATCCCGACCCGGCATGCGATCTCGACTACGTGCCCAATCGGGCTCGCCGCGTCGAGGTGCGCTACGCCCTTTCCAATTCCTTCGGATTCGGCGGCACCAACGCCGCTCTCCTGTTCAAACGCTGGGAGAGCCGTTAGGCCACGACGCCGTTTGAAAGAGGCCGGTTTGAAAATCGTCGTTTGCATCAAACAGGTTCCCGCCCGCGACGCCCCCCTGGCCATCGCCGAAGACAAAATATGGATTCGCGAATCCGATATCGGATTTGAAATGAACGAGCCGGACGGGTACGCGCTCGAAGAGGCCCTGCGCCTGAAGGAATCCCGCGGCGGGGAGGTCGTGGTCGCCTCGCTCGGCCCCGAGCGCGCCAAGCAGACCATCAAAGAGGCCCTCGCCAAAGGCGCCGACCGCGCCATCCACGTCGTGGACCCGGGCTTCTACCGGCTCGATCCGCTGGCTTCGGCCCGCTCGCTCGCCGCGGTCATCCAAAAAGAATCTCCCGACCTGATTCTGACCGGGCTGCAAAGCGACGACCACGGCTTCGGCCAGACCGGCGTGCTGCTGGCCGAACGGCTGGGTCTGCCGCACAGCACCATCATCATGCAGATCGAAATTTCCGACGGCAAACTGAAGTTGAAACGGGAGCTCGAAGCCGGCTGGTTTCAGTGGGTGGAAATGCCGCTTCCCGCCGTCCTCAGCATTCAATCCGGGATCAACAAGCCGAGATACGCCACCTTAAAGGGAATTATGGCGGCCAAGAAAAAGCCGATCGAGTCGGTCGAGCGAGCCAGCCTTGGCCTGCCCGATGAGCCCACGCAAACGATCGAACGCATCTTCGTGCCGCAAAAAACCAAGCATACGGAATTTCTCGACGGTTCGCCCAAGGAAGTGGCCGCCGCATTGATCGAAAAGCTGCGGCACGAGGCTCGCGTGTTGTCCTAACGCCTGGCGGCGAGGAATCCGCCGTTTTTCGGGCCATGGCAGGCAAGCCGGTTGCTTCCGGCCGGGATGGAAAGAGACACAGCGATGAAAATTCTCGCCGTAGCCGAACAGCGCCAGGGGAAATGGAATCCCCTCACGTGGGAAACCCTGGTTGCCGCTCAGCAACTGGCGGAAAAAACCTCCGCCGAGCTTTGCGCCGTCCTGGCCGGAAGCGACATCGCCGGTCTCGGGGAGGAACTCTCCGCCCGGCGCGTGAGCGAGGTCCTGCTGCTCGATCATCCCCTGCTCGAGTCCTACACCGCCGACGGTTTCACCATCGCCTTGCGCGGCCTCGTCGAGCAGTCCTCGCCCGATCTGGTGCTCCTGCCACACACCTATCAGGTCCGCGACTTTGCCCCGAAGCTGGCCGCCTCGATGGGCAAGGGCTTTGTTGGAGACTGCGTGGGGTATCGATGGGAAGCAGACCGGCTCGTCCTGACCAGGCAAATGTTCCAGGGCCGCGCCAATGCCGACGTCACTTTCGCCGGCCCGCCACCCTGGGTGGCTTCCTTTCAGGCCGGCGCGTTCCGCCCCGATCAGGTGGCGCGGCGGGAAAGCGGCCAGGCGCCGGTCAGGAAAATCGACGTCGATCTGAAGCCCGAGCAGATTCGCACGCGGCCGCTTGAGACCTTCCGCGAGGCCAGGCAGGCCGTCGATCTGACCGAGGCCCCGATCATCGTTTCCGTCGGCCGCGGAATCAAGGAGCAGGCCAACATCGCGCTCGCCGAAAAACTTGCGAAACTGGTCGGCGGGGAACTGGCCGCGTCGCGCCCGATCTGCGACGAAGGCTGGCTGCCGATGGACCGCCAGATCGGCAGTTCAGGCCAGACCGTCGCTCCGAAACTCTATCTCGCCCTTGGCATCAGCGGCGCCATCCAGCATGTTGTCGGCATGAAAGGATCGCGCACCGTCGTCGCCGTCAACAAAGACCGGAACGCGCCCATTTTCGAAATCGCCGATTACGGCATTGTCGGGGATCTGTTTGAAATCGTTCCCGCGCTAATCGCCCAACTCGAAAACCCGCAGCCATAGCCCTGCCCTATTCGGCGGGTTTCTGCACAAGCTCGATCAGGATTTTTCCCCCCGTCACCCGGCCGCTTCCGGCGGGAACCGGAAGCAGGAAGAAATTCACGCGAGTGCCGTCGGCGCCCGCGCGCGTTCCCGCGTAGAGGGGGAAGATGGAAAAATGCTCTTGCAAGAGAGCCGCGGCCTGTTCCACGTCGGTCACCGTCAACTCCACCTGTTGGATGCCCTCGCCGTGCCGGTCCAGAAAACGCGCGATGGCCCCGGAACCCTGCGCCTGCCGCGGGGTGAGAATGTCCAACGAAACACCGCCGGAATAATGCAATTCGAATTCCTGAACGTCTTCGTCCGGCGGGGCCGCGGCGAGTTTCGGCGAGCCGTTCGCGCGGCGAATCGCCTCGAAATGCTCCGGCCGCACGGCCACGCCGACAGTTGGCTCGCCGATGAAGAGACGAGCCAGGTCAGCGTCCCTGCGCCAATCCCGCGTGGCGGCCCGCGCCGCCGCACGGCCGGCGTCGTAGATTCCGCGCGCCGCATGGAATCGCGGGCCGGATTCGGGAGCGGCTAGCGCCGCAATCCACTCGCTGATTTCTTCCGCTCTCATCCGAGTGAGCTTATGCGGGCCGCCACCGGCGCGCAAATCGGTCCAGGCGTCAGGGACGCCGCGGCGTGAAAAAAGGAATTGGCGTGATTCATCGAGGTGCAGGAAACGCGCGCAGACCTGTCCCGCGCGGGAAGCGTCAAAGCAGGCGGAAACTGATCTCCGCCATCATGATCACGGTGGCGGGTTTGCCGTTCGGGCCCAGGGCCGGCTTGAATTTCCAGGCGCGCACGGCGGCGATGGCCTTTTGATCCAGTCCGAGTCCCAGGCTGCGAACGATCTGAATGTTCTTCGTCGTGCCGCTGGCGGTAACGACAAAGCGCAGCAGCACCGTGCCCTGGTACTTCACCTTCACCGCTTCGTCGGAAAAGGTCGGATTCGGGCAGTAGAGGCATGTCGGCTCGCCATAGCCGCTTTCACCCGCCGTGGGGTAGCCGCCACCGGCGCCGTATTCGTAGCCGGGCCCCACGCCGCCGCCCTGTCCGCTCCCGATACCGCCCGAGGAGCCCGTACCAATGCCTCCGCCGTTGCCCGATCCGCCCGAGTTCGTGATCAGCTTGGCCAGCGGGTCACCGTAGTTCGGCAGATTCGGACTCGGCAGCTTCACCTGCGGCGGCCCCAGCACCGTGGCCTCCACGGGGATCAGCGGGTGCGGAATGATCTTGGCCATCGGCGGCGCAAACTGCGTCCTGGAAAATCGAGGCAGGCGGCCGCGCGTGGCCGGAACCGGACTGCGCACCCCCCCGCCGCCGCCGCCCGACAGTTTCTTGCCGTGCTTGGCCGTCGGAGGGAGATAGGGGGAAAAATCCAGCGGAACCAGATTCGAAGTGGCCTGGACCAGCGGCCGCGCGACACGCGGGAAAAACGGCACGAGAATCAGCAGCGCGACCAGCACGTGCGCGAGGAAGACCAGCAACTGGGTGCGCCTGTATTTTCGCGGCGGGTTCCACAGCTCGCCCACTTCCACGGGGCGCTCCAGCTTCACCGGACCCATGCGCGCGAGGCGAATCGATTCGCGAACGTTGTCCGGGAACGACCGATACCACGGCCGCGGCTCGATCAGCAACGTCGAATCGCCGCTCGCGCGCACGCCCGGACGGAACCATTCCTTCAGATTGTCGAGGAACCCGGTGCCGTATTCGACCGGGTGGAGATAGGTACCCTTGGGAGCTCCCTTCACGGGGCGCTCGTAGAGAAAATCGTGAAGGTTGGACCAGAACAGTCCCCGGCGCGCTTCCGGCTGGTTAGACCGGAGCCACTGGGTGCGAAACTCATGCTTCCCCGGAGATTCGGGAGTGTTCGGAGCTGACCCCATGATCTGTTCAGCCTGCCATCGTTAGGTAAAAATCAGAATTCTGATCCGGGCTCGGGCTCTGGGTATGATGCACAAACCCCGCATGTGGTTATACACCTGCAAAAGAATGGGAAGCACTCACTAGGACCACCGTTGTGGTTGCCGGCCCGGCCGGCGGCGCAAACTAACACTTTCTTCCTCGTCATTGTAACATAGACGCCGTGACCGTCGACATGATTGGCCCCAACATCGGGGAGAACCACCGAGCCATCAATCGCATATGAGCAACGCGCCGGACCTCAAGAACACCCTGAATATCCCCAAATCCGCCTTACCCATGAAGGCGAATCTGCCGCAGGCCGAGCCGCGCATGCTCGCCGAATGGGACCAGATGCGGCTCTACGAGCGCATTCTCGCGTCGCGGGCCGACGCGCCGGTCTACGTGCTCCATGACGGCCCGCCCTATCCGACCGGGGAAATCCATCTCGGCACCGCGCTGAACAAAATTCTCAAGGATCTGGTCGTGCGGTCAAAGACCCTGGCGGGCTTCCGCGCTCCCTACATCCCCGGATGGGACTGCCACGGCTTGCCGATCGAGACCCAGGTGGAAAAAGAGCTCGGCGGCAAGGCCGCCGTCGAACCGGTCGAGTTCCGCCGCCTCTGCCGCCGCTTCGCCGGCCGTTACGTCGGCGCGCACATCCGGGATTTCAAGCGCCTGGGCGTATTCGGCCAGTGGGACGCGCCTTATCTGACAATGGACTTCGCCTTCGAGGCGCGCATTGCCGGCGCATTCCTGTCCTTTCAGGAAAAGGGATACATTTACCGCGGGAAAAAGCCCGTCTACTGGTGCATGCACGACCAGACGGCGCTGGCCGAGGCCGAGGTCGAATATGGCGACCACACCAGCCCGTCGATCTATGTGCGCTACGAGCTGATTGGTGCCCCGACCGTGTTTCCCCAGGCGCAGGCGCAAGGCCGCAAGCTCTACGCGCTGATCTGGACAACGACGCCCTGGACGCTCCCGGCCAGCCTGGCCCTGGCCTTTCATCCCGATTTCAAATACGTGATTGCGGAAGACGCCAAAGGTGATCTGTACCTGATCGCCGAGGTCTTACTGACGGGTTTCGTGTACCAAACCGGCGTCGCGCTCAATGTCTGGAGCGGGCATGGACCGGTCGATGGCCGCACTCTCGAAGGCGCGCGTTTCCGCCATCCGTTTCTCGACCGGGAAATCATCGGCGTGCTCGCCGATTACGTGACGCTCGAGCAGGGCACTGGGATCGTCCATACCGCTCCCGGGCACGGCGTCGAGGACTTCTATACCGGCCAGAAATACGGCCTGGAACCCTACGCCCCCGTCGACGACAACGGCCGCTTCCCGGAAGGGCTCGACGAGTATCGCGGCAAGACGGTCTGGGAGGCGAACCAGCCGATTATCGATCTGCTACGCCGCCGCGGTGCACTCATCGCGGCCGCGAAGCTGTCGCACAGCTATCCCTATTGCTGGCGCTGCCACAATCCGGTGATCTTCCGCGCCACCGAGCAGTGGTTCCTCGACTTGAACCACCTCGATCTGCGCCTGAAGGCCATCGAAGCGGCCGACCATGTGCGCTGGGTCCCGGAATGGGGCCGGGAACGCATCGAGTCGATGGTCCGCACCCGGCCCGACTGGTGCCTTTCCCGCCAGCGGATGTGGGGCGTGCCGATCGTCGTTTTCTATTGCGAGGCCTGCGATCGCCAGCTGGAGGATTTCGCCGCGCTGCGCCACGTGCTCGGCTGGTTCGAACGCGAGGGCGCCGACGCCTGGTTCGAGCGCTCGGCCGAGCAGCTGCTTCCGCCGGGAACGCGCTGCCCCTGCGGGTCCGAACGTTGGCGGAAGGAAAAGGACATTCTCGACGTCTGGTTCGATTCCGGCTCGACGCACCTGGCCGTGCTCGACGGCCGCGACGGCGATCACCGCTTCCCCGCCGATCTGTACCTCGAAGGGCCCGACCAGTTTCGCGGCTGGTTCCAGAGTTCCCTTCTGGTCGGCGTCGGGGTGCGCGGCGGCGCTCCCTACCGCGGCGTCCTGACGCACGGCTGGACGCTCGACGCCGATGGCCGGCCCATGTCGAAATCGCTCGGCAACGTCGTGATGCCGGCGGAAATTTGCGAGAAGTGGGGCGCCGACCTTCTCCGCCTGTGGGTGGCTTCGCAGGATTATCAGGTCGATCTGCGGATGTCGGACCAGGTGATGACCCAGCTCGCCGAGGCCTACCGCAAGCTGCGGAACACGTTCCGCTGGGCGCTCGGCAACCTGGGCGACTTCGATCCCTCGCGCGACCCGGTGCCCGACGAGCAGCTCTGGGAACTCGACCGCTGGATGCTGGGCCGCATGGGCCAGCTGGCCGAAAAATGCCGGCGCTGGTACGAGGCGTTCGAATTCCAGCGCGTGGTTCACGCCGTGCAGGATTTCGCCGTCGTCGATTTGAGCGCTTTTTATTTCGACATTCTCAAGGACCGGCTCTACACCTTTGCTCCCGCCAGCCCCGGGCGCCGGTCGGCGCAAACGACGGTGTGGCGGATCGCGCATGCCCTGCTGCGCCTGGTCGCCCCGGTGTTCGTCTTCACGGCCGAGGAAGTCTGGAAACACATGCCGCGGCGGCCGGGCGATCCCGAAAGCGTGCACATGGCCCGGTTTCCGGCCGCGGCCGAATTCGGCGCGCCGCTCGAGGAGCCGCGCCGCGCGAATTGGGACCGCCTGGTCGCCGTGCGCGGCGAAGTGCTGCGCGCGCTCGAACACGCCCGCAACGAAAAATTAATTGCCGGCTCGCTCGAAGCCAAAGTGCGTCTGGCGGCGTCCAATGGGTTATACGGCCTGCTCGAGAGCTATGCGAGCTGGCTGCCGGCCGTATTTCTGGTTTCCCAGGTCGAGCTGACAAAATCGCCCGGCGAAAGCGGCTACCAGGCCACGGCGCTCGACGGCCTCCAGGTTCAGGTGCGGCATGCGGACGGCTCGAAGTGCGAACGCTGCTGGAATTACTCCCGCGCCGTCGGCACGTTTGAGCGATTCCCGACGGTTTGCGAGCGGTGCGCCGCCACGCTCGAAGAGATAGTAAAATGAATGAAACCAGGCAAGGATCAGGCGCTTTCGTCTTCCTCCGATGAGTCGATTGGCCAAGGGGCGCTGGTTGTGGCTGGCCGCGGCGGTTTTGGCCGCCGACCAGATCAGCAAGCAGGCGGTATCGAGGGCCCTGCAACCGGACGCGCTGGTTGTCGTGATTCCGGGCCTGTTCAACCTGGTCCACACGAATAACGCGGGGGTCGCCTTCGGCATTCTCGCCGACGCCCATTCGCCGTGGGTCACATCGGCGCTGATTCTGTTCTCGCTCGGCGTGATGGGTCTGCTGGCCTGGTTTCTGCTGAGCGACAGAATCCCCGGCCGGACGGGACAGGCCGGCGCCGCGCTGATCCTGGGAGGGGCGGCGGGCAACGTCATCGACCGGGTTCTACGTCATAGCGTAGTGGATTTCCTGGATTTTTATTTCCGCGGTTATCATTGGCCGGCCTTCAATCTGGCGGATTCGGCCATTGTGATCGGCGGGGGATTGATTATTCTCTCCCTGCTCGGCGAGCAGCGGGAAACGGCCGAAGGGAAGGTGTAAGGCGCAATGCATCCCGTCCTCTTTCAAATCGGTTCTCTGACGATCTACAGCTACGGGGTCCTGGTGGCGACCGGCGTCATCGTGGGGTTGTTTGTGGCGCGATGGCAGGCGCGCAAGCTGGGCCTCAATCCCGACCAGATATGGAACGTGGGCATTTACATGGTTCTGGTGGCGCTGGCCGGCTCGAAACTCTGGCTAATCCTGGGCGATCTGCCCTACTACTGGCACAACCCGAGCCAGGTCTTCTCCTACACCACGCTGCAATCGGGCGGGGACATCTACGGCGGCGTCATGTTCGGCTTGCTGTTTCTCGTGCTCTACGTGCGGAAGCAGAAACTGGGCTACTTTGCCGTGGCCGACGCCTTCGCCGCCCCGCTGGCCCTGGGCCACGCGATCGGCCGGATGGGCTGCTTCTGCGCCGGCTGCTGCTATGGAAAGCCGACCACCATGCCGTGGGGCATCGTGTTCACCAATCCCCTGGCCGCTCAGCTGGTTGGCACGCCGCTGGGCGTCCGCCTTCAGCCGACCGAACTCTATGAGGCGGGCGCGGAATTGATCAATTTCCTGTTCCTCATCTGGCTGGGCCGGCGGCAAAAATTCACCGGCGAACTGGTCGCCGCCTGGATGATCCTGTACGGTTTCGAGCGCGGCATCATCGAATTCTACCGTGGTGATCCCGGCCGGGGAATGATGTTCAACAACACGATATCGTTCATGCAGATTGTGAGCCTGTTTCTGATTGCCTTCGGCACCTGGCTGTTCCTGAAGCACCGGTCGCAAAAGCTGCCCGCCGCCGTGCCCGAGCCCGCGCGGCGCTAGCCAACGTGGAAAAACCTTCCGCGACGCTTCAGAGTTTCCTCGTAGGCGCCGAGGACCAGGGCCAGCGTGTCGATCGCTGGCTCGCCGCGCGGCTTCCCGAAACCAGCCGAACCCATATTCAGCAGGCCATCGCCGCCGGACGCGTCCGCGTCGCGGGCGAGGCCGCCCGGTCCTCGCTCCGACTGCGCGCCGGCCAACCGGTCGAAATCGAACTGATCGCCGCGCCGCCCATCGCGGCCGAGCCCGAAGCGATTCCCCTCGATATTCTTTACGAGGATGAAGACCTGGTGGCCATCCACAAGCCGGCGGGGCTGATCGTTCATCCGGGCGCCGGCGCGCAGTCGGGAACCGTGGCCGGGGCGCTGCTCTACCGCTACGGCCGGTTGTCCACCGTGGGAGGCGCGACGCGGCCCGGCATCGTGCATCGCCTGGATAAAGACACCTCCGGCGTGCTCCTGGTGGCGCGCAACGACCCCGCGCATCTCCAGCTGGCGCGGGAATTCGTGGACCGGCAAGTCAAGAAAACCTACCTGGCTCTGCTCCACGGCGCGCTGGAGGGAGACACCGGGAAAATTTCCCTGTCCATCGCCCGCGATTTGCGGAGAAGAACGCGAATGACGACTCGCCGCCGCGAGGGCCGCGCCGCGCTGACAACCTGGCGCATGCTGGCGCGGCTCGGGCAGGGCCGGGACGGGTTCACGCTGGTCGAGGCGGAACTCCATACCGGCCGCACCCACCAGCTTCGCGTGCATTTTTCGGCCATCGGCCACCCGGTGGCCGGCGATGCGC
>Ga0307374_10012067_pt1 | contig 12181 bp, 14 predicted proteins | sample OX3MG_FD_202532 | JGI IMG/M metagenome (GOLD analysis project Ga0307374, IMG submission 202532) | Soil microbial communities from Risofladan, Vaasa, Finland - OX-3 | ecosystem: Environmental > Terrestrial > Soil > Coastal area > Acid sulfate soil | place: Finland: Risofladan, Vaasa | collected...
CATTGGCACCTCATCGCACGCACCACCGGCCGGCCTGTGGGGGCCGGATGACGGGAGACTGTCACGTCCGGTCCTGAGAGAGCGGGAGGGGGAGGTTCCCTCCCGCTACTCACCTATCCCCATGGTTCCTACCCCCGAGTCTGCCTGCCTGGCGACCGGATGGTAGGGGAGTCCGACCTGCCTGCGTCTGCCCGAGCAGGCGCTGACGACGGACACGTCGACGAGGGCTCAGGCTAGGTCTGGCTGTTTCTCCAATCCGACGTTCGGTGACGGCTGGCCACCGGACATCGACCCGCATTATGAGGCGCGGGTTATGGGCGGGCTCAGCCGCAGAACGCCCAATCCCGAGCGAGCGCCGGCAGCGATGCCGTGTCGATGCCAAGGATCTTCTGCATGTTTGGCGATGACGCCAGGGCCAACCTGGTGGAGGTGGCCTCGGAGGTATCCGAGGACCTCTACCGGGAGCTGGTCACCCAAGCCGGGGCCCAGATCGCCGCCCGTCCCCGGACCCGACCCACCAACCTCAACGTCCTCGATCCGTACCCCGTCCTGGGCCAGGGCCCAGGAGGCAAAGACATGCCGGAGGGAATGGAACGTCCAGGACCAACCCCCGCCTGGGTCCCGGGGCCAGGCGACCCGAACCGCGGCGGGGTCCAAGAGGTTGGGCCCGTAGTTGGAGCGCCGAGCCCACCCACCCCGGGGGGCGGGGAAGACGAGACCGCGGGTTCGACCTCGCCCAAGGGGGCATCGAGCATCCCGGCCAGGTCCACCCCGCTCGGGGTGGTGGCGGGGTACATGGTCACCCGGCGCCGGCGCCCCCTGGGCAGGGCCTCCTTCAACGCCGAGCGGGTCTCGATCACCTGGCGGACCACGCTGATCCGCCGCCAATCGACATTGATCCTCACCGTCGTCACCCACGCCCCTGTCGGGATGGTGAGCAGGATCGGCACGGGTGGCCGCAGGGGCCGGCCGTCCGGGTGATCGGACGCTTGCCCCGGTTCTCGCCGAGCATGACAGATGAGACAGGGTTCGGAACGGTCTCAAGGTCCAGCCGGAGGCGTCGAAGAGGCACTACGAATGGGCATGTGACACCGGAGGACCTAGAGCGATCCCTAAAGGATGTGGCGACGCGTCCAGACCTCGAGGCGGTGGTCCAGCGTGCGCGGCGCGGCGAGGCCGAGGCCTGGGAGACGCTCTACCGGTCTCTTTATCCCCGGCTGCTCGCCTACGCCCGGAGGCAGCTCGACGACGACCGGGCCGGTGACGCCGTGAGTGAGGCGATGACACGCGCCGTGTCGGGAATCGGACGATTCGAATGGAAGGGGGCAGGCTTCGAGGCCTGGCTGTTCGGCATCCTGCGCCACGTGATCGTCGACCGCCACCGCCGCGCCGGGCGCGAGTCGCGCCTGGCGTTCGCCACCCCCCGGCCCGTCGACGACGAGGCCGCCGACCGCCTCATCGAGCTCGACGATGCCCGGGCCCTGCGGGTCGCCTTCGCCCAGCTGAGCTCTGAGGATCGCGAGCTTTTGCACCTGCGGGTTGTCAGCGGCCTGACCTCCAAGGAGACCGCCGCCGTCCTGGGCAAGCGGGCCGGAGCGGTGCGGATGGCCCAGGCCCGGGCGCTGGAGCGCCTCCGGGGGCTGCTGGTCGGGGCGGAGCAATGAGGGACACCGAGCTTCTGGCCGCCTTGGGCCAGGTCCTGGAGGCCGAGCCGGCCGAGCCGTCTGCGCTTGAGATCGAACGCCTCCACCTAGCGGTGTCGGCCGCCGCCGCCGCTTCGGTCTTTTCGACCGCCGGGCCCCGGTCCCTCCGGAGCCGGTTGGCCCGTCCGGTGCCGGTCCTCGTGGCCGCCATGCTCACCGTCGCCAGCGGAGGGACCGCCGCCGCCCTCACCGGGGCGTCGCTGCCAGCGCCCCTGCGTTCGGTGGCCAACGCCGTGGGCCTGCCCGTCGACGACACGTCGGTGGCGACGGCGAAATCGGTCATGGCCGACCTGCAGGCCGCCCTGGCGGCCGGAGACCGGGCTCGGATCGCGGCCGGCGCTGGCCGGTTGCGCGACCTGATCGGCACCATGTCAGGCGGCGACCGGGCCCGGATCGAGCCGTCGGCCGAGCGCCTGCTGGCTCAGGCGGCTCAGGTACTTGGGGTGGTCGAGTCCCCGAAGCGCCCGGGCACCCCCGCAAGCGAGACACCGCCACCCCCGAGCACCTCCGCACCGACCACCGAGACTCCCAGCACCGAGACTCCCAGCACCGAAGGGCCGTCCAGCACGACCACCGAGACCCGCCCGCCCTCCGAGTCGACCCAGCCGGGTACCGGGGAGGGCACCACCGAATCGACGACCACCCCCCCAGCGTCGTCGGAGGGCTCCAACACCGGTTCGGACGGCAACACGACCTCCGGGGACACGACCACGACGACTGCCGCCACCGGCGCGGAACAGCCCTCGACCGGCAGCGATGGGGCCGCAGGCACGACCACCACGACCAGCTCCAGCAGCGATACGAGCACCAGCGGCACGAATAACGCTGCTCCGGGCAATTGACCAGTGACACCGGCCCTACGCCGACGATTACCCCTATAGATACCTCCACCGACAGACGCCCTACCCAGGAGAAACCGTGCTTCGTTTCCGCATAGCTGCTATCGCCTCCGCCAGCCTGTTGGGCCTGGGCATCGCCGCCCCCGCCTTCGCCGATGGTTCGTTGGCTCCGGTACCCACCGTCAGCCAGGCCACGGGTGGCTCCTTCACCGTCGACCTTCCCGGGGTGGGCAGCCTCAGCTTCACCGTCGATCCGACGACCGGCGTGATCTCGAACGTGCTGGCCACGGCCGACACCGGCTTCACGGCCGGCACCCCCGCCGCCTCCGAGGAGGGTGTGCAGGTGAGCCTGACCAGCACCGGGGGGACAGTCACCCTGCTGCAGGCAGAGGTGAACCACGAGGACGGCACGGTCAAGGTGCAGCCGGAGGCCGAAACCGACCAGCCGGACGGCTCGACTGGCAACTCCGACCACAACGCCAGTACCACGACCACCGATGCTCAGAACCAGGACTCCTCCGGCAACACCAATCCATCCAGCGATGCGCAGAGCCAGGACTCTTCAGCCAAGGGGTCGACCACGACCACGACCGATCAGTCGAAGGACTCCACTTCGAATGACTCCAGCACCTCGACCTCGTCGGGGGACCACGGTGACGGGTCGACCACGACCACGACGTCGTCCTCCACGACCTCGACCTCATCCGACGGCGGTTCGTCCCAGAGCGGCCGCGGCGACTGACCCGCACATGCCCCAGGCGCCAGCCAGGACGGCACCCTTGAGCTGGCGCCCAAGAGCAGCTGGGGCCTTTATGGCCTCGGCTGTCGTCTTGGCCCTTGCCGGATGCGGCTCGTCATCGCCTCCGTCTCGGGCGTCCACGCCCAGCACCGGGGCATCGGTGCGCGATCTGAGCACCCTGGAGGCGGCTGCTACCACCATGGAGGGAGTTCCTGGTTACCGCTTCACCGCCACCGTCGTGGTGGCGACGGAGACGACCAGGGTGGTGGGTGTGTTCCAGGCGCCCGACCGGGTGCAAGAGACGATCGACGCCCCCGGTGCGACCCCGGTGGAGGTGGTCTTCACCGGATCGCTGGCCTTTGTGCGCCAGGCCGGGGGGAAATGGTTCCGCCCGACCACTCCGCTCTCCCCGGCCCAGAGCGACCCCCGGGCGGCCTTCGGCGCCCTGAGCGGAGCCCAGGACGTGACCTACGTGGCGGGGTGGTACCAGTTCAAGCTCTCGGCCTCCGCCGCCGCCCAGCTGCTGCAGGCCGGAAATGGCCCGGTCGGCTCCGGCACCGGCCGGGCCCACCTGTCGGGCAGTGGGATCGACGGCCTCGAGCTGAATCTGGTGCGGGCGGGTCGGGTCGCTGACATCTCGCTCGAGTACTCCGACGTCGGCTCCGCTCCCCCCGTCACACAGCCCGTCCTCGGCTGACACCGACGCCCCCATGTTGGCGGAAACGCTTCCTGGGGCTGACGTTGGGCACTTCGGCAACGCTGATTGAAGAGCCCTGAGCTGGTGGGGTAACAAGCGCGAGACTCCTGTCCATGTCCGAAGATGTCGTCGAGGTGGCCCCGGACTCCCCGCATGTCGATGGGGCAGTCTTGGTGTCCTTCGGGTCGGTCCTTCCCGGCCGGGAGGAGCTGGCGGTCGAGCTGTTTACCGAGCTGTCCCGATTCCTCGGAACATTGCTGGCTGACGCGGTCATCACCGGGTTCCGACCCTAAGTTCTTCGCTGATGGCCCAACCGATGGAGGTATCGGCATCTTCTTGGTGGAGGGCCACCGAGATGAGCTGTGGACGAGCTTCGCCGGCAAGAGGGCTTCATCCGGTTGATACTGCGCATGGGTGCAGCCAGCGCCAACGTGCGGGTTCGTACCCTGGTAGCCGGGTCCCAGGCTGGTCGTCTAGGGCTCCTTGGTTCTGACCTTCTTAAGCTTTGAAGCAAGTTCTCATGCGGCAGCCTTGATGCGGGCATGGCTCACGTAGTCGTCCACGGCTCCGTCGATGACCCGAAGGGCCTGACGCAGGGGGAGGGGCGCTGGGGGCTGGTCGGCCGCGAGGAGGGGCCCGAGGAGACGGTCGTGGACCTTCGTATAAAACAGGGCCACCCGGATGCCGTCGGAAGTAAGGACGTAGGAGTGGGTATACGGGATGCGCTGGATGAGCCCCTTGAGGCGCAGGCGGCGCAGGTCATAGGTGGCCTGCGCGCTGGTGTAGGGGCCGCCGAGCAGCGAGCTCACCTGGGCACAGAGGCTCCGGTTGGTGAAGCCGACGACGACGTGCACCAGCGCGCAGAGGGCACCGGCCAGGGCCATGACGCGAGGATCCCCGAAGCGAAGCGCTGCGGTTCTTTGGCCCTCCTCCACCGAGGGCTGTGCGACCCGCTCGAAGAGCGTGGTCGATATGGCACAGTCCTGACCGGCCTTCTGGATGGTGAGCAGGCGGGCGTTGACCGCTCTGGCCTTGGCCTGCAACTCGTCGAGGTTGTGAAGGCGGCGCTGGCAGCCGAGGTCGTCAGGCGAGTTCACGACGGTCTCGATGCGCAGGGCCCGGCCCTCCTTGAGGTATTCCTTGATCCGCGAGTCCCGGTAGTTGACGTCCAGGCAGACTTCCACGCCGCGGGTGACGACCCGTGTCCGGAAGACCCCCTTGGTGTTCTTGTAGATGTTGCGGTTGAAGATCACTCGCACTTCGGAGGGCCGACCGATGCCCACGTTGTCGGCCACCACGGACTCGAAGAAGGCCCGACCCCGCCGGGGGGCGTCAAAGACGATGGTGCGGGAGACCTCGACCTGGCGCATGGAAAGCTCCCACCAGTAGTGAGCGTCACGGTCGGCATCGGTCAGAGGAGTGGGTATCACCGACATCCAGCGGTCGAAGAAAGCGGAGATGTCGGCGGGACCGAGGCGATCACAGATCTCCTGAAGGGCATCAGGGTCCTCCGTCGAAGCGAAGCCATTGGCCAAGGCGGTGTAGGCCAACCCGGCCTGGGTGGCCTGGGCCTTGGCCCACTCATGACCGTTCAGCCAGACTTTGATGGGATATGGGAAGTACGAGCAGATCTTGATGAAGCCCGAGCCGAAGTCGTCGTCGCGGATGTAGAAGTAGAAGACACTCACCCGGCGGTCGGCCTTGGCGAAGGCGTAGTTGGGTGGCCCGGAGCCCTCTGCCGCTCGGTCGTGTCCGGTGAAGACCGACTGGAACTCCTGAGCCAGGCCGATGGCCACCACTCCGGGGCGGGTGGCGCCGTCCAGGTAGGGCTTCATGACGTCGGCCTTGCGGGCGCCCTTGGAAAAGCGGACCAGGGGGATCTCGTTCTCCTCGGCAAAGTCACTCACGGCCCGACGGAAGGCGGTTCCGATCTTGTTGAACAGCGCCGGAGAGGGAATCGGGTTGCCCCTATGGGCGCAGAGGAAGGTGACGACCTGGCCGGAGACCTGGAGGTTGGGCACATAGCCGTTGAGGTAGATCCGGTCCAGGCAACTCAGGTCCAAGGTGACGTGGCCTTCGAGGAGATCATTCACGTTCACCACATCGGCCACAGCCACCACCCCCTGCGTGAGGACAGCCTCGGACTCAGGCCCGGCGCGCAAAAGGTAGATCACTCACCGACTGGTTGTCCTGGGCGGTCCGAGGCTGGCCTCACTGGGAGGCTGGTGTCTTTCGCGAAGGTAGATCCGCCTGATTGAGCACCCACTGGACGAGAATTACCTTGCTGTGATTCTCGACTGGGAGCGACCATGACCCTGGGTGTGGCCGAGCGCCAAGGTGACCTGCTCGACGACGTGAAGCGCTTCTGCGATGAGACCCTGTCGCAGAATTCGATCTACGCCGTTCTGCACCGCGAGCGCGACCGGCTCTTCCCCGACGAGATGTTCGCCGACCTGTTCAGCGACCGGGGACGCCGCTCGGTTCCCCCCTCGGTGGCGGTGGTCCTGGTCCTCCAGCGCCTGGAGGGGCTCTCGAACCGGGAGGCGGTGGAGCGCTACGCCCAGGACCGACTCCCCATTGACCGCACCGGCCACGGTGCCGGAATCGCCCACAGAGTGCCAGGGATCCCCGGGCTCACCCACACGATCTAGCGAGGATCCCGACCTGGTACGGGCGGCTGTGGCCGGCCAGTTCCGGACGGTCGGACCCAACCGAATCGGCGCCATCGAAGAGAGCCTCGAAGTGCTGCGTGCAGCTGGTCCAGATCAACGCCGGGCGCGGCGATTACCCAACCTTCGGGACGGGTCTGCCCAGAAAGTCGGTGATCTCCCGGTCCACCCGCTCCGTGTCGCCTACCCAGGGAGGATGGTCTCCTCCTTTGAACTCGACGTAGGAGGCCCCGGGGATGTGCTGAGCCAGGTAGCGCCCATGGGCCACCGGGACCAGGCGATCGCCGAGGCGGTGGAGCACGAGCGTCGGCACGCTGATGGCCGAGCAAAGATTACGGACATCGCCCTCGCCGGCCAGACGAACCGTCTCGAAGACCGACGCCGGGCTGGCTCCGTGGCGCTCGAAACGGGCGACGTGTTCCAAGGAGACGGGGTCGTCGGCGAGGGAGGGGGCGAATGGAGCCAAGTAGCGACCGGTGCCCCAGTGTTCTTGAATTCGTCGCCACCGCTCGGCCGAGTCATCGGCCAGCGAAGGGCTCATCGAATCATCAGGGTCGGTCCCACCGGTGACCCGCGCTCCCCACAGGATCAGCCGCTCCACCCGGCTGGGGTAGGTAACGGCCAGGAGCATGGCCAGTGCCGCTCCTTCGGAGAAGCCGAACACCGTCGCTCTCCGGACCCGGGCGGCGTCCATAACGGCCCGGAGTTCGTCCATGCGATGGGAGAGGCTGAGATGAGACGGCGACGGCACCGGATCGGACAGCCCGGTCCCCCGTTTGTCGAACAGCACGAGTCGGTGGCGCGAAGCCAGCATGAGCTGGAAGGCCGCCAGAGCCGGCCATGTCCAACCGATGTCAACGTTGGAGACGAAGCCCGGCACCAGAACGAGGTCCTCCAGTCCCTCTCCCACCACCTGGTAGGCGATGCGGGCCCCGTCGCTGACGGCGTAGCTGGTGGCAACCGGGGCCTTACCCCAGGAGGAGACCGACCCGTCGGAGCTCGCCCGTCCCAGCTTGGCCAGAAGAGCGGTCCGCGAGCTCACATCCAGTTTCCGGAAGATGCTGGTCAGGTGGTGTTCGACCGTACGGGGACTGATGGCCAGGAAATGGGCGATCTCCTTGTTGGACCTGCCGTCCATGACCCCCTGGGCCACGTCGTCCTCGCGCCCGGTCAGCATGCGCATAAGCGACTGCTGATCCACCCTCGGATGCTAGCAACGAGGGTCGTCGACCCGGCTGGCTGGCCGGTCCAGGCCTGGGTGGAAGCCCTCATGCCGACCGGCCCAGGTTTGGGGTCTTCCCCGATGCGCCGAGCGAAGAGGACCGTCACACTGACACCACCTGAGCCCGTCAGGCGCATGTCAATCCCAAGGAGGCGTACGTGACGGCCATTACCGATCAGGACTTCACCGTGATCGATCGTCACGAAGAGGCCGAGGCCGCCCAGGATGTCGAGGGAGTGGTTGCCACCTTCGGTCCCGACGCAGTGCTGGAGCCCAAGCCGACCGGCAGAGAGTTCATCGGACCCGCGGAGATACGGGTCTTCTACCAGGATCTCTTCGGCGCCTTTCCCGATCTGGCCCCCCGGCTTGTCCACCGTTACCGGGATGGCGCGGTCGTGATCGACGAGCTCGTCTTTTCCGGGACCCACGCCGGTCCGTTCATGGGCATCCCCGCCACGGATCGTCCCGTCGAGGTGGCCGCCAGCGTCGTCTACGAGGTCCGGGATGGACAGCTCATCCGCGAGGCCGCCTACTGGGACGTGGCCACCATGCTCGTGCAGATGGGCATTCTGCCCCCGCCGGGCGAGTCCGCAGGCGAGGAGCAACGATGACCGACCGCCTCGACCGAGCCCGCCACGCATTCGAAGCCATCGAGCACCAGGACTACGAGCCGGCCATGGTGCTGGTCGCCCCGGACTACAAGCACCATGTCACCTCCCGGGGGGTCGAGATCACCGGCCCACAGGAGTTCCGGGACATCCTGGTCCCCCAGCTCGAGCAAATGGGACTGATCCAGCGCCTCGAGCACATCATGGAGTCCGGTGACTTCATCATCGCCACCATCCGAGCCACCAGCCACCTCGCCGACGGAGAGAGCACCATCGTCTACGTCTTCCGCTACGAGGACGACCGTATCGTCGAGGCATGGGCGATCTCCCGACCAGTCGAGCCGGCCGGCTGAGGGCCACCTAGCTTGGCCCGGATCCACCGATGAACCATCGGCTTTCGAAGGTCGCGTATCCGCGTACCGTCCTATTCCCCGCGCAGCCTTCTACGCTGGGCCCGAACGAGCAAGAGGTGTGATGATGGCCGAGGTCCTGGTAGTGGGCGGCGGGGTTGTCGGGATGGGACTCGCCATGATGCTCGCCCACGATGGGCACGCGGTCACCGCTCTCGAACGAGACGATCAACCGGCTCCGGAAGACTCCGAGCAAGCCTGGGAGACCTGGGAGCGCAAAGGGGTCAACCAGTTCCGCCTTCCCCACCTTTTCCTTTCCCGGTACCGCCAGATCATCGAAACTGAACTACCCGAAGTGGCCGCCGCCCTGGAGGGCGACGGCGCCCTGCGCTTCAACCCCCTCACTGACGCCCCCGAGGCCATCACCAGTGGGCCCCGGGACGGGGACGAACGCTACGAGATGCTCTCCGGGCGTCGAGCCGTGGTCGAGCGGTCGGTGGCCTCGGTAGCCGAGCGGACCCCCGGTCTGAGCCTCCGTCGAGGAGTGGCCGTGACTGGGCTCACAACCGGTCCGGAGGCCATCAGCGGGATCCCGCATGTAACCGGGGTCCGCACCACCGACGGAGAAGAGTTGCGCGCCGATTTGGTTATCGACTGCAGTGGGCGGCGCTCGGGCCTGCCCTCCTGGCTGGAGGCGGTCGGTGCCCGCCGTCCGGAGGAAGAACTCGAAGACAGCGGGTTCATCTACCTGGGCCGTCACTTCCATTCCCGGGACGGCAAGATGCCGGTGGCCCTGGGGGGCGCCCTCCAGCCCTACGGCTCAATCTCCGTGCTCACCCTGCCGGCAGACAACGGCACCTGGTCGGTCACCCTCATCGCTCGGTCAGGGGACCGGGCCCTTCTCGGTCTCAAGGATCTCGACCGATGGGAGCGGGTCGTGGCATCCCTTCCCACCGCGGCCCATTGGCTCCAGGGCGATCCTTTGGAGGACCGGATCGTCACCATGTCCAAGATCGAGGACCGCCACCGGGACTTGTGCCCGGGTGGGGTTCCTGTGGCTACCGGGGTCCTGGCCGTGGCCGACGCCTGGGCGTGCACCAATCCATCCGTGGGACGGGGAGCGTCGATCGGGATGATCCACGCTCAGGCGCTGCGGGACACCCTGGCCCAGTTCGGCCCCGATCGGCCGGGCGAGCTGTCCGGGGCCTTTGCCGCCGCCACTGCGGCCACTGTCGAACCGTGGTACCAGGCCACTCTGTCCTTCGATCGCCACCGATTGGCCGAGATGTCGGCCATGGCCGAGGGGGTCACCTACGACCCCGGGGATCCTGCCTACGAGATGACCAAGGCCCTCATGGCGGCCGCCATGAAGGACTCCGATGCCTTCCGGGCCCTCATGGACATCATCGGGGTGATCGAGTTGCCCGAGACGATCATGGCCCGACCCGGGCTGTTCGAGAAGGTCATCGAGCACGGTGCCGACTGGCGCAGTGACCCGGTGCCGGGACCCAACCGGGATGAGCTGGTGGCTATGGCCATCGCCTAGGCCCCTTTCTCGAGAGACCGGAGGATTACCTATGCGCGCTGACAGCAATGGGGTGGGGATCGAATACGAGGTCACGGGCGAAGGTCGGCCCGTGGTGCTCATTCACGGCTTTCCTGACTCTGGGCGACTGTGGCGCAACCAGGTGGGCGCCCTGGCCGACGCCGGCTTCCAGGTCATCGTCCCGGACATGAGAGGCTACGGGGCCTCCGACCAGCCAGCCGGGGTCGACGCCTACAACATCGTCTTCCTGGTCTCCGACATCGCAGCGGTACTCGACCACGCCGGGGTCGAGCGGGCCCACGTGGTCGGCCACGACTGGGGAGCCGCAGTGGCGTGGGCTCTGGCCGCCTTGGCTCCCGAGCGGGTGGACCACCTCGTCGCCCTCTCGGTCGGCCACCCGTCCAGCTTCCGAGCCGGTGGCTTCGAACAGCACGAGAAGTCCTGGTACATGCTCCTCTTCCTCTTCGAGGACATAGCCGAGCGCTGGCTCTCCGATAACGGCTGGGCCAACTTCCGAGCCTGGGGCCGCCATCCGGATGCCGATGCCGTCATAGCCGAGCTGGAGGCCACGGCATCTCTGACCCCTGGCCTCAACTGGTACCGGGCCAACATCCCTTCGGAGTCCTACGTCGAGCCGCCTATCGCCCTACCCCTGGTCCAGGCCCCAACCATGGGGGTATGGAGCAGAGGGGACATGGCCCTCACGGAGGGACAGATGACCCGTTCTGCCGGGCACGTGTCGGCGCAGTGGCGCTACGAGCGGCTGGATGGCCCGGGCCACTGGATGCAGCTTGAGGCTCCCGATGAGATCAACGCGCTGCTCGTGGACTTCCTACCCCGATAGTCCGGGAGAACCGCCTTCTCGGCCCCGCCTGAGTCCGATGGGCCGCCACGCGAAATGGCGGCCGGCGCGTCGGGCCGTCCCACTCAAGAGGAGCCGAATCGGCGACCGCAACCGCCCTCTTCTGTTGGCGCGGAGGACCAGGGCGCCACTCACCAACCTCAAGATGCAATAGCCCCATGGCACGACCCAGGAGGCTGCCCGCCTGGCGACGGGATGGTAGGTGAGTCTCACCTGTCGCGGTGGGATTCGGTGTGCGATCGCGGTCATCACGGGTAGCTCGAAATCGGCGAGGTTGTGCGCCGTCGAAGCCTTAGATTTCACCAGCGCCACGGCGTTGTTCTCTGCGCTACGGATAGTGGCACGACTTAGGCACGGAGCCAGACTGGGTCTCAATCTGTCCGGGTCTCAATCTGTCCGGGTCTCACTCAGCCGTGTGAATCGGCCTGCTGATGGCCGGCATCCGCTGAGCAGTATCTGATAACCCACGTGCGCGCCCGGAGGCCGCTGGACCATGGCCGGCCCTCGGGTCCTCGGACCGCCCGCGTCGCGATCGATAATCACTGTGGGTGATCGGGTCTAGGCTCTGGGTGATATGCGGCAAGGGGGGCAATATGGCGACGAAGCCGGATTGGTTGTTGAGCGCAGGACCCAGTTGGGATGCCGTGGTGATCTCCACGAGAAGGCCTGGCTAGTTGCGACGCTGGGCCGACTTGCCGCTGCGCACCAAGGGCCTGGTGGTCATCTCCATCCCCTTGGTCGCCCTGCTCCTGGCCGGCGCCGCCTTTGCCGTTCTCCAGGCCCAAGACCAGCACGCCCGGAACTGGGTCGACCACACCTTCTTGGTGCGCCGCCAGATCGACACGGTGAGCCAGGATGGGTTGAACGCCGAGACCGGCGCCCGGGGCTACCTCCTGGCCGGCCGGGCGGACTTCCTCCAGCCTTATAACACCGCCCGGCTGGCCGA
>Ga0307374_10012070_pt1 | contig 12180 bp, 7 predicted proteins | sample OX3MG_FD_202532 | JGI IMG/M metagenome (GOLD analysis project Ga0307374, IMG submission 202532) | Soil microbial communities from Risofladan, Vaasa, Finland - OX-3 | ecosystem: Environmental > Terrestrial > Soil > Coastal area > Acid sulfate soil | place: Finland: Risofladan, Vaasa | collected...
TCGATTCCGTGGGTGAGGTGGGTGAGGATGAGCCCGTGGTGCTCGAAGGCGTCAGGGTGATCGTGTCGCTCCAGCCGTAGCAGCCAGCCGACGCTGAGGTCGGGCCGGTGATGGTGTAGGTACCGTCGCCGGTTATATCGGTCGTGAAGGTCTGGGTTGCTCCCGCTTCCCACTGGGCGAGCGTCAGGTCGCCGCAACTTCCCGTGGCGGACGGCGCCACCGGGCCGTACAACGTTGCGACAATCACACCGGCCTCTCCGTCGTCGCCCGAAACCGTGACGAGGTCGCTCAACATCGTGCCCGGCAGTCCGCTGTCCGCAGTCACCTGCGTCGCGACCGTTGGGCTGGGGACCGGTGCGTCAGCGAGGATGACCTCGTCGATAGTCGCGCCGGCGGGAATCGTGAACGTGGTCACGTTGTTCGCCGCGATGTAGTAACCAGCGGGAGCCGCCGTCTCGATGAGCTCGTAGGTCGAGCCATCAGTCATACCGCCCGACACGAGTTGGTCGATCTCTAGCGGCGACGTCGTGCTAGTGATGCCCGTCGCCAGAATGTTGCCGCTGCCGTCGGCCAGGTTGAAGACGGCGCCCGCGATCGGCGTGTCGGTGGGATCAGACGACGAAGTCTTGATCATGTACACCGACGCAGTATCAGAGGGTGGTGGTGGCGTGACCACTGAGGCCGGGTCGGCCACCGTCACGGTCACGGTTCCCCCAGTGGCAGGGGTCGTGAACAAGGTCACGTTGTTCGCGGGGATCGTGTATCCAGAGGGGGCCTGGGTCTCGATCACTTCGTAGGTGGTACCGGGCTGCATATCGCCAGACACGAGATTGTCGATCTCTACGGGTATTGATTCAGTAGTCACCCCGGGGTACAGCACGGTGCCATTCGCATTAGCAATGTTGAAAACTGCGCCGGCGATCGGAGTGTCGGTCGCGTCGCCGGTTGCCACCTTAATTAAGTACACCGTGACAGGTGGCCCTACCGGATTCGATCCCGTGGCAGTTGTGCCATTGACGGTTGCCGAGGCGTTACTGCGGGGAATCCCGAGCAACATGGTTTGACCGCCTGAGCCGGCCGGAGCCAGACCGAGGTCGGCGAGACCCGTCGGCAGGCCGTACCGGGAAGTGAAGCTGGCTGAGAACGAGTCGCCGGCGTTGTCGTCGGTCCACTTGAAGGACGCATTACCGCCACCCCCGGTCGTGGCGTTCGTCCAGGCGAACGAGCTGAACTCCCCCGCACCGCCGACGGTGGGGCTGAGGATCTGAACGTCAGGAACACCGTTGCCGTTGTCGGCCGCGACGTGGACCTCACCGGTGTAGCTGGTACCGGCCACGTAACCACCGGCGGGCGCTGCTTGGAGAGATGCACGTATGGTCCACGTGCCCGGATAGTTGTCGATGAAATTGGTGACGGTGTTGATCGATGCCGCGGACACCGGACCGTCGTCGATGCTGCCGCCACCAAAGGTGTTGTACGCGAGCATCGAGATCGCACCCGCGAGGTCATTCGCACTCAGGCCGAGTGCGCCGCTGCCCGTCTGGGCGGCGAGCCAACCGAGCGTCGCTTCCGAGCCGTTGGCGGTAGTCGAAACGCTGTACGTGTCGTTGGTGATCGCCGGGTTGTCCGGGCTGGCCTGACCGGGATCGACGCAGTAACCGTAGAGCGTGCCGTCGGTGGTGTCGAGAACGTAGGCGCCCCAGTAGTGCGAGGAGTAGCCGCCGTAGGTACCGTCACCAGGTCCTGCCGTGTTCGCGGCGGCGGCGATACCTATGGCCGCGGCGAGCATAGCCAGACACATGAATGGTACGAGTAAACTCCTGCGTATCCATTGAACATTAATTTTGCGCCTAACAACCGGCTGATGCGACATCTCACCCCTCACGCTAGAAGTTTCTGTGACGCAGAGTAGCATATGTATACTCATAAGGACGATAAATTTCCAAATTCCTCAAGATTTCTCTCCCGAGCCCCCTGGAAGAGTATCTAATTGCCGGAAATAGCATCATTTACAAGCAAACATTGCTCTGATATGATTAATCAATGGATACGAAACTTCTAACCCTCAGCGAAGCCGCCCGGGCGTGCCACAAGTCACACGGGACCTTGCGGCGATTGATCGAGGCCGGTGCATTGATACCCGAGCCCCGTGAAGATCAAAATAAGCGCATCTTCGTGAGCGTGGCCGCTCTCAACAATGCCGGACTAGAAATTCTGGACGAACCGTTCAGGGGAGGACGTTCCTACGTCGTCGACGGTGAAGTGGAGCGCCTGAAGGCCGAGCTGGAGGCCGCGCACGGTGAGATTGCCGAGCTTCGCGCGCAGTGCGAGGTTCTGGTGAGCGGTGTGGGGCGCATCGAAGTCGCTTTGGAGGGCACTCGAGCGGCCTACGAAGCACTGCGCCGAGTGCGAGCAATTAGCACTCCTGCCCCGCCGTGGCTTCCGACCAATCCCCGGCGCCGATCCACTGACGTCGGCTCTGATTTAGCCGATGGGAATCGCGCGGCTCAACAAGCCAAGTAGCAGCTGATCGACATGGTTTAAAACGACGCGACAACTACCCAACAAGGACCGAGTCGAGTTCCCGCCGGTTGGAACGCAACCGCGACGGAGAGATAGGCGTAGTTGGGGTTCACTATGGCGTCGTAGTGACCGTGGCCGTTAGCAGCGAGGCCCGGTCCTTCGGCCCACCACTCACTAAACGCGAGCGCCGCCGCCTGTTTGGCAGTAAGGGCTGGATTAATGAGCCACGCGGCATTTCCTGGATCGTCGGCCCCTGAAATGAATAGAAGAGCGCTTAACTCGACGCCAGGGGCCGATGCAATCAGCACTAGTGGAGGTAAACCCAGACTGACACGATCGGCGTTGATTAATGCCGCAACACCGCAATCGCCACAAGTTGCCAATTCTGCTAACGGGGTCGAAATTGTGGTGTCCGTAGTAGTTGGAGAATGAACCTTCTTTACCCTGTAACCACTGGGGCACTTTGGGCTCACTGCCGTCACGTTCTTGGTGATCTTTCCGCGCACGCAGGTGATGGTTCGGGTCTTCTTGTATTCACTGGGGCACTTTGGGCTCACTGCCGTCACGTTCTTGGTGATCTTTCCGCGCACGCAGGTGATGGTTGTCTTTTTGGGGCTTGGCGTAGTTGTGGTTGTGGTCACAGAAACTGTCGTAGTAGTCGTAGTCGTGTCGTCTTCGGGGAACGTCTCCACCGACGTCCAGCCGTAACAGGCCGAGGTGGCCGCGACAGGACCGAGTGCGGTATAGGAGCCGTTACCGGACAGCCACAGCCCGGTCAAGTTCGAGATCATGTCGGTGTACGTACCAACACCTGGACTCTTGGAGTCAAACTGCGCGAGGGAGATAGCAGAACAGTCATCTGTTACGGGCGCCCGTAATGGTCCCCACATATACGTGCTGACCGCAGCACCGACAACACCGCTGGCGTCATCAGTCACCATCACTGTGTCCGAAGGTTGCGTTCCCGCAGCAACGTACTCCGTCGTGAGATTCGTGCCGAGCATCGGATACGGAACAGTGGTTGTGGCCTCGGGCGTCGACGACGCAGCGCCGGGAGCTTCGACCATCAGTGGGACGCTCAGAGCCATGCACGCCAGCGCGAGCGACGTATTGCGAACCCAGATCTTCTTCATTAGCTCACCGCTTCTGCATGCTGCATAATCGCGGGCGCTGTCCCGTCGACGACGAACTCGGTCATTACTGACTGCACGCACCAGCCAATGAAAGGCCGCAACCTGGACTAGGCAGCATTAGGGACTCTTCCGGAAACACCTCAGTAGATCGCTGAGCGTTGCTTGTCACCCCCATCGTCCTACCTCCTCATCTATCGCTAGCAGAGTGTTGTAACAACGTGTTCACAACATTTTGCATCCTGCTTGCTTCGTTGTGGTCACAGCTACTTCGTTCAACTTCGTACTCGTGACTTTCTTGAATGTCGCGTGGATTACGGGGTGAAACTGACCCTCTGCGAAGTGAGATATTCCAGCGGCACCTCTCATCGCACTCCGTCCTCAAGCGACTCATTTTGTCAACGTCAGTCTCGATAACCATGAGTGAGAGATAGATGTTCCCCGGCGCCCGCTCTCCACAAATACTCGCGAGTGAGTCGTGCATTGACACGCACAGTTCCTCTTTGCCGACCGAGCAAGCTCCGCCCCTGTTCGGACGGAACTTGCTCGGTCGGTTACGCTCCTCGCAACGGTTGGGTGCCGCGAGAAGTACCGCCCAGTGAAGGACAGTGTAGCGACGAGCAGTCAACGTATCGAATTATTTACTGATGAAGAGTCGAGTTGCTCACTCCGCTTTTCATTCATCGTGACGTCACCAGACGTCAATGGTGGCTCCCTAATCTTGGCCCCGGAGATTTTCGCATCGGCGCAATTCTCCTTCAGTATCGACCGATCCTCGGTGATTCACCTTACGGGATGAACCCTTCACTGGTTTTGAGCGGTCGAGCAGAGTAATCCCGGCGCTACGTTACCACCGTCTTCACGTCGCGGAACTTCGTTGCGCCACGATTCGCTGTACTGGTACGACGCGACGGACAAGTTGACAGCACGAGACGTGTGCCGCACTCTTCCACGAATGTGTCGGCCTCTCACTGTGTGAAGACCGTCGCGGTGTTGGTGACGTCGATGCGCCGTCCAGTCACTGGCGAGTCGCGGCATCAATCTATGTCGTGGCATCGTTGGCGCGATCTACGCGTCGTGGCTCAGAGTTAATCACTGCGCACGATCCTCGGAATGCTCGTTCGTAACCGAGCGTCGGCGTCCAACCGAGTGTTCATCATGATCCGAGAACATCGACCACAATCGTCAACAGATCAATGCACGGCGATACGAGAAACTTCACAGGGACCGACCGCCCCCACGCAGTGTCCAGCTCGTCGAGACGACTACATCCTTCAAGCGAGCTTCCCCGGACCGCACCCGAGTCAACAAACTCGCTCACCCGCTTGGTGGGCGTGGCGGCGAACGCGATCAAGCCTCACCGTGATTGCTGGGTTATTGGAGAAGTCGTCGCAGTGGTACGGCGCCTTTTGCGAGCGCCGTGTCGCGATGGCAGACTGGCACTACGTTGACAGTTCAGCCGTAGTTACACTGCGCAGCGACGTTAGCGTAGCGGTGCCGGTCGGCAAGAATGAAGGGGGATCACATTATCGCTCAGCTGAGAACGCTCCTGAATCCTTCCCGTGCTGCGGCCATCGTGCCGGGGATCGGTCGGGCCGCCACAAATGCGACCTGCAAGCAGTTCGACACGCAGTTCCTTGTTCGCAACAGCGAGATTAACGCAATGCTCGACATAGAAGGCCACGGGATCACGTTGCTCCCGCGTGACGGGGACGACGCTCTTCTCATCACCACTCGGCGAGTACCACCAGGGGGTTCGATCGAACAGCCAATGCTCGCGCGAAGAACATTGTGAAGCGTCCCCGCCGCGCCAAGGCGGATGACACGGCTGAAATCCGGCTCCACCGGCTGAGCCGAGCCTACGCGATGCTCGCCTCGACCAACGAGGCCATCCTTCGTTTGGATGACACCGACTCGCTCTTTAGCGCCATCTGTCGAATCGCCGTCGAGGACGGCGGGTACCTCGGAGCGTGGATTGGCCTGCGGGCGACGCCGTCGGGCCCGGTCGAGATCACCGCCAGTGCCGGTTTACTGTCTCGAGAGGACATGGTGCAACAGCGGATCAGCACAGATCCTTCTCACGTCGAAGGACGTGGTCCGACGGGAATGGCGCTGCGCAGCGGACGGCCGTACTACTGCGGCGACTTCTCCAATGACCCCGCAACCGTCGCGTGGCATCAGTTCGCTCGCGAGCACGCCATCCGTTCGAGCGCCACCGTTCCGTTTCGCCGTAGTGGCACCACGGTCGGCGCGTTCACGATCTTTGCGAGCGAGACGGACGTCTTCGACGAGCCCATACGCTCGGTACTCGAGAAAATGGGCGACGACGTGTCATTCATCCTCGACTGGACCGAAGGAAACGCCGCACGCCAGCGAGCCGAGGAAACGGTCCGGCGACTGAACGACGAGCTCGGGCACACCGTCCTCCAACGAACCATGGAGCTCGAAGGGGCCCGCGCCGGCGTCGAGGCGCTCGCGCAGAGCGAACAGCACTTTCGCCTCGCATTCGAAGACAATATGGCCCCCATGATCTTCACCGACCTGGAGGACGAGCTCATCGCCGTCAACGACGCGTTCTGTTCGATGCTCGGACACACCCGCGAGGAGCTGGTCGGACACCACTCGAAAGAGTTCACGTATCCCGAGGACGTGTTCATCACCCAAGAGGCCCACGCCCGCCTCATCTCCGGCGAGGCCCGCCAGTCGCGCTACGTCAAGCGCTACCTGCACCAAGACGGGCGGGTCATCATCGTCGAGGTGTCGAAGTCTCCCGCCCGCGACGCTGCCGGAACGACCCTCTACTTCGTCGTGTCCCAGCGCGACATCACCGAAGAGCGCGCCCTGCACGCTCAACTCTCCCACCAGGCTCTCCACGACCCGCTCACGGGGCTCGCCAACCGGGCGCTCTTTGAAGACCGGCTCTACCAGGCGCACGAGAGGGTTGTTCGCCACGGCGGGTTGGGCGCCGTGTTGTTGTTGGACCTTGATGACTTCAAGGGGGTGAACGACACGCACGGCCACCTCGTGGGTGATCAGCTGCTCGCAACGGTGGCGCGCCGCTTAGAGCAGGTAACGCGTTCATCAGATTCGTTGTGTCGCTTCGGGGGCGACGAGTTCCTCTACTTGGCCGAGGGGCTGATCTCCCCGAGCGAAGTTGAAGCACTGGCCGCCCGTCTTCTCGACGCGCTCGTCGAGCCGTTTTTCATTGCCGGGTCGAGCCTCGAACAGCACGCAAGCATCGGGGTCGTGGTGTGGGACGGGTCCAGCACGGACTCGACCGAATTGATCCAAGATGCCGACGTGGCCCTGTACGAGGCCAAACGCCGGGGCAAGGGCCATCACGTGGTGTTCACGCCCAACATGCACCAGGAGGCGGTCGGCCACTTCGCGCTCCTGCAGGAGCTGCGCCACGCCCTGGCAGCCGGTGAACTCGTCATGCACTACCAGCCCATTGTCGATCTCGCGACGAAAGAGGTGGTCGGTTTCGAGGCGCTGATGCGCTGGCCGCACCCCGAGCGTGGTTGGGTGCCCCCCAGCGTGTTCATTCCTCTGGCCGAGCCGAGCGATCTCATCTTGGAGATCGGCTCCTTCGCTCTACGCGAGGCCGTGCGCGCGGCCAGCTCCTGGGAGCGAACCGGTGCTGGGGCCAATCCGTACGTCACGGTCAACCTCTCCGCGCACCAGTTCCACGAGCCCGGCCTACTGCGAATGATCGACCAGACGCTCGCGCAGTACAAATTGGCGCCGGAGCGCCTTATCATCGAGATTACCGAGACCGTGGCGTTGTTCGACATCGCGGAAACACTCAACGTGATCGAACACCTGAGTCGCCTCGGGATTGGCATCGCGCTGGACGATTTTGGTACCGGATTCTCCTCGCTCTCCCACCTCGTACTCCTGCACCCGAAGATCATCAAGATTGATCGGTCCTTCGTCAGCCCGTCCCAGAGGAGTGCCTACAACGACACGCTGCTCGAGACAATCATCTCGCTCGGCAAGAAGCTCAACGTGATCATGCTCGCCGAGGGTATCGAGACGCAAGGACAGTTGGAGCAGCTCCGCCACCTCGGCTGTGAACTCGGCCAGGGCTACTTCTTCTCCCCCGCTGTAGCGGCCTCCGAAGTAATGGTCGTGGTCGACGCGGTGATCGGACGCTGAGGACAGTCTCAAGGAGGACGACGCTCCGTTATTGGATGGCACTACAGATAACCGGACACGGCTCGCTGCACGGGGGTCCGGTGACGGATGCTTTGATTCAGCGCACTTGGGCCACTCTCTGGAGAGACTTTTGGCACGTTGAAAGAGACTGCCCTGGTTCTCGAAGGATTCGAGTCGTGAGCCCCAGCGTTGACGTGGCCCCCCTTCAAGAGTGTTCGCTTAGGGGTTAAGGTCACCGGTAAGGGAGCCAACCCATGTCGACCGACTCGCTGGAGTTAGCCATCGCCTCAACTCGGGGCGTGCTCGCGGGAGTACTTCGGTCGCAACTACTCGATCCCACACCGTGCACTCGGTGGAACGTCGGCCAACTCATCAATCACATCGTGGGCGGCCAATTCTTTTTCCTGGGCGTCCTCGCTGGCGAAGTTCGAGACAACGAACCATCCGACTTTTCGGCGGGAGATTTTCTTTCCACCTTCGACTTCGGCTCCGGACTATGCCTAGAGGCCTTTGCACACGAAGGTTTGATGAACGAGATAGTTACGCTGCCCACGGTAGAGATGACGGGATCGTCGTTCGTGCGAGTCGTCGCCACTGACACTTTCGTCCACGGCTGGGACCTCGCGCGAGCCACCGGCCAAAGTACCGATCTTGCCCCCGACCTCGCCGTAAAACTACTCGTCGCCGCCAAGTTGGCCTTATCGCCCCTTGTGCGATCTAGGTCAGGGACTCCGTTCGCGCCAGAACGTACGACAGGACCCGACGCCAGCGAAGCCGATCACCTCGCCGCCTATTTGGGACGTGACGTCTAGTGCGCCCACCAATCAATGATCCGAGGGAGACCTGACGCTCTCGTTTCGTGCATGAACGCTCAACGACCCGGCGCCTTGTCACCGACGTCTCTAGCGGCCAGGTGCGGAATCGTGACGATAGCGTCCTCGTACGCGATCAGGTCGCTACATCGGCGACGAACGTCCGGGAGCTGTCGCGACTCGCTTCAAGGGTCTCGGTGCATTCGCAGTGACAGGTCGAGATGCAGAATGTGTCCGCACAGGTCATGCTCATCTCGACCAGGGCGGCCTTCACCCTTTCGCTAGCTATCTCTACGCCCTCCTCGCCGAAGTCGAACCGATCCCGCCCGGCCGCCGGGGCTATATCACAACCGGACCGCCAGCACCACCAATGTCGAGCCCCGCACGCTTACAAGCACCGTTCAGCGGCGGCGCGAGTCCTCCAAAACCGCACACATCGTCAGCGGCTTGTCAAGCTGACAACGCCGAGAAGCTCTCGTGAGAGGCGAAACTCCGTGATAAATTCTTGACTGATCCATACGGGAGCTCGGATGTACCGGGCTGAGAGGGTGGCTGGCCAGCACTGGCCGTAGCGCCACCGACCGTTTGAACTTGACCGGGTAATGCCGGCGTAAGGAGACAGTCATGCCCGCCACGTCAGATTCAGAGTCGTTCACATTCGTCGCGGGCGATAAGCACTCCGAGGTCCCGCTTACCCTAAACGAGCCAGTTCCTCAGGCGCTCGGACTGTTCGATCAGTTCGGGCTGTGGGGCAACCTCGGTGTCAGCCTGCTCGGTTTTACCGGGGCTATCTTCGTGCTGCAGCCCGGCGGGAGTGGCACACCGGATCTGTCGCTTATCGCCGGACTCTCGGCAATTGTGCTGGGCACGATACTGGGCACGCTCGCGGTCGCGTTGAGCGGAGTCGCGGGGGCTCGCACCGGGGCCCCGGCGATGGTGTTGCTGCGGGGCCTCTTCGGCACAGAGCTTTCTTATCTGCCCACCATTCTCAACGTCGTGCAGTGCCTCGGATGGGGCGTCTTCGAGCTCGTCACGATTGCGACGGCCGCTCACGTGGTGGCGCCCGCACTGCCGCGTTGGAGTTACGTTGTCTTGGCTGGCGTCATCACCGGTCTACTCACGCTCCGCCCGCTCGGTGCAGTGCGCAACCTGCGACGCTTTGCCACCCCGGCCGTAGCCGTCGTCCTCGCCTATCTCTTTGTCGAACTCGCACGCCATCGTCTCCCCGCCCTCAACCACGGCACCTGGTCGGGATACTGGACCGCCACCGACACCGTCGTCGCGGTGGCTATCTCGTTCGCTCCACTGGCCGCGGACTACACCCGACACTCACGCTCGCAGCGAACGGCGTTCTGGGGCACCTTCGTTGGCTACAGCGCCGCCCAGATCCTTTGCTACGTCATTGGACTGCTGGCCCTCGTGACGGTCGCGCGCAAACCGTCGGATATCTACGGTGCGTTCATTGCCGTGCCGCTGGGGTCGCTCTGCTTCGCACTTCTCGCGACGCGCGAACTCGATCAGTCATTCGCAGACGTGTACTCGACGGCGGTGTCAATCCAGAATCTCCGCCCGCTGTTAGATCGTCGCGTACTCGCGCTGGGCATTGCTTCACTCGCTACGGTGCTCGCGCTGTGGACCAACATTGCTGACTACGAGAACTTTCTCGTTCTCATAGGTTCGGTCTTCGTTCCGATGTCCGCCGTCTTCATCGTCGACTTCTTCGTGCTCTCCCACGGGCATTGGGATCTGTCGTTGCGTGCTCCTCGACGCGTCGCGATGTTGGTGCCCTGGGCCCTGGGCTTTGTGACGTATCAGTTGATCAATCCGGGCTACATCTCGTGGTGGGTATCGCTGTGGACGCACGTTGGACGACTCATCCACTTCAGAGCGGCGAGCTGGATGTCCGCGTCACTCTGCTCGTTCTTCGTGGCGGGTGCAGTGACGCTCGCGGGCGGCGTCGTCGCTAAAGTCGCTCGGCAGCGTCGAGACCGACGACAATCCATGGAACGTTGAAGCCTCACTGGGACGATGACGGGGACACGTCAGCACTCTCGACCAGTGGACTCGTGCACGGTATGGATACGTTATTCGTCGAGGCGGACTGGCCCGCACTCACGAACGACGAAGTGCGGTCAGTTCTTCGTCACTTCGATCAACGCGACGCGGTGACCGCGAGCCAAGCGGCTGTCGTGTCGTGGCAAAGTCCTCGGCCGATGTCGACGGGTGCTCTCGTTCACTTCGCGAACGAAACGGTCTTCGTGAAGCGTCACCACGTGGCGATTCGCACGCCGGAGCGACTGCGCGTCGAGCACGACCTTGCCAGGTATTTGCGGGCACGCGGTCAGTCACTACCGGCAGTCCTTCGATCCACGAACGGTGACACGGTGGTACAAATAGGTGACTTCGTCTACGAGGTTCACGAGAGGGCGACTGACGTAGATCTCTACCGCGATGTGCCGTCGTGGTATCCCTTCACCAGTCTCGACCACGCCAGAGCGGCCGGATGCGCTCTGGCGCTCTTTCATCAGGCCGCCCGAGATTACCCTTTGCCGCCGTGCGAACCGGGGGTCCTCGCGAGTTCCACCGCGATCATCGCTTCCGGCGAGCCGCTCGTCGAGCTTGACCGGCTCATCGCTGCGCGCCCGGGCCTGGCTCGCGCCGTGTCGCATCGCTCCCTCGTAGAGGACTTCTCCCGCTACCACCTCCCCACAATCGAGAAGACTGCCCCACTACTGCGAATACTCGCTGCGCAGTGGGGTCACGGGGACTGGCACGCCTCGAACCTCACGTGGAGTTCAAGGAGACCCAACGCCACCGTGGCCGGAGTGTTCGACCTCGGGCTCTCGAATCGCACCTCCGCCGTACACGATCTGGCGGTGGCGCTCGAGCGCAGTACCGTCGACTGGCTCGACCTGGCGGGGACCGGACTCGTCGCTGCGGACCTCGGGGCCGTCGACGCACTGCTCGACGGGTACGAAGAGGTACAACCGCTCGACGAGTGTGAATGGGCCGCGCTCGTCGCAGTCCTGCCGGTGGCCCACCTCGAATACGCACTCTCCGAGGTTGAGTACTTCGCCGAGATTGTTCGATCGCCGACCAACGCGGACCTCGCCTACGACGACTACTTCATTGGTCACTCCAAATGGTTCGAGGAAGCGGCTGGGTTATCGTTGCTCGAGCATCTGCGCCGACGCGCCCGTCGGTGTTGAGAACGCACCCTTTGGGTTGTTCATGGGTGGCACGCTTGGGACTCAGAACTACCGCATGAGCAAGATGGAACATAGGGCTAGTTGCGGCCGGCGTGGTGCCAATCCTCAAACTTACACAACTGGAGCATCAATTCAATTCCTTCGGTCGAGATCACCAGGGAACCTACTTACGCCTCCGGCGACTGTGCCCTCCAATGTGCGCCGGGGTGAGTTGCGAGAGGGTGCGCCGGGGTGAGTTGCGAGAGGGTGCGCCGGGGTGAGTTGCGAGAGGGTGCGCCGGGGTGAGTTGCGAGAGGGTGCGCCGGGGTGAGTTGCGAGAGGGTGCGCCGGGGTGAGTTGCGAGAGGGT
>Ga0307374_10012071_pt1 | contig 12180 bp, 14 predicted proteins | sample OX3MG_FD_202532 | JGI IMG/M metagenome (GOLD analysis project Ga0307374, IMG submission 202532) | Soil microbial communities from Risofladan, Vaasa, Finland - OX-3 | ecosystem: Environmental > Terrestrial > Soil > Coastal area > Acid sulfate soil | place: Finland: Risofladan, Vaasa | collected...
CGAGCCACTGCAGCATGGGATATCCTCCGCCCGTTACCCGACTAGCTGTACGCGATGATGACGCGGTCGGGCACCGCGGTCTCGTACTGGATCCACGTGATCTCGGCGACGCCGTTCTGCTCGCGCAACGGCAGCGGATCGAGACCCCGCGGCGCTGGACCTGCCAAATGCTTCCCGTACGTGTCGTAGACCGAGCCGTGGCACGGACAGATGAACTTGCCCACGCCCGAATCCCAGTTGTAGTGGCATCCCAGGTGCGGACAGATCGGGCTGAAGATCACGAAGCCCAGGTTGAAGACGGGAAACGAGACCTCTTTCGCCTTGTCGCCGAAGAGGTCGGGCCGGTCGGTCCGCATCTGCTGCTCTTGCGCAGGCGTGAGCTTGAGCCCCCACACGTACTCGCGGCTATCGGTCTCGAGGTAGCCGTCTTGCGACTTGTGCATGAAGAAGAGCTTGAGAGGAGCCAGGCTCGCCCCGGCTTGGAGCTGGTTGAACTCCTTGGCCTCCAAGGGCGCCCAACGCTTGGTACCCGATAGGATCTCCTCGGTTGGAACCAGCGAGCCGATGAGCGAGACCGCCAGCGTCACGCCGACGACGCCTCCCATCACCATCGTCGCGCGCGCCAGAAAGGTGCGTCGCGAGACTTCCTCCGGCGTTCCAGGATCGTCGTACGCCGAAGCGTGACGCTCAGCCATGGGCATACCCTCCGTCTGTCGATTACCGGACCATGCGAGAAGCCTCCTGCCGAAGAAGGCGGCGCATGTTGCCGCGATGCGGTAGAGTATCGGTATGATGCTCGATCGCGTCTTCCATGAAGATCGCACGGACCTCGCGTCCGCGCACGTGCGCGCCAGCGGGGTGCTCAATTGACGCGAGCAGAGATCACCGGCGCCGCGCTTGTCGCCGCTTCGGCATGCGGATTCGCAACGCTGGGGATCTTCGGCACGGAACTCTATGCGCAAGGGTTCGACTTGCCCAGCGTGCTCGCGTGGAGGTTCGGCGGCGCGACGGTCCTCTTCTGGATCTGGATCGTCGCGCGGCGCCGCTGGCGCATTCCGTGGCGCACGGCGCTGACCGCCGTCGCGATGGGCGCCGTCGGCTACGCGCTGCAATCGACGCTCTACTTCGTCGCCATCGGGCGGATCGGCGTCGGCCTCACGGCGCTCCTGCTCTACACCTATCCCGCATTCGTGGCGATGCTCGCTTGGCTCGTCTATCGTGAGCAACCGTCGCGGCGGCGCATCGCGGCGCTGGCCATCACGTTCGTGGGTACCTCGCTGGCGGCCAATCCGCATGGACCGCACGCGGATTGGCTGGGCCTCACCGCGGGCGTCGCGACGGGCGCCTGGTATGCGGTCTACCTCACCGTGGGCACGCGGCTCGTGAGCGCCGTCGACTCGCTGACGGCCAGCGCCTACGTCTGCCTCGGAGCGATGCTCTCGTTCGTCATCGCCTCGTTCGCCGGAGCGGGCCTCCACATGCCGGCCGGGGCCGCGGCCGCGGCGACCATCGCCGCCATCGTCGTGGTGGCGACGGTGATCCCCATAACTACGCTCTTCGGCGGCATGCGCCGCCTGGGCACGCCGCGCGCCGCCGTGCTCTCCACGCTCGAGCCTCTGGTCACCGTCGCTCTGGGCGCGGCCATCCTGCACGAGCGCCTCGGTCGCGCGGAGTTCGCCGGCGGCATCCTCATCATCGGCGCACTGATCGTCCTGCAGATGCCGGAGGCCCCCGCCTTGGCCCGCGCAGACGCCCTCTCCGTCAAGAATCGGTAAACTCGACGTTCGAGGGCCCGGGGGACCGGGCGACGGCGGAGGCGGGCGCGCCACTCACTGCCGAACGGGAGGCGGAGCCGTGTGACCGCCGTCACTGCGACCATCAGCCGAAGGTCACCGGGGGAGTGTCGGATCATGCATGAGGTAGCGAAGCTGGCCCTGGACATCGCCTACTACGAAGTCGCCTACCGCGACGAGAGCGTCATCGAGGCGCTCTTGACCTTTGCCCGCGCCTCGGACGACGACGCCGAGCGCTATTATCGCTCCGAGGTCCGGCCACGCATCGCGCGAGCCCTAGTCCGTCGCCGCCGCGACATCGTGCGGGCCGCTCGCGCCTCCTGCGCGAGCGCCTGCGCGCTCTAAAAGAGGAGCCCCGCCCCGCGGAGCGTAGAGCGGCCACGATGATCCGACGCGGCCGCTTCCTCGCGCAACTCTCGAGCGCCTTGGCGCTCACCTCGGCGGCGCTCGCCCCTCCCGTCGACGCGGCGACCCTCGCGGGGGATCGCGCCCGAGCGGAGTTTGCCCCCGGGATCATCGCCCCCGGTCACCCCATGCCCGCCATGACGGCACCGATGCCCAATGGGCGCGAGCTCTCCTTGGCCTCGCTGCGCGGCCACGCCGTCTGGATCAACTGCTTCGCGACGTGGTGCGAGCCGTGCAACGCGGAGATGCCGCTCATCGTCGAGACGTACCGGCGCAGCTTCGCCGCGGGCCTGCGCGTGGTCGGGATCTCGATGAGCGAGCACGCCTCGGCGCTCCCGCCGTTCCTGAAGCGCTACGGCATCACGTTCCCGGTAGTCCTGGATCACGCGCAAGCGACGAACGTCTGGGGCATCAGCGACATCCCGACATCGATCTTCCTCGACGCTCGCGGCGTCATCCGCACGATCCGTCAAGGCGAGATAGACCGTAGCGACGCCGCGGCGCTGGTCGCCGCGATCCTCGCCCACCGGCGAGCCTGAGCCCCGCGCTCGCTGCGCTTAGACTTTCGGGTCGAACCGCCCGTCTGCGGCGGTCCAGCCGCCGTCGGCGAAGATGACGGCGCCGGTGATGAAGCTTGCCGCGTCGGAGACCAGGAAGGCGATGACCGAGGCCACCTCCTCCGGTTTTCCCCAGCGCCCCAAGACGCTCTTGCGCGCATAGGCTTCGTACCAATCCGGCACGTCCTTGATCGGCGCCGTCAGCGGCGTCTCGATGGCGCCGGGAGCGACGGCGTTGACGCGCACGCCCTGCGGGCCCAGCTCTGCGGCGAGGGTGCGCACCAACTGCACCGTTCCGGCCTTCGTGGCTGCGTAGACGCTCTGCCCCGGCTCCGTCGTGATCGAGCGGATGGACGACAGGGCGACGATGCTCCCTCTGCCTTGCGCCGCCATCACGCGCCCGGCGCTCTGCATCACGTGAATCGTTCCCTTGAGGTTGACCCCGAGGACCTTGTCGATCTCCGGCGAGGTGTAGTCGAGCATCCGTTTGCGCACGTTGATGCTCGGCGTCGTCACCGCCGCGTCGAGACCGCCGTGCTTGCTCGCGATCCCGTCGACCAGGGCCCGCACGCCCGCGCCGTCGACGATGTCCACCGTCGCCCCCTCCGCTTTACCGCCGGCTGAGACGATCGCTCGAGCCGTCGCCTCGGCCGCGGCACCGTTGGCGTCGGCGCAAACCACCATCGCCCCGCAGTCGGCCAGCGCGTGGGCGCCGGCCTCCCCGATCCCCGAGCCGGCGCCCACCACCAGCGCCACGCGGCCGTTCAAGGCAAACCTGTCGAGATAGCTCCCCGCCATCGAGTTCCTTTCAGATCAAACGAGAGAGAACGGCGTCGCCCATGCTCGCCGTGGTCGCCCCACCCCCGAGGTCGGGCGTGCGGACACCGTCCGCCAGCGCCGCCTCGACGGCGTTGACGACCGCGTCGGCGGCGTGCGGCTCACCGAGATGGCGGAGCATCAGCGCCCCGCTCCAGATCGCCCCGATCGGGTTGGCGATGCCTTTGCCGGCGATGTCCGGAGCGCTGCCATGCACCGGCTCGAAGAGCCCGGGCAGTGCCGAGCCGGGATGGAGGTTCGCGCTCGCCGCCAGCCCCAGACTCCCTTGGAGCGCCGCGCCCAGGTCGGTCAAGATGTCGCCGAAGAGATTCGATCCGACCATGACGTCGAAATGCCCCGGCTCCTTGACCATGCGGTAGGCGCAGGCGTCGACCAGCATGCGCTCCCATCGGATGCCCGGGTAGTCCGTGGCCACCGACTCCACCACCTCGTCCCAGAGCACCATGCCGTGCGTAAGCGCGTTGGACTTGGTCACGCTGGTCAAGAGACCGCCGCGCGCCTTGGCGAGATCGAAGGCATAGCGCGCGATGCGCTCGATGCCCACGCGGGTGAAGAGCGAATTCTCGACCGCCGTCTCGCCGGTCAGGCCCGCGCGGAAGCGTCCCCCGAGGCGTGAATACTCGCCCTCGGTGTTCTCACGCACGAAGACGATGTCGACGTCCTCGGGCGCCGCCTTGATCGGCGAAGGGACGCCGGGGAAGAGCTTGATCGGCCGGAGGTTGACGTAGAGGTCCAGTTCGCGGCGCAAGCCCAGCACGAGCCCCCACACCGCCACGTGATCCGGCACGTCGGGGCTTCCCACGGCGCCGAAGTAGATCGCGTCGTGGCTCCGCACCATCTCCATGCCGTCGGAGGGCATCATCACGCCGTGGCGGCGGTAGTGCTCCGAGCCCCACGGCAGCTCCGTCCACTCGATCTCGAACCCGTACGAGGAGGCGGCGCGATCGAGCACGCGCCGCCCCTCCGCGATCACCTCGGGGCCGACCCCGTCGCCGGGGATGGCCGCGATCCGGTAGCGGTCAGGCGGCAACCGATGCCCCCCGCTCCACGCTCTCCGGCGCCGGCGTCAGCAAACTGACGACGACGCAGACGATGGCGTTGAGGATCAGCGCCGCGAAGCCGCTGTTGACGCCCTCGAACACCGAGCGCCCGGTGAGCGAGAGGTACGCCACCATGGCCACGCCGACCACGATGCCGGCTCCCACGCCCCATGCGCTCGTGCGCTTCCAGGCGAACGCGAGCACGACGCCGGGGAAGAACTGCGTGACGCCATTGTAGCCCATGAGCAGCAAGCCCACCAGCGACGACTTCGCCACCAGCCAGAAGAACAGCGAAAGCGCGGCCACCACCAGAACCAGGATCCGCGTGGTCAGCGTGCGCTCGCGATCCGCGGTGGCGATGCCCAGCCAGTCGCCCATCACGTTCTTGGTGATCAGGCTGGCCGCGGCGAGGATCTGCGCCGAGGCCGGAATCAAGCCCGCCAGACACCCGGCCGAGGCCAGCGCGCCGAGCGTGAACGGCGAGAAGTACTTCTGGACGACCAGCATGAACGACTGGTCGGCCGCAGGACCCTTGAGACCCGGCATCACCAGGAGCGCCGTGAAGCCCGCGAAGTATACCAGCAGCAGCATGAGCTGGTAGACCGGAAGGAAGACGGCATTGCGCCGCAGCGAGTCCTCGTTCTTCGCGGAGTAGATGGCCTGCATCGACTGCGGCCACATGAAGAATCCGAGCGACGTCAGCAGGACGGTGGAGACGAACCAGGTCGTCCCGAGGCCCGTGCTGGCGTGCGGCAGCGTCAGGTAGTCCGGTTGCTGCTGGAGCACCTTCGTGATGACGTTCGCCGGCGATCCGAAGAAGTGGATCGGCAGGACGATGCCGGCGAAGATCACCCCCAGGAGCACCAGCGCGTCTTTGGCGACGCTCGCCCATGCCGTTCCTCGGATACCCGTGGTGAACACGAAGAACGCGATGATGATGAACGCCACGCTCACCGCCACGGCGGCGTTGAAGCTGCCGTACCCGGCGATGTGCAGCAGGATCTCCAGGCCGGAGAGCTGGAGCGTCACGTACGGAACCAGGAAGACGAAGCCGACGATCGCGACGATCACTCCCAGCGCCTTGCTGCCGTAGCGCGTCGCGAAGAAGTCGGCGCCCGTCAGCAGGTTGTGCTTCTTGGCCACGCGCCAGATCGCCGGGGCCAGGAAGAAGCTGATGATGTAGGCGACGGTGCCGTAGCAGAGGATGTAGAACGCGGGTGCTCCGTGGCTGTAGGCCCATCCGGCGCCGCCCAGGAAGGTGAACGTCGTGTAGATCTCGCCGGCCATCAGCAGCCACAGCAGGAAGGGGCCGAAAGACCGTCCGGCTACCATGTACTGCTGCGGATCCATGAGGATGCCGCGCACGCTGAGCGAGCTCACGAAGACGACCGCCAGCAGGACCACGGCGATGATGCCGAGCGCAATCAGCGGGCCGCTCATGACTTCTGCTCCAGTCGGTAGACGTTCCACATGAAGATCGGCGTCAGCAGAATCCACGCAACGATCCAAGCGACCAGAAAAGGCAGACCGAGGATCCGCGGCTCGACGGAGTCGACGAACGGAATCGCGAACGTCAGCGCGAGAGCCGGGATGATGGCGAGAATGATCCGAGTGGTCATCGCATCTCCCCTCCACGTCAACCAGAGTGCAGGTATGACCCGAGACTTATGGCCGGGGCTGCAGCTTGCCTGCTCTCTTTCCTTTCATTATTCGATAGGCCGGACCCGGCTCCCGCACCCTCGAAGTGCTTCGCCGCCATGGCGCGCCCGCTGAGCCGCAACATCGTCATCTTGTCGTGGGTGAGCTTCTTCCAAGACGCTGCCACCGAGATGCTCTTCCCCGTGCTGCCGCTCTTCATCGTAGGGGTGTTGGGGGCGCCGGTCGCCGTCGTGGGGCTCGTCGAAGGGCTCGCCGAAGGCGTCAACTCCCTGATGAAAGGGGTGGCGGGGCGGCTCTCCGACCGCTTGCCTCGGCGTCCGCTGGTCGCCGCGGGCTATGCCACCTCGGCTACCGCAAAGGCGCTGATCGCGCTGGCGACGACGTGGCCGTTCGTCCTCTTCTGCCGCGTGCTCGACCGCGTCGGCAAAGGCGTGCGCACCGCGCCCCGCGATGCACTGATCAGCGCGGCGGCGGCGCAGGAGGCGCGCGGAGGCGCCTTCGGATTCCACCGCGCGATGGACGACCTCGGGGCCGTGGCGGGGCCGCTCGCCGGCCTCGCCCTCTTCGAAGCCCTCCACCACCAGCTCCGCCCTCTCTTCGTCATCGCCGTGATCCCGGCGTTCCTGAGCGTCGCGCTCATCGGACTGGTGCGCGAGCCGGCCCGGCCGGCCGGCTTCTCCCGCCCGTCGGGCGCCGCGTGGGCGTATCCGCGCGCGTACTGGATCGTGCTCGCGACGCTGACGATCTTCGGCTTGCTGAGCTTCTCCAGCGCGCTCATCATCGTGCGCATCCGCGAGATGGGCTTCTCGTCGGTGCAGATCTTCCTGGCGTACGCGCTCTTCAACCTGTGCAGCTCGCTCTTCAGCTATCCCGCCGGACGCCTCTCCGATCGCGTCCCGCGCCGCGTCGTCTTTGCCGCCGGCCTCGGCGCGCTGGCGTTGGCGTTCCTGGGCTTCGCGGCGGCGAGAGCCGCCATCTGGGGTTGGATGCTCTTCGCGCTCTACGGTGTCTTCGTCGCGCTCACGGACGGCGTGGGCACGGCGTGGGTCGCCGACTTGGTGCCGGCGGAACGCGCGGGCGGCGCGCTGGGACTCTATCACGCGGCGGTCGGCCTCGCGGCTCTGGTCGCGGGCATCTGGGCGGGTCTGCTCTGGGGAAGCGACGGCCACGTGCCGTTCGCGATCTCCGGCTGCGGCGCCGCCGTCTTGGCCGTGGCCCTGTTCGTGACCGGCAGGCGTCCCTGACGAAAAACGCCCAATCTCTCAGGGGACGGGCGCTTCCAGATCTGGAGCGGGAGACGAGGCTCGAACTCGCGACCCTCAGCTTGGGAAGCTGATGCTCTACCAACTGAGCTACTCCCGCGTCGAAAGCCACCGTTTCGTCGCGCCGTGGGGCCCTCCTGCCGCGGCGTGAAGGGCGCCTCCACGAACCCCAAGAACGGGCTCACGTGACCCAAGCGATCGTCGTCGGCCTCCTCTTCGCCGCGTTCCTCGTGCTGGCCGTCTATCGCCAGACGCGCGAGCGTCGCACGTCGCTGCTCGGCATGTGGTCGGCGCCCGCGGTCTTCGTCGTCCTCGCGGCGCTGGTCGCCGCGGAGGACCACCTCACCACGCCTCTCGCCATCGCCGTCCTGCTCGCCGCGGCCCTCGTCGGCATTCCCCTCGGCTTGTATCAAGGCGTCCACTGCACCGTCCAGGTCGACCGCGCCGCCCGGCGCATCACCTACAAAGCCAACCCCATCGGCGTGGCGATCATCTTGGCTGCTCTCGGCTTCCGCTTCGGCATCAAGATGGCCACGGGATCGCTCGCATCGCCGCACCCGCTCTCCGGGACCGCGGCCCTGATGAGCACGGTCGCGCTGGCGTTGGCCGTGGGCATGGTGATCGGGCTGCGCATCCACATGCAGCGCTGCTACAACGCGGCGCCACCGCAGGCGTCCGCGCCGCCGGCCTGAGGAAGCGGCATGAACGGCGAGGCATACGAGGACCTCTTCCGGCGCATCTCCCTGCGCTTCGACCGCATCACGTGCAGCGTGCGCCGCGATACCGGCGCAGTGATCGTCGAGTGGTACGACTTCGGTAACGTCTACGGCTGCTACCGCAGCGCGGAAGGCGCGACGCTCGCGCAGGCGCTGGCCGCCGCGCTTGCCGAGATCGAAGCGCCGCCGCGTGCCCCCGGCGCTGACGCTTAGCGGCTCGCAAGCCCTCCCGCAGAGAGCGCCCTGACCACCTCGGACACCGTGTTCGTCGAGAGCAGCAGCCGCTTCGCCACGGCGCCGCGGCGGTCGAGCACGTAGATGAGCGTGCTGTGCAGCTCGGGCACGCCGTCGCGCCCCCGCTCCGCCGCCACGCCGAAGGCGCGCATGACCGCCGCCACGTCCCGCGGCCGACCGCTGGCGAAGCGCCACCGGCGCGGGTCGGCGCCGATAGCCTGCGCCGTGCGCGCCATTACGAAGGGCGTGTCATACGCAGGATCCAGCGTGATGGTCAGCAGCAGAGCGCCGGCGCGTGCCGCGGGCAGCCGGCTCTGCAACGCGAGGAAGGCCGCCTCGGCGACCGGGCAGGCGTCCGTGCAGCGCGTGGCTACGAACGTGAGCACCACGGGGCGCCCGCGCAGCGAGGCGAGCGTGAACGAACGCCCCGTTTGATCGACCAGCGCGGCCGAGGCCGGGGCGCCGGCCGCGCGCGCCTGGGCCGTGACGGCGATCGCGCAGAGGATGATGATCGCGAGCAGGCTCCTCATGCGCCGATGCTGGCAGGCAACGCTGAGGATTCGCTGAGCGCCGAACGCGCGCGCGGGCTTCAGTCATTCTTCAGCGCGCGGCTCTACCGTCGGTGGTGCAACGACCGCTCATGCGACAGGAAGGAATGGACATGAAGGTACCCGCGCTCTCCACGATCGGTGCACCGCTCGCCGCCCTGACGCTGCTCTCGCTCCTTGCCGCCTGCGGGGGCGGCGGGAGCGGCGGCATGTACGGCGGCAGCACCGTCACCACGCCCTATGTCTCGCCCACCCCGGCGGCCACGGCTCAGCCGCAAGTGATTGGCCTCGCGCTCCCGCAAAGCACGATCGGCACGGTGACCGATCCGACGTTCGGCGTGATCGGCGGCTACACGCAGTCGACGTACTCGCAAGTGCTGGCCTTCGTCCCGGGATCGCAGGTGATGCTGCGCAACCTGGCGGCCAGCACTCCGCATACGCTCGACGTGATCGGGAACGCCGCCGGCGGCTTTCCGAGCAGCCCGGCGCTCTCGACCACCCCGGCCGGCGGGAGCACGCTGACCGCCGGATACGCGAGTGGGACCCTCAACGGCGGCTCGCTGATCGGCCCGCTGACGCTGGCGCAGGGCACCTATTTCATCGGCTGCGCGTTCCACTACGCCACCAACGCGATGCGCGACGTGTTGATCGTCCAGCCGAACGCGACGCCGGGGCCGCAGGCAACGCCTCCGTCGTCGGGTGCCGTGATTCCGTGCCCGGGGAACTACTGCTGACGGCTCGGACACATGATCGCGCGGCGCGCCTCCCACCCGGCGGCGGCGCGCCGCGCGCATCCTTCGAGTGCCCCGAACGCGCCCGGCTAGACGCGCCCGCTCAGGACGCCGGCGTCAAGATGCCCAGCTCGCGCCCCACGCGCTCGAAGATGTCCAGCGCCCGCTCCAACTGGCCGCGGTCCAGCCCCGCCGACATCTGCACGCGGATGCGCGCCGTTCCCTCCGGAACCACCGGAAAGCCGAAACCCGTGACGAAGAGCCCCTCACGCAACAGCCGCTCGCTCATCGCGATGGCGAACGACGTCTCGCCGACGATGATCGGGATGATGGCCGCCTCTCCGTCCAACGGACGGTAGCCGATCTCGCGGAGGGCCGCTCGGAACCAGCGCGTGTTCTCGCGCAGCCGGTCCACCAGCTCCGGGCGCGTCTCCAATTGGGTGAGCGCCTCGAGGGCACTCCCCGCCACCGTGCACGGCAGGGCGTTGGAGAAGAGCTGGGGGCGGGACCGCTGGATCAGCAGGTCGATCAGATTGGCCGATCCGCAGACGAAGCCGCCCGCCGCGCCGCCCAGGGCCTTGCCCAGCGTCCCGGTGAGGATGTCGATCTTCCCCTCGAGGCCGAAGTGCTCGATGGTGCCGCGCCCGCTCCTCCCCATGACGCCGGTGCCGTGACTGTCGTCGACGATGGTCACCGCGTTGTAGCGCTCCGCCAGCTCCGCGATCTCCGACAGCTTCGCAAGGTCGCCCTCCATCGAAAAGACGCCGTCGGTGATGATGAACTTGGTCATCTCGCGCGGCAGGCTCGCCAGCTGGGCCTCCAGGTTTGCCATGTCGCCGTGCTTATAGCGCAGGCGCTTGGACTGCGTGGCCAGGCGGCAGCCGTCGATGATTGAGGCGTGGTTGAGCTCGTCGGAGACGATCGCGGTGCCTTCGACGGCAATCGTGGGAATGAGACCCGTGTTGGCGTTCCAGCACGAGACGTACGTCAGCGCCGCCTCGAAGCCGAAGCACGTCGCCAAGCGCTCCTCGAGCTCGCGGTGGATGTCGAACGTGCCGCAGATGAAGCGCACGCTGGCCGTGCCCGCGCCGTACTTGCGCAGGGCTGCGACACCCGCCTCGATCACCTTCGGGTCGTCGGCCAGGCCGAGGTAGTTGTTGCTGGAGAGCACCAGCACCTCGCCGGCCTCCTCCATCTTCACCTCGGGCGCCATGGGCGTCGTCAGGTGGCGCAGGTGCTTGTAGGTTCCCGCGGACTTCAGCGCCGCCAACTCCTCGCCCAGCCGCCGGTCGAACGCCGCGTTCATCGCTTCTCCTCCTGCGCGTGCGTCACGTCGAGAACGATCTTCGCAGCCTTCCCCTCGTGCATCAGCGCGAAGGCCTCCTCGAAGCGCGCGAACGGGAGCACGTGCGTGATGATGGGGCCCAAATCGATGCGTCCGCTCTTGACCAGCCCCTGCGTCTGGTACCAGGTCTCGAACATCTTGCGCCCGTTGATCCCCAGCACCGTGAGTCCTTTGAAGATGATGCGCTCGGCCAGATTGAGCTGCACGTCGTCGGAGGGGATGCCCAGCAACGCGGCTCGTCCGCCGTTGCGCACGGCCGCCAAGCCGAGGTTGATCGCCTGGCCGCTGCCGCTCATCTCCAAGAGCACGTCGGCGCCGTCGCCGCTGGTGAGCGCGAGGATCCGCTCCACCACCTGCGCGTCGCGCGCGTCGAGCACCGCGTCCGCGCCCAGGCGTTCCGCCAACGCCAGCTTCTCGGCGTTCACGTCGACGGCGATCACGGCGGCGGCGCCGGCGGCGCACGCCACGGGGATCGCCATCAAGCCGATCGAGCCGACGCCGGTGATCACCACCGTCTTTCCGCTGACGCCCGCCTCCATCACCGTGTGGACCGCATTGCCCAGCGGGTCGAAGACGGCGGCGAACTCGTCGGGAATCGCCGCGTCCAGTTTCCAGACGTTGAACTCCGGCATCGCGAGATACTCGGCGAAGGCGCCGTCGCGGTCGACGCCGATGATCTTCACGTGCTCGCAGATGTGCGCTTGGCCGGTGCGGCACTGAAAGCAGTAGCCGCACGAGATGTGCCCTTCCGCCGAGACGCGGTCGCCGGGGCGCACGGAGCGCACCCCCTCGCCCACAGCCGCCACGACGCCCATGAACTCGTGACCGACCACCAGCGGCGGCACCACGCGCCGCTGCGCCCACGCGTCCCAGCGGTAAATGTGCTGGTCGGTGCCGCAGATGCCGGCCTTCTGCACGGCGATCAGGACGTCGGTGGCCCCGATCGCCGGGACGGGGACCTCGGTCATCGCCATGCCCGGTCCGGCCGTGGATTTCACCAGCGCGCGCATGGAAGAGCCCGCGGAGGGTATCCGCGGGAGCAGCGTCGGAGAT
>Ga0307374_10012072_pt1 | contig 12178 bp, 10 predicted proteins | sample OX3MG_FD_202532 | JGI IMG/M metagenome (GOLD analysis project Ga0307374, IMG submission 202532) | Soil microbial communities from Risofladan, Vaasa, Finland - OX-3 | ecosystem: Environmental > Terrestrial > Soil > Coastal area > Acid sulfate soil | place: Finland: Risofladan, Vaasa | collected...
GCGATCGGCGACTATGAGATGGCCGGACAGAAACTCTTCCACCCCGAGGCCGACGCAAAGCCTTAGCGCGAGTCCGATTCGCCGTGCATTGCGCGCAGCAGCGGTAGGGCGAGCGCGAGGCCGATGAATTGCGCGAGGATGAAGAGCGGCGCATCGCCAGGCCGGATGCCGGCGAAGCTGTCGCTCAACATGCGCGCGATGGTGACCGCGGGATTGGCGAAGGCGGTCGAGGCGGTGAACCAATAGGCGCCGGCGATATAGGCGGCGACCGCGAAGCCCGTTACCGGCGCGCGATGGGCGCGACAACCGCCGATCACGGCCAGCAGCCCGATCGTCGCGATGATCTCGGCGAGAAATTGCCCGAAGCCGCTGCGCACATGACGACTGAGCTGCAGGATCGGTAGTGCGAACATCGCATGGGCGAGCCAAACGCCGATCACGGCGCCGGCAAATTGCGCGGCGATGTAGAGCAGCGCCTTGCGCCGCGGGAAATCATCCAAGATCACCGCGGCCAGCGTCACCACGGGGTTCATATGCGCGCCCGAGCTAGGACCGAAAGCCAGGATCAGCGCGAGCAGCGCACCGCCGGTCGCGAGCGAATTGGCAAGCAGCGCCAGACCGAGGTTTCCGCCGCTCAAGCGCTCGGCCATGATGCCCGAGCCGACGATCGCGATCAGGAGGAACACGGTGGCGACGAATTCGATGCCGGCCGGGCGCAGTGCATCGCGCGTTGCGAGCGGCCTGATGCGTCTGGCTGACGCGGTTGTGCCAGTCACGATGCTTGATCTTCGGCGGGATGCTCGCGCCGACGGCCGATCCGCGCGGTCTCGCGCTTCAGCGCCATCGCATCCAGTTTCTCGATCGGTAGCGCGAGGAACAATTTGATGCGCGCGTCGAGCCGCCGATAGGCATCGCGGAACGCGGCCTTGCGCGCGGCCTCACTGCCCTCGACCGCGGCGGGATCGGGAACGCCCCAATGCGCGGTCACGGGATTGCCCGGCCACACCGGACAGGTCTCGGCGGCGGCCTGATCGCAGACCGTGAAGACGAAATCCATTTGCGGCGCATCGGGTTGGGCGAACTCGCTCCAGCTTTTAGAGCGCAAGCCCTCGCTCGGCAGCTTGAGCGCGCGCAACAGGTCGAGCGTCAGCGGATGGACGAGGCCCTTCGGCATGCTGCCGGCGCTGTAGCCGCGAAATCGCCCGGCGCCCCAATGATCGATCAAAACTTCGGCGAGCACACTGCGTGCCGAATTGCCGCTGCAGAGGAACAGCACGTTATAGACGCGCGCGCTCATGCGGTTTTCCTGGATCGCGCAGGCAAGGTCCCGGCCGCCGGCTTGCACGCAGGCGCGCAAGCGACGCCGCCGCAGCAATTCTCGGTCAGGAAGGCGATCAGGTTGTTCATCGCCGCGAAATCGACGGCATAGATGAGCTGCCGCCCGAGCCGCCGCTGCGTGATCAGCCCGGCATGGCGCAATTGCTGGAGGTGAAAGGTCAGCGAGGAGGGCGGCAGGCCGAAGCGCTCGGCGATCGCCCCGGCGGCGAGCCCTTGCGGCCCGCGCTGCACCAGCAGGCGATAAACCGCAAGCCGGTGCTCATGCGCCACCGCACCCAAGGCAATCACGGCTTTTTCGGCTTTCATGAAAACATTCCGATATTTCGAATAATATCGAAATTATAGCGAAGTCGCGCGGGGGTCAAGCGGCGGTCGCCGTCCCAGGCCTTATCTCCGGCCGTGGATGCGGCGAATGTCGTTGCAAGAACAACCAACGCCCCTCGACTGCGCTCAGGGCGAGGTAAATCGAGAATGGCATCAACCATTTCAGAAAAATCGGAAATGGCATCAACCGCCCTATTGTGCGTTCCGCGGCAGAGCCTCGATCGCAGCGTCTCGCTTGCCTCGCGGCGCGCTTGCGCCGATGATGGCGACAACCAGCGGCTACGGCCGAATCGGGAGGAAACATGATTTCGTCGACGACGCGCCGGGCGGCGCTTGTCCTCATCGCGGCGGCAACGCTCGCCGCGCCCGCCTTCGATCCGCCGGCGGCGCGCGCGGCGGATCATCTGCGCGTCGCCAAGCCGGCCGCGATCGGCTTCGGCTTCTCGATGCTCGATGTCGGCATCGCCAACGGCATTTTCGCGAAGCATGGTCTCGACGTCGAATCGATCGTGCTGTTCGGCTCCGCCAAGCAGCATCAGGCGATGATCGCCCATGCCATCGATATCAGCCTCGGCGCCGGCACCGATATCGCGTTTCTCGTCAAGGGCGCGCCGGAGAAAGCGGTGGCGGCGCTGGCCGGACCGCCGCTCGCTTTCGTCGCGATGGTGCGCAACGACGGCAAGATCAACACCGTCGCCGACCTCAAAGGCAAGCGCATTTCGGCCAGCACGGTCGGCTCGCTGACCTATTGGCTGGCAAGCCAGATCTCGGTCAAGGAGGGCTGGACCGGCGCCGACGCCATGACGATCGTGCCGCTCGGCAATTTCGACGCCATGCGCGCTGCGCTGGCCACCGGCGAAATCGACGCGATCTCGGCGACGCTCGAAGGCGCGCTGCTGTTGGAGAAAGCCGGCAGCGGCAAGCTCCTGCTGAGCTTCGGCGACATCGTCCATCCGTTCCTGACCCACATGATGCTCGCCAACGACGATTTGATCGCCCGGAATCCCGATGCGCTGCGCCGCTTCATCGCCGCCTGGTTCGAGACCGTTTCGTGGATGAAAACCCACAAGGACGAAGGCCTGCGCTATTCGATGGCGGCGACCAAGCTGCCGCTCGACGTTTCGAGCAAGGCCTACGATGTCGAGATGCCGATGTTCTTCACCGACGGGCATTTCGACCCCAAAGACGTCGCCGCGGTGGAGCATGCGCTGATCGAGACCGGTCAGCTCGACAAGCTGCCCGACAACAAGAAATACATTACCGAGGAGTTTTTGCCATGAGAAAGGACGTCGACATGCGCGCGCGCTTGGCGATCATCGCCGCAACCATGATGGCCGGAGCCGCGCTTGCCGCGCCGGCTTATCCCGACGATCTGGTCCGGCTCGGCAATCCCGCCGGCGACGATTTCCATTTCTCGATGGCGAATGTCGGCAGCGATGCCGGCATCTTCAAAAAACACGGCGTCGAGCTGCAGATCACCGCGCTCGCCGGCGGTGCCAAGCTGCATCAGGCGATGATCGCGGGCAGCCTCGATGTCGCGCTCGGCGCCGGTACCGATTTCGGCCTCATCGTCAAAGGCGCGACCGAGAAAGGCGTCGGCGTCCTTGCCACCAAGCCCTCGAATATCGTCATCCAGGCCAGCGCGCGCAGCGGCATCACCACCATCGCCGGTCTCAAAGGCAAGAAGGTCGGGGTCAGCAGCGTCGGCGCCCTTACCTATTGGCTCGCGCGCAAGCTCTCGCAGCATGAGGGCTGGGGCCTCGACGGCATGCAGCTCGTCACGACCGGCGGCGGCCAGGCGAATGTCGCCGGCTTCCAGACCGGCAGCCTCGATGCCGCGGTCACATCTTACGAAGCCGCGCTCCGGGTCGAGCAGGCGGGGCAAGGCAAAATCCTGCTGAGCTTCGGCGACATCGTCGATCCGTTCATCGCCCATGTGATCTACGCGACCGACGATATGATCGCGCATCATCCCGACACGCTGCGGCGCTTTCTCAAGGGCTGGTACCAGACGATCGCGTTCGCCCGGGCGCACAAAGCCGAGGCGATCAAATATTCGCAAGCCGTGACCTTGTTGAGCAACGACCTCGCCAGCAAAGTCTACGATCTCGAAATGCCGACCTTCTCGAAGGACGGCCGCTTCGATCCCAAAGGCGTCGCGGCCGTGAAGCAAGCGATGCTCGAGCTCGGCACGGTGAAACAGTCGCCCGACAACAAGGCGATCTTCACCGAGGCGTATTTGCCATGAGGCGCGCATGACGAGCCAGCGTCCCCCATCTCTCGACCAGAGCTCGGGATGAGGCTCGCTCGGGACGAGGTTGATTTTTTTATGGCATCGACAATGCCACGCATAATCTTCCTCGTCCCGAGCGAAGTCGAGGGAGGCAGGCTCGAACTTGCAACGCTCTGCGACACCACGCGCGCCGGCGGCACGCGCAAATAATCGACCGTGCGCACGGTTTGGGGCATGATGGCGGCGCTCGAGGAAAGCATATTGGTCGAAGGCACGGTGGGGGATGGTGTGCGCGGGTTGGGTAGTTCTGTTCTTTGGCAAGCGGGCAGGCCGCGCGCCATTCGCGCGCTGACCGGCGCGGCCGCGGTCGCGTTGCTGGTAACCGGCGCTGCGCTTCCGGCGCGGGCGGATGGCGGCGCCGGAGGTAACGGCAACCCGGGCGCCGGCGGGGCCGCCGGCACGAATTCCGCGACCGGCGCAGGCGGAACCGGCGGAAATGGCGCGGTGGGTTTTGGCGGCGGCGGCGGCGGCGGCGGCGGCGGAGCGACCGGCGGCGCTGGGGGCACCGGCGAGCAGGCTGGCGGCCCCGGCAGCGCAAGCGGCGGCGCCGGTGGGGCGACAGCGGGCTCTAACGGTGGCAATGGGACTGCTGGCGGCAGTGTCACCGGCGGCGGCGGCGGCGGCGGCGGGGCGCATGGCAGCATCGTCACCGGCACGACCGCGAATGCGGGAACCATCGGTGGCGGTTCCGGCGGCGGCGGCGGCTCCAGTTCCGCCGGTGACGGCGGCGGCGGCGGCGGCGGCGGTGGCTACGGCGTCGTCGTCAATGGCACCGGTCTGACCTATACCAACAGCGGCACAATCACGGCAGGGACCGGCGGCGGCGGCGGCGGCGATGCGGGCGCGGCCTCGGCCGGCGGCAATGGCGGCGACGGCGGCATCGGCGTCGATTTCACGGCCAACGGCACGCTGGTCAATTCCGACGGCATCACCGGCGGCAATGGTGGCGCGGGCGGAATCGGCACGGCCGGCGCAACCAACGGTGCGAATGGCGCCGGCGGCGTCGGCATCGTCGGCAGCGGCCTTGCGATCACCAACAGCGGCACGATCACCGGCGGGCTCGGCGGCGATGGCGTCACGCGCGCCAACGCCATCAGCTTCACCGGCGGCACCAACAGCCTGACGCTGCAAGCCGGCTCGACCATCACCGGCAACGTGGTCGCATTCAGCGCCGCCGACACGCTGGCGCTGGGCGGCAGCACGAATGCAAGCTTCAACGTCTCGCAGATCGGCGGCGCCGCACAGTATCAGGGTTTCGGTGTCTTCCAGAAGACCGGCAGCAGCGTCTGGAGCCTCACCGGCACGACCACCGCGACCACGCCCTGGGCGATTAACGGCGGCACCCTCAACGTCAGCAGCGATGCGGCGCTGGGCGCCGCGTCGAGCGGCATCGCCTTCGATGGCGGCACGCTGCAATGGGGCGCGAGCTTCGACACCGCGCGCGCCTTCACGCTCAACGCCGGCGGCGGCACCCTCGACACCAACGGCTTCGATACGACGCTATCGGGCGCGCTCGGCGGCGCCGGCGGGCTTACCAAGATCGGCACCGGCGCGGTCACGCTTTTGGCGATCAACAACTACACCGGCGCGACCACGATCAATGGCGGCTTTTTGCGGACCAATATCGTCGGCGCGCTGCCGACCGGCACGGCGCTGACGGTCAACACCGGTGGCACGCTCCAGCTCAACGGCAACAGCCAGACGGTCGGCTCGCTTGCCGGCAACGGCGGCAGCGTCAACCTGGAAGGCGTGACCTTCACCGCCGGCGGCGACAACAGCTCGACCAGCTATGCCGGCACGATCGTCGATACCGCCGGCGGCGGCAGCTTCGTCAAAGCCGGCACCGGCACGCTGACCCTCGAGGGCGGCAACACCTACACCGGCGCGACCACGATCAATGCCGGCACGCTGGCCCTGAACAGCGGCAGCATCGCGTCGAGCAGTCAGGTGAGCGTCGCCGGCGGCGCCACTTTCGACATCAGCGCGAATGGCAACACGCCGATTACCACGCTCCTCGGCAGCGGTACCGTGCAACTCGGCACGCACAGCCTCGTGGTCACGAACGGCTCGACGAATTTTTCGGGGGCGATCGCCGATGGTGGGAATGTCGGCGGCATCGAGATCGCGGGCGGCACGCAGACGCTATCGGGGACGAACACCTACACGAACGCAACGCAGATCGACAATGGCGCGACGCTGGCATTGTCGGGCTCCGGGTCGATCGCGACCTCCGCCTATGTCGGGCTGGTCGGCACCGGCACGCTCGACATTTCGCAGACCACATCGGGCGCGAGCGTCGGCGGGTTGTTCGCGCTTTCCGGCACCGCGGTCGTCAGCCTCGGCGCGCAGACGCTGACGATCACCAGCGGCTCGGGTCCCTTCAGCGGCATCATCCAGGACGGCGGGATCGGCGGCGGAACCGGCGGCAGCGTCACGATCGCGACCAACGCCGCGCAGAATTTCGGCCGCGTCAACACCTATACCGGCGCGACCACCATCCAGGCCGGCGCGACGCTGACGATCAACGCGCCCGGCAGCATTGCCGCGTCGAGCGGCGTCACCCTGAGCGGCGCGGGCGCGACCTTCGATCTCTCCGACGCCGGCAATCAAACCATCAAGGATTTGACCGGCGTTGCCGGCAGCGTGGTCGCGCTGGGCGGCAACACGCTGACCCTCGGCACAGCGAGTTCGACGAGTTTCGGCGGCGCGTTCCAAGACGGCGGCAACAGCGGCGGCACCGGCGGCGCGCTGGTCAAGCAAGGCACCGGCGCGCTGACGCTTTCCGGCATCAACACCTACACCGGCGCGACCACGATCAACGCCGGGATTTTGCGGACCAATATCGTCGGCGCGCTGCCGACCGGCACGGCGTTGACGGTCAACACCGGCGGCACGCTCCAGCTCAACGGCAACAGCCAGACCGTCGGCTCGCTTGCCGGCACCGGCGGCAGCGTCAACCTCGAAGGTGTGACCTTCACCGCTGGCGGCAACAACAGCTCGACCAGCTACGCCGGCACCATCGTCGATACCGCCGGCGGCGGCAGCTTCGTCAAAGCCGGCACCGGCACCCTGATCCTCGACGGCATCAACACCTATGCCGGCCTGACCACGATCAACGGCGGCACCATCGAGATCGGCGACGCGACCCATACCTCAGCGAGCCTCGCCGGCGCGGTGACGGTCGGCGCCGCCGGCACGCTGATGGGCCACGGCACGATCGGCGGCCTCAATGTCGGCGGCAATTACACGCAAGGCGCCGGCAGCAGCTTGTCGATCGAGATCTCGCCCACCGCCGCAAGCAAGCTCAACGTCACCGGCACGGCCAGCCTCAATGGCACGCTGGCGCTGGTTTACGACCCCGGCGTCTACCATGCGATCACCTACGACATCGTCCATGCCGGCAGCGTTGCCGGCACGTTCTCGACCGTGACCGGCACCGCGCCCTCGGGAGTCTCGCAATCGATCGCTTACACGCCGACCGATGTCGATCTCATCCTCGGCGCGCTGGTAGTCGCGCCGACCACCGACACGGTGTTCGGCGCGCTCGACACCAGCGCGTTGCTCGATGCGCAGCAGGCGAACGCGACCCTGCTCGGCCATCTCGCCGATCTCCATAGCGGCAGCGGCAGCGCTACGATCCAGACCTCGCTTGCCGCGACCTCGCCGACGCAGCTCGCTTTCGGCGGCGGCGCGCAGGACCTCAATGGCGTGCTCGCCGGGCTTCCCGATGCGATGACGCGGCTCGGCGGCTGGTTCCGCGCGAGCGGCAATTTCGCGAAGCTCGACGGCAATGGCGGCATCCCCGGCTTCGACACCCAGGGCGGCGGCTTCATGGCGGGCATCGATCGCCCGGTCGCCGCTCATATCGTCGCGGGCATTGCCGGCGGCTACAGCCGCACCAACCTCTCGGCGCAGGACAGCGAGAGCGGCACGATCGAGACGCCGAGGATCGCGCTTTACGGCAGCTATGCGCGCGGGCCTTGGGCGCTCGATGCGACCGCGGGCTATGCTTATGACCGCATCGCCGAGGCGCGGCCGATCGCGGCGCTCGGACAGACGGCATCCGCGCATCACGACGCGCATGAGGCGACCGCCGCGACCCAGGCGAGCTATCGCTTCGAGCGCGGCGGCATGACGATCATGCCGGCGGCGGGGCTCGATTATGTGCATCTGTTCGACGAAGGCTTCGCCGAGAGCGGCGCGACGGGCTTTGACCTCAATGTGACGCATCGCAACGCCGATTCGCTACGGCCGTTCATCGGCGCCAGCGTCAGCGAGCCCTTTACCACCGCCGGCGGCCTGCGCCTCGTGCCCGAAGCGGATGTCAGCTACAGCCACGAGCTGTTCGCCGCGGTGCCGAGCCTCGTGACGGTCGGCGGCGGCAGCTTCAGCGTCGCCGGCCTCGCGCCCTCGCGTGACGCGCTCGCAATCGGGGGCGGCCTTACCGCAAAGATGAGCGACCGCCTCGCGCTCTTCGCCGCCTATCACGCCACCTTGCCGACCGGCAATCTGCTGGAGCAAACGGTATCCGCGGGGTTGAGCTATCGGTTCTGAAATCCAGCGCGATTTTGATCGTTGCCAGACGACCCTGCGCTCGGTGTCGAATCCCGTCCTTCAATTCATGAAGGAATTCACGCCGCGTCCCGATTCCGACGATCCGCGCTCGACGCGGCGAGCTCGTCGACTGCCTTCCGCGGAATGCGGACGGTCGCCTGCGCGCCGCAAGGGTGTCGATTGACGATTGCGACCGTGCCGCCATGTTGCTCGACGATCTGCTTGACCGTCGGCAGGCCGAGGCCGGTACCGAAGCTCTTGGTGCTGAAGAGCGGCTCGAATACCTTCGCCAGCACCTCGTTCGGAATGCCCGCTCCGGTATCCTCGATCGTCAGTTCGACGAAATTCGCGACGGCGCGGGTCGCCACCACGATCCGCCGCGCGCCGGCCTGTTCGGCCACGGCATGGACGGCGTTTTCGACCAGGTTGATCACCACGCGCCGCATGCGGTCGCCATCGATGTCGAAGCGGACGCCGTGCGCGCCAAAATCGCGGGCGAGGGTGACGCCGGCGGGAATCTGCAGGTCGGAGAGCACTTCGTCAAGCCAGGTATCCGCGGCAAACGAGTGCCGTCGCAGCTCGTGAGCGCGCGTGTAATCGAGCAACTCGGTGATGATGTTGTCGCAGCGCTCGATGCTGCGCTCCATGCGGCCCATCGGTCGGCCGAGATCGAGGGCGGTGCCGCGCAACGCCTCTTTCAATGTGAACACGGTGTTGCGGATCGCGCTCAGCGGATTGCGGAGCTCATGCGCGACCGTGGCGGTAAGCTGCCCGAGCGCCGACAGGCGCTCCTTGCGCACGAGCTCCTGCTGCGCGGCGCGCAGCTCCTCGGTCCGCTCGCTCACGCGGACCTCGAGCGACTCGTTCAGCACCCTGATCTCGCTATGCGCGAGGCTCAGTTCTTGCGTGCGCTGGCGCGCCTGGTCGGCGACGAGCTGGAGCAGGTCGATCGTGCTGCCGACGCCGAAATATCGTCCATCGCGCACCAGGATGAATCCGGCATTGAGCGTCGTCCGCTTTTCGGCGGCGAAGCGGAGACCGATCTCTTCGACGGCGGCGGAAGCATCGACGATCACCGGCGCGGCATCCATGAGCCTAGTGATCGGACGATGGGAATAGACTTCGCGCCAATAGGGGCGGGCGAACTGGCTCATCAAGGCGATGCGGCCAACGAGCCCCAGCGGAATGCCGCTGGAGACGATCGGCACGGCGAACAGTGCTTCGTCGCGCGCCATCAATTCGTACACCGCCGCGCAGGTCATGCTCGGCGGAAGGGCTGCGACCGGCTTGGCTAACGCTATCGCGTTCATCGGTTTAATCGCTTGCGACGCTTCGGGTGCCGCAAGTCATAACCGCGACCGCTGAAAGCCCGGTTAAGGAAAAAATGACGATAAGATGACGGGTTTATGACAAAGCGTGCGCGGGTGGCGCACCGATGTGCTTTTCGGTTTCCGCGGCAGTGAGCGTTGCCGTTCGGTGCGCCGTCTTGCGCGGCTGCATGCGGTACCCCATCATCCTCACATGAAAGAATTCACGCTGCGTCCCAATCCGGACGATCCGCGCTTAACGCGGCGGGTCGGCGGCATCGACCAGGATGGCAAGCCGCTCGAGACCGCGGTGGTGGTCGAGCGGCCGCTGACCTTGTTCCTCAATGGGCAGGAGATCGTCACCATGATGACGGTCGGCGATCATCCGGATTGCCTGGCGATCGGCTATCTGCTCAACCAGAACATGCTGCGCGCCGACGACAAGATCACGGGCGTCGATTACGACGAGGAGCTAGAGACCGTGGTGGTGCGCACGCAGCGCAAGACCGATTTCGAGAAGAAGCTGCGCAAGAAGACGCTCACCTCGGGCTGCGCCCAGGGCACGGTGTTCGGCGATCTGATGGAGAAGTTCGACGAGATTCGCTTGCCGGCCGACGCGGTGCTGAAGACCTCGTGGCTCTATGCGCTGAGCCGCAAGATCAACCTCGCGCCGAGCCTCTATCTCGCCGCCGGCGCGATTCACGGCTGCGTCCTCTGCGAGAAGGATCGCCCCCTTATCTATATGGAGGACGTCGGCCGGCATAACGCGATCGACAAGATCGCCGGCTACATGCATCTCAACGCCATCGGGCCCGAGGGCAAGATTTTCTACACCACCGGCCGGCTGACCTCCGAGATGGTGATCAAATGCGTGCAGATGCGGATCCCGATCCTGGTCTCGCGCTCGGGCTTCACGGCTTGGGGCGTCGCGCTGGCGCAGAAGGCCGATCTCACCCTGATCGGCCGCGCCAAGGGCAAGCGCTTCGTCGCGCTCGCCGGCACCCAGCGGCTGGTGTTCGACAGCGATCCCGCCGCTGTCGCCGAGGAGCCGCGCCGCGCCAGCCGCAAAGCCAGCATCGCGGAGGATGTAGAGTGAAGATCGCCGGTGTGCTGCTCGCGGGCGGCCAGTCGCAGCGCATGGGCGGCGGCGACAAATGCTTGAAGCTCTTGGCGGGCCGGCCGATCCTCGCGCATGTGATCGAGCGCGCGCAGCCGCAGGTCGATGCGCTGGTGCTCAACGCGAATGGCGATCCGGCGCGGTTCGCGGGTTTCGGCTTGGCCGTCGTGGGCGATGCGACCGCGGGCTTTGCCGGGCCGCTGGCCGGCGTGCTCGCCGGTCTCGATTGGGCCGCGAAGAATTTACCCGACGCCGAGCTGGTCGCGAGCTTTGCGACCGACGCGCCGTTTCTGCCGCGCGATCTGGTGCGGCAATTGGCGGTGGTGCTGGAGGAGGGCGGGTTCGACCTCGCCTGCGCCCAGTCGAGCGACCAGGCGCATCCGGTGTTTGGACTTTGGCAAGTAAGCCTGCGCGACAATTTACGCCAGGCGCTGGCGGACGGCATCCACAAGGTCGATCGCTGGACTGCGCGCTTCAAGCTGGTCGAGGTCGAATTCCCGGTCGATCCGGTCGATCCGTTCTTCAACACCAACCGGCCGGAGGATCTGGCCGAGGCCGAGAAGCTGGCTTCGGTCGCGGGATGATTGGGCTAAATCCCGCTCATCGCTAGGAATCGCGGTTCGAAAATTATCGGCGGGCCTTCGTCATAAGTCGCAAGTACGCCCCGCGCCTGGGCGGTCGCGAGGTGTGGCGCGATCTTAAATCGCGATCTTGGTTTCGATGGCGTCGTAATTGGCATGAACGCCGTCTTTAGCCGCATCGAGCAAGCCAGCGGCGGCGAGAGCTTGAACATCGGCATGCACGTTGCTGTAGTCGCGCTCGAGACCTTTTGCCAAGGCTCGCACACTCGCGACCTTGTGGCGGCGGACATATCGCAGGAGCTCGATGCGCTTGGCAGTCAATACGCGCGCCAATGTCTCCCAATTTTCGAACGAGAGATGGCGCTCGCGAATGGTTTTGCCGCGCTCGGCGCGATGCCAGGCATCGACGAAACGTCGTGATGCCTCTTCCTCAATCGCGCCGCCGACGGAAATTTGTGCGTTCTTCGCTTCCTTTTTCATCGGTCGCCTCTTTTACGGACGGCCCGTACGTCGGACCAGAAATCGTCGATCAATTGCTCAACGGTCGTGAACCGGTAAATCGTCTCGATCCCACGAATATGCCGATGATCGCCTTTTCGCCGCTCGTTATCGTACCCCACGTCGCGAACGCCGGGCCGACCGTAGAAGAGCGAATATTTCAAGC
>Ga0307374_10012074_pt1 | contig 12178 bp, 14 predicted proteins | sample OX3MG_FD_202532 | JGI IMG/M metagenome (GOLD analysis project Ga0307374, IMG submission 202532) | Soil microbial communities from Risofladan, Vaasa, Finland - OX-3 | ecosystem: Environmental > Terrestrial > Soil > Coastal area > Acid sulfate soil | place: Finland: Risofladan, Vaasa | collected...
AAAAAATGGAAGCAAACGGCGTGGAACCGGACACTCTCAATATAGAACAGGGCAGAAGATCCAAGATGGAGACTTTTGGCGACATTCTCAAGACGATCGCGGCCGGGACCGAGAAACCCACTCACATAATGTACAAGGCAAACCTCTCATGGAAGATACTGCAGCAGTACTTGAAAGCGCTCGAGGCTCAAGGACTGGTCATTCCGAGCAATGAGGACGGAAGACGGGTGTATCGCCTGTCCGAGAAGGGTTTCAAGCTATTGAGTCAGTTCAACTCCGTTCGCGAAGATCTTTTGCTCAAACATTAGACATCTCTGAAATGCGGCAACTGTTCTAGTGAATAACTCGACGATTGTTGAGTTACAGTAGCTTTTTGTTGTAGGACCTAACACGCGTCGAGCGCTACTCTTATTCGAATGTCGCTAGATCTATTGTAGCGTTATCTTCAGTTGAGCAAACGGCTAAGGTTCCGCTGGGGAGTATGCATCGACGATATGTGGACATATGCAGGCATTCTCCCTCCGAGCTCGATCATCATTCCTCACGTGCTGAGGGTCAAACTTCCTCAGGGTCCATTCTCGATGAATTTTGGAAGAAATCCGCCGAGTCCTGAAAAGACGTTGTCGACTGTTTCCGTGATCGAACCTTCACAGGAGCAGAAAACGGAATTGGTAAAGTTACTTTCAAAGAATCTGGCGCAGCATCTCAGGCAGAACGGTGTTGGATTCGTGCGATGCTGGTTTCAGTGGAGCCTCTTCCAGCCCAGGATATTCCGCGGGAAGGATCAGGTCTACCAGTTTCCGCTGGATAGTTTTGTCGAAACCATGAACGCCGAGGGAGTAGAAATCATTGCGGTAATCGGCGCTGGATACTACAGGTTTCTTCCTCTCGGTCTCAACATTGACAAAATTGGCGAATATCTCCGGCGGCTGGGCGAAGCTTCGAGGGAAATTGTGAGACACTACAGAGGAAAGATAATGATGTGGCAACTCGAGAATGAGCCCGACTGGTGGTTAGAGCACTTTGCAAGCGACTGGAGAAAGGGCGGTGTGTGGTTTGATCGAAACGCGGTGGATGCAATCCTTGGGGAACTACATCAAATCGTGCGCGAAGAGGATCCTCACGTGCGGACAATGGTTAACCTAGAAGCCGATACGTCGAGGGCTTTCGCGAGATCTTACTCAAAGTATTGCGACGTTTTGGGGCTTGATTTCTATCCGGCATACACCGACGCCGATTACATCAACGTATCAAAACTAAAGGACAAAGTTCTTGAAGCAAAACAACTCTCCGGTAGGGAGATAATGGTAACCGAAACTGGTTATCCTTCAGGCCCGCGGATATTCGGCTTTAGCGAGAAAAAGCAGTCTGAATACATTGAAGCGGTGTGCCATGAAGCTTATTCGATTGATTCGCTGAGTGCCCTTGGAATGTGGAGACTGTACGATCCGTACTGGCTTTCATTTCCGTTTCAGGAAAATAGCTTTGGTCTCATAAACAGGCAGGGAATACCAAAGCCGGCGTGGTTTCAGTATTTGGATCAGGTTAGGATGAAGAACTAGCAAGTTTTTTAGAAATATGTATTGTACAAGTTCGCATGAAGAAAGAAGATTTGGAATTTCTCCGACGCCACGAGCTCGCGCGCCTTGCGACAGCTTCGAAGACTGGCATGCCTCACGTTACCCCAGTCATCTATGCGATGGATGGAGAGAATGTCGTAATCGCAACGGACTATGGAACCAAGAAACTCAAGAACCTGAAGGAGAATCACCAGGTTTCACTCGTGGTGGATGATTATGATCCAAACAGAGGCGTGGTCATAGAGGGGAGTTGTAAAGTCTTTGAGACGGGAAGCGAATATCTTCGGCTGCTAAACATTCTGTACAAGAAATTTGAGTATTATCGTAAAAACCCATGGAATGAGGGAGAGTCACCCATCCTAGAGATCACGCCTGCAAAGATCGTTGGTTGGGGAACTTGAGGCTGAAGTCTAAAGGCCTGAATTCTAATGCAACTTTAACGATGCGATCGAATTTATAATAGCTGGAGTGTCCGGCAGGCTTTGATTTTCGTTCGGCCCGTCAAAGCATTCCCTAGTGATTATGTATTTTAGCAGCGTCTTGCCAGATGATTCTGATGAATAATTCCGACAGCTACTATGAAACTCTGGGTCTTTCTCCAAATGCCAGTTTGGATCAGGTCAAGAAACGGTACAGGGAACTAAGCGATGCATATCTCAAGATATTGGAGTTGGAACGAAAAAATGTCGTCACACCCTCACAACCTACTGTCGCCAATGCCGTTCAACCCAAACCAAAGCAAGTGTCTACGCAAGAGACGCACACACAACCAATAGCTACGATCAAGGAAAGATTCGCAAAGGGACAATTGAACCAAACTCAATTTGACAAACTAGTAAAGGAGCGCTACGATTACCTCAAGAACAAACCATTCAGCGAATTATCTGACTCCGAGCTCCAGGAAAGACTCAAGGGGTTTGAAGGATTGAAAATGGACCCGAAGTACTGGAAATAGAAGACGCTCGAGTTTGCCGTATGTTTTCTCTAAACGGGAGAAATCGAGCTGTGAATTCTGGTGAATCTAGGAACTCTTTGCAGATAATTCATTTCGAGATATTCAACGAGCTTTATTGAAGGATCACTCTTAATCCATCAGTCACTGCTTTCAGGATTTTCGAGTTTACTTTGCCTATCTTTTTTATTATGAGTGACTTGTTCAGGGTGTAAATATTACTATATTTTATCAGACTGTTTGCGACGAGATTTCCACTCTCCATGTCTCTTTGCGTAATTGCCACGTGAAATCCCTTGTTCGACAGGTTTGAAGTGATTCCGCAGAGGACAAGTTGCTGTGTACCGGCATTGTATGTACTGTTTGATACAACTAGAGCAGGTCGCTGCTTAGACTGAGTTGTATCTGAGCTGAATGGAAAAGGTATTAGGACGATTTCTCCTTGCTCATACGTTGTTCCAGACATTGTCCTTTTCGTTTTCCCATAGACGCTTGGTTGATTTCTCTGACAGCTTTAGAAGATAGTCAAATTCTTTTTCCATCTTTGATCCAGCTTCGGTGGATTTTTGGAGCAACAGCTTGTCGTCCGCGACGAATACAACTAGCTTGTCTCCTTTCTTAATCGCGAGGCTTTCTCTTATCCTCATTGGTATTGAGATTTGGCCCTTTTCCGAGACGGTCACACTTTCAAGCAGAAAATTTTGTTTCTTTTCTGTTTGTTTGAATACCATAGGCTTCCAGACGCAGTAAGATTTTTCTTACTAATAAGCAATATGGTCGAACAATCTTTTATGCGTAAACCAATTATGGTTTCTGTTCGACAACCCGCGCTATAACATAAGTTCTGATCAGGCTTGTACCAGCTCCCAGCATTGCAAATCCTATGACAGCAGATAGAAGAGCTGCGACAACAGCTTGCGTCGGCGGCGAGATCAAGGTTATCGCGGCAAGAAAGAAGTATATCGACACTGCAATCAACGCTACACCAGCCCAGAGCGAAATCGCCGCAAACCTCTTTGGAGAAGTTGTTGTCATAGTCTATCCCCACAAGAACGTGAACAACGCCCTGATGAAGTTTTCAGTCTGAACTACTGCCTGATCAAATCGTGAGACAAAATTGCTTGCGGAATTCTGGAATGCAACCTCGAACGGCGAGGGATTTGCCGTCTTTTGAAGCGTCACCGCCTGCCAGAGATCACTGGAAAGGTTTCCAAAGCCCTGAGATATTTCCAGGTAGGCAAGTAAGAAGACCGAGATCAGCGCGGCCGGGAGTATCCAGCGGATCCCCCTTGGACTCTTACCTGTCTCCTTGCTTAGCTTCGATGTAATGTCCTTTATCTCCGCGAGAGCCATTTTTCTCGCGTCCTGAGATGTAATTGAATAGTACAATACAATAGGTTCGACTACCTGCCTCATGGCCCAGATTGTAGCTCCCGCGACTAGGATCGTGGTCAAGGCAAACCCCCAGATCGTGCCGAGGTAGAGCGAAGTTAGCGTGGAGAGAGGTTGCGGTAGTAGCAAAGCCTGTGCCTTTAGGGCTCCAGTGATTGCGCTCACAAACAGTACCAGGCCTAGGGCAGCCAGAAGAGGCAAAACGAGCTCGATCCCGAGGCTAAACAATTGATATCCAAGGGGCCCGCTCGATCTTGTCACGAGGTTTTTTCCGGCGAGAAGTTTTGCCTCTCTTGAGAAGTTGAACCCGACGAGAGCGGTGAATGTCGAAACAACAACCAGTGTGACAGCTGCAGCGAGGCTGAATGGGTATCCGAAGAAACTCATGCTGGTCGTGACAGACGCCGCAATGAAGAACGATACAGTCAGGAGTGCTATCAATATTGACGGTCTCAGGGAAATTAGAGCGTAGATTGAAAGCGCCATTAGAAGCCATGGAACTATCTGGACAGCCAGGGAGATTATCCCACCGAAGGATGCTATCTCTGGAACAAGATTTGGATTGGAGGCTATCGCAAGAGAAAACAAACCCTCGGACACCAGTGCCGGAAGGCAGAGCAAATAGTAAATTAGAGCCTGGCGCGTGAATAACGCCGGCGGCAAGCTCCTTCTAGTTAAGGTGCTAAGAGCCACCCTTACTCCTCATCTCCTCAACCTGCATAACTAGTTTCGAGAAGATATCTCTTGGACCCACGTCCAGAACGTGCACACCCAATCTTGCTGCTTCAGATACAAGCTTCTCCCTTGTCGCCCATTGATGGGATGCGCTGATCGAATAGATCGCCTTGTCGAGACCCTCGAGTCCGTGCGATTCGAAAAGTGGAGTGAACGGTGAAATTACGATCACTTCGTGGTGCATTACGAGCAGTTGTTTTAGGGCACTCAGGTCTGCCTCGCTGTCCAAGTCAGTAATCACAAAGAAGAGCGTTCTTCCCTTAACTCTACCAAGGACTAGTGCCCTCTTTACTGCTTCGCTGAAATTGGCACCCGTAGAAGCGCTTGGCGAAATGTTTCCAAGTAGATGCATTATCCTAGTGATCTGTGTCTCTCCCCTGCCCAGAGGAACAATCTCGAAATCGTTTGCGCCCTTCATCACCGTGATCCCGATAAAATCTCCGCGCCTTCCGAGATAACCCAAGAGAGATGCTACAGAGCGGGCAGAATAGTCCAGCTTGGTCTGGCCCGCTTCTCCGTAAGCCATCGTCTGGGTAGAGTCTAGCAAAACCATGATATTGAGCTGGGTTTCTGCTCGTAGCTGCCGCACCATCAAGCGACCAGTTCTCGCAGTGGAAAGCCACTCGATCCTCTTGTACGGATCTCCCTGCTCATACTCTCTCAAGTCGTCGAACTCCATTCCCTCACCTTTTCGTCTGGAAGTAAGGCTTCCGCCGTAAGTGGATAGTACTACTGTCGATAAAGCGCCGCGGCTTACCTCAACCTGTGCAGGAGTAACTTCTATCATGTTTGTTGGAATCTCAATAGGTCTTTCGTAGAAGAAGAGGCCAGCGATGTCTCTAGTTATTGTTCTGAGCGGACCGAACTTGTTTGCTCCTATTGATGTCGGTTTTATCACGTAACGAAGCTCTGCGTAGCCCTTTGCTGGTATGTTCAATACTGCTACATTAGTTCCAGAAACTAGACGGAAGAACTTTGGATAGTTGTCGACGACCTCTACCGTCAATCTCAGAAAGGTGCGGTTCACGAAGGTAAGAACCACCTCGACCGGCTTGCTTTCACCAATCCTTTTGGAAAATACTCTTGATATCTCGAGCTTGTCGAGCGCCCTAACCTGTGCCCCGAGCAACAGTTTCAGAGTGTAATAGAAGAGGAACAGTCCGATTCCCGCGTAAAGGAGTGCTGCTTCTGAATGCAAGGCGACCACGAGCCCCAGCGTGATCAAGACGGCCGCAAGAAGCAGGACGGTATTGCCACGGGAGGTTCTGTAGAATACCAATTTTATGGAACCTTGACGGATTTTACTATTTCATCGACGACAGCTTCCTGAGTGACACCGTCCAAGATCGCTTCCTGGTTTAGGATGATCCTGTGCGCGAGCACGTGAGTCGATATTCTCTTGACATCATCCGGAATCACGAAATTCCTTCCTTCGATCAAGGCCATCGCGGTTGCAGCGGTCTGGAGCGAGGTTGCCGCACGCGGCGAGGCGCCGAGTCTAACGGATTTGTGTTTCCTTGACTCTTCAACAAGGTCGATGATGTATGAGAGGACCGTGTCTTCGACGTGAACGTTCCACCTGAGCTCGATTAGCGAATCAATCGTTTTTTGATCGACCACAGAATTGATTTTCCATTCATGGATGCTTTTCAAATTCTTGAGGAGTTGCATGGTCTCTTCTCTTGTTGGATAGGCGACCCTGACTCTCATGAGGAATCTGTCGATCTGCGCTTCGGGAAGCGGATAGGTTCCCTCGAACTCGATCGGATTCTGGGTGGCGAGGACCATGAATGGAGGCGAGAGCTTCAGCGTCGTGCCCTCGATCGTTACCTGCTTTTCCTGCATTGCCTCGAGCAGTGCCGATTGGGTTTTTGGAGATGCGCGGTTTATTTCGTCCGCAAGGACAATATTTCCGAATATTGGACCCTTGCGCAGACGGAAATCAGAAGCCTTCTGGTCGTAAATGTATGTTCCGATAATGTCAGATGGGAGAAGATCTGGAGTGAACTGGATTCTCTGGAACTCCAGGCTCAATGAACTTGCGAGCGCCCGTGCCATAGTGGTCTTTGCCACGCCGGGTACGCCTTCGAGCAGGAGGTGTCCGCCCGCCAGGAGACACGCGAAGATCAATTTTATTTCCTCAGACTTGCCCACGACGACCTTGCCCACTTCTTGGGACATTCGATCCACTACCTGCTTTGCGCCTTCGATGGTACTCATGATTGATTGTTTGCTCCTATCTCGTACGTTTTAACTTAGTGACCTCGAGCCACGTATTCGATTTGATGCTTCTCTTCGGCGCCCATTATTGTGATGTTCAGGCGATTCAGGAATTTTTCAGATTCTTTTGTGATGCGTGAAACGAGAGTCTTCCATCTCAGTACCGGGGGAAAGAGGAATCTGTTTTTCCCTGTTGCATAATCGTGGATCCGGGTAAGTCTTGCAAACAGGCGAACCGCGTCGCTTGCGCCTTCTTCGCCCAAAACTTCTAGCAGTTTAGCCTGACTGACCGAAGTCATTGGTGCTCCTAGCTCTCTTGTCACGATTGTGTCTAGCACTTCATACAGCTGGGTGAGCGTTGCTACGTAGAAGCTCTTGTTGCGGGCGGTTTGCAAAAAGTCAGATCTCGCCCTGGATTCGGCTACGATTGTTTGTTCGATGTTGGGAATTGGCAAAATGTCGTTCTGTTTCTTTTCCGTGGCAAACCACTTTTTCAGCGATGCATAAATTGTAAAGAGTATCAACCCGGCAACGAGCAAAACCGCGAGTGGAAGAGTGATTGGAATGTTGTGCGATTGCAGAAAGCCCTGGGTTTGTGATGGGAGCGAGCCGTAATACTGATTCGATGTTGAAAGATATGATTCCAAAACGTAGACTATGATCGGACTGACGGGAACGCCAAAGTGAATACTTGGACCAGATGATGAATAGTGGGAGTTGTCCAGTATTATGACCGTGTTCTTGTTTGATTGCGTGACCCAGTTTACCATCGACTGGACAAATTTTTGCTCATTGACTCCGGGTGCCGTATAGTTCATGAGAAGGTTTGTGAAAGGCGCCGAGTCAGTAATCAAAATCGCCCTGGATCCTGCCCTGTTTGTTCCTGCAGCCACCACGGTTCTCGGGCCGAGAGTTGAATTTGCAGTATCATACGAAATGATTGAAGTTGCAGCGACAGAAGTCAAAGCGCTTGAGCGTTCCGGTAGAATGATTGGTGATGCGATGTCGATGACCCCGCTCGCGTTTTGGCCGATCGTGCTCGCAAGTGCTACAGTAAAGACGCGCTTGTCCGCAAATGATGAGGTTGGATCAATAATTGCGTTGCCAGTCACGTTTGCGTTGAAGAGTCCGTTTATCATTTTTTCATTTGTCCTGTTTCCTTCTGCTATGAGTAGCGACAGGCTGCCGTTGTTGTAACTTGAATCAATTGCCTGCGTTTCGGCCTGGGTCAAAGGGTTATCAGCGCCTATCAAGAAGTAGGCGGCCTTTTGTCCGTGCACGCCTGAAATTGCAGAGAGTGTATTGTTTGCAAGGATAACCTGGTAGCCGGAGCTACGGAGCATTGCCAAAAACTGCGAAGTGCCGGGCTGCAAAGTATCGGTGGCGCTGGTGCTACCGAGGCCGGTGGGAATAGATCCGCCTATCGTCGCCGGAGAATAGAGAATTGCCACAAAAGCTACTACGCCGAGAAGAGAGGCAAAATTCCGCATCCTCAATTTCGGCTGACCTCGATCGAGGAAAGCTCTTTTGCTGCTTGATCGGCATCCGACATGGGTACCTGCGTTCCTGAGAATTTGGCCTTTTCGTAGAGGGCGCTGATTGCCGAGACGTGCGAAGATTCGATGCTCGGCAAGCACTTTTTCGCAAACTCCCTGTGCGACTCGAAGGTGAATTTATCGAATCCCTTGATCCTCATGATGCCGACCGCCCTAGCGAAGGTGTACAATATTCTTGATCTCGGATCGTTGGGGTCGTATTTCAGATCGGCCGTTGTGTCCAGCGGCTTTAATTGACCCGGTAATATCTGTCGGCCGATGGCGGAAGAGAATCTCGTTCTCGAAAAGTAGAGCGCAATTACAAGAGCTACGACTATCAGCGGAATTTCTAGAGCTGTCAGGTTGATCGAAGGAAGTTTAGTTACGGGTACTGTGGTGAGATTGGGCGGGTTGATCGTGGGTTTGATCGCTGGCAGACCCTGTCCCCGCGGTAGAGAAGGTGGTGTCAAACCGGGATTCGTGCCGGCATTCTGAAGGAGTGCGCTCGCCTCGCTCAGTAGCTGCTGCGCCATAGCGGGATTGATATTTTTCAAGAGAAATGACAGTGCCTGGAGTGCTTGTGCGGAGCTCGCTGGGCTCTGGTTTGACATGTTTGTTGGCATGCCATTAGGGCTGTCCAGTCCCAGTAAATTTGAAAGCTGACTTGCATTGAGTGAAACTCCGTTAGGTCCCGCAGTGAGGCTCTTCAAAAGAGAGCTCAAAGAATCTGGGACGCCCTGACTTCCTGATTGAGTACTCAAGAGGTTCTGAAGTCTCGTGAGAGTTTGTGATGCGCCAGCGTTGTTTCCGCTACTGAGCTGGGATTGGAGCTGACTAGCGAGCTGCGCGACTTGCGTGTTGTTCAGCCCGGCGGTAAGGTTTGCGATGGTCGAGGAAAGGAGTTGTGGGTTTACAATCTGGGATTGCGTCAGCTGGCCCGAGTTCGAGTCGTCTGCCGCGAAGCTTCTCGGGGCGGCTACGATCAAAAATCCAAGGAGCAGAATAATGATTAGCGAAATGCGGCCGAGTTTTGCAAAAGTTCTGCTGGAGAAGACTTTCAATACAGAGCTATTTGCCATAGGATTGTTCCATATTGAAAATGCAATTAAGCATGTTGAACACCTTGGCGGTTGTGCTTTTGCTATTCGTGTTTATCGCTACTTGAAGCGCTCCAAGTTTACCTGATCTTCCTCGAATGCGCGCTCCAGGTTTTTCAGCACCATCGACTTGAGCTGCGACTCGGGAATCACGTTTGAAGTGTACTCGCCGACGACGAAGACTTCCGTCTTTGGTCCCTTCGGCTGGTAGTACTGCATCGATTTAGATCCCGACATGGGTCCGTCGATGTACTCCATCATCAATCCTACCGGCGGGAACATTGTCATCTTGATCTTCTGCTTCACCCTCCCGGCTGCTCCCGGAATCTGGTTTTCAAAGGAGAGTATCACGTGCTCTCCATCCATCTCGGTCTGGACATTGATGTTGCCCGGATGCGCGTGCGCGGACGGCGGCGCGCCCAAGAACCTCCAGATCTTGTCCAGAGATGCCTCGAAAGTTCCTTCCTTGTCTACGATGAATACCATGATGGCGGAGAATCGCCTTTTCCGTATTTATCTTGGATGGTTGCTAAAGTACAGAAAGTGAGCCTGATCAAGTAAATTCATGCGGAGGCCAAAGTTCAATCGCCTGCTGTTCTGAAGAATCTGGTTTCAAGCGAATTCAGTTCAGCTTTTGAGGTAAAGTCTCAAATCATCTCTGCAATTCCGCAACTATAACTCGACGATTGTCGAGAATGATCTGCAACACACGTCATATGATTGTTATTTTGCCGCTTTTCAATATTCGAAATGCGGCCCTCTCTCATATATTATTTCAAAAAAGTAAAGAAGTATATTGGGAGTTGCTATTAATGAAATAATGGTTTAGTAACTTGTCTCCAGAGTCATGCAAATGTTTGACAGCGAAACTGATTGAAGCTGATCAAGATTCGACTTTGGCTGTCCGGATCCTTCATGTACTGAAATGCGAGTCTGATTCGCATATCTTCATTCGGTTGGTTCCAGAGACCAACCTCTTACTGACAGAAAATGGTTAAAGTCCTTTGACTCAATTATGAATTGGTCAATCGCCCTCAGGATTATCGCATAAAAAAACTCCATTGCTTCGTGGTTTCTGTTGCACTTGGGACATATGTTATCCTCACCAGAATTTGGCAAGAACGGCTTCAGCTCTTTTCGGGTTGCAAAGTCGTTGTGGACATTGACAAAAATTCCAAGCAAATCTTCCTTCAGCTTTTCGTTGACGGCTTCTATTTCACCGCTAAAGGTTAGCGCGTCCGAGAAGCGATCTTCGATCCCGTATTTTCCCCACGTTCCCCTCTCACAGACGTAACGCTTCTTTCTCTCGTTTCGTGGCCGCTTCTCTCTAGGATATATGAAGACAAAATCTAGCCTGCGTAACTCCTTCAGCGTAGAATAGACGATGCTTGGAGGAAGGTGCAGATCTCTCGAAATCTCGTCCGCTGAGATTCCTCTAGCTCCGACCTCTCTAATGTGGTGCATGATCTTCCACGTGTTTTCTTTTGAGAGCACCTCAGCTTCGAGATAGGATCTTACAGGAAAGTGTGTCAGGTAGGTTTTTGCATTCGGTATCGACTTTACAGATTTGGTTGGATGTGTCGCAGCTGGCAAAACTTTGGTCATGTTTCATGAAAGTTCTGGAATTCTGAGAATTTGAGTTTTTCTAAAACAAAGATTTATGAGCGTAGAAATTGTGCGTTGGTTTTTGTGATTGACATTTTGTTACGAATTGAACCCTTTAGACCAATTTTGACGCAAGCAGTGTATTGCTGTTTGCCTTAACGCTCACATACATACTGAACACAACTGAATGACATTTTTTCAAAATGAATCGCAGCTTATGATCTAGAAGACAAGCTCTACAAGACGTCATGTAGCACAAAGAAGATTTTGAAAATTAGAATTGTTCATCCCTGATTACTCTTCTTTGCTTTTTGCAGGCACTATTCTCTGCCTCCTTACTGGAGCTCTTCTCCCTCTCGGGTTCAAGGAGGCGAGATGGACAACCATCCTTTCATTCGGACCAATGGTGCTGGGTTCTATCATGGTGATGGCCCTGTCCCTGCGCATAATTCTTACCGGATCAGTGCTTATCATCAATTCTCCGGTGCTCGCTCCAATTCATGGCTCTCTCATGGAGCTTCGCGTGAGTGGATTTGGAGCCTTTTTCATGTTCATGATCGGCCTTGTGACACTCTCGGTTTCCATCTACTCAATAGGATATTGCAAACAATACTTCGGGAAACACAGTCTGAAAGGGTTGGGCTTTCTAGCCAACATTTTCGTGCTTTCGATGATACTGGTTCCAGCGGCGAACGACATATTCGCATTTCTCGTTTTCTGGGAGACGATGTCTCTCTCTTCCTTCTTTCTCGTGATATACGAACAAAGCGGAACAAGTGTAAAGTCCGGCTTGACATATATCGTGATGACTCATTTTGGAACGGCGTTTATCACCGCAGCCTTTTTGCTGTTGTATTCTTACACTGGAAGTCTTTCGTTCGACTCATTTCGGAATCCTGTGCTGCCTCTGCCAATCTTCGTGAAAGAAGTCGTACTCGTACTTGCCCTAATTGGATTTGGGTCAAAGGCGGGCCTCGTGCCGCTACATATCTGGCTTCCGCAGGCGCATCCTTCAGCTCCCAGCAACGTGTCTGCGCTAATGTCCGGCGTAATGATCAAGGT
>Ga0307374_10012075_pt1 | contig 12176 bp, 9 predicted proteins | sample OX3MG_FD_202532 | JGI IMG/M metagenome (GOLD analysis project Ga0307374, IMG submission 202532) | Soil microbial communities from Risofladan, Vaasa, Finland - OX-3 | ecosystem: Environmental > Terrestrial > Soil > Coastal area > Acid sulfate soil | place: Finland: Risofladan, Vaasa | collected...
CCCGGCCTGCTCCCGACGGTTCACGATCTGGCCACCCTGATGGTCGCGCTCAGCGACAACGTCGCCACCGCCGCCCTGGTACGCCTGCTGGGTGCCGACCGGATCATCCGGAGCGCGCGGGGTTGGGGGATGGGGAGTACCTCCGCGCAGTTCAGCGTGCCGGAGGGCGGCACTGCGACGGACTACGGTGCGTCCACCCCGCGCGACCTGATCCACTTGCTCAGCCGGATCGCCACCGATGCCATCATCTCGCCCGAGGCCTGCGCGGCGATGCGGGCTATTCTGTGTACCCAGCAGTACACGGACCAGATCTCCCGCTATCTCCCCTACAATCCCTACGCGCGAGACCGCGGCGACGACCAGCCGGTCAAGGTCGGTAGCAAGAGCGGCTTTATGGCCGGAATCCGGGTCGACGCGGGGATTGTCTGGCTGCCGGACAGCACGTACGTCATTGCGGTCATGACCGACGGCAGTACCGACCGGACCTTCGCGCCCGAGCACGAGGGCATGCGCCTGAACGGTCGAGTCTCACGCCAGATATTCGACTACTGGGCGCCGGAGTCGCTCCGGTGACATGCCGCGGGGTTTGTCGCTGTAGTGCAAGGAGTTGGGATGTCGGAGGCGTCCCGTGTGACGCTCGGCCGGCGACGAGACATCATGGCGTGCGCCGTCGCGCGCCGACACTGCTCACCTGGAAGCAGACCCGAGGTACAGCGCGTCCCACTCGCGCTGCTGGGCGGGCGACACGCGGGCGAACGACGCCGACGCCTCGGCCAGCAGACCGCCGGCGGTGTCGCGGACTTCTGCGTGTGCCTCGATGATGCGACCGCGGTCGCGCGTCATCTCGCCGTCCACGGTCACCGGTACTCCAACGGGGACCGGACGCCGAAAACGAACCTCCATGCGTGCGGTAACCGCCAGTCGTCCCGGGGCAGTTACGGCCCAGCTCATCGCCTCGTCCAGCAGGGTCGAGACGATACCACCGTGCGTCATCCTGGCGTAGCCCTCGTGCTCGGCACCCGGGATGAAAACGGCGCGGATCCGCTGATTATCCACGCGGTAGAATGCGAGACGTAAGCCGATCGGATTGTGTGTACCGCAGCCGAAGCAGCCATGGTTCGTGACCGTATTGACGCGCCGCGCCTCGTCCATCACCCCGTGGTCCTCCTTCATCGAACGGCCGAGCATACCACCAGTCGCGGCATTGACGCCGACTGGTCGGGAGCCTTGACCGCGACTCACGACATCGCTATCGTCGGAGCGTCGACGACGTTACGTTTCGAAGTCTGGGAGTCATCGATTGACCTCATCGGGTGAACGGGCGCCTCACGGCCGGCGCTGGCCATGGGTGGCGGCGATCGGCCTGGTCGCGGTGCTGGTTGTCAGCGGCACGCTGCTCGTCCGCTGGCTGCTGGGTAGCGCCGCTGGCCCGGCACCGGCTCTCCCCGCGGCGCTGTCCGTGCTCCGCGGTCAGTGGTCGGAGCCCATCCTCGTCCCGACTGTGCTGCCGGGCTGCCTCGGCTACGCCACTGGCGGGGCATCGGTCGTCCAGGACCCACAGGCGAGCGGGTCGCGTGCCCTGCGGATCGCGATGGCACCCCAATCGGGCGCTGGGTGCCCCACCCCGGTCGTCAACCCCGACGTGGTCTTGACCGAGGGACTGGCGCTCGAGTCGTTGTCGGGAGTGGTTTCCACCGTGTCATTCGATCGACTGCAGCTCGCGCGGAGCGCCGAGACGGACGCTGGCGGGGCCAGGCGGGTCACGCTGCAGTGGCACTGCCTCGACATGATGTGCCGCCTCACCGGGACGACGAGCGCCGGGTTCTCGGAGTCCGACCTCGTCACCTTGGCCACCTCGGTCGCCATCGCGTCCCCTTGATCGTTCGCGATACCTGATCACCCGTGCGTGTCCGAACGCCGACAACAGGGACCCGTGGCCGGTGCGTGCGGAGGTCCGCCATAGTACGATTGCGCGCGACTACACGCCACGCGCCACGCTCGACGCGGCGCGCTCTTGACCGTTGACGGCTTCTCGGGGGCCCCCCGGATGCCCCGCGAGGAGGATCCAACCGGTGCCTGCGAGAGTCCTGAACGGACGCTATCGCCTCGACGAGATCATCGGCGAAGGCGGGATGGCCGTGGTGTACCGCGGCTACGACCTCGTCCTCAACCGGATCGTCGCGATCAAGATGCTTCGCGGACAGTACGGCGGAGACGCCAACTTCCTGCGGCGGTTCGAGCGCGAGGCGCAGGCCGCCGCCCGGCTCTCCCACCCCCATATCGCCAACGTCTACGACGTCGGGACCGACGGGGACGCGCGCTTCATCGTCATGGAGTACGTTCACGGGCCCAATCTTAAGGAGTTGATCCGCAGGCAGGGTCCCTTCACCGTCGAGGGCGCCGCGTTCATCCTCCGTCAGGTTGCCGGCGCTCTGGACTACGCACACGCGCATGGACTGGTTCACCGCGACGTGAAGCCGCAGAACATCCTGGTCGACCAGCACGGCGTCGTGAAGGTAGTCGACTTCGGCATCGCCAAAGGCATGAGCGATGCCAACCTGACCGAGGCCGGCACCGGGATGGGCACCGTGCACTACGTGTCGCCCGAGCAAGCGCGAGGCGAGGTCGCGACCGCGGCTTCCGACGTGTATGCGACCGGGATCGTGCTCTACGAGATGCTCACCAAACAGCTGCCGTTCGAGGCAGACACGCCGGTCGGCGTGGCCATGCAGCACGTGGCTGCCGAGCCGTACCCTCCGAGCGCGTTCAACCCTGCCATCCCGCTCGAGGTCGACGACGTCGTCCTGACGGCGTTGGCAAAGGATCCGGCCGATCGCTTCCCCCGCGCCGCGGCGCTGGCCGACGCGCTCGACAACTGGGACAGGCCGGCAAGTCCAACGGGCGCGGCGCGCGTCATGACCGCCGGGTCCGGCGTTGCCGCCACCACCGCGCTACCTCGGCGGCGCAGCAGCGCCTCGACGACACGCGGGGCGCGCGGTGGCCCGCCACCGTCACGCGTCGCCGAGCAGACGTTCCGCGACGACATCGGCTGCGTCACCTGGCTGATTGGATCGGCCATCCTGATCGGACTCATCGGTCTGGTGGTTCTTGGCTTCCGGCTCGGCGACTTCTCGCTGTTCCAGACATCGGCGACTGCCACTAGTGTCACCCAGCCGACGGCACCGATCGTGGCTGCCGCGACTCCCGTGCCGCCCACTCCGACCACCACTTTGACCGTCGCCACGCCCATCGGCACGCCGGTGCCGACCGCTACCCCCGGTACGCCGATCCCCTCGGCGACGCCCACTCCGGCCACCGCCGTGGTGCCGTACCTCATCGGGTCGACGTGGGACCAGGCCACCCAGGCGGCGAAGGTCGGCAACTTTCAGCTTGTGCGTCAAGATGTCTTCAGCGATGCCATCGTGGCCGGACGGGTCGTCGATCAGAACCCGAAGCCCCAGGCTCAACTCCCCGTCGGGAGCCCGATCACCGTGAGCGTCAGCAAGGGACCCCAGTACGTCACCATCCCGAACGTGGTGAACCAGCCTCAGGCTCAGGCGCAGCAGCAACTCGCCGCCCTGGGGCTAACCGTCACGATCGCCGAGCAAGGTAGCCAGACAATCGCGCAGGGCAGCGTCATTCGCACCGATCCCCAGTCGCAGGTCGACAGCGGGGGAACGGTCACCCTGTACGTCAGCGTCGGCGACAAGATCCAGGTGCCGGACGTGTACCAGCAGCCTCACCAGCAAGCCGTGGCGGCGCTGCAGCAGGCGGGACTGTCGGTAGTCTCGGTCAGTCCACAGGGCTGCAGCTACATCCGCCAGCACGACACGACCTTCAACTGCCAGACGTTCCCAAATGGCGGCATCGTCAGCGGAACACTGCAGTGGAAATCATGGGTGCCGCGCGGCAGTCGTATCGACGTCGCCTACTTCGAGGCCACCGCGCCGTAGGCGAGGAAGTGGTGCTGGTCCGATGGATTGGGACCGGCTGCGAATCCTCGAGAGGCTCCAAGCCGGACGCGTACGCCCTCGCGCTCTGGGTATTCTCGGCGTAACCGTCCTCATCGCCGCACTCGTCGGTCTCGGGCTGGGCATGGGCGCGACGCGGATCGGGCGTGGCGATCAGGTCGTCGTCGGCAATACCGGAGGCACCGCGAGCGTCGTCCTCTCGATTGGCGATTCGCTCGTAGTCATCGGCGGTGGGGACTCGCGCGCCGACCTCCCGGACTTCGTGGATCGCTCGACACTGCCGTGGCGGCGGCATGTCGACTTGATGATCGTTCCCGCGGCCGACACGCAGCACGTGGCCGGCGCGGTGGGCTTGATCGAGCATGGCACCGTGACGGCGATCGCGATCCTGGGAGACCCCGGGGACGATCCCACCTGGGCGCTCCTCCGCAGTGAGGCGGACCATTACCACACCACGGTGAAGGTCCTCACCGGCCAGCAACGCCTGGTGATCGCTCCGGGGGCCGAGCTGTCACTTGACTCTGGGCAGAGCGACGACCCGGCCCGCCCCGGCCCGTCGGCCGTGCTCAGCTACGGCCAGGCGCGAATCGCGATCGTCGACTGGCCCACGGCGCTGCCCAGCGCCGACGCGACGCCACCGACTCCCCCCAGCGGAGACGTTTTGATCTCGCTGCGCCCCGACAGCCCGCTCGGCGAGTCCGACCCGAGCGTGTTTCTCCGTGCCACACCGTATGGGGCGTCGGTAGCCGGGTCGCCGCGGGCCGAATATGCCGGAGACGTCGGTGTAGGCCAGCGAGTCACGCTGAACCTGCGTGCCGACCAGATCCGGCTTTCGGCGGGAGCGGTCAGCCGCTCGTCTGAGTGACGGTGGCGCTCGTGGTCGGAAGAGTGACGATGCGTGGTCACCCCCTCGGCGCCGCTCGTATCCGCTGACCTCCGGCACAGATCAAGGCGGCGTGTGAACCCGTCTCGAGCGAATTTGGCGACCTCTTCTAGCACGCGCTGCTCCTGGAACAGCTGGGTTGCGCCCGCCACGATCACCAGTTGCATCGTCCGGCGGAACCGCGGGGGGCTCCCGGTTCTGCTCCACTACTGTCTGCAGCATTTCTCGCACCTATTGGCCGGAACCCAGCCGCTTTCGTGGGCTTCGTCCTTCAGCGCGGTAGCTTGAGCCCCGCGCGCCTGCCCCACGCCGACTCGGCGCTCTGCCGATTCCCTTGCAGGTCGCTCTCGTCGTGCCCGCCGACGACGAGAAGCGTTGGTGCCACTGCAACCTCTACGGTAGGGCCGGCCGAGAGCCGACTGAGCGGCCGAAGCTTGGCGTCAGCGCGTCGTCCACCAACGCCGCAGCCACTCCGGTGCCGGCGCCAAAGACACTGAGCACGAGATCCTATATGGTCCAGTTATGTCGTCAAGCTATTTTCTACGCGCGGCGATCCGTGCGGCGGCACCAGGTGTCGGCCCGCTCATGGACGCGGCGTGCGTTGTTCTTCACCGCGGATCAGATGAGTCGATGGCCTCCGGTGGTGCGGGCCGCTCGCCACCCGGGAGCCGTCGTTGCGCAGCGCGCCGGAGCAGCTCCCGCACCTCCCCGTCGGTAGTCGGCTCGAAGTCCGAAAACCACGTGCCAACTGCGTGGAAGCGCTCCGGAATGATGGCACAGACGATCTCGTCGACCTGCTGACCCAACTCCAGGCACGCCTCTGGCGACCCCACCGGCACCGCCACGACAATCCGCGCCGGTGCCAGCTGGGCCAGCGCGGCGACTGCCGCCAGCATGGTCGCGCCGGTCGCCAATCCGTCGTCGACCAGGATCGCGGTCAGTCCACGCACGTCGAGCGGCGGGCGCCCGTCCCGATACTCGCGGGCGCGGCGCTCCATCTCCCGCGCCTCCCGCGTGGTCGCCTCCTCGACGGCTGCCTCGGAGATGCGAAGTTCCTCAATGAGCACGCGGTTCAGGAACCGCACGCCACCACTGGATATCGCGCCCATGGCCAGCTCCTCATGACCCGGTACGCCAAGCTTGCGGACGAGGACGACGTCGAGCGGGAACTCGAGTTCGAGCGCCACCTCGTAGGCGACCGGCACCCCACCGCGTGGCAGCCCCAGCACAATGCCGTTGGAGCGTCCGCGATACGCGCGGAGAAGCGTGGCGAGGACGCGGCCGGCGTCCCGTCGATCCGCGAATTGGTCGACCATGGGCCGCTCCCCTCCGCCACGGCGCGAGCACGATTGCGTACCTCGTGCATCGGATCCTGCGGTGCCCTCATACAGCGCGGACCTCCGACGTCTCCGCACCGGCTGCCACGACCCGCGTCGAGCCGACCGAAGACCCGTATGTGTGGGGAGCACACCCGCCGGACGACCGGTAGAATGAGGCTCCATGCGTACGCGATAAGTTTCGCACGGGAGAGGACCACGACAATGGCGACGCCGACGATTACGATCAGGCCGGGTCGGTTGGAGGATGCCTCCGCCGAAGCAGCGCTCAACCGCGACGTCGACTGGTGCTGGGACGAAGCTCAAATTATCGCGGAGTACCACGACGATGCCTACGAGCCGAGCTCAGTGCTCATCGCCGATGTCGATGGTCGCGTCGTCGGGAAACTCGAGCTCTTCATCGGCGCCAAGGCGGTGCACGGTCGCTTTGGCCTGATTCGCCGCTTCGTTGTCCACCGAGACGTGCGCGGGCAGGGCATCGGGCGGGCGCTGCTGGACGCCGCGACCGAAAGCGCACGCGAGCAAGGGTGCTCGTTCATCGAGCTCAGCGTGGACGTCATGAACCCGTCGGCCCACGCCTTCTATCAACGCGATGGGTTCCACGAGGACCGTATCGAGGTCATGATGCGGAAGTCGCTGGACGGGAAGTCGCACGCGTCGTTCTACGCGGCGCAGAAGGACGAGTGGCGCTAATCTGGTCGCCGATCAGAGGACGCGGCCACACCGTGGGCAGTACACCTCGGCGCTCCGCACGTCCGCGTGGCAGTTCGGGCAGGTCCCATCCTTGACCGACGTCCCGTTGGCCTCCGGATGGCCGACCTGGATCTGGATGGTGCGCTGCGGATCCCCGTCGCCGCTGCCGCGTGAGACGGTGGCTTCGTCGTCGGTGCCGTTGCGCCGGACCTGGCCTCCCCAGCGCGCCGACGCGTCGTCCGCCGGCTGAATGCGGAGCGGCCGGGTCTCGTCGGTGGCCCGCGGACCAGGTCGAACGGGCGGCTCCGCCTTGTAGGTCGCCGTTGGCTCATCGCGCCCGCTGAGCCGCAACCGAGGCGGGTAGGTCCGCACGACCGGTTCGTCGTCGGCCGCGTAGTCATCGTCCCCGTCGATAGCCTCGGTGACGACGTCCCGTCCAAACAGAGCCAGCACGATCACGATCGGCAGGAAGACTACGGTGGCCACCATCAACAGCCAGCCAATGCCGGAGGAGAGGAACTGGGCGACGAGCGAACGGTCGAGAAAGCCGGGTGCCTGATCGGCCAGCAGATACAGGCGGATGTCGCGCAGGGCATAGCTGAGTAGCAGCGCCCCGTTTCCGCCCGCGATCAGCCCGCCGAAGAAGCGCGACCAGAGTCCGGGCCTCGGCACGGGCAGCGCGGCCCCGGTCCCGTAACCGAGCAGGAAGGTACTGCCGACCAGGAACAGCACGCTCACCATGAACGCCCCGCCCGATTCGCGCAGGCTGGTCAACCCCGCGAGATCGTGGCCCCACGGTCGCGCCCAGGCGTCCGACAAAGCGGCGCCAAAGAAGATGCCGAGCGTAACCAGCACCTCGCGCTGGGCACCACGCCAGAAGCCAATTGGCACGAACAGGGCGACAAGAATGAGCAGTAGGATGTCCAGCAGGATGAACACGTTCACCGGGATAGCTCCTTGACCGGCCGGCTCGACAGCGCCGGTCGCGGATACGCCAACGCGGGAGCCTCTCTGTTCCTGCCCACCCGAGAGCGGCCGCGACCGCGTACCGCGCCCGATGACGTCGCTCCCGCTCGCGTCTGCAACGCTGACTGGCCCACGACGGCAGCATGGATTCTAGCACGCGGCGGGTGACGAACCGAGAGGCGCGCCAGGAAAGTTCGACGGATTTATGGTATATTTCTGTCTCGGGATCAGGCCGTGGCGTGGAAGATCTGCCCACGGCCTGACGTGTACCGTATCCATACTACGCGAGGAAAGGGGGTGCCAGTACCACCCTTGAGCAGAAGCAGACGTTCTCGCCAGCGTCCGGCCGAGCCACCCAAGGTGCAAGACCTGATGTGGCTCAAGATGGACCTTCATGTCCACACACCGGGTTCAGTCGACTACCAGGAAGACGGGGTCAGTTTCGTTCAGATCCTCCAGCGGGCCGAGGCGCGCGGCATCGACATTCTCGGGTTCACCGACCACAACACCGTTCGCGGCTACGCCCGCATGTGGCGCGAGATAGAGGATCTCGAGCTCCTCGAGGCGCTGGGACGCCTCCAGTCGGAGGAAGCCCAACTCCTGGCGGAGTACCGCCGGCTCCTCAATCGCGTTCTGGTCCTCCCCGGCTTCGAATTCACCGCGACGTTCGGCTTCCACATCCTGGCCGTGTTCCCGGAAGACACCTCGATCCGCCGCCTCGAGCACCTCCTGCTCACGCTGGGCATTCCAGAGGATAAGCTCGACAAGGGGACCAGCGAGGTCGGGGCGACCACTGATGTGTTGCAGACCTACGAGATCCTGCACGATGCCGGGGCAATAGTGGTCGGCGCACACGTTAATTCGACGCACGGCATCGCGATGCAGGGGTTCCCGTTCGGAGGCCAGACGAAGATCGCCTATACCCAGAGCCCCAACCTCCACGCGCTCGAGGCGACCGACCTCGACAACGAGACGCGGCGGAGCACCGCGCGCTTCTTCAACGCCACGAAGCCCGAATACCCGCGGCGCATGCACATCCTCCAGGGTTCCGATGCCCACCGTGTGTCGCGTGATCCCGAGCGTGACGTGAATCTCGGCGTCGGCGACCGCATGACCGAGGTGCTGCTCTCGGAGGCCAGCTTCAAGGCGCTCAAGGCGCTGCTCGAGAGCGACGAGTTCTCCCGCGTGCGACCGTACCGCGCAACCGAGACGCCGTTCGACTTCGTGCTGTCCGCGCGCACGGAAGGCAACAACATCGTCCAGTCGTTCCATGAGCGACTTGCCAATCGGCGAACCAAGGCGAGCCCCGTCCTGAAGGACATCGCCGCGTTCGCCAACACCAACGGCGGCACGGTCTTCATCGGGCTGGGGATCCGGCCAGACGCCGACATCATTGGCGTCCCAAAGCCGGAGGAAACGGCCGAGGCGCTCAAGGCCGACATCGTGCGGTTCATCACTCCACCGCCCACGCTGACCGTCGAGGTGCATCCGATAGAGGACCAGGCAATCCTGGTGATCAAGGTGCCCCAGGGTCGGGACAAGCCCTACGCGCTCGTGGGTGGCGAGATCTACGTGCGTCAGGAGTCGGAGACGACTCCGGCGATGCGCGACGAGATCGTGCAGATGGTGCGTGCCGGTCTGGTCACCGACGCTGCCCGTGGGCCACGGCCCGAGGTCGGAGTCGAGGAACCAGTGCCGTCGCCGAGCCCCAACGGGACCGCGGTCGAGGCGGAGGTCTCCGGACACCGCTCGACGGCGCTGCCCCGCACCGGGGTGGAGATCGTGGACACCGAAGTCCGCGACGATGTGGTCTACCATGCCATGCGTGACCTGCGGAATCGTAAAGTGATCCGGAACGTGACCAAGGACTCGGCCCGCCGGCTTTGGCGCTACGCGATCTCGCAGCGGGAAACCAATCCGATCGACCCTGAGCGTATTCAGTGGAGTGGATCGGTTGGCTTCATCAAGCTGCACAAGCAACGGGACGGCGCGGTCCGCTACGATCTGGCCTACCGGGATAATGGGAATATGCGGGTCTTCTACGGGGTCACCGACGAGGGGATCCCCGACGACTGGCGATCGCTGATCCCGGCGGCGTCCTGATCGCACGCCTCGAGTGCACGCGAGCCGGCCCGGCGGTCGCCGGTCCGGCTCGTCCGTTTACGAGGCCGGCCGCTACCGGAGCATGCGAGCAGCTCCGACCAGGTCGCCGGCGAGGCGCCGCGGCTGGAGCCCCTCGCGCAGGATCTGCACGATGCGTCGCTGCTTGACCGACTTCGGCACATCGTCGACCGTGAGGTACTCGCGTGCCGCTCGCGACAGCGCCTCGGGGATCCCGCTCAACAGGTGCGGCCGGGCGTGCGCGAAGTCCGTCACATTGCGGATCGTGTAGAGGTCCCGCAGAACGAAGCTGTTCTCGAGGAGCTCCTGGTAGCGGCTGAGCGCCACTGCCGAGTAGTCGCGGGCGGCTTTGGCCTCGACGATCGCCTGGGCGGCCAGCTTGCCCGAGATCATAGCGAAGTTCGAGCCCTCACGGTTGATCGGGTTCACCAGCCCGGCCGCGTCCCCCACGACGAGGGCGCCATCGGAGAACAACCGCGGCAGCGCCTTCCAGCCCCCTTCCGGAATGAGGTGCGCGGAGTACTCGACCGTCTCGCCACCCGCCAGCATCGGTGCGATCGCGGGATGCGCCTTGAACTCGTTGAGCATGTCGCTCACATTGATACCGGACTCGATGAGGTCCGACAGCAAGGCGCCCGTCCCGATCGACAGCGTGTCGCGGTTCGTGTAGATGAAGCCGTATCCCAGCAGGCCCCTGGTCGACTGGCCGAAGACCTCCATGGCGACGCCAAGGCCGGCCGGGACATTGAAGCGGTCGTTGATACGCTCCTCGGAGAGCTGAATCAACTCCTTGGCGACCAGCGCCTGGTCCCTGGGCTGCCACTCGTCGTGGAGCCCCGCCCGCTGGGCGAGCAGTGAGTTGGCACCGTCCGCCAGCACCACCACATCCGCAAACAGATCACCCTCTGCCTCGCCCGTGCGAACACCGACGACATGGCCGTCGCGCCAGATGAGGTCGACCACGAGCATCTGCGGGACCAGGAAGGCACCGGCCTCCTCGGCCTTGCCGGCGAACCACTGGTCGAAGTCGCCGCGCATGACCGAGAACGAGTTGTAGGGCTCCGCTGCGAACGCCTGGGTACGATAGGTGCCGCCGAGTGCGCTGTCGCCGGTGAGAAGCAGATAGCGCTGCTCGATGATCGCCCGTTCGAGCGGCGCCTCGCGCCAGAAGTTCGGCACCAACTGCTCGGTGGGTTCGCGGTACAGGATGCCGCCCATGACGTTCTTGGCGCCGGGAAAGGCACCGCGCTCCAGGAGCACGACCTCGAGCCCGGCACGGGCCAGCGTGATCGCGGCGGAAGCGCCCGCCGGTCCGGCGCCGACCACGATGGCGTCGACTCGCTCCTCCGGCATCGATCCTCCTACTCGCCGCGCAGCGCCCGGATCCTGGCGGCGAGGCGCGGCTCGAGCTCGAACACGTCGCCCACGATTCCGAAGTCCGCGATCTTGAACAGCGGAGCCGCCGGGTCGCGGTTGATCGCCACGATGGTGCCCGAGCCGCGCATCCCCACCGTGTGCTGGACGGCGCCGGACACCGCCAGGCCGACGTAGAGATCCGGAGCAACCGTCTTGCCGGTCTGGCCGACCTGCTCGTAGTGCGGACGCCAGCCGAGGTCGGTGACCGCACGGGTCGCTCCCACCGCGCCGCCCAGGGCCGCGGCCAGGTCGTCGACCAGTGCGAATTTGTCCGCCTCGCCCAGACCGCGTCCGCCGACAACCACCGTCTTCGCCTGCTCGAGGTTGGTGGGGCCCGCCGGTGCCTCGGCCGTACCGGTCACCGCGACGCGAATGTCTCCAGGTCCGATCTCCACGTTCAACGCGGTCGTCTCGGTCGCCCGCCCGGCCTGTGGCTCCGGGGCGGCGAAGGCACCGGCACGAAGCGTGGCAAACACCGGGCTCGCCCGCCGAGCGCGCACATCAGTCAGCAACTTCCCCTGGTAGACGGGCCGCGTGGCCACGACGTCCTCGCCATCCAGCGCCAGCCGCAGGCAATCCACCAGGCACGGCACTCCCCGGCGCATGGCCACGAACGGGGCCAGGTCGCGACCCGACGTGGAGCCGGGAAGAAGCACAATCGCCGGGTTCACCGACTCGACCGCCTGCTCCAGCGCGCGCGCATGCCCGTCAACCGTAAAGCTCGCCAGTCCTGGCGCATCGGCGACGACCACCCGATCCGCGCCCAGCTCAGCCGCGTCGGTGGTGTCC
>Ga0307374_10012076_pt1 | contig 12174 bp, 5 predicted proteins | sample OX3MG_FD_202532 | JGI IMG/M metagenome (GOLD analysis project Ga0307374, IMG submission 202532) | Soil microbial communities from Risofladan, Vaasa, Finland - OX-3 | ecosystem: Environmental > Terrestrial > Soil > Coastal area > Acid sulfate soil | place: Finland: Risofladan, Vaasa | collected...
TCCTCGAAGGCGGCCCCGCGCTGGGCCAGCTGGCGGGTCAGCTTGGGGTTGAGCCGAAACCCCGGCGGCAGCTGGACCAGCTCTCGGTCCAACTCCCGGAGCGATTCCAGAGACACCGCGGTCGCCAGCGACGGCAGGGCGGGGACGTCCTCCATGGTGCCCGCCGGGAGGGCGGCCTCGGCCAGGGCGGCGCCCTGCTCCACGCTCGCGGCATGGGCGCCGACCATCTCCTGGTAGGCCCGCAATTGCTCCTGGTCGACCTGCTCGGCGGTGCGAACGCCTCGGCTGACCAGGAGCGCCCCGTAGACCTGGACCAAGGGCGGGTGGCGGCGGATCCGCTCCATCATCAGGGGCTGGGTGTAGGCCGGCTCGTCGCTCTCGTTGTGGCCGAACCGGCGATATCCGATCAGGTCGATCAGCACGTCGCGGTGGAAGGTGCCCCGATAGCTGACGGCCAGCCGGGCTGCGTCCAGACTCGCCTCGACGTCGTCGGCGTTCACATGGATGATTGGTATGTCGTAGCCCTTGGCGACGTCGCTGGCGTAGCGGGTGGACCTTCCCTCCAGCGGGTCGGTGGTGAACCCGATCTGATTGTTGGCGATGATGTGGATGGTGCCGCCCACCCGATATCCGGGCAGTCCCTGCAGGTTGAGGGTCTCGGTCACGACCCCCTGACCGGTGAAGGCGGCATCGCCGTGGATCAGCACCGGCACCGCGACGTTGGTGTCCTGGCTCGCCTCCCGACCCCGGTTGCGGGTCTGGAGCGCCCGGGTCCTGCCCTCGACAACCGCGTCCACCACCTCGAGGTGGCTGGGATTGTGGGTCAACAGGACACCGACATCCACCCCTTGGGGGGTCCGGTAGCTCCCTTCAGCGCCGTAGTGGTACTTGACATCGCCAGTGCTGGCGCCGCCCAGGTAGGCGCCACTCTCGAACTCCGCGATCATCTCCCCCAAGGAGCGGCCGACGATCCGGGCGGTCACGTTGAGGCGGCCCCGGTGGGCCATCCCCAGGACCACTTCCCGAGTACCCCCCTGAGCCAGCAGCGAGATGGTCTGCTCCAGGGTCGGCACCAGGGCATCCAGCCCCTCCAGGGAGAACGTGTGCTGGCCCAGGTAGGTCTTGCGCAGAAAGCGTTCGAAGGCGTCGACCTCGGCCAGCCGCCGGAACAGCTGGAGCTGCTGCTCGGGGGCGAGATCGACCCGGTGCGCCCCCGACTCGATCTGCTTTCGAAGCCAGACCCGCTGCTCGTGGCTGGAGATGTGCTCGATCTCGTAGGCGATGGTCCCGCAGTAGGTCTGACGCATGTGGGGGAGCGCCTCGGCCAGGGTGTCGCCGGGGACCATGACCCGCATCATCCAGGCGGGCACGGCAGCCATCAGATCGGGGGTGAGCTTGACCGTCTCGGGCTCCAGAGCCGGGTCCCCCGGCGGCTCGCTCCCGAGGGGGTCGAGGCGGGCCGCCAGATGGCCATGGGTGCGATGGGCCTTGACCAAGGACATCCCCGCCGCCACCGCGTACATCAGCTCCTGATTGGCGGGGAGGTTGGCGGCGCCCGAGGGTCCGGGGACCCGCGCCGTCGGCGCCGGCAGCGCCGCCAGCTCCACGCCCAGAGAGCGGGCCACAACCTCGTAGAAATGGTCATCTCCGGCCAGCAGCTGCTCGAGCCGGCGCAGCAGCATGCCCGACTCCAGCCCCTGGACCAGGCGGTGGTCGTAGGTGCTGGAGACCGTCATCACCGGCTCGACTCCGAGCTCCCGGGCCGCCTGGCGATCGAGCTGACTCATCCCGCTCGGCAGCCCGATCGCCCCCACCGCGATGATGGCCGCCTGTCCCGCCATCAGCCGGGGCACGGAAGCCATGGTGCCCACCCCTCCGGGATTGGTGAGAGTGATCGTGGCCCCCTCCAGGTCGTCCACCTGCAGCTGCCCCGATCGGGCTCGATCAACCAGCTCCTGGTATCGATCCATGAAGTCCGAGAACTCGAGAAGCTCCGCTCCCTTGATCACCGGCACCATCAGGAAGCGACCCCCGCCGCGTCGCTCCACGTCGACGGCGAGGCCCAAGTTCACTCCGCTCCGGGTCACCCGCTGGGGCACGCCTCCCTCCCGGGCGAAGCCGGTCGAGAAAACCGGAGCTTCTCGAGCCGCCCAGGTCAAGGCGAACGCGATCAGATGGGTGTAGGACACCTTCCGCTCCGGCAGCCGGGCGGACAGCGCGGAGTTGAGCTGGCGCCGGCGAATCTCGAGCACCCCGACCTCGAGGGTGCGGAAGCTGGTGGCGGTGGGCACGCCCAGGCTCTCCTCCATCGCCTCAACCAGCGCCAACCGGCTCCCCTTGATGGGCTCGCTGGACTGCCGTCCGGACGAGAGGGGCGTTCCCAGCGGCGCCGGAGCGATCACGTCCGCACCCCGAATCAGACCGTCCGGCCCGGTGCCCGCCACCAAGCCCAGATCGACCCCTCCGAGCGCCGCCCGGCGCCGGGCCAGAGGCGAGGCGTCGACCGACTCTCGAGCAGCCCCGTTGGCACCCGCCGGGGTGGCGGGCGGCCCGCTCGGGGGCGCCGGCGGGGGCTCGGCCCGGATCGACTCCGCGACCGCCCCCTGGAGCCGGGCGAGGATCGTCCCGGCCGTGGCCGTCTCTCCCTCGGGAACCAGAATCTCAGCGACCACGCCGCTGGCCGGTGCAGGGACTTCGGCGTCGACCTTGTCGGTCTGGATCTCGACCAGGGTCTCTCCGGCCTGGACCCGGTCCCCGACCTGCTTGAGCCAGCTTCCCACCGTCCCTTCAGTCACCGACTCCCCCATCTGGGGCAGCGGGACCGGGATCAGCTCATCGGCGCCGGCCGTCGCCGCAGGGATGTCGGGCCCCCGGCTGGCGCCGTCGCGGTCGGCTGCGACCGGCTCCAGCTCGATTTCGGCGAGCCCGGCGCCGACCGCGACGGTGGCGCCCTCCGCGGCGAGGATCTTCGCCAGCCGGCCTGACTCCGGAGCCGGAACCTCGGCGTCGATCTTGTCGGTTTGGACCTCTACCAGCGTCTCACCGGCCGTCACCTGGTCGCCGACGCGTTTCCGCCAGCTCCCAACCACCCCCTCCGTGACTGACTCCCCCATTTGAGGCAGCGTCACCGCCAGGGTTCTCTTCGACACCGGATCTCCTGCGCGAACGGCGGCCCGCGTTGCAGCTCGCGATCTCTTTGCTAACCAATTCAGTTAGCTCTATGTGAGATTCTAGGTGAGGTGAAAGTAGCCCCGGACCGGGGCTTGACTCCGGGGCCCCGAAGGCCCAAGATATTGCGCCTAGGGACTCGGACGACTACCACATGTTGTCCGGAAGCCACCTAGGCTCACCTCAATACCCCACTCGTCCTGCCAGGAGGGAATCCCAGTGGACCGATCTGCGACCGACCCAGAACCAGCCTCCCCCGCCTCGTCGAGGGCCGCCCAGCCCCCGACCAAGCGGGCGGCCGAGCCGTCCCCGGGACAGCCGGCGCGAGGCCTCGGCTTGCAGGTCGAAAGAAGATTCAGCAAACCCGGCACCCATCCCTTCGAGGCCATCGAATGGGAGCGCCGTAACGCCGTCATCGCGAACGAGAAGGGTGAGACCGTCTTCACCCAGGAAGATGTCGAGGTGCCCGCCTCCTGGTCGCAGCTGGCCACCAACGTGGTGGTCTCCAAGTATTTCCGCGGGCTGCAGGGCACCCCCCAGCGCGAGTCGAGCGTCCGTCAGCTGGTGGCCCGGGTTGCTGACACCATCCGGGACTGGGGCAGCCAGGGCGACTACTTCGCCAGCCAAGAGGACCTGGACGCCTTTCACGCTGAGCTCTGCGCGATTCTGGTCAACCAGGTCGCCGCCTTCAACAGTCCGGTCTGGTTCAACCTGGGGGCCGATCCCAATCCCCAGGTGAGCGCCTGCTTCATCAATTCCGTCGAGGACACCATGACCTCGATTCTGACTTTGGCCAAGACCGAGGGGATGCTCTTCAAGCATGGCTCCGGCACGGGGACCAACCTCTCCTCGATCCGTTCCTCGGTGGAGCACCTGGCCAGCGGCGGGACCGCCAGCGGGCCGGTCTCATTTATGAAGGGCTTCGACGCCTTCGCCGGGGTGATCAAGTCAGGCGGGACCACCAGGCGGGCGGCCAAGATGGTGATCCTCAACGCCGACCATCCCGACATCGTCGACTTCATCAACTGCAAGGTCCGCGAGGAGCGCAAGGCTTGGGCATTGATCGAGGCCGGCTACGACGGGGCCTTCACCGGCGAGGCCTACGCGTCGGTCTTCTTCCAGAATTCCAACAACTCGATTCGGGTCACCGATGAGTTCATGCGCGCCTTCCTGGAAGACAAGGAGTGGCGTACCTACGCGGTCACCGACAAGAGCCGGGTGGTGGGTACCTTCCAGACCCGCGACCTGATGCGTCAGATCGCCGACGCGGCCTGGGCCTGCGGCGACCCCGGACTCCAGTTCGACACCACCATCAACGAGTGGCACACCTGCCCCAACTCGGGTCGGATCAATGCCAGCAATCCGTGCAGCGAGTTCGTGTTCCTGGACGACACCGCCTGCAACCTCTCCAGCATCAACCTGATGAAGTTCCTCGCCGAGGATGGCAGCTTCGACGTCGACAGCTACCGGCACACGGTCCGGATCATGCTCACGGCGATGGAGGTGATGGTCGGTTTCGCCACCTATCCCACTCCCCAGATCACCGCCAACAGCCACAAGTTCCGTCCCCTGGGCCTCGGCTACGCCAACCTGGGCGCGGTGCTGATGGCGCTCGGCCTGCCCTACGACAGTCCGCAGGCCCGGGACTACTCAGGAGCGCTGACCGCGATCCTCACCGGGGAGGCCTACGCGCAATCGGCCCGGATCGCCAAGGAAGTCGGACCCTTTGAGGGCTACGAGATCAATCGCCAGCCAATGCTTCGGGTGATGGAGAAGCACCGTGGCGCGGCCTACAAGATCTCCGACGAGCACGCCCCGGCACTCCTGCTGGCGGCCGCCCGGAAGGCCTGGGACGACGCCCACGAACTGGGCGCCGTGCACGGCTATCGCAACTCACAAGCGAGCGTGCTCGCGCCCACCGGCACCATCTCGTTCATGCTCGACTGTGACACCACCGGGGTGGAGCCGGACATCGCCTTGGTCAAGTACAAGAAGCTGGTCGGCGGCGGTCTGCTCAAGATGGTCAACGGTACGGTGCCTTCGGCACTGCGCAAGCTGGGCTACGGCGAGGAGTCGACCTCGGCCATCCTGGCCTACATCAACGAGCACGACACAATCGAGGGAGCTCCTCACCTCCGCGAGGAGGACCTGGCCGTGTTCGACTGCGCCTTTCCGCCCGCCAACGGGCAGCGCTCGATCACCTGGCAGGGGCATGTCCGGATGATGGCGGCGGTTCAGCCATTCATCTCCGGCGCGATCAGCAAGACGGTCAACCTTCCCCAGGATTCCACTCCGGAGGATGTTGAGCGGGCCTACACCGACGCCTGGAAACTGGGGCTCAAGGCAGTTGCGGTCTATCGCGACGGCAGCAAGCGTAGCCAGCCGCTCTCCACGTCCCGCAAGCAGGCAACCTACAGCGGCCAGGAGGTGGCCGAGCCGGCCGCTCGACCGGCCCGGCACCGGCTTCCCTCGGAGCGAGCCGCCATCACCCACAAGTTCGACATCCAGGGTCACGAGGGCTACCTGACCGTGGGCCTCTACGAGGACGGCCAGCCGGGAGAGATCTTCCTCAAGATGGCCAAGGAAGGCAGCACCCTGAGCGGGATGATGGACTCCTTCGCCACCTCGGTCTCGGTGGCCCTCCAGTACGGGGTGCCGCTCCGGCTCTTCTGCGCCAAGTTCGCTCACACCAGGTTCGAGCCTGCCGGTTACACCGGCAACCCCGAGATCCCGATCGCGAAGTCGATCGTCGACTACATCTTCCGGTGGCTGGCAGCCCGTTTCCTCTCCGCCGAGGATAGGGACGCGCTGGGAATCATCAGTCGCCGCGAGGAATCCGCTGACCTGGCCGCGGTGTCCGGCGGGGCCGCCGCCCCAGCCCTGCATCAGCTGTCCTCCGCCCCTGGACAGGCCAGCGCCAAGCAGGTGTTTTCCGAAATTACCTTCCGTAACCAGGAGGATGCGCCCTCCTGCTCGGATTGCGGTTCGCTGATGGTTCGCAATGGCGCATGCTACAAATGCATGAACTGCGGAAGCACGTCGGGCTGCTCCTGATCTGGAGGCATTTGCGTATTTCGCCGCTGGCGTTTGCGCATTAGCCGACGGACCGCAAAAGCGACGCCTGGGAAGCAATTCCTGGGCGTTTTGCTTTGCAAGGGGGCTATTTCGGGCGCTAAGGCTCGGCCACAGTCCGGAAATTGGTGCCACATACAGGGCGGAAGCCACACCTTGGGCGCGTGGCGACCACGGAGGGGACAGCCGGAGTTCGACGGTCGGCTAAAACCTGGCTATGGAGCGCGAGCGGGCGCGGCCGGAGCGGTGGCGCCGGCGGCGGGTTGTGGTGCGGACAACTCAGGGACCTGATGGCGCGCCCGATGCTTCCGTCTGCCACGCACCACGGCCTGAGCCGCTTTGGCGACATCCCGCTGTGCCTTCAGCCGCAGGTAGAGATTGTTGGCGACCCACATGCAGGCGGCGAGCAGGGAGAAGCTCGGCAATCCCCTCATGTGAAACAGCCCCTTGGTGAGGCCGATGACGTCAGGGTTCTTGAAGGTGGAGTAGCCACGCTCCACGTTGCTCCGCTTCGCATAGGCCGTCTCCCAGTCCTTCGTGCCCCAGATCGGGTACTGATGGGTCAGTGGGGCATAGGCGGCTTTGAAGGTGGCCGTCTTGAGGCAGCAGGCCTCATCATCGCCGTGCTCGCCTGCGCACGCCACCAGCGTCCGGTCCCGGCTGCGCATGGACCCGGGAACCCTGGGGCAACCCAGCCGTCCCTGCGGTTTCTTGGTTCGCCGGGCCAGAGGCGACATGACTCGAGTTTGGTCAGGGCGCGGCCTGCCGAAGGGAAGCAGCGCGTATTGCTGCCGTTCGGCGATGTACTTCCTGAACTGCTTGATCTTCCACTCCGGCGCACTCACGCCCGGTCGCTCCAGGTACCAGAGGCGTTCCGGCAATTGCGGAAGATAGGGCCAGCCTTGGAGCACCAGGCATCCGCGAAAATCGGCGTACCGGGCCCCTTGCGCGTCCTTCAAATCAAAAGTTGGCATGATCCCGAGAGACCGCTGCCCGTTCAGCCAAGGAGTGCCGCCGCTGTAGCCCCGGTCGCTGATCATCTCCTCCACCATGCATCCGTCACCAGACATGCGTTCGAGCAGGCGCAGGGCCACTGGCACATCGGGACCATTTGCGGGTATGCAGTGAGCCGCGTACACGTAGCTCACGTTGTCCGCACTCCCGCCGATGGTGATGCACTCGTAGCCGAACACCTTCTTGCGCTCTTTGGCGGCGCTCGCGGTCAGGGCCCGGGGCGCGTCCTTGTCGACTTTCCCCAATTCACGCACTCGCCACCTGGCATCCGGATCCGCCGCGCGCACTCCTCGACCCATCCGGACTTGTGAGACAGGGCGACAGTCGGCATCTATGTCAGTCGTGTCAACCGTGTAGGGCGACCCAGGGGGTTGTGGAGGCGCGGTACCCACCAGCAATTGAGCCGCGAGCTCGAATTGGGCCTCATCATGCGTGGTGGCACCGAGCAATCCGCGAAGATTCGCCGCTTGCCGAGTGGCGCGCCGCCCAGCCCGGATCAGACGATCGTCGCGCCTCTTCCACCTGAGGTTCGCCGCCTCGTCTGATTCGCCTTCTCGCTTCTTCCTGGTGTACCGGCGATGGGTTTTGCCGAGTCCGTTGGCAATGGCCTCATAGGCCCTATACAGCTCCCACTGATCGGGGGGAGGGGGCGCCGGCAAATGCTGGTGGGTCGGGCCAATCGGAACGCCGTAGACCCGCTTCAATTGCCCGGCACTTGCGTTTCGATAGAACCGGGCAAGCCGAGTCAGCGTGTTGGGCCCTGCTTCCATGCCCATGTAGACGAGGCCGCCCAGCACCAGTCGGCTGGAAAGTAGCGGCCGGCCCCGAAGTGGCCGGATCGCCTGGTCGAGTGAGTCCAGAAACCGCGCCTGTGGCCGCAGGAAGTAGGTCTCCACCGTGTTCAGGTAGTCCCCATCCATCAGGGATGGTCTCCGCTACGGGACGGCCGGTCTACAGCGTAGGGTTCAAGCTCCGCGAGCCCTCCAAGAAGGCGGGCGTTGTAAACAGGATCGGCTGGGGGAGCTGGACAGCGACGCATAAGGTCCTCGAGGCCGTGCATGGACCGAAGACCTGCCGCACTCAGGAAGACGTGCAGGTCACGCCAACTGCCGAGCAGCTCGAGCTTCCATGCCTTCCGCAGGCGGGCTGTGGACAGTTCTAAGCCGGGGTGCTGCGGTCGCAGACGACGCTTCAGCAGGTCGTTCAACTCGTTCGACCGGCCGAATTCCGCCGGCGGAACTCCACCACCTATGAGTGCCCCGCCACCAGCGGAACGGGCGAGGTCGGCCAGTTCGGCCTGATACCGGACCAAGACCGGCACCTGGCGCTCGTGCTTGGGACGGGTCATGTTGACCCACAACCCCGCTCCAGGACGCCAATGGACGTCGGTCCCCGCGATGAAGCGGCAGTCGGCTCCGTCCGCGCCAGCCCCACGACCAAGGAGTAGCAGGGCTCGGACATGGTTGCGGGTTTGGGGATTGCGGAACGTGTCCGCCGCCGACAGGGCGATATCAAAGTCACGGTCCGAGAGCGGCCCCAGCTCGGTCTGCGGTCCAGCAGGCGTTTTGGGCAGAAAGAGGTCGGGGAACCCTCCCCGGAAGGACCGAAGCTGGGCCATGAAAGACAACTGCGATCTCCGATTGGTGTGGCCCTCGGAGAGCAACGCCGATCTTTCGATCGTCGTGTCGTCCAGTGCATGGTCGGGATTGAGTCGATTTGGCGCATCCCCCGCCAGCCAGTACACATGGCGCGCCAGGGCCGCCCGCCTGGTGGTGAGAAGCCTCCAGTGATCGGTCAGCGCACGAGGGTCAGCAGCGAGAATCTCCGCGTAGAGCGGGAAGGCCTGCTGCCATTGCTCCTCGTTCGAGGCTCTCTTGGGGCGGTACGACCTGTCGGCGACCGCCCGGTAGGTGTGCCCCTCAGGCAGCGTCAAAAGACGCTCCAGGGACTCGGCGAGCCGCTGAACGGCTACGCCAGGCAAGCACCCCCGGTCTGGTGGCTGACTCCACCGCCAAGGACGTCCTGAGCGTACCCAAGAGGGAGCACGAGCTCGCCTCGGCAGAGAATCCTGCCGAATCTTGGGTCTTTAGCCTGGGTCTGCATGGCAATCTCAGGCTTTCATTTAAAAATTGCGTCGTCAAATGCTCTCCGACGCGGCCCGGTGCGGCTCGACTTCGACCCACCGCGGCGACCAATTCGAGAATCGACGATGTAACAAAGTCGTCACTGGGCCACGGGACAGCCGACGAACGCCGGCCGGGCCAGTCCGGGACTCGCTCACGGCGCTCCCCTGAGCCCGACCCGGTCTGAGCCAAACTGGCCGTCCACCATCGGCTGAGGCGACGAGGTCGCGTGAAACCCGATCTGACTGGGTGCCGCAGGCGGGCTCCACAACCGCGCCAAGCCGGCGTCGACGACTACCGGTCTCCCTTCATCCATGTACCGACCAAGACCGCGGCTGACCACGAGCTGCAGCCGCTGCTCCAGCCGCCGGCAACCAGGCGAGTGCGGGTGGTCGAAGACCAGCGACCGGAGCGCCCCGCCGTCCACGGTGAGCTCGCCCTGAATCCCCAGGCTTGCGAGGAGCTTGGGAAGCAGGTGCGACTCCGCAATCGCCAGATGCTCCTCCTGGGTGTAGGCGGGAACTTCCACGAACTGGAGGCGGTCCTGGAGGGGCAGGGGGATCGCTGCCCGCTCGTTGGCCGTGGCTACGAACACGGCCGCTGAGAGGTCGATCCGGATCTCGCCGAGAAAGTGGTCCTGGAAGGCCGAGTTCTGGGTCGGGTCGAGAAGAGCCAGGAGCACCGGCACCGGGGAGCGGTGGGAGTCGCGGCTCACCTTGTCGAGCTCGTCCAGCAGGAAGACGACCTGGCTGGGGTGAGCGTGGGAGGCACGAAGCCGGCGAACCACGCCACCGGGTCGCGACCGCAGGTAGGTCCGCTCGGCTCCCACCAGGCCGATGTCGTCGGCGCCGCCCAGAGGCAAGACCTCCAGTCGCCGACCCATCGCCCCAGCCGCCGAGTACAGGAGTCTGGACTTGCCCGTGCCAGGCGGTCCCACGAGGCACAGAGAGCGCCCGGTGGCCGCCGGCTGCCCGCGGCGCCTCTGCCACTCGGTGGTGACCAGGAAGTCCATCAGCGCACGCTTTGCCTCCTCCAGGCCGAAGTGACCGCCATCCAGATGCTCTCGGGCCCTCACGAGGTCGATCGCCGGGACGGGCGGGGCCTTCCAGACCAGGTCCAGGACGATCTCGGCCGCCTCCCGATTCCCAGCTCCGTGAGTGCCCGACGACTGGGCCAGATCGCGCTGCACGACCTGCTTCACTTCCTTGGGCAAGGCCGCCGCCTTGATCCGTCCATCCATGCTTGTGGTTGTACCGAGGTCTCGCTCCCTACTACGCCGAGTGGTATATCTCCGGGAGAGTCTCTCAAGCGTTGGCAGCCGGTCAGGCCAGTAGGCGGCGTTCAGCAGCGCGAGGCGCGCGTACTCGTCGGGCTCCAGGTCAGCAACGAGCCTGTCGGCAAGTTCATCCGGGGGAACCTGGCTGACGTCTGAGCCCGTAGTTCGGGCCCGCGAGCCCCTACCCCTGGCGCGGACTCGGGCCGCGATCCGGTGCAATCTGGTGAGGTCAGCCTCGGTCGCGACACCCGGCGGGGCGATCTCCTCTACCTCGACCAGCAGCGCCGGGTACGTCTGAACCACTCGAATGGCTCGGACCCGCCGCAGGCTGCAGGACCGCGCCCGACGGATCGGCCCAAAGTCCTCTCGGCTCAAGCCGTCGACGACCGCGAGGGTTGCCATCGTCGGGAGACCGCTTGAATGGAAACGCGATCTGGGAATGAGTACCAGCTCCCCTCCCCCGTCGGGGAGCTCCGCCAGCGCCGCCGACTCCTCATCCCAGTTCCCGTGGACGACGTGGTCCTCACCGGGCAGGACTGCCTCATCGACCAGGATGCCCGGGTAGACACCCGGAGAACTGAGACCCGGTCCATCCGTCGGATGTACCCGCGGTGGTGTGCCGCAGGGAGCAGGAGTCGAGTCGGGAACGCTTGCCGGTAGGTCGCTCAGGGCCGTCGCCCGCAAGACATCCTGCTTTGAGGGCGGGTGCAGGCGGAACTGACTGGGCCAGTGGCCGCCACGAGACTTGCTGTTGGACACGACTTCGCCCCTGTATGGGTTGGGTAGCGAGGACAGGAACTATAACATGTCTAAGTAGCACATCAGACTCGGCAAGGCAAGCCAGCCGTCTACACTCGCGCGCATATGACAGGGGCGCGCTCTACGGGCAAATCGTCAGATCCCAAACTCCGCGTCGAGGAGTTGAAGCGCGAATACGCTCGCCTGGGGGAGGTCCTCAAGGAGGCGCGTGTAGTCCGGAGACGCCTGGCGGCGCTAATCCAGGCTCTGGATGCTGAACTGGCGAACTCAGTGGATTCCGACTTGCCAGCTGCCGTCCGTAAAGCGGCGGCTCTCCAGGGCACGACCATCGCAGAAGCTGCGGCGGTCATTCTCAGCCAGAGCGGTCCGATGCGCCTCGCTGACCTGGTCACTCAACTCCAGAATGCTGGCAAACTCAGACGATCTGAGTGGGCCTACTCGACTTTGTTTACCACGCTGGGTCGGGACAGGCAATTCGCCAAGGTCACCGGCCGTCGTGGATATTGGATGCTGACGGCCAAGTCGGGTGAGTCACGGATTGGGAATCATAGTCAAGTCCCATCGAGTGGTGTAAAAGCGGGCGGAAGTCGGGATAGGTTCATCAGGCCGCTAAGCCGGCAGTGAGGGGGTTGGTAAGGCGGTCCTGGTTGGCGGGGTCCAGCCGGGCCATGGACTGTTGGGAGAAGTGGCAGCGTCCGTCCTGCCACTCGTCGTGCTGCTCCTGCAGCACCGCGGTGGAGAGCCGCAGCAGGGAAGCGCTGT
>Ga0307374_10012077_pt1 | contig 12174 bp, 5 predicted proteins | sample OX3MG_FD_202532 | JGI IMG/M metagenome (GOLD analysis project Ga0307374, IMG submission 202532) | Soil microbial communities from Risofladan, Vaasa, Finland - OX-3 | ecosystem: Environmental > Terrestrial > Soil > Coastal area > Acid sulfate soil | place: Finland: Risofladan, Vaasa | collected...
TTGACGTCATCTTGCCGCCATCACCGCGCGTCGCCGAACCAGCTTCGCGAGCGCTGCGGCGCCGGCATTTCCGCGATCGCCATCGCGCAATTCGGCTTCCTCGAGTTGTGCGCGCTCGACCAGCGTGCGCCACAGATGCTTCGGATCGGCGCTGAAGATCGCGGAGGCATCGACCGGCTCGACGTACCACGCGCCGCTCTGAATCTCGCCACGCAACTGCATCGGCAGCCACTGCGCGCGGCCGTAATAGACCCGCGTCGTGTCGGGTTCGGGATTTCCCCTGATAAACGCCGCTACCGAAGTGCGATCGTCGATCCAATAAAGATCACCCGCGACCGCGGTCGCGCCCGCCGGCGCGGCGGATGCTCGCGCCAGCACCACCGGGGTGTTCATCTCGACCGGACCGCCGAAAAACGCGGTCACGTCGCCCAGCCGCTGCGGCGCATCGGGCAGCAGCGCACTAACCGGAATCGTGGTCGGTTGATTGATGATCACGCCCGCCATCAGTGGCGGCTCGCCGCCCGGCAACAGCAGGATGACCGCCTGCGCAAAGACCGGATCGTCGAGGTCGGGAGTAGCGACCAGCAGCGACGGCACAGTCAGCGGAGGCTGCGCATGGACGGGCACCGCGAAGAGAAAAGCGCAGAGTATAAAAATCAGCGCCGCCGGCGGCGATACGGCCCGCAAGCGCGCGGCGTTCATATTTCCGAATTGAGATCGCGGGAGCATCAGGTCACCGGCCGCCACCTTTGAGGCTTAAGGGCAAAGGCGCGTTCGCGTCAAGCCTCGTGCTGGATCGCCCGCACGCGCGAAGGCCCGGAATCTCATCCGGGCCTTCACGGTTATGAGGGTCAATTTCGAGTCTATTCAACTCAGGTCATTTCGGGGTCTTGCCTGCGCCCTTCAGAGCTACGCTTTGTCCGAAGCCCGGCTCGAGGTTGTCCTTGATCATGAGCGTACCCTCGTACTTGGTCGCTTCCGTCGGGGTGAAGGTCACCGAGACCTCGCAGGTGCCGGGCTTGACCCCCTTGGAACGCGGCCCGAGGTCGTCGTCATCGCAAGCCTGACTGATAGTGAACGGGCTGGCCGCTCCGGATTCCGATTCGATCAGAATCGGCACCGGATGCTTCTTCTTCGTGATCTTGCCGAGGTTGGTGATCTTGACCGATTTGACCTTGCTCGATCCTACATCGACGGTGCCGAAGTTGAGGCGTTTGGGCGCAACTCGCAGCTTGCCAGGGACGGGGGTCGGCGTCGCCGTCGGTGAGGGAATCGTGGTTGCCGCCGCGACGACGTTGAAGCCGGTCGAGGCGCTCGACGCCACGTATTGCGAGGTTCCAGCGAAGCTCGCGCTGAGGGTCTTTATACCTGCGGAACCAGCGCCCGCCGCGCAGGTCGCAATACCGCTCGCGTTAGTCGTTCCACCGCAGCTCGAGCCGCCGAGCGATAAGCTAATCGACTGCCCCGCTAGAGGAGCCGCAGGACTCGAAGAGACGTCGGTCAGTGAGGCTACCAGGTTAACTGACTGACTTGGCGTTCCGGTGGTCGGACTGGAGTTGAGGCTCACGGAGGTCACATCCTTCCCCGTTCCCCACGTCACCACCGCCTGATTTGAGGTGAGGGTGGTGCTGGCGAGCGCCGCCGCCGCGGTAATCGTATCGACGCCCTGGTGCATCGCGGTGTAGGTGAACGAGGCCTGCCCACTCGCGTTGGTGTTGGCATTTCCGATCACCGAATTCGCACCGGCCACGTGGAAGGTTACAGATGTACCGGTCGGCACAGTGACGTAATGGAAGCTCGCGGTCAGCGTCTGCGAGCCGCCCTGCGCCGGATTGGGCGTCACGAGGCTTGGGCTGAGCGCCAACACGGGCGCTGGGGTGGAATTCGTATAGGAGCATCCGCCGCTGGTATCTGTGATCCTGTACACAGCGTTGTTCTGAGCCGCATACACACATCCGTCGGGGCCAAAGATCAGATTACCGAAGCCCACATTGTTGACCAGCGTGACGCTCGGGCTCGCCGGAGTGGTGGTAAGGTCGTAAGTACCCAGCAGTGCGGGGGTAGCGCCGACCGCGGGAAAATTCGCGATCAGAGTCTGTGCGTCGCCGTTGCTCTGCGTTCCGAGCGCCAGGAGGCCCAGTTGAGAGACTGCAACTCCCGGCACGTTTGCCACTGTGGGAGTCGCAGGGCCGTTGGTCCCACTCACCTGCGCAACAGTGCCAGGACCCCAGACGTACATCGTGCCGCTTGGCGCGAACGCGATCGTCGAGTTCGGTGTTGACGGCAGCGTCGCATAGATGCTCACCGGAGGATTATCGCTTGCAGGGCTGGAGATCCGCCATAGGGCGGCATCGTTTGATCCGCTATTGAAGCATGAATCGTCCGCGAAGAGATCGCCGCTCAGCGGGTCGATCGACAACGCGGAGGGACACGTAAGGTTGGACGCGACCGTCCGAAGATCCGCGCCGGTCGCCGGATCGATCTGCAGCACCATGCCGGTGGTGAAACCTGCAGCAGTCGTATCGAGGGAGCCGTAGAGGTTGCCGCTGGCGTCGAACACCAAGCTTGCGAGCGACTGGCCGAGCGCTGTTGTAGTCAGCAAAGTGCTGCTGCCGGCGACCCCGCCGCCGGGCGGGAACTTATAGATATCGCCGGTGGGAGAGTCGCTGACATAAAGGTTTCCGGAAGAATCGAACGCCATTCCGTATGCGCCCGCGCAGGTAAAGTTGACGTCGCCGAAAGAATAGGATTGCGCGAAAAATCCGGTGGCATAGGGCGTCACCAGAAATCCCGGCGCGGCCGGCGCGGTTGGGTTGGCGCATCCCGAGGCGGGACTGTTGTTAAAAGAAACCTGCCCGGTCTGGGGAAACGGAATATTTCCATCGGTGACGTCAACCGCCGAGTAGGTAACCGTCTCGTCGTTCTGATCGGTTGCAGTAAACTCGATTACCCCGTTGCTGTTGGTGACGGGAGGGACAGGTCCGCTAATGACCGAATTGCCCCCCGACTGATTAATCTGGATCAGCTTGCCGGGGCTTGGGCGGCCCAATGAGTCCGTCATGGTCACAGTAATGTCGGTCGGGGTGACGCCGTCGGCGGTGACCGAGGTCGGGAATACATTGAGCCCGGCCGAGGTTGCCACCGGAGTCACGAACGTCACCGTGTCCGTTGTATTCAGCGCAACGCCATCGGTGGTATCGGTCGCGGAAATAGTCAGAGTTTCTGGAACAGTGTCGGTGATGGAAAATACCACCGCTCCGTTGTTAACGCTGGATACACCACTGGCGGGCGAGATTTGTGCGCTACCTGGAGGATTCGCCGTTATAGTCACGGTTTTTCCGCTGACCGTGTCGCCGTCGGCATCGATCAATTCCACTGCGACCAATGCCTGGGTCGATCCGTCGCCAGGCGCGGCGGGTACGCCCAACACTTGAGCCCCGTTGATCAAATCGCCGGTGTAGGAAACCCCTGACAGCGTTGCGTCCGGGGTGCCGATCGTATCCGCGGCCAGTGCCACGTCGAGTGCGTCAAGGTTTGGAGAGCCAAGTCCGACATGCGTGAAATCACTGCCCATCGACGCCGCATTGTGAAATGCGCTCGTATTCGCGAGCGGATAGATGAGCGGATTCAGATTGCCGAGATTGATCCCTTGCGAGTCGTTGAGCAACGCCTCAAAGGCGGCCCAAGTCGGAGCGGCGTAGCTGGTGCCACCATATGCAAATGGCGTTGGACATCCGCCAGCACTGGCCTCGCAGATGGTGAACCCCACAGCGCCCGGGTCTGCCTGCGATACCACGTCGGGCACCATGCGCATCGACGATCCGGTCAAAATCTGCTGGTAACTTGGCGCGGCGAAAAACTTGCTCGTGCCAAAACCTCCTTGTCCCGTCGGCGGGTTGTTGTTGGCGCCATTCCACCAGGTCTCGCTGCCGTAAGTGCCGCCCAAGCCAACCACCAGAGAGGATCCACCGACCGCAGTCGCGTTGGGAGAATCGGCAGGTACCGAGACAGTATTGGCGCTTCCATCAAGGCAGGTACTGCCGTGATCTCCGGAGCCGTTGAAAATCCCGATATTAGATATCGCGGCGTGCTGAAAAATCGTATCGATACCTTGCACGTCCGCCGCAGTGGTCTGATCCTCGCAGTATGCCCAACTGTTGCTGATGATCGTGACGCCATCACTGATCATCTGGTTGAAAACCGGCTGGAAACTACCTGATCCGGCGAATGGCGCTTCGTACACCGCGACATTGGCTCCCGGCGCATCCGCAAGAACTGTGTCTATATCCAGCAACACCTCATCCTGGTTCGGGCCGGGCGCAATTCCGCCGTTCACTTGCACCACGCTCAGATTATCGATCTGCGATGAGGGAAATCCGATCAGGTTCAGAAAGTTGACGACGTCGCTCTGTTCAAAAGCGTCGAACTCGACCAATCCAACCGTCTGGCCGGTCCCGTCGATCGAAGGAGACGGGGTAGTGACATTCGTGGATCCCGCAAGTTGCGGATTCGAAACGTTCTTACCTTTGCTTCGCCTATGCGGTTTCGGGTTGTGAGGATGCGGACGCGGAGTCGGTTTCGGAGTCGGTTTCGGAGGCGGCGGTGCGCAAATATTTTTACCGTCTTTAAAGCAAGTGAGGTCGATAAGTGCGCACTCAATCGCCCAGCCTGCCGCCACGAACGGTCCAATCCCTGGAACTGTGCCGCTCACTCCCGCTCCTACCGCGCAAATGTTGGTTAGCTGCTGCTCGGTAGTGTGCTCGGGCGTCGGATAGTCGAAAAGTCCGGCAATCGACTGGACGTGCGGGGCCAGATTTTTCGGTAAACCGGGATCCGTATCGTTTGCGCAAAACGTCTGGTCACCCACCTGGTATTCATTGAGATGAAGATCGAATGCGTGCTCCGCGTCGGCGCGGGAACCGCGAACGGTGACGGTCAGGCGATTTTTCGAACCCTCCACCAGGCCAAACCCATTTGCCTCCATGTAACTAATTACTTCGTGATAATAATGCGCTGATGGACCAAACCGGCTCGCGACCTGCGCTTGAGTTAGAAACTCGTGGTAATAGGCGGAATGAGGATCGTAAAGCTCCTTCAGGTATCGATCAAATCCGGCTTTGTCATCAGGTTTTAGCAGGATCGTCAGAGTGATCGGTTCGTTGCGCGAGCGAGCGGATTCGGAGGGCAACCGCTTCGCCTTCGAGAGCACTGGCAGCACGTGCCCCGGCAGCCGCACCATCTCAGTCGCGGTTGGCATTGCGGCGCTCGGAAACGATGACGCATAGGCAATCATGGCCGTCGCAGCGATTACCAACACTAGCGGTAAGGTCAGAACCGAACTGATACGACGAAACATACTGAACTCCCCGCATCGCAGAGCCTAGCGGCTGTGGTGTCAATAGATACACACTCACCGGCTAGAACATCCGTGAGCTTGGCACAGATGATCGAAGCCGACTCTGCTGATAGCGGCATCACTCGTACCGCAAGGGGCTGGCGTAAGACTACGGAACAATGTGAATTGTACGGGTACAAATCGCGCGCGGACGAATTATTCCGCAGCGCCATGCGAATTTCGCTTCCGATCGCCTCAGGATCTGGGCTTTGCTCCGAATCCTGACGGCCCGGAGACCATCCATCGCACCGGATGGATCGGGGCGGGCTCATATACACACGAATAGCCAGTATGAATACTAATCGCGAGATTGTGCCCGACTGAGATATCGAGCGTGCGAACCTTGCGGATCGCCGCCTTGATCGCCTTGGTTACCATCACGCGCGAGCGTCCCGAGGCGGCGTCGCCGCCGGCGCCCGACCTCCTGCGCGCGTGCGCTCCGCCTGCCGTCGATCCGATTCGCGCCAGCTCGTCGGCGGCGACGCTCTGGCCCGGACGCGCGAGCAGATGGGCCAGGTAGAGGAGGCCCTTGGTGTTGCGCAGGCGCATCTCGACGCCGCCCAGCGTGATCGTCCAGTAGTCGCCCTCGCATCGAAAAACGCCCTCGATCGGCTCCGATCCTCCGCCCTCTGCTTGACCGGCGGAGTCTGCGCGATAGCCCCGGGAGCGGCCTCGCGCCGCGTTCACCTTGTCGATCCACGGCGCGCCGGCGCCGTGGCGACGGTAGATCTCCTGCGCGGAATCGAATTGCTCCGAAGCACGCGAGAGCGCGCCCGCCTTGAGCAGCGCCGAGGCCCATAGGTGATGCGTCTGCGCGACGTCCCACGGCAGGTCATAGCGGCGGAAGATTTCGAGCGCGCGGGTAAATTGGCGTTCCGCCGCGTCGTGATGGCCCTCGGCCGCCGCCGCCATCGCCTCGGCAAGGGCGGCGCTTCCGAATAGTCCGCGAAAGTCTTCGCCTCCGGCGATAATCTCGCGGCATCGCACCAGATGGCTTCGCGCGCCAGCGGGCCGCCCGCGCAGAATCGCGATCACCGCCGCCTGGGCGTGCGCATTCAACGCATATGGAATATGCGGCCCTTCGATCGCGGCCAGCAGCGTGACCTGATTCATCGCCTCGGCTCCCGCCAAATCACCGGCCGCGAGGCACACCAGTCCCTGGAAATAAGCGTAAACAGTTTCACCGTCGCGGCTGCCCGCCGCGCGCATCGCGTCGCGGCTTTCGTCGAGCAGTGTCGCGGCGCGTTCCCAATTTCCCTCGTAGAGCAGGATGAAAGCCTCAACCACCACGCGCGGCGATTCGGCGAGCAGCTCCTTGGCCCGCCCGAGCTGGCCGCGAAACACATACCCCAACGCGATTTCCTGGATCAGCACGCGGCGCTGAAAGAGCGCTTGCGCCATCCGCGGCCGCGCAAGCTCGCGCTCGAACCATCGCTGGCCCTCGCGCGGGTCCCACAACGCCAGAGGATGGTAGCCGCCGCTCCACGTGGTCTCGAATGCGCCGTCGAGATTGTTCAGGCGATCGGCGCGATGCCACGCGTCATCCATCAGCGCTGCCGCTTCGGCCACCCGTCCGCTGTGGAACAGATGGTCCGAATGCTGCGCCGCGGCCCGAATCCACAGCGCTTCCTCGCCGAGATGAGTCGCGATTTCCATCGCGCGATGCGCCGCCGCCAGACCCTCTTGCGTATGCTGCGCGTGCATTGCGGCCTGCGCCAGTCCAGTGTAGAGAACCACCTTCGATTTGCTGTTGGGCAGCGAGCGCAGGACCAATTCGGCCTGCCGATATTCCACCATCGCACGCGGTATATTCATCGCGGGCGTGCGCAGCGAGAACATCATTCCCAGCCGGGCGTGCAGATGCGCCGCCTCGATCGGCATCGCGGCGCTTTGATAGATTTTCGCCGCGCGCTCGATACATTCGATTCCGCGCGGATGGTCAAATTCGGTGATCGAGTAGGCGTCGCCGAGCCGTTCGAGAATTCGCCCGAGTCTTTGCGGATCAAAAGGTCCGTGTTCGGCGAGCATCAACGCGGTTTGCCAGTGATGCGCCGCGCGCTCGTAAGCGAACGCGGAAAACGCGGCCTCGCCGGCGGCGATTGCATATTTGATCGCTTTGGCGCTCGAGCCGCCGTACGCCGCGGCGACCGCGTGATAGGCGATCTGGTCCAGATGCAGCGCGGTCTCTGACTGATAGAGATCCTCGAGCACGCAAACGATTTGCGCATGCATCCGCGCCCGGCTGCTCAGATCCATATCCAGATATACGACGTCGCGGATGATCGCGTGGCAGAACCGATAGCGGTCGGGACCGTCGGGCGCCAGAATGCCGGCCGCAATCGCCCGATCGAGCGCGCGCAACATCGCTTCCGGCGCTAGACCTGTCGCCTGTTCGAGCACCGTCCCCTCGCATTGGACCCCCAGCACCGCCGCTGCCGTGAGCATCGAGCGCGCCGCGGCGTCGAGCGCGCTCAGCCGTCCGCGAATTGACGCGCGCACACTCTCAGGCACCGCAAATTTCACGCGATCGCCCGCGCCGCCGGCGGCGCTTTCGCCCATAAGATCCATCGAGCGCATCACTTCGGTGATGAAGAACGGATTGCCGCCGGTGGTCCGATGCAGCACCGACACAAATTCCTCGTCGGGGGCGCAGCGCGCTCCGGCTGCGACCACTTGCGCGACTTCGGCTTCGCTTAGCCCCGCAAGCGGAAGCTGCAGCCCGCTGCGATACAGGTCCGACATTACGCGCACCAGGCCTTCGGAGCCGCGGACCTCGGCCTCGCGATAGGTTGCCACGATCATCACCGGTGCGTCGTGAATTTCACGCACCGCGAACCGCAGCATCAGCCATGAGGTTTCATCCGCGTCATGCAGATCGTCGAGCACGATCATCAGCGGACGATCGCGCGCGAAGCCGGCAACAAGGGTTGCGAATGCGTCGAACAGCCGAAACCGTGATTGCTGGGCGTCGGCGTCTTTGACTCCCGGCGCTCCCGCAGTCGCCGCACCCGATTCGCCTGCGAGCCGCGCGATCTCCGGCGCCGCCGCGCCCAGCATCGCCGTAACCCGGTCCGCGTCGATGCTGCCGGTCAGCGCTCGCGCGATCTGGCTCATCGGCCAATACGGCGGCGCGCCCGCCCCTTCGCAGCATCGCCCCCACACCACGAGCATCCCGCGCGACGCGGCCTCGGCGGCGATTTCCGTGGCGATTCGGGTTTTGCCGATTCCGGCTTCTCCGGTCAAAAGAAAAATCCGGGTTCGTCCCACGAGGGCGTCGGTCAGGCCGGCGCGCAACTCGGCCATCTCGCGGCCGCGGCCTACGAATTCGGTTCGACGAAACCCGCTTTCCAATTCGATCGATGCAGGCACCGATAGGTCCCCACTCTGAAGGTGCGTTTCACCAGCGGATGATAACGAAATCCGCGTCGCACTTAATGAAGCATTTATTTGATTTGCAGCGCTGGTTCCAGCGTATCGGAGTCGTGGCGCGCACGAGAAAATGTCAGGAATCGCCAACCGGCCTTCGCGGTCAACTTGAATTGGAAAACTAACCTTTTGAGACCAATTTTTAGGGACCGCTTGGCCTCCCATCAGTGTTCAATTTCGCCAATAGTTCGCCCAGCGCCGCGACGACCTTTACCGGCGAATCCACGCGGAACTGCGCCCAACTGCGGCACGCGCGACCGACTCTGATTGTCACGCCATCTTCGCGAAGCTCGCGGAACGCGTCTTCATCGGTGGTGTCGTCGCCGAAATAGACCGGAGTCAGCGCTTGCGCAATCAACTTCATGATTGTGCGCACCGCGGCGCCTTTGCCACCGAGACCGCGCGGAATCACCTCATCGACCATTTTCCCGCTCAAGATAGTGACGCTGGGGCATCGCATCTCGATAAACTCGCGCAACCCGTCGCGCACAGCGGTCGCAGGCGCCGGTTTTGCGTTGCGGTAATGCAGCGCGATCGCGGTTCGCTTGTCCTCGATTATGAATCCGTCGCGCAGCGGCACTTCGCGCTTTATCCACGCGCGAATCTTCGAGATTTCTGCGCGCGCCTTTACGCTCGCGTGCTGAGAGTAAAGCTTGCCGCGCGGATCGATGATCTCGATTCCGTGGCTTCCCGCCATCCACACCTGCCCTTCGGGCCGCAGCAGCGCGCGCAATGTCGCCAGGTCGCGGCCGCTGATAATCGCAACAGCGACGCGCTGCGGATGCGCCGCCAGCGCTTGGAGCGTCGGGCGCGCACGCACAACAGGACGCGCGGCGGACGGACGCGCGGTGAGCTCGGACAAGGTGCCGTCGTAATCAAGGCATAAGAGGAGCTTCCGCTTTTGGATGATTTCCGGCAGAAGTTTTGCCGGCAACCGCTTCGGAATGGCGGCGGGGACCGGTCGCGACGGCTTTTGCGCGGAGGTTTTCATTCGGCGTGAACCTCGCGCAGAGGCGAGATAATTACTCCGCCTTCAGGGTCGGATCGAGCTATGATGATGTCAAGGCATCCTATGCGGGATTCGCGGCGTCGCGATACTCACGGCGTTGCGCGATCGCGAGATCGCGCAGTATTCTTTTCGCGCGCATCCCGGTCAGCCTTGGATCATGGCTACCTCTGTGATGATGGAAGCGACTAGCCGCAGCGCGGAAATGGAATCCGGCGGACGTCTGATTGTCGTGACGAACCGCGCGCCGGTGAAGGTGGTTACTCGAGGCGACTCGACCCGGATCGAGACCACCGTCGGCGGCGTTTCGACCGCGTTCGTGCAGTTGCTCGAAAAATTCGGCGGGCTGTGGATTGCCTGGTCAGGCGGCACCGAGGATTTCAGCCAACTCAAGCTGCCGCAAGACAACCCCCGCTTCACCATGATCCTGAAGGGTCTGACCGAGGCGGAGACCACGCAGTACTACTGGGGGATGTGCAATCGCGGGCTGTGGCCGCTGATGCATCTGATGCCGGCGAACTGCCGCTTCAATACCCGGGACTGGGTTACTTATCGCGCGGTCAATCAAAGCTTCGCCAATCAGTGTCTCGCGCAGGCACGCGCAGGCGATACGATTTGGATTCAGGATTTTCATCTGGCGTTGATGCCCGCGATGGTGCGGCGTCAGGCGCCTCATCTGCCAATCGGAGTGTTCTGGCACGTGCCCTTCCCGCCCGAAGAAGTCCTCAGCAGGTTTCCGTGGCGCGACGAGTTGCTCGAAGGGATGCTCGGCGCGGATTTGATTGGTTTCCAGACTGACGAGCATCGCCGCGCATTCCTCTCATGCTGCCAGAACTTGCCGGGCGCCGAAGTCGATCATGAGCAAGGGATCATCGTCCATCGTGGACACACGGTCCGGGTCGGCGCGTTTCCGATCGGCGCGCCGCTCGAGAGTTTTCAGCGCTTCGCGGCAGATCCTCATACCGCGCGCCGGGTCCGGCAAATCAGGCGGGGAGTTTACGTCGAAAAATTGATCGTCGGAGTCGATCGGCTCGACTACACCAAGGGGCTGCTCGAGCGGCTGATGGCTTACGAGCGATTTCTCGAGCGCCATCCGCGCTACGAGGGCCGGGTGACGATGCTCCAGATAGCGGTGCCCTCACGCACGCGGGTGCCGGAATACATGATGCTGCGGCGGCAGATCGAAGAGCGGGTCGCGCGAATCGTCGCGCGCTTCTTTTACGACGGATGGTTCCCGGTCCGCTATCTGTACAAACAATATCCGCCACAAACCGTGGCCGCGTATTACCGCGCCGCCGATGTCGCGATGGTCACGCCGCTGCGCGACGGGATGAACCTGGTCGCCAAGGAGTATGTGGCCTCGCGCGTGGACGGCGACGGCGTGCTGGTGCTGAGCAAGCAAGCGGGCGCGGCGCACGAGCTGAAGGAAGCACTGATTGTCGACCCCACCAATATCGAAGCCCTCGCGGCCGCGCTAAAGCAGGCAATCGAGATGGAACCAGACGAGCGCAGGGCCCGGATGCGGATGCTGCGCGCCCGAATCGCGACCAACACGCTAACCGACTGGGCCGACGGCTTCCTGACCGCTCTTCATCAAGCGCATCAAGGCGCGCGCACCGCCGCGCTGCGCGCATAGCGGAAAATCACAACTTTGCCATTTCCGGCAGGTATCGAATCGCAACGCCGATGAATTGCGTATGCAGTCGGATGGCTGCGCGGCGATCTATTGCCGTTGCCCGCGGGCGCGCGAGTAATCGATCAGGCTTCGCGGCGGATGCTCGAGGCGCCTGAGCGCGAGGCGGAGGCGTCGAGAGTCAGGCCGCGGGTCTGCTCAGTGAAGAGCTTGGCGTAGGTTCCATTGCGGCGCAGCAACTCGGTGTGCGTTCCAACCTCGACCACGCTGCCCTTGTCGAGCACCACGATCAGGTCGGCCGTCATCGCGCTGCGCAGGCGATGCGCGATCAGGAAGACCGTGCGGCCGTCCATCAGACGTTCCATCGCTTCGTGGATCAGGTTCTCGGATTCGGAATCAACCGCCGAGGTTGCTTCGTCGAGGATCACGATCTTCGAATCTTTCAGGAAAGCGCGGGCGAGCGCCAGGCGCTGGCGCTGTCCGCCCGAGATCTTCACGCCGCGTTCACCAATAACCGTGTCGAGCCGGTCCGGCAACTCATCGACAAATTCGGCCAGATTGGCCATCTCGAGCGCCTGCCACAGCATCGCTTCGGTCGCATCGGGCCGCGCGTAGAGCAGGTTGTCGCGTACGCTGGCGCTGAACAGGAGGGCATCCTGGGTTACCAGGCTCACGCTGTCGCGCAGCGACTTCAGCGTGAAATGGCGCACGTCC
>Ga0307374_10012078_pt1 | contig 12174 bp, 9 predicted proteins | sample OX3MG_FD_202532 | JGI IMG/M metagenome (GOLD analysis project Ga0307374, IMG submission 202532) | Soil microbial communities from Risofladan, Vaasa, Finland - OX-3 | ecosystem: Environmental > Terrestrial > Soil > Coastal area > Acid sulfate soil | place: Finland: Risofladan, Vaasa | collected...
ACCAGGGAGTTCCTTGCTCTTGTTGGTGTGAATGTCAGGGATGTGGTGATCGTCTGATCGGCATCCATGGCCCAAGTGGTTGAGGCGACTTTCGCCGCGTGATCGACCTGGCCCAGGCTGTCCAGAACCAGGAACGCCGGGCTGTACCCGCCGCTCGCGCCGGATGCTTGCGCACCAATGCTGTCCCGTTCGAGCGCCAAATAGCGTCCGTCGGGCGACCATGCATAGGCGGGATAGAAGGGCGCCGGCCCGGTGGAGGACGGATTGGCGTCATGGGTCAAGGCCCGGATCGCCATGCCGTTGCTGTCCATGAGATAGACATTGCCGGCCCTGGTAAAGGCAATGGTGGCCGGGACCGAAGCGAACGTGGCGGGCCGAGCGGCGACCGGGGACAGCGCCACGCCGCCTACCAGGGCCAGGGCAATCAGCGATGGTCGAGGCATCGGTATACAGTCCTCCTTAGTCTGGATTTCGCACGGAGATAAATTAGAGGGCTAGCGCAGCATGAAATTGCCTTCGGACCTTGGATCAACCGTGATAGTGGCTAGTCTGCGAACCAATCTGGCACCTTTCTTGGCCGTTTCATGTAGTGTTGAACGAAGATACAGCCAGTTTCTATCACCGTGCGAAATCCAGACTTAGGCGCCCGGCGGTAGGTTGGATTACGGTAGGGGCGAGCGTGATAGCGTACTGACCGAGTTAGGCGCCCACGTTGGGGATGGTCAGACTGGGGTCGTTCCAGTTGCTCCAGACCGTCGTGGTGGTGGCTTTGCTAGCGTTCCTCTTGGTGTACGTGGTGTCTTGCACCGGCAACTTGTCGGCAATGCTCAGCCAGAAGGTGCCATGCTCCCGCAGCGTCGATGTCGTGTAGGTCTCGTTGAAGCCGGCGCAGTCCTGGCCTCGTATGATCCGGTTCCCGGCCGGAGCCCAGGTCCCATGTCCCGTTTTAGTGGCCGGCGAGGTGAAGGACGTTGCCGAAGTGAGGAGATACCCCATGGAGGGCAGGGAACAGTTCCAGGCGCCCTGCCCATTCCTGCGTATGCAGGTGTGCTTGGCGCCAATGACCATGGCGGTGAAACTCGTTGTACCGTCTTCCAGGCGATCCTTCCCAACGAGAGACATTTCCAGTACCTTGCCCTGGCGCACGACCGTGATGACGTCGGAGGATGAGGTGGTGCCAAAGCTGTTGGTGCTGATGGTGCTGTCGGTGATCGTATAACTGTGCGCCGCCGCCATCGCCTGCAGGGCCTGCGTCAACACGGGCGGCAGCGACACGGCGGCCCGCGCGCCGGTGGCGAGCGGGAGGCTGATCAACAACACGAGGGCACTCCCTACGTGGATGCGTCGAATGCTACGGTTCATGAGCGTTCCTTTCATGCGTTCTTCGTCTGTACAGAGATGCGAGAGTCCGGACGGGCCCGCTGCTGTCCGTCTTGGCCGAGGAGGATCAATTGTGCCCGATCTCCAGGGCCAACGCCGAGTGTCACCCCTGCTTGGTCGAGGAGATCATGCAGGTGAACCACCGGTCCCTCCTCTCAACAACCCTCACTACCCAGGCTCTGAGGACGATACGTTCTGGTGAGGGGCGGCGTTGCTCGTGTCCCCTATTTGCCCTTCAGGAAGCGTGTCCCAGTGGGGCCATAGGCGTTCACTTCTCCAACGTCTCCCCCCACGACGCCCGCCTCAACCCGCGAGGTCGACAATTCATTGGCGAGTGCCAGATGGCCGCCCGTCGTGGTCTCATCCAACTGGATCACGACATGGCCGCCCGCGTTCAAGATGTCAAAGCTTGCCCTATCTTTGGGATCAATGCCAAGCACTGCCCGTCGTCGCCCGTTGTGATCATCTATCTGCAGGAAACCTCCATCGGCATCCGTCTCCAGCGTCGTCGCTCCCAGTTCATTGGAATCAATCAGTTGGAGAAGGCCACCTCCGCTGGCATTGCGTTTTATGCCCGCGAATACCTTGTTCTGATACCAGAGGGTCATCGTACCATCGGACCTGATGGTCATCACGTCATTCCCGCTTGCATCAACCACGCTGAAGGGTGCATGCACCACACTGGGTCCCGATCCAGCCCCGGCCGCGGCCCGGCTGCCCGTGAGGGCCAATAGACCGGTGACGACGATCGCGATAGAGAAGACAGCAGGCAGGCCGCGCCGCCAACCGCGGGGCGAGGGGCCGGGGTGCAGGGTCTCAATCCGGGCGCGTAGGTCGGCATTCTCCCGCTTGAGCTGGGCAACGTCGGCGGCGATGTCCTCAATGGTAGGCTGTATTGTCATCTTTCCGTCCTTTCAACCCTTTACAACCTTATGGGACGTCATGGCGTCCCCTCCTTTGAGCCTACCCCCAGCGCATGGCTTCCACCAGGCACCCGACCGGCACACTAACCGGCACAGTTGGACGGTCGTGATCTGGCCCGCGTGTTACCCTCCAGGGAGCCGTGCCTACTCGGCAGATCCCGAAACGAGCGCCCACCTGGAGCGGTACGAACCATGGCCTCATCGGACACCCGTACCTTCGGCGACCTCTTGCGAGAGTTGCGGGAAGCGCGCGGCCTCACCCAGGAGAATCTGGCTGATCGGGCCGCCATGAGCGTGCGCGGACTGCGCTACCTCGAACTGGGCGGCCGGCTGCCCTACTCACATACCCGACAGCGGCTGGCCGAGGCGCTGGCTCTCTCTGATGAACAGCGCGGGCAACTTGAGCAGGCCGCCCGAACCGCTCCCCCGGTTCCGTCGCGGCCGGAGACCGCAGCGCTCGGCTCCCTGCCCATCTCTCCCACCCCGCTGATCGGCCGCGACCGCGAGTTGGCGGAAACCGAGGCTCTGCTGCGTGGGCCCGATGTCCGGTTGCTTACTCTTACCGGTTTCGGCGGGGTCGGCAAGACGCGTCTGGCCCTGGAACTGGCCGCGCGTCTGCAAAGCGACTTCGCGGATGGGGTAAAGCTGATCGCCCTTGACGCAATCGGCGAGGGATCCCTGGTCAACTCGGCCATTGCCCAGGCGTTAGGGGTCCGCGAGGCGCCAGGACAGTCCGCCCAGACGAGCTTGATCGCCGCGCTCCGTGAGCGGGCCATGCTGCTCATAGTGGATAATTTCGAGCAGGTGACCGCGGCGGCTCCGTTAGTGGCCGAACTAGTGGGTGCCTGCCCTCGGCTCCGCCTGTTGGTTACCAGTCGCGCGCCGCTCCGCCTGCGCGCCGAGCATACCTACCTGGTTGAGCCGCTGGCCATACCGGAGCAGGTGGTGACCGAGGTTGCCCCGGTTGCCGAATTGCTTGCCATCCCGGCCGTGGCGCTGTTCGTACAATCCGCTGAACGAACCGGGCCCGGCTTGCCGCTTCAGGTGGATGATGTGAGAATCGTGGCGGCGATCTGCCGACGGCTGGACGGCCTACCGCTTGCCATTGAACTGGCGGCGGCGCGCACGCGAATTCTGCCCCTTCCCGCCTTGCTGGCTCGCCTGGACCGCGGTCTTCCCCTGCTTACCGGCGGATCCGCCGACTTGCCGGAGCGCCAACAAACCCTCCGGAGGGCCATCGCCTGGAGCCCTGCCTTGCTGCACGTGGGAGAACAGGCCCTATTCCGGCGTCTTGCCGTGTTCGCGGACGGCTGCACCCTGGATGCGGTGGAGACGGTCTGCGTGGGAAGCCCATCGGTCGGCCCGGCCGGTGGCCCGCCGTTGCGGGGCGATCCGCTCGACTGGCTGGAGTCGCTGGTCGCCAAAAGTCTCCTGAGCCGACGGGCCGACGAGGGGCAGGCCGAGCCGCGATTCGCCATGTTGGAAACGGTACGCGAATTCGGCCTTGAGCAACTTGACGCCTGTGAGGAAACGACCCTGATTCGCGACCGGCATCTGTCCTGGTGCGTTGGTTTGGCCGAGGAAGCCGATGTCGGGATGCAATCGGGGGCGCAGGCCGCCTGGGTTGAGCGCCTGCACACCGAGTCGGCCAACCTGCGCGCGGCGATTCAGTGGGCGGCGACTCCTGGCGGGCCGGATGACCGGGGTCGGAGCGGTGTACGGATTGGCACGGCGCTCTGGCACTTTTGGCAAGCGCGCGGCCGATTGAGCGAGGGCCGGGCCGCGATCGCGGTCTTTGACGGACATCCGGGAATTGTCGGCCCGCTTCGGGCCCGCGCGGATACCGCGGCCGGCAATCTTGCCCTGTTGCAAGGGGATTTGTCGGGTGCCGCCGTGCTGTTGGAGCGCTCGGCCGAGGCTTGGCGCGGCGTGGGAGATGCCGGGGGCCTGGCGAGCGCGCTCAACAGTTGGGGGCAGGTTGCCCTGTTCCAGGGCTCTCCCGATCGGGCTCAGGCACTCCTTGAGGAAGGTTTGACCTTGATGCGCGAGGTTGGTAATTCGCGATCACTCGCCGCCGCCCTGACCAGCTTGGGACACCTCGCCCATAGTCGCGGCCGGTATGAGCGGGCCCGCGAGGCGTACGAGGAAAGCCTGGGCTTGGTGCGCGAATTCAACCAGCCACAGGTGCTGGCCCTGGCGCTCACTAACCTGGGAACTGTCTCTCTGGCGCTGAATGGCTATCCGGCGGATCGAGAGTACTACGAAGAGAGTCTTCGCCTGTCCCGCCTTCAGGGCGATACCCGAAACACGGCTGTCACTCTGAACAATCTAGGGACTATAGCCGAAAAAGAGAGGGACTACGCGCGCCCGAGCATGTTACGAGGAGAGCCTGGCAGTAAAGCGGTTGTCAGGTGACCAACGAGGCGTCGCGACCACCCTGGGCAACCTCGGGAAGATCGCCTTTTGGAAGGGCGGTATGGGGACGCGGCGGACGGTTATCGAGAAGCGCTCGGCCTGATCGCCGACTCGGGCGATCAACCGCTGATCGCCTCACGCCTTGAGGAATTGGCCCGGATCGCGGCGGATCGCGAACAGCCCCATCGCGCGGCCGGCCCGTTCGGCGCGGCGGCGGGCCTGCGCGACACGAGTGGCGCTTCACTCCCGGCAGACGAGCGGATCGCCTTCGAGGCCGCGGCGGCCCGTGTACGCGACACCCTTGGCGACCCGGCCTGGGAGGAATATCGGCGGGCCGGTCGGGCGCTGCCCCTTGCCCAAGCAATTGCCGTTGCCCGCGCCCGCGACGAGCCGATCTGATATCCGAGGAAACGGACCGTTCGCTGAACATGCGGCAAGATGTAACACCAGCAATACAAGTTCCTGGTGTGTCTAAAATACAGATCCTCCCGCGCACACGCGGCCCCAGTCCTCCATCAGAATCACGGGCCTAATAAGCGCTTCCCCGTGGACCTGCTATACTGCCTGACGCAGTCGGGCTGGACGCAGTACAGGTCAGACAGACAGTGAGGGGGAATGGAGTGGATCGGTTTCGTCGTCTTGGGTACGCGGTGAGTCTCGCCGGCGCGCTTGTGCTCGGCTCAAGTAGCGGGGGTGCTGGTGCTACAGCACGCACCGCGCTGCCGGCGCGGGACCAGGTCAACCCAATTTTTCGCCCGATTCTGACCAACCTCAAGGGACTGCTGATCACGGTCTTGTTGCAAACCTACCTTCCACACCAGCATGATGCCGGCGTCCATCTCTCCGCCACGGTGGACGATCTGAGCCGGTTTGGGTATCTCGTGGACATCGGCTACACGCCTCACTGCGATGGGGTCGACGCATGTCGGCTGGGATCCATCACCGGCGGCGCTGAGTTGAACGCCCCGACGGTGTTCGATTATCCACGGGCGCACCATGTACGCCTCCACAGTGGCAAGCAGGCCCTCTACTTTCCCTTTACGTGTGGCGCCAGTTGCGGGGATAGCGTTCTCGCCTTTCAGATGGACGGGATTGTCTATACGGTCACCGTCCATGGCGGCTCCTTGGCAGAAGTCCTGAATATGGCCAACTCGGTCACGGTGGCTGGCACGCCATAGCAGCACAACTGTCCAGTTACTCATCATCATCTGTGCCCGGTCCAATGTGCTCGTATACGCAGTCATCTGACTCTGACTCATCCCTGTCCTGACCGAGAAGTACATCCGCCCGTCTTCAGGCCGCCCGTCGCTAGCTGTGGCAGTAGGATCACCTATGCGTGAGATCGGCGCCTCTCGCGCGTCACACCGGGATTTCTGCCGCGCACTGCTCGGTCAATAGGGTCGGCGAAGCATGTATGTTTATGCGCGACCGGGGAGGCAAATGGAGGACGATGAGACCCAATGTAGCTCTCGGGGGTGCGAGATCACACGAACGCGGCGTGCGCATTGCACCTTGTACAAAGATGAAGGAGGGTTAGTACGCATGGGGAGGAGATCCTCGGTTCGCGAACGGGCGCCCTGGACTTATCAGCCAGAACGGTCGCACTGTCCCCTCGGTATACACTTGGATGACGTCATGTGAACCGTTCGACGGACCATGGGTGACCAGATTGCGCGAGACAGGGACGTCCGAGCGGCAGTTGCTGCTCGGTGGCGTCTCGTCCTGGTCACGCACGACGGCACTGGCTCGCTTCGCGCGAGCGAGCCAGTGCCAGGCTACCTGACCCATCCATCCTATAGACGAGGGCTATTGGCTCCCTACTCGCGCGCTTCCTACCGAACCAACGCGCGGGCACGAGAGCCGGCTCCTCGCGCCCGTCCTTCATCTCCCAGGCGGATGGCTCAGGTAGCCAGCACGGTAGAGCCCGACGACCGGCATGACCTTTCCCTGAGCTCCTTCCTCCCGGTCACGCCCAGTCTCGGCATGCTCGCACCGGGGCTCGATGTGGGCGCGTACGCAGTTAGCCCGCGGGGGGAACCAGGGTCGTCTTGGGCGTCTGAGGCAACACCAGCGGGGTGCGGGGAGTCTGGCTAAAGTCGAAGTCGGACAGGAGATTCCCAAGCTGGGGCGCGTTTTCCCGCACGGTCGGCCGCGGATCGGGTCGCCCATCCGTCTTGGGGTCGAGGCGCCGGCTATTCAGGAAATCATCCTCGATGAACTTGACGTAGGCGTCATGGCTGAGCACTTGATGATCGATGTAACCTTTCCGGGCATAGGGGCTAATCACCAGCCCCGGCACGCGCAGCCCGTAGCCGTTCTGGTCCACCACCGGTGGCATCACATGATCGTAGAAGCCGCCCCAATCATCCCAGGAGAGAAAGATGGCGGTGCTGCTCCAATCGGGGCCTTGCATGATCGCGTTAATCAGGCCGGTGACATAGCTCTGCCCCACGCTGACCAACGCGGGCGGATGCTCGCTCTGGGTCCCGTTCGGCGCGATCCAGGAGACGGAGGGTAAGGACCCGGTCTTGGCCGCCGTATAGAAGTTGGAGAGATCGGTGATGTTGCTGGTCTGGCCATCCTGCTTGACCGTGTCGAAGTAGAGCAGGGGATTCCAGATCCCCGGTGTCTTGGCCGATTGCTTGCCGGGCGTGCAGGCCATCGCATCGTTGGCGCAGTCCGGCTGGGTCCCGCCCGAGACGTAATAGCGCCAGCTCACGCCGCCTTTGTGGAGCAGGTAGGTGAGATCGGTCCAGGCGTAGTCCGGGGCTGGTCGGGCCACCTTGAGCGTGGCTCCCGCGCGCGGGCCCTTCCGGTTGGCGACGCCGAAATCGGGCGGGTTGCCGGGATTCTGCAGCGCGTCGGTACAGCTCATTGGTTTGCCGGGCAGCAGGCAGAGGGCCGACCACTCGGAGACCATGTAGAGGTGCGAGGGCAGGCTCCAGGAAGCGTTGGGCTCGTACAGATGATCCTGGAGGACGAAGTTCTTGGCGTAGGCCCAGTAGTTGGGGATGTCGCCTCCGTTATGGTAGCCCATCACGTCGGTGGATCCGCCGCCCGCGCCGCAGCTGGGATTATTGGCGACGGCGCAGGCGGTCCGGCTCCCCTGTTCGGCCTGGCCAATGAAGCCGTTGAGCTTCCCGCCCGCCATGTCCTCCTCGGCATTGATCTGTCCGTGCGGCCCGCCGCGATTGAGATCCTGATGATCAAGGTAGGGCTTGACGCACTGTCCATCCGCCCGCGGATCAGGAACGCAGACCGTGGCGACGCCGTTCTTCATCGGAATGCCGTCGGCGCCGGGGTAGACGCCGAAGTAGGTATCGAACGAACGGTTCTCCTGCATGATGATCACCACGTGCTTGATCTTCGTGATCCCGCTCGCTGCTTGCGCGCCGGCGGCGCCAATCTGTCTGCTCGCCTGGAAGGCCACGGTTCCTCCCGTCCCCGCCGCCAACAGTCCCGCCAGGGCCGCCGCCCGGGCCAGCTTTCTTCCGATCATCCCCGTTTCTCCTCTCGGCACGTCCTCGGCTTCCACTCGTATGCAGCGGAGTCCCCGGCGCGCTGGGCCTCGCGCCGCGGCCTCTCTCTCGTAGCTTAAACGCCCTTGGCTTAAGCGGTGGCCCACATCCGCTCCTGACGACTCGGGGTATCCGGTTCCGCACTGGCCGAGGTTTGGGACACCCCCCGCGCGAGCATCGGATAGGAGAAAAGGCGCTGCCGTACGACCACCTCGGATCAAGAAGAGTGGGGAAGGTCGGATGGGGCCGCCCAACTCCCTCCTCATGCCCAGTTCACCTGGCAGTACCAGTGGATCCCAACCGGAATCTGAGCGGAGAACGCTCCTGCGTACCGAGACGGTACCCCGACGCACACCCGTACACCGGCTCAGGCTCCCTCGGTGGGAGGGCTGTGGCTGTCCAGCGCCGAGCTCGCGTCCTCGGCCGGCGGGCCACCGAGCATGTCGTTGTAGTGCTTGAGCACGTCGTCCAGCGCCTCCCGCAGCAGTGATGCCTCATTGCGCTGCACGCGCCGAGCAAGCTGGGCCAGTCGCTCCAGTTGGGTGGCGGTATAGTAGCTAGTCTTCGTGATCATCCGTCCCTCCGCCAGGGGGAGCGCCACCTTGTTCCGGCCCTGGAGCTTGGCCACGTAGAGGGCTTGGTCCGCCTCGCGCAGCAACTCAGGCAGCCGCTTGCCGTGGGTGGGAAAGCTGGCCAGCCCGATGGTGCAGGTGATTCGCGCCTGGGGCCAGGGCTCCAGGCGCAGTGCCTCGACCCGACGGCGCGCCTCCTCGGCCAGGGTGAAGGCGTCATCAAGGCGGGTATGGGGGAGTCCAGCCACGAACTCGTCACCGCCGAAGCGGGCCAGCACCGCCGACTCCGGCATCGTCGTCTGCAAGGCGCGCGCGACATGAATCAGGAAGTGGTCGCCGCAGCGGCGGCCAAACCGCTGGTTAAGGGGGAGAAAGGCATCCATGTCGAGCAGGAGCAGGCTGAGCGGGGCACCATCACGTACCGCGGCCGGCAAGAGTTGTTCCCGGAGCAGATAGCGGGCGTAGGGCTCATTGGCAAGGCCGGTCAGCACCTCCGTGGTCGGCAGTTCGAAGGTCGAGGGGTAGGGCATGGCAGGCGCTCCTTCACGCAGGTATACGCATGTACATATGTATGTATAACGGATCCCTGCCCCGTGGACAAGGTGCATGAGCTGCGCGTGAGGCCCGCCTGCCACCTGCCAAAGCGACGTGCGCTCTCCGCCCTGGTTCGAGGCCGTCGTCCATCGGCATCTTGTACCCGAGTCTCCCTCAAGGTTTGCCTCGGCGTTAGGGCGTTCAGGGCCGGATGACCCAAGGAGCCAGGACAGGTGCGCGCCTGTCTTCTGCTCCCCAACCGCACGCATGCCACCCCGTTCTTTGCCAAGGAGGTATTCCACTACGACCCCGCCGCCTACACCTGCCCAAACGGCGCGACCTTGCCCTATAGCCGGATCAACCGTGCCCACCAGCAACTTCTCTACCAGGCACCGGCCGCCACGTGCATCCGCTGTCCCCTCAAGCCGCGCCGCGCCGCTACCGACCAGGGACGGGTGGTCAGCCGCCACTACGACGAGGAGTTCCGAGACCGGGTGCGGATCTGCCAGGCCACCGATGCCTAGCCGCCGGTTGACCAGCTTTCGGCCCGATCACCCGCTTCCCCGACCTCCCAGTCTCACCTACATCTTTCTTCTAAAAGAAGATCCTTCCGCGATTCTCAACAGCCTGGGCGTACATCGCTCTGTACAAAGTGGAAGGCCAACTGACGATCACCCGTGATGGGAGGATTGCCACCGCGTACGAACAGACGCCTCATGCTTCCCAGCGACAACGGATCTCCATTCCCGCCAGTATCCCCGTGCGCGGCGTCCGCGTGCATCATGGCGCGGGGTGGCGAGCACCTCTGTGTGGGAGCCATGCGGGGCAGCGTGCAGGATGCGTATCGACGGGCAGTCTGAAGGTGTTCTCCGCGCTGACCCCTCAGTGGTACCCGGGGCAGAGCAGGGATGGGGAAGAGCGTACGGGGCGCCAGCCACGGTCACCGCGAGGCGTCATAGGAGGCGTCACGATCTGACGGCCGCGCCTCTCGGGGGAGTCGGATGTGGAAGTCCGTTCCCTGGTCCACCACGCTGCTCACGGTGATCGTGCCGCCATGGGCTTGCACTATGCCGCGGGCGACGCTCAGTCCGATGCCTGCCCCGCCGGTTGCCCGATCGCGGGAGGGGTCGGCCCGGTAAAAGCGCTCGAAGAGGTGCGGTAGGTGCTCGGGGGCGATGCCTCGCCCTGTATCGCATACGAGGATGTCGACCCAGTTCCCCTCGCCTCGCACGCTGAGCGCGACGCTGCCGCCCGCCGGCGTGTGGACCAGGGAGTTGGCGATCAGATTGCGCAGCACCTGGCTCAGCCTCGGAGCATCAACCGCCATGGGCGGCAACGGGGCGACCGATGGGAGGACGCGCAAGGTGATTCCCCGAGCGCGCGCCGCCACCGCCTGCATCGCCGCCGCGCGCTCAAGCAGTGGCTCCAGCGAGTGCGGCGTCCGGTGCAGGCTTAGCTGACCGGCTTCGGCGAGCGCCAGATCCTGGAGATCGCTCATCAAGCCGTCCAGCAGCAAGACCTCTTCATGCATGGAGTCGATCACCGCCGACGTGGCCGCGACCGCACCGTCCTGTATCGCCTCCAGATACCCTCGGACGCTCGTCAACGGCGTACGCAACTCATGGGCGATGTCGGCGGTCTGGGCCCGCCGCAGGCGCCGCGTCTCTTCCAGACTGGTCGCCATATGGTTAAACGCGGAGGCCAGCACCGCTACCTCATCCCCCGTGGCGGGCACCGCTACCCGTTGGGACAGGTCGCCGCCGGCAAGCCGGGCCGCCGCGCCGGTCATCGCGCTGAGCGGCGCCGTGAGGCGACGGACGGCGAGGAAGGTCAAGACCAGGGCCGCTCCCAGGGCGCCCAGGCCAATCAGCAGCAGCCCTGAATCGAGGCCGGCCAGGAACGTGCCCTGTGCCTTGGGGCTACCGGCCGTGGGAACCAGCGCGAGCGTCCCCAACCGGCGGGGTGCCATTCGCCGTCGGATCGGCAGGACGATGGTATTGGCTGAGCGCGCGAACCGTTGGCCGACCGCCGTACGGCTTGAGTCGGCCACCACCGTGCCCCCGTCATCCTCCACGATCAGCCGGGCCTCCGCGCTCGCTGCCTGATCTTCCAGCAACTGTTGCGTGCCAGACCAGTCACCGTCCTCGCGGTGGAGTACCACGATCGTCACCGCCAGCGCCCGCCCACGCGCGGTCAGTTCCTGGGCCCGCTGCGCGGTCACGTAGCTGCCGAACGCTTGCTGAGTGCGCAGGTGGGTGACGAAGCCGATAGCGCTGACGCAACAGATCAGAATCAGCGCCGAGGGCAAGAAGAGTTGCATCAGCAGCGAGCGGCGCCGGAGCGGTGGGCGCGCACGCATCAGGGCGCCACCAGCCGGTAGCCAATGCCGTAGACGGTCGTGATCGCCGGGGTTTCCGGCACGGCGGCGGCCACCAACTTGGCGCGCAGATTCATGATATGCACATCGACCGTGCGCTCAAAGCCGTCAAAGTCGTCGCCGAACGCGGCGTCAATCAACTGCTGCCGGCTGAGCGTGCGGCCCGGATCGCGCGCGAGCGCTACCAGGAGCGCGAGTTCAGCCGGGGTCAACGCCAGGCGGGCCGTACCCACGGTAGCTTCGTGGCGATCGGGTACTACCCGCAGCGGCCCCACTTGAATCGTCAGTGGTTCGGCCGGTTGTCGCCCATCCACCCGGCGCAGCACGGCGCGAATGCGCGCCATCAGCTCCCGCGGACTGAACGGCTTGGTCAGGTAGTCGTCGGCCCCGAGTTCCAGGCCGCGGAGCGTCGCGTCCTCACCGCGCAAAGCGGTCACCATAATAATCGGGGTCCG
>Ga0307374_10012081_pt1 | contig 12172 bp, 10 predicted proteins | sample OX3MG_FD_202532 | JGI IMG/M metagenome (GOLD analysis project Ga0307374, IMG submission 202532) | Soil microbial communities from Risofladan, Vaasa, Finland - OX-3 | ecosystem: Environmental > Terrestrial > Soil > Coastal area > Acid sulfate soil | place: Finland: Risofladan, Vaasa | collected...
CCGCCTCCAGCCGTAAAGCAAAAAAGGCTGCAAGTTTGTAACTTGCAGCCCCTTTAATCGAATCTAGGGGTTTTACAAGAGCAACAAACGCAACCTGAGAATACCATAGTTGACCCTGTAGAGCTAGCGAATTCGCCAGCGCGCCAGGGGCCAAATGTTCAAAAGGCAACACGAATTATTAGGACTTGTTCCGTCCTGCACGGTGTCCCATTTTGAAAGCATCTCGGTTCCGGCTGGCGCGATCAGCGATTTTCGGGCACATTTCATTGTGCGAATAATCGGTTGGCAGAGGAGCTGTCATGCATTGGAAGGTTGGTCGCTTTTGTTTTAGGTCTGGCGCGGCGTTGATACTGTGCGCGCTGGCGTTTTTGCGGTTTGCAAACGCCACGCAAAATCCGACAGCAAAACAAATTGACGCAATTTTTTCTGGGATCACATCGGCGCACGAGCCTGGCCTCGCCGTTGTTGTGCGACAAGACGGCCGCACCGCGTTTATGCGCGGCTACGGCTTGCGCGATCTGCGCTCGGATTTGCCCATCAACGACCACACAAATTTTCGGCTGGCTTCCTGCACGAAGCAATTCACCGCGATGGCGATCATGCTGCTTGTGCACGATGGAAAACTCCATTACGACACGCGCCTCACCGACGTTTTCCCGGATTTCCCCGCTTACGGCCGCACAATCACGATTCGCAATTTGCTCAACCACACTTCCGGCCTTGTCTCCTACGAAGACTTGATGGACAAGGAATACCCGGGCAAATCCTGGGAGGAAATTCCGCAAATCAGCGACGCGGGCGTGCTCGCGCTGATGGAGCAGCAAACGGGAACGAAATTCCCTCCCGGCACGAAATGGGAGTACAGCAACGGCGGCTACTGCGTGCTCGCTATGGTCGTCGAGAAAATTTCAGGAGTGCCGTTCGCGGAGTTTCTGCATCAACGAATTTTCGCGCCGCTCAACATGCAAAACACGGTCGCGCACGTTTCCGGCAAGGACCACGTCGCGAATCGCGCGTACGGCTACACGAACGACGCGGGCGTGTGGCTCGAAACGGATCAGAGTCCAACTTCAGCGACGCTGGGCGATGGCGGAATTTACAGTTCGCTTGACAATTTAATCAAGTGGGACGATGCGCTGCGCAATCACACGCTGCTCAGCGCCGAGGAAATGCGCCCGGCGGTAACGCCGGAAAATTCCGCGGCTGTGTTGCCCGAAAATGTGGAAGACCTGCCGAAAGCCGCCAGCCAGAAACCGCTCGCGTATGGCTTCGGGTGGTTCCTCGATCCCTATCGCGGACACGCGCGCATGTGGCATTACGGCAGTTCAATCGGTTTCCACACAATCATCCAGCGCTTCACGAACGACAACCTGACGATTATTATTCTGTCGAATCGCTCGGATCTCGATTTGTCCGCGCTGGCCTCCAAGGTCGCCAATCTCTATTTTCGTTAGCCGCTGCGCCGTTCCATCACACTTGCTCTACGGTCCGCCGTCGCGCTTTTTTTTCGTGCAGCACGATCCACGCCGCAAGCGCGGCGCTTTTGTGATCCTGTGTCCACGGCGGCCCATTGATTTCCCCATCTTGGCGATTTTTTTCACTGCCGCCGCTGCTGATCTTCCAAAAACCGATTTGGCTTGGGTTTCCAGGTCGCGCTCTCGGACCCCCGACATCTGAATCTTCAATTTCTCGCACGCGTTCCAGACCGCGCGCCGGAAGAATTCGCCTTCTGCTGTGTGGATCGACGGATGGGAAGCAAGTATCTCCGAAAGAGACGGAAGCGCACGTCCTGACGCCAGCACCACGGCGCACGCTCTCACGGCGTAATCGCCGACACGCAACTCATCCATCAAACTTCGGATTACTTCCGATGCCAGGCGCTCCGAATCCACGGCGCAGTTCGCAATGTATTTTTCAGCCGCGCCCAGAGCGAGTTTGTTTGCGAAATGGTACGGCTGTTTCTTCCCTGTGGACTTCCCGCCGATGACGTCGATGCGTCTTCGCTCAACGACGCTCAGTCTGCCGCCGTCATTCGAAACGACAACGAGCGCGCCCCAGCCTGAGTGCATGCGAACGCCGATGGCTGCCACTTTCACGTTAGGAACAATTTCAGAACGAAATGCATGCGCCGCGGATTACGCGAGCACCTTGGGAATCGCGGCTTTCCATTTTCCTTGCGACTTCAAAATCAATTCGACTACTTCGCGGACCGCGCCTTCCCCGCCCTTCGCTCGCGTGACGTAACGCGCCGCGCAAATCACCTCCGCCGCCGCGTCCGCTACCGCAACGGCGAGACCCACACGCTCGAAGAGCGGCAAATCCGGCAAATCGTCGCCAATATACGCGACTTCGTTGTCCTTCACGCCCGCGCGCCGCAGAATTTCTTCGTACGCGCCGATTTTTTTCGCCTGACCTTGATATACAAACTCGATATGCGCCTCTTTTGCGCGCTGATCGACGGCTGGCGTATTTCGTCCCGTGATCACGCCGCTGCGCAAGCCGACAAGTGACGCGAGATGCAGCCCCGCGCCGTCATGCGCGTTGAATACTTTCATCTCCGCGACGCTGCCATCGGGAAAGGCTTGCAGGCACACAGTTCCATTCGTCAACACGCCGTCTACGTCCATCAGCAGCAGTCGAATTTTCTTCGCCCGCCGCCGAACGTCCGCTGATTTTGTCTTTTTCGCCATCGCGTGAATTGTTTCGGTGTTCCCGACTAGAAAAGTTGCAACGTCCACAAATCATGCAGATGTACAACGCCCTCGACGCGCCGCTCCGCGTCCACAACCACCACCGAAGTGATTTTCCGCTCCTCCATCAATCGCAGCGCGCTTGCGGCCAATTCCGTGCGCGCGAGCGTCACGGGGTTTTTCGTCATGCTCTCCGCCGCGGTCAAATCGAGAGTTTCTTTTTTTCGCCGCTCCATCAACCGCCGCAAATCGCCATCCGTGACAATGCCGAGCAGTTTGCCCGCGTCGTCCGTCACAACGACCATGCCCAATTTCTTGCGGCTTATTTCGTAAATCACTTCGGGAATCGGCGTCCGCGGCCCCACGCGCGGCAGCGCGTCCCCCGCGTGCATCACCGAGTCCACTCGCCGCAACTTCGTGCCGAGTTTTCCCGCCGGATGCAGCGCCGCGAAATCCTCCTCGCGAAATCCGCGCCGGTTGAGCAGCGCAATCGCCAGCGCGTCGCCCATGGCCAGCGCTGCCGTTGTCGAAGCCGTCGGCGCCAGATTCAGCGAACAAGCTTCTTCCTTCACCGCGATGTCGAGCGCCACGTCGCTCGCGACCGCCAGCGTCGAACGCAAATTCCCCGTGAGCGTCACCAGACGAATCCCAAGCCGCTTGATCGTTTCAAGCAGCGCGAGCAATTCTTCCGTCTCGCCGCTTTGCGAAACGGCGAGTACGACATCTTCCCGCATCAGCATTCCCAAATCGCCGTGCAGCGCCTCGGCAGCGTGAAGAAACACCGATGGCGTGCCCGTGCTCGCCAGCGTCGCCGAAATTTTCCGTCCAATCAGTCCCGACTTGCCCATGCCCGTGACGATCACGCGTCCGCGGCACTCGAAAATCACTTCGACGGCGCGCTCGAATCGCTCATCCAATTTTTCGATCAAGCCCGCAATCGCGTCCGCTTCGATTCGCAGCACGCGCTGCGCCGCCGCAAGGCTCCCCATTGATTTCGCGGACTTCGTCGCGTTCATTCCTTCTCCCATTCGCGAACCAGCAACGCAATTTTTGCAATGCGCTCGACCATTGGCCGGAATTTTTCGAGTGGCAGCGCATTCGCTCCATCCGAAAGCGCCTTTGCCGGATTGTCGTGCACTTCCGTGAACAATCCGCTGGCTCCTGCCGCAACGCCCGCGCGCGCCAGCGGCTCGATGAACTCCGGCTGCCCTCCGCTTGATTTTCCTTCGCCGCCCGGAAGCTGCACCGAATGCGTTACGTCGAACACTACCGGATATCCCAGCTTGCGTAAAATGGGAAACGCCCGCATGTCCACGACCAGATTCTGATAGCCGAACGACGCGCCGCGCTCGGTCACAATAATTTTGTGATTCCCCGTGCTCACGATTTTCTCGACGGCATTGCCCATTTCCCACGGCGAGACGAACTGGCCCTTTTTTATGTTTACGGCGCAACCGGATTTTCCTGCCGCAATCAGCAAATCTGTCTGCCGGCACAGGAACGCCGGAATCTGAATCACGTCGCAGACTTCCGCAGCGGGTGTGACCTGCGCCACATCGTGAATGTCCGTCAAAATCGGCAACGCGAATCGCTTTTTAATTTCACCGAGTATCCGCAGCCCTCCTTTCATCCCTGGCCCGCGAAACGACGCAAGCGACGAGCGGTTCGCCTTGTCGTACGACGCCTTGAAAATCAATGGCAAGCGCAGCTCACGTGCTACTGCCGCAAGCCTCTCCGCGATCATCATCGCGTGGGTTTCGCTTTCGATCACGCACGGCCCCGCGATGAAAAAAAACGGCGCACCCGGCCCCATCGCCACATTGCCCACCGTAAAATTGTGATTTGTCTGCGCCATTTCCTGCGCAATTATCCCCCAAACGCTCCTAAGACTATGCAGGATTCGCCGCCTTTGCAATCCCATCGTAGCCGCCGGTTGCCCGTCGCGCTCCTAGAAAATGAAGAGCCGCGGCTTGCCCGCTTAGAACGAACGGCGAGTCTTGCTTTTGCTCTACTTTGAACCGAACCAAGCTTCCACAGGAAAGCCGTTATTTCTCTTTGCGATTCGGGCGAGTACAATATGGCCAGATCGCCAGCCCAGGCGACGGAGGAAGCTCATGCACGCAGACCGCGTTGAATTGTCCTGGGATGAAGAAAAATCGAAATGGCTGGTTCGCATTGAAGTCGGCGAAGAAGTCGTGCGCCGCCACTGCGATTTGCCGCAGAATGCGGACGAGCAATCGCTCCGCGCCGCCGCGCAAAAAACCGTGGCCGACGAAGGCTACGAGGCCGGCGCAGCCGAAATCGCGGTTTTGCGCGCCCGCGTCGCCTGACGTCTCGAGCACCGCTCGCTCTTCGCGTCGCGGCTTGAGCTTTGCGTATTTTCGCTCGTGGCTGCGAGCCGTTACCGAAATTTAACCGCTTCGCGCTTGCGCTAGTTCACTCACAGATAGCGGAGGATTTTTGAGCTCGGGCAGCGCGATCCCGAGAATCAGCAGCGTGATCGCAAACGCGTACACGCTGTCCGAGAACGCCTCAAATCGCCCTTTTTCATGTGCCTATGATCGGATTTTCACGCCGTTGTGTCGCCTATTGCATGCGATAGGTGTCTTTTCCCCACTGATATGAAACGGATGGAGCGCATACTTTCGATGTGAGCGTGACTCGAGCTTTTCCGTCCGTCCTACCCTTCACATAAGGCAACTCGATGTAATAGAGTTCGCCGTTTGAGTCTGCCGTCAAATCACCGCCAGCTTTTTCGTTTTCGGATTGAGTGGCAACATCGACAGACACATTCGGCTGGAAGTCAGCCCCGTGGATCAACACCGCCTCCCCGTGAGCAAGGAGCAACGTGACGTCCACCGAACAGCCCCGATCCTTGCCCTCAATCGGAAATGGAGTCACGGACACGAAGGCCTTGTTTTGTTCATCGGAAGAGATGAGGCCAAACCGTTTCGGTTCCCCTTTCGCGGCGAGGAGGATCGGTTCAACCGGGTCGTTTGGTTTACTCGAATCGCCGCACGTTTCTGGTCTCCCTGCACAAATCGCCATCCCGGAATCGTCGAGAGTTATTCCTTGGAGATAGGTAACGGGCCGCAAGTCGAAGGATACCGCGACCAACGAGTACAATTTGTCTTTCGGCATCCCGGTAGCGAAAATATGATACTTGATACCGGTTGCGCCGTTCACGCTTTCGCGGGAGACTTCTTTCAAAGTCATCGTCGCGCCAGGACTACTCATTTTTTGTCCCCAATTCTTCTGGATTGACGCTAAGTGGCCTGCTTCTTGTTTTGCTTTTGCGAGCAGGTCGGAGTCCTGGCCTGCTGCGGCACTGCACATAATCATCACGAGCGTCAACACTGCGAGAGTTCGCATCGTTGTTCTCCTAGTCCGCGGAGGCGGCGGGGGCGTGGGCGGCACGCTGTGGAGTTGCGGCGCGGCGACGACGATGCTCGGCGGACGCTCCAATGAATGCGGCGAAGAGCGGATGCGGCGCGAGCGGCTTCGATTTGAATTCAGGATGGAACTGGCAGCCGAGGAACCACGGGTGATTGGGCACTTCGACGATTTCGACGTAAACGCCGTCGGGAGTCTTGCCCGTGATTTTCAAGCCTGCGGCGGTGAGAGCCGGCTCGTAATCGCGATTGAATTCGTAGCGATGGCGATGGCGCTCGGAAATTTCCGTTGCGCCATACGCGCGAGCGGCAAACGAATCCGCGTCGAGTTTGCACGGCCACGCGCCGAGTCGCATGGTGCCGCCCATTTCGTCGACGCCGAGTAACTCGCGCAATTTGTAAATCACGCGATAGGGCGTTTGCGCGTCGAACTCGGTGGAGTTCGCATGCTGCAAACCCGCGGCGTGGCGCGCGTACTCGATTGTCGCGCACTGCATTCCCAAACAAATTCCGAAGAACGGCACTTTTTTCTCGCGCGCATATTGAATTGCGTAAATCATTCCTTCGATTCCGCGCTTGCCGAAACCGCCGGGAACCAAAATTCCGTCCATGTGGCGCAAACGCTCGGCGGCCATTTCGAGCGATTCGATGTCGCCCGACTCCACCCATTCGATGGCGACGCGCGTGCGGTGCGCCAGGCCGCCATGCATCAGGGCTTCACGCAAACTTTTGTACGCGTCTTCAAGCTGCACATATTTTCCGACGACGCCGATGCGCACTTCGCCTTCGGGATGCTCGAGCTTTTCGAGCATGGCGAGCCACGGCGACATGTCGCGCGGACCCGATTGTAAATGCAGGAGTCTCAGAATTTGCTCATCGAGGCCTTCGGCGACGAGCGACATCGGTACTTCGTAAATGTTGCGCACGTCGGGCGCGGAAATCACGGCGGCCTGATTTACGTTGCAGAAGAGCGCGATTTTCGCTTTCAGCTCCGGCGCGATGGGATGATCGCTGCGGCACAGCAAAATGTCCGGCTGAATTCCAATGCTCAACAATTCTTTGACGCTGTGCTGCGTGGGTTTTGTCTTGTGCTCGCCGGCCGTGGCGATGTACGGCACGAGCGTCAAATGAACGTAGATGGCATTTTCCGGGCCGAGTTCGAGACGCATCTGGCGAATCGCTTCCAAAAAAGGCAGCGACTCGATGTCGCCCACGGTGCCGCCGATTTCAACGATCACCACGTCCACGTCATCGGCAACTTTGCGAAACGCGGCTTTGATTTCGTCCGTGACGTGCGGAATCACTTGCACGGTCTTGCCGAGATAGTCACCGCGCCGCTCCTTCGCGAGAATCGATTCGTAAATTCTGCCGGTGGTCCAGTTGTGGTCGCGCGTCAACTTCGCGTTCGTGAAGCGCTCGTAGTGACCAAGATCGAGATCCGTCTCCGCGCCGTCGTCAGTGACGTACACTTCGCCGTGCTGATAGGGAGACATGGTTCCCGGATCAACGTTCAGGTAGGGATCGCACTTCTGAAGAGTGACTTTGAGGCCGCGGGATTCGAGCAGGCAGCCCATCGAGGCCGCCGCGACGCCTTTGCCGAGAGAGGAAACCACGCCACCCGTCACGAACACATACTTCGGGCGCGTCACCAAGGCTGCCGTTTTTCCTCCCAGGTAGGCTACGTACAAACCATTATCGCCGCGACGCTCGACTCTGTCAATTGCCAGTTTCCTTTCCCCGGATGACCTGAGCATGCCCGAGCGCCGCCACCAGCAAGCCCCCTCACATAATATTCCCCTGATTCGAGCGCATTTCGCATGCTACGTGAATTGGCGGCAGAAAAAACTCCGTGACGAATTCCCCGTAACGCGACACAATGCGTGCCCGTCGATACACCGCGGACGGGAAACGCAGCGTCGATTCACACAAATCCAAGGAGCTGGAGAATGAAAAAGGATTCGCAGATTTCGCGAAGACTGTTTTTGAGAGCGACAACGTTCGCAGGGGCGGGGGCGGCGCTGGCGGGCGGATTCGCGCCGCTGCGCGAATTGGATGCGGAAACTCGCGAGAGATTTACACCGGCGTCAACGACTGCGGGGGCGCCGCAATCGCAGGCGGCCGCCTCTGCTTTGCCATCTGGAAGTTTGAACGACTGGATCGAGCGCATCTTCGGCGGCGAGTTCTCCGGCGGGCGCTTCGGGCCGGCGCGATGGGAAGAAGACGGCAAATCGTACACGGTGCTGGAATCGCGGCGCGAAAGTGGCGGGGCGCAAGAGCTGGCGCGCTACGACACGGCGACCGGCGCGCGCACGGTTCTTTTTTCTTCGGCGGATTTGATTCCTGCGGGTGCGAAAGAGCCGCTGCGCGTCGAGGAATTCGAATGGTCAAAGGATCGCAAGAAGATTTTGATCTATACGAATTCGGCGCGCGTGTGGCGTGAAAACACGCGCGGGGATTACTGGGTGTTCGAGCGCGACGCGAAAAAGCTGCATAAGCTGGGCGGAGATGCGGCGCCGTCTTCGCTGATGTTTGCGAAATTTTCGCCGACGGGCGAGGAAGCCGCGTATGTGCGCGCGAACAATATTTATGTTGAGGATATTTCGTCGGGGAAAATCAAGGCGCTGACGACCGACGGGTCCGAGACGACCATCAACGGAACATCCGACTGGGTTTACGAAGAGGAATTCGATGTACGGGATGGCTTCCGGTGGAGCGCGGACGGGCGAAGCATCGCGTATTTTCAATTCGATTCGCGTCCCGTGCAGGAATTTTCGATGATCAATGACCTCGGCGGAGGATTCCGCGAACCCATTACACAGATTCCCTATCCCGGATACGGCACATATCCCAAAGTGTCGACGTTTCGCATTCCATCCGCCGGAACTCCCAATTCCGCTGTTCGTATCGGCGTCGTAGGCGTCAAGAACGCGAAAACGAAATGGATCAACGTCACCGCAGATCCCGAAAAATCGTACATTCCGCGCGCGGACTGGGTGGGCGATTCAAACGAGATTCTCCTGCAACATATGAACCGGCATCAAAATACAAACGACGTTTACCTGGCCGACGCGCGCAGCGGGCACACGCACCGGATTTTTCACGATGAAGACAAAGCGTGGCTGGACGTGAATGAAGACACGCGCTGGCTGGCAAAACACAACGGATTTCTGTGGGCGAACGAAAGCGACGGCTGGCGGCACGTTTACGTGATTGCGCGGGATGGAAGCGGCGCACGACGGATCACGAGCGGGGATTTCGACGTGATCGAAATTCTCAACGTGGACCCCGCGGAAGAATGGCTTTACTTCATCGCGTCGCCGGAAAATGCGACGCAGCGCTATTTGTATCGCGCGCGCATGGATGGCTCGGGCGCGGCGGAGCGCGTGACGCCAGCAGATGAACCGGGAATGCATCGCTATGAAATTTCGCCCGATTGCAAATGGGCGCTGCATACGGCGTCGTCATTCGACGTGCCGACGACGACGGAACTGGTGAGCTTGCCCGAGCATCGCGTGGCGCGAGTGCTCGCGGATAATTCCGAAGTGAGCGAAAAACTGAAAGTTTTTGGCACGCGGCCGACGGAGTTTTTTCAAGTGGACATAGGCGACGGCGTGAAGCTCGACGGATGGATGATCAAGCCGACGGATTTTGATGCTTCGCGAAAATATCCGATTCTGTTCAACGTGTACGGGGAGCCCGCGGCGCAGACGGTTCTCGATGGCTGGAGCAACGGCTCACTGTTCCATCGGGCCATTGCGAATCAAGGATATATTGTCGCTTCCGTTGACAATCGAGGCACGCCCGCGCCCAAGGGACGCGCGTGGCGCAAAATAATTTACGGCGCTGTCGGCGTACTTTCGTCGAAAGAGCAGGCTGCGGCTGTGCGCGCCATTGCGGGAGAACGCGCGTACATCGATCTTGACCGCGTGGCCGTGTGGGGATGGAGCGGTGGAGGTACAAACACGCTCAACCTGATGTTCCGCTCGCCGGAAATTTACAGAGTGGGGATGGCCGTCGCGCCCGTGCCCGACCAGCGCATCTACGACACAATTTATCAGGAACGCTATATGGGATTGCCGCAGGAGAATTTCGAGGGATACAAAGCGGCGTCCGCCGTGAATTTCGCGGAGGGATTACAGGGGAAACTGTTGTTGGTTCACGGCAGTGGGGACGACAACGTGCATTTCGCCGGGTCGGAGTTGCTGGTCAATCGGATGATCGAGCTGGGGAAGGCGTTCGATTTCATGGTGTATCCGAATCGCACGCACGGGATTTCGGAAGGCCCGGGCACCATGTTGCACATTTTCAAACGTTTGGCGCGGCACTTGACGACGTATCTTCCCGCTGGGCCGTCGCAGCACACGATGACGTTGTTTCTGGATCGCGAACGAGAAGCGATTTCGCGAGGATAGGGCGAAACGCCGCGCATTCGCGCGGCGCCGCACTTCCTGCGTTAGGGTAAACAAGCACAAAGCTTGCCAGCCTGAAGGCCACCGCACAAAGGCAGAGGCGAAAGGCAAAGCGGCGTCGAGCCGCCGCACTCCACACAAGCAACGTCGTTACGAAGCAAGAAAAGCAGATTCTTCGTCGGATGCTGGTCGCATCCTCGCTCAGAATGACAACGAGGCAAAAACGCAGAGCGGGCGTGGTAAACCGGCCCTGACACAAACGCGAGACGCCTGGGCATGGCGATTCGTGAACTAGCTGGCGGCGGCTTGGCGGGAGCGGAGCGCTTCTTCTACTTTGGCTATGTCGGTTGGGTTATCGACGGCGATGCCTTCGTAAGCGCATTCGGCGACGCGGATGTGGTAGCCGTTTTCCAGCCAGCGGAGCTGCTCCAGCTGTTCAAGCCGTTCAAGTTCGCCTGGCGGCAGCGCAGGAAACTCAAGGAGCGCATCGCGGCGAAACACGTAGAGGCCTATGTGTTTGTAATGGAGCGCGGAGACGCGTTCGCCGGCATCGCGCACCCAGGGGATGGGCGCACGCGAAAAATAAAGAGCATCGCCGTCGAAATTGAGGACCACTTTGACAACGTTCGGGTCCATGATTTCAGTTGCATGGGAAATTGGGACGCAGAGCGTGGCGACTTGCATTTCCGCGTCTCCGAGGATTTCGTCAACCGCCGCGTCGATTGCTTCAGCGGAAATAAGTGGTTCATCGCCCTGCACGTTTACGTAAATCTCTCCGGGTATATGGACGGCGACCTCGGCGATGCGCTCGGTGCCGGAGCGATGTTCGCGGCGCGTCATGATGGACTCGCCGCCGAAGGATGCGACGGCGTCGCGGATGCGGTCATCGTCGGTAGCTACGACGACGCGGGACGCACGGCGGCTCATTTTCGCACGTTCGACCACGTGCTGAATCATGGGGCGTCCCGCAATGGGCGCCAGCGGTTTCCCGGGAAAACGCGAAGAGTCGTAACGCGCCGGAATTACCACGACGATCGAAGGCCGATCGATTTGGGAATGGTCTGCCAAGCTGAAACTTCCACGCTGCAGGATCATCTTATCACGCGATGCGCGTTGTCGCCGTGACGTAGCAATGCAATTGGACCTGGTGTCCCCGTGTTTGGGAATATGCGCAGGGCGTGAGCGAATGTATACAGTTTTGCCCTACTCGAATTTCGGTACTTGTACCGCTTGCAATGGGCCGGGGCGGTGATAGAATCTTCGACAAGGTTTGAGGCCGGGGGTAGCGTGCTGAAAGCGGCCAGGCTGGCGAGACGAAGTTGGACGGCATGCGCGGTCCTGGCGCTGGCAGTCGGCATGGTCCCTTGCGGCATGGCAGTTGCCCAAAGTACTGGGCCGCTGATTTACAAGCCCCCTCCCCCTAGCAAGAACTCCCACGTAGCGGAACTCCGTAAAGATGTCAACCTGGTGCTGGTCAATGCTACGGTCACCGATCCCTACGGCAGGCTCGTCACGGGCCTCGATCAAGAAAATTTCCGCGTCTTTGAGGACGGCAAAGAACAGGAAATCATGCGCTTCGCCGAGGACGATGTTCCCATTTCCATCGGAATGATTTTCGACGTCAGCGGCAGCATGTCGGACAAAATCGCGAAGTCACGCATGGCGGCAGTGCAGTTTTTCA
>Ga0307374_10012082_pt1 | contig 12171 bp, 15 predicted proteins | sample OX3MG_FD_202532 | JGI IMG/M metagenome (GOLD analysis project Ga0307374, IMG submission 202532) | Soil microbial communities from Risofladan, Vaasa, Finland - OX-3 | ecosystem: Environmental > Terrestrial > Soil > Coastal area > Acid sulfate soil | place: Finland: Risofladan, Vaasa | collected...
TCGCAGAGTTCGCCGAACGCCATGCCGATGAAATCGCAACCGGCATGCGCCGTGCGCGAGAAGTGCTCGCCGGCGGCGACGCTGCAATCGCCGCGTACCTCCTCAACGAGCCGCTCGAGAACGTGAAGAGGGTCGCCGGGTCCGCTTAGCGGATCGCGAGACGCGAATACCTCAGTCCCCCTGCTAGCGGGCGTGTCCTTGTGCGCACGGTTCCTGTCACGGCCTGCTGCTCGCCGAGCATCGCAGCCAAGGCTCTAATGCCAGCCATGACTTGCCTGCAGCCGGCCTCGTGCGCGGTCCGCTCGGGGAGCGCCAGTCGGTCAGGATGCGTTCACGCCGAGCCTCAGCCGCCATTTGGGGCAGCGGATCAGGCGACGTAAGACCTCATGCTTGCGGTGGGTGTTTCCCGCCTCCAGCTGATTCGCGTTTACGCACTTTAGGCCAGCGCCAACCGTGGACGGCAAGTTGGCCTGGCACCAGTACCTCTTCAGCGAGCAAGGGAACGTGCCGGTGCTGGACCCGTTCTCTGGGGTCAGGCCAACCATTTGGGCGGCGACTCTGTTTACTTTACGGACGGATGCGAACGTCAACGAGGGCACGGGCGACCCTGGTAGCCGTAGTCGTGATCTCGCTCGGTGCTTGCGGCAGCCCCACGGCCGGATCGTCACCGACGCCGAGACCGACGGCTAGCCCAAGCGCCCCCCCCGTCTCACCCTCACCGACCCGGATCCCAATGCCGACGCAGACAGTTCTGAGTGTGCCATCCGATACCCTGCTCTGGGCCGAGGTCGGCGACGCGGTGCTGTTTCGCTCCGCCGACCGCGGCGACAGATGGACGGAGGCCAACCTGCCAGTGCCAACTCACGAGATCGCGTTCGCGGATGCATCCCACGGCTGGCTTCTTGGACCGGCGTCGCCGGCGACGCAGTGCCAGTCGGAGTCCGTGGACTTGCGAGCGACATCGGACGGCGGCGTCACCTGGCAGAAGATGCAGCCGGTCGGAATCGCGTCGGCGCAGTGCAAGGAATCGCTCTCATTCACCGACGCCTCTCACGGCTTTATGGGCGCCTGGGACGATAACAGCCCACCGGTCATCTACCGCACGGCTGATGGTGGCTCGACATGGAGGAGCTCGGCCCCGCTGCCCGACCCACCGGGCTGGGCCAGCCACCCCGGCGGCTGGGAGCTGAGAACCGGTCCGGTGCACGCATTCGGAACCACTCTCCTGGCCGCCGCCACGAACAATGCCGGGCAGGCGTATGTCTATCGCTCGGCCGACGGCGGCGTCAACTGGGCGTACTACCGAACGCTCCCGGCCTTCGGCGGCTACCCGGGCTTTGCGACAGCCGAGCACTGGCTGATTCTGGCGGCACCCGGCCAGTTACAAGAGACGACGGACGGCGGGTCAACGTGGCACAGATCCACCTCCGACTACAACCAGGCCTCGGGGGTGGCGCCCGCGATCACATTCGCGGACGCGATGGTGGGTTACGCGACTGTGCGGGGGGCTATCCAGCGCACCGTCGACGGTGGTAAGCACTGGAGCACGATTAGCACGCCCGGCACCTGAATCGGGGTGCAGTGCTCCATGGCCGACGTCCCAGCAATGTTGCAGAAGATCGCACCCTTCGCAGGCACGCCTGCCGAAATGCCGAGCACCATCGCGAACGTCTCTGACGCTCCGGCCGCGGGGCATGGCAGGCGGCGGCGCTCCAGGCGCGGCTTCGGGTCTCGATGAGATCGTGCGTCTGAATCGAGTACAAAGCGGACGCACCACTGTACAATCACGCGGTGGCACAGGCGACTCTAGCTCGCGAGCTAGCAACTACTGACAGGACTCTGAGGCGGCTCGCCGCAACTGGTGCTTTCCGCCCGCGTCGCCGCGGCAATAGCGAGTCGCTGGATCAGGAGGAGGAGTGGCTGAGGGTGCATTGGTCGCTGGTATCAGACTTACGAGCCGCTCTTCGGTCTGAGACGACCGTCCGGGCTGCGATGCTCTTCGGATCCATCGCCAAGGGAACGGATACACCCTCTAGCGATGTGGATCTGATCGTCGATCTCGATTCTCAGGATCCACTTGCCATCCGGAAGCTTCGGCAACGGCTGGCGGAAAAGGTGGCGCGACCCCTCGACCTCTTCCTTCTCAGTGATCTAGAGGCAGAGCCCGAGACGTTACTCCCGATCCTTTCTGATGCGCGCCCGGTCGTGGATCGCGCAGGGGTCTGGCCGAGGCTCGGCCACCAGCGTCGGAATCTCCAGTCTTTGGCCCGCCGCCGGACCCTTCGCGCGAGAAAGGGCTAGTTGGCGGCAGCGCCCGACATCGTTCGGGTCTGGAGCAACCTTCTTGTGCAGCGAGCACTGCTCCACGAGACGTTCGAGCGGTTTCGCGGCATTGACGACTACGGTCGACGGCTGCGCTCGGGCCACCTCCAGGATCGCATCGACGCCGCGGCCCTTGAGTCCTTCGCTAATGGTGTCTACGAGGTCCTCCTCGAACTCGGCGTTCAGTTGCTCCTAGCCGACGCCGCCGAGGACCGTGAGGCGGTCGAACGCCTTACTAGAGAAGCGCTCCTAGAGGTCTTGCTGGCACGGAAGGTGTTGTCGAAGGCTCAATGGGAGATTCTTGACGAAGTGCGTCTGGGCCGCAACGACCTCACTCACAGGGCGTCGTTCGTGCCGTGGAAACAGGTGTGGCGACACGTCGAACTGATTGAAGGCTCAATCGACAAGATCATGGCGGGGTTCCAGGAGAATTTTGAAAGAGTCCAAATGCCGCTCGATATGGACTTCCCTGAGTTCGAGTGAGGACTCTAGTCGGACGGCGTCTCAAGGGCCTTCCTGGGGGGCGTGACCGAGGTCACGTTGCCGTTGGAGTCGTAGCCGTAGCTGGTGGTGTTGCCGTTGCCATCGATGGTGGAACAGAGCTCCCCGGTCTTGGCCCCGCAGCTGACCCCGCTATCGCCCTGATACTTGTTTTGAACGTGGGTGCCGCCCGTACTCCAATCGCAGGGGGTGGTCTGACCGGCGTAGGAGTCGGTCAGATTGCCGCTGGCGCGCGCAATCACGTACTCAATGCTGCCCGCCGCGTGTTTCCCCCGTCGGAGGGCTACGCGACCACTATCACCGAGATGCGGGTCGGCTGACCCCTGGCGGCCTTGGTCAACGGCATTGAGTAGGCCATCGGTTCGAGTCCTCTTGGCGGGTCCCTGGTTCCAACAATACAAACCGCCTGCCAAGGATTCCCGGGCCGATCATCGACCTCGGCTGACCTTAAGGCACCAGGACGAGGCCGATGCCCGGCGTGGTTCCGCCGCCGGGGGATCTGCCGAGACCGGGGACCAATTCAGGCACGCCGCGAAGGTCATCGGGGATGGCACCGGAACATGAACTCCCTCGAGCCCCCCGCTAGCTCGCCCAACCTGGCCAGCGCCTTTTGTTGGGCGAAGGGTAGGACGACCTACAGAATTAGCGAGATCGGAGGTGGCGACGGACCGACATGTTCCGTCGATACGAAAGCATCGCCAGTTCATTAGCACGGAGTGCCGCCTGCATGAGAGCCGGTCCCTTCGTTCTCCGGGAGATGGCGGTCTGGATGCGCCGTTCAAGCACCGGCCACAGCTCGTTCGCCAGCGACACCTTCAGGTTCGCGATCCCCGACGTCGGCCAGATCCTTTCGACGTTTGAACTGTCTGAAGAACGGACGTGGGCGACCTGCGTGATGAATGTGGTTCTTCCGCGGGGGTAGGCGGCCGCGGCCAATGCGAGCAGCGCGTCGGCAAGTTGCCGATCGCTGAAGTGGGCGAACTCGAACGGCCATTTCCCCCACGTCAGGATTTCGACGATCCGAGCGTCGCGGGTGTACAGGTCGCGCCGTAGGTCTGCAGGCAGACCTTTCGTGATCGAGTCGAGAAGAAGCCTCCGCATTCTGCGTGCGAGCGCTACGAACGACGTCTAGGTACTCATCCCGTTCCTGCCGCTCTCGCTCCAGCGAGACAACGACGTGGCGACCACGCCCGGGAGCTTCAAGAGCATCAGCCGGCCATGCCCGCGCGGCGGCTTTGATGATCTCAATCGCTGGTCCCATGCTCGGAGCCTTCAGTGTGCGGTTGGGAAGTTTGAGCGTACGAGGGCTGCATCACCGTCGAGATGGAGGTTGCTGCATTCACTGCGATTGCACGGCATCGAGGTGTGTCTTTCGGCCAAATGCTGTATGCGGGAGACGATGTCAGCGAAAGGCGTGGGATGATCGCAACTGGACGACGACTTCAGCCAGAGGCGATTTGTTCTGGCTCGCGGTGGAGGCAGCGCTAAGACTCGGGCCAGCATCATGAGTCGTGCGTGCCCGGAGCCAGCAGTTCCAAACGGTTCCCCCAGGGATCGCTCGTGTAGAAGCGGCGTACGCCAGGTAGTTCCATATCCCATCTCACGTCGTGCCCGGCGCTGGCCAACTTATCAGCAAGCGTCTCAAGATCGCTAACCGATCTTGCCAGTATGGCGGGATGGGCCTTGGTCGCGGGCGCGAAGGGCTGCTCGACTCCGATGTGGAGCTCTTGTCTCCCCAGCCGGAACCAGACTCCGCCGCGCTTGGCCAGCGCAGCCGGTTTGGGGATCTCAATCAAACCGAGCAAGCCACAGAAGAAGGCTCGCGCCGCCTCTTCACAGCCAGGCGGTGCGGCAATTTGTACATGGTCGAGGCCGCTGATCATTCCCCCATTGCGCACTAGTCCAGCAGTATGGCCCTGCTAGTGGCGGCCTCCATCCGCCCACATTCGCAATCGTCCGCAGTCGCCGAACCTTCGATTCATGGATCGAGGCTATCCGGCGCAGGGGTAGACCGCCGACCACGGGGTCAACACCGATGCGGTTGCAGCGCTACTTGATCTCAGGCAGGGAGATTGTGTTGCCGATCAAGGTGAGCCTCAAGGTCCGTCACACCTTCATCCACGCCGGACGACCGCAGACCAACGGATGCGTAGAGAGGGTCCAGGGCACCATCCTCCAGGAATGCTGGAAGCCCGCCTTTGCCCGCTAGTCAAGCTCACCGGGCTTCAGCGAGAGTTCGTCGCGAGCGGCAAGTCACGGATCTTGCGCGGGCTCAAAGTCACCCCGAAGCCACCGACGTTTCACCAGTGCAAGCCGATTTCAGAAGGGCGCCCGGAGATCGAAGTCCCTTCCAAGGTCGCCTTTGTCGAGGTGCAGGTAGCGCATCACCATCACGTAGCTCGAGTGTCCCAAGATCCGGCGGAGCCGCTCCATCTCGCCGCCATTTCGCAGGTAGCGGGTGGCGAACGTGTGCCGGAAGCGATGGGCGTGGACGGGGAAGCCCACGCGATAGCGCACCCGGCGCAAAGGGTTGGCTACGCACATCAGGTCCGCCGAGAGTGCGGTGACGGCCCGCCGTGGGCCCTTTCCGTCCGTCGTCGTCCAGGGTTGTCCACCGTCGCTGCTGTCAAACTGCTGTCAGGTGACCGGCTGGCGGCAATGGCAACGCCCCCCATGCCGTCCGAGACGGCCCCGACCACTTCGACATCGTGCAGAAGCCGAGCCTCCATCGCCAGGCCTTCCCGTAGGATGCGCTGACTGGCTCTCAATAGGCTGGCGAATGGCGCATGTGAACTATGGCAAATGGCTTATGAGGGTATTGGCATACAACGCAGGGACCGCTAGGATCGACGGGTGACCTTCAACCCTTCTTATCGACGCCGAAACTTGGAGACGGAGGTCCGCGCTGCCATGGGCGATACCCGCGTCGTCCTGCTCGGAGGACCCAGGCAGGCTGGCAAAAGCACCCTTGCACAGGCGGCTGTTGGCCAGGGCCCAGGCGTCCTTTCCTTCACCCTTGACGACCAGGCCGTCAGGGCGGCGACCGAGGCCGACCCCCTAGGTTTCGTGGCCCGCGGGGCTCCCACCATGATCATCGACGAGGTCCAACGAGTCCCCCGCCTTGGGGATGCGATAAAGCAGGTGGTAGACCAGGACCAGCGGCCGGGGCAGTTCCTGCTCACAGGTTCGGCGAGCCTGGAAACAATCCCGATGCTCGCCCAGGCCCTGGTCGGCCGCCTTGAACCCCTCACGGTCTATCCGTTCTCGCAAGGCGAGCTTGCCGGCGACCGCGAGGACTTCATCGACAGGATGTTCGGCGGAGGTCCCGACCTGAACTTCGTTTCTCGGCTGGTGCGGGCCGAATACATTTCCCGCGCGGTCCAGGGCGGATACCCCGAGGTGGTGCAGCGGGCGCCCGGCCGGCGGCGAAGCCGATGGTTCGCCTCCTATGTAACAACCCTGATCCAACGCGACCTAACCGCTGTAGCCCATCTCCACCGGCTGGCAGATATCCCAGCCTTCCTTCGTCTGGTTGCTGCGCGAGCGACCGCACCCCTCAACTTCACGGCGCTCGGGCGGGACGCGAACATGCCCAAGGACACCGCCAACCGATGGGTGACCCTTCTCCAGCAGCTGTACCTCGTTCGGCTGACCCCAGCCTGGTACAACAATCAGACCAGTCGTGCCAGCCAGTCTCCGCGTCTTCACTTGGTCGACACCGGCCTGTGCGCCTACCTCGCCGGAGTCAATGAGCAGAGCTTCGATCAACCGACGATGGATCCCGGCTGGCTTCTCGAAAATTTCGTCGCGATGGAGCTCGTGAAGCAGCTCGGGTGGTCCGATATCGAAGTGGAGCTTTATCATTTCCGGACGCGAGACGGCCTGGAGGTCGATTGCGTCCTGGAGGCGCTTGACCGGCGCGTGTTCGGGATCGAGGTGAAATCGGCCATGACCGTCGGCGGTGCGGACTTTCGCGGTCTTCGGGTTCTGGCGAACGCAGCCGGGAAGAACTTCGTAGGAGGAGCAGTCCTCTACACGGGAAGAACCACTCTCAGCTTTGGCGACGGCCTCTGGGCGATACCGATCTCCGCGCTGTGGGCTTAAACGGGTGTAGGGGGGCGAAACTCAATCAGCCGAGATCGGCGACCCTGTTCCGATGCTCGAGCTACCCAGCCTCCTCCTCCAAACGCTGACCCGCCTCTTCCGTCGCCGCCGCGAACTCGTCCTGGAGAACCTCCTCCTTCGTCACCAACTCCAGATCGCCCTCCTTCCCGGCCTCGCCCGCGGCTAAAGACCAGGGATCGTATCCTCGGGCTGGTGGCCCGCCGCCTCGAGCGCGATTGGAAGCAACATCTGATCCTGGTCCGCCCAGAGACCGTCGTCGGCTGGCACCACCGCGGCTGGCGCCTCTACTGGCGCTGGCGCTCGGGTCACCACCTGGGTAGGCCTCGATTGCGTCCCGAGGTTCGGGAACTGATCGCCACCATGGCGGGCGAGAACCGGCTCTGGGGCACCGAGCGCATCCGCGGTGAGCTCCTCAAGCTCGGCATTGTCGTCAGTGCCCGCTCGATCCGGCGCTACCGGCGAGGCCGCCATTCGCCACCGCCGAGCCAGAGTTGGGGCACCTTTCTCGCCAATCACCCTCAGGTGATCTGGGCCGCCGACCTCCTGGTTCTCCAGACCCTGACTTTCAAGATGCTGTACGTCCTCTTCTTCACTGCGACACGAGGTCGCGCACTTAGCTGTCAGCATGGTTTTGAACGTGTAGGAGGTTGAGAACGAGGATCTGACCGGGGTTTCTGCACCCTCGACCCTACCGGCATAGTAAGTGCCGGGACAAAGTACTCCTCAGCCGATCGGCTGGCGACCGACCTGTGAAGGAAGGTCGCGACTGCCAGCACCAAGGCGGTCGGGGGCTGGGTAAGGACGGCATGGTCAGCGCACGCGAATTGACGAAAACACCGTAATAGAACGACGAGCCGAAGATGCTGGGCCCTCAAGCGGGCAGAAGGCTCGACCAAAAGGTAAGTGACCCGGAGCCGGGATTTGAAGATGTCCGGCCGCAGACAGCGTGGTCACCGGTGGAAAGTCAGGGCCTAAACCGTCTGCAAGGTAAGTCCGTGGAACGTGGAAAACCTGTCGCGCCGGCGCCGGAAGAGGCGGGTCAGGGTGGAGAAGAGGAGACTAAATAGTTCGAGCATCGGGACAGGGTCGCCGATCTTGCCAGATTGAGTTTTCCCCCCTACAGGTGCGTGATCGTCAACACCGCGCTCTGTGAGAGGTGAAGTGAGGTTGCGGCTTCAGTAACGTTGCCTGATTTGAGCACCGCAGTGAATGCGATCAATTGGTTCACGGTGACGCGGGCAGTACGTCGGTCCGTTGACATATCGATAGCATCGATTATTGAGGCCCAAACAATGCATTGGACACGCTTCTAGGCTTTGAGTAAACTCGGTCCGTGCTCGACTCCCAGCCGCCGGTTTCGAAGTGGGTCAAGGTGCTGGATCAGTCTCGCTGCATCGGCTGCCACGCCTGTACCACCGCCTGCAAGTCGGAGAACGATGTCCCGATCGGAGTTACCCGCACCTACGTCAAGGCGGTCGAAGTCGGCATCTTCCCGCAGGTCCGCCGCAACTTCCAGGTCACCCGCTGCAACCAGTGCGAGGACGCACCCTGCGTGGCGGCCTGCCCCACCTCTGCGATGTACATGCGCAGGGACGGAATCGTCGATTTCGACAAGACCGCCTGCATCGGCTGCAAGGCCTGCATCGCCGCCTGCCCCTATGACGCGATCTTCATCAACCCCGAGGACCACTCGGCCGAGAAGTGCAACTTCTGCGCTCACCGCCTCGACGTTGGGCTGGAGCCGGCCTGTGTGGTGGTCTGCCCGACCCAAGCGATCATCGTCGGCGACCTGGCCGACCCGACTTCTCGGGCCGCTCAGATGGTCCAGCGTGAGCCGATGACGGTTCGGAGGCCCGAAAAGGAGACCCGGCCCAAAGTCTTTTACAAGGGAGCCAGCGGTTCAACCCTGGACCCGCTCGCGGCCCGGCGCCCCGACGGCGGCCTCTTCATGTGGTCGGAACAGGGGTCGGTGCCACACCAGGTTACGTCGGGCTCGCCGGCCGGCTGGAACAGCTCCGCTGCCGTACTGCTCGCGTACGACGTGCCCCACCATGCCCCTTGGGACTGGCGGGTCTCCCTCTACACCTGGACCAAAGGCATCTCGGCCGGCGCCTACCTGGTGGCGCTGCTGCTGATGCTGACCGGAGCGATCAGCGACCACTCAGCGCTCTGGCTGCTCGCCGCTCCGGTGGTGGCGGCCCTCTTCCTGGGCCTGACGGGTGTGATCCTGATCGCTGACCTCCAGCACCCGCTCCGCTTCATCTACATCTTCACCCGGCCGCAGTGGCGGAGCTGGCTGGTTCGGGGCGCCTTCATCATCGGGGCGTATGGAGCCGTCCTCGCGGGCCACTTCGTGGCCGGTTTGATCGGGCTGGGGCCAGTCACCCGCTGGCTGGCCATAGCTGGTCTCCCTCTGGCCGCAATGACCGCTGTCTACACCGGCTATCTGTTCGCCCAGGCCAAGGCGCGGGATCTCTGGCAGAGCCCGCTCCTACCACCTCACCTTCTGGTTCAGGCCGGCCTGGCTGGGTCGGCAATCATGCTTCCGGTGGCCGCCTGGCTCCAGCCCGGGGCGGTGGGCGCGCTCGGCGTCATCCTGGCCCTCAGCGCCGCGGTGCACCTGGCGATGGTCGTAGGCGAGATAACCCTCACCCATCCGACCGCGCATGCCCGCCTGGCTACGCATGAGATGATCGGTGGCCACTACTCGCGCTTTTTCTGGACCGGAGTCGTACTGGTCGCCGTCTCTTCTGTTGCCCCCTTCATCGGTCCCCTCGCGGCACCGTTCGCACTGGCCGGCTTGCTCGCCCATGAGCACGCATACGTCCAGGCCGGCCAGTCAGTCCCATTGGCCTAGGAGAATTTCCATCAACCTCCACAAACTGAATCAGCGAGTGTCAGCCGCAAGGGCTGCCGTCGAAGCACGCGGTGAGACGTTCTACGCCGGCCCGAGCCGGGTTCACCTGGCGGCCTTTCCGCCCAAGGAGCGCTGGGACGACTGGGTCGAGCTGGATTCCAAGGCCTGGCCGCGGCGGGTCGAGAAGCGTTTCATGCTTGTCCCCACCACCTGTTTCAACTGCGAATCCGCGTGCGGGCTGCTGGCCTACGTCGACCGCGACACCCTTCAGGTGCGCAAGTTCGAGGGCAATCCCGAGCATCCGGGCTCACGCGGCCGTAACTGCGCCAAGGGTCCCGCCACGCTCAATCAGATCACCGATCCCGACCGGATCCTCCATCCGCTGAAGAGGGTCGGGGCGCGGGGCGAGGGCCGCTGGGTTCAGGTCGCCTGGGACGAGGCCATGAAGGACATCGGCGCTCGGATCCGGGCGGCGATCACCGAAGGCCGTCCGAACGAGGTGATGTACCACGTCGGCCGGCCGGGCGAGGATGGCTACACCGAGCGCGTACTCGCTGCCTGGGGGGTGGATGGGCACAACTCGCACACCAACATCTGTTCCTCCGGGGGCCGGGCCGGCTACCAGTGGTGGATGGGTCTTGACCGGCCCAGTCCCGACCACGCCAACGCCGACGTGATCTTCCTGATCAGCTCCCACCTCGAAGCCGGCCACTACTTCAATCCGCACGCCCAGCGCGTGATGGATGCCAAGCAGCGGGGCGCCAAGCTGATCGTCGTCGACGTCCGCCTCTCCAACACCGCGACCCACGCTGACCACTGGCTCGCGCCGTATCCCGGCTCGGAGGCGGCGATGTTGCTCGCGATCGCGAGGCACCTGGTCGCGACCGGCCGTCACAACCGCGAGTTCATGCGCCGGTGGTGGAACTGGCAGGAGTTCATGGCCCGGGAGCGGTCGGAGTTGGAGCCGACCTTCGAGGCATTCGAGGCCGAGTTCCTCGCCCTGTACGCTGAGTTCACCTTCGAATTCGCGGCCAGGGAGACCGGAGTTGAGGAGGCGGTCCTTCTTCAGGTGGCCGAGATCGTCGCCGGCGCCGGCACCCGCTTTTCGAGCCACACGTGGCGCAGCGCGGCGGCCGGCAACCTGGGGGGCTGGCAGGTCTCACGCTGTCTGTTCCTGCTCAACGCTGTCCTGGGGGCGGTGGCGACTGAGGGCGGGGTCTTCCCCAACGCCTGGAACAAGTTCGTGCCCAAACCGATGTACGTCCCGCCCCACCCACCTAAGTGGAATGAGCTGACCTGGCCCGAAGAGTACCCGCTGGGCATGAATGAGATGTCATTCCTGCTGCCACACCTCCTAAAGGACGGTCGAGGCCGGTTGGAGGTGTACTTCTCCCGGGTGTACAACCCGGTCTGGACCAACCCCGATGGCTTCGCCTGGATCGAGGCGCTGACCGATGAGGCCAAGATCGGCTGCCACGTGGCCCTGACCCCGACCTGGAACGAGAGCGCCTATTTCGCCGACTACGTGCTGCCGATGGGGCACGGATCGGAGCGCCATGATATCCATTCCTACGAGACCCACGATGGGCAGTGGATCGGATTTCGGCAGCCGGTCCTCCGCGCAGCGCGGGAGCGAATGGGGGAGACCATCACCGATACGCGCGAGGTGAACCCGGGGGAGGTCTGGGAGGAGAACGAGTTCTGGATCGACCTGTCCTGGCAGATCGACCCCGACGGCTCGATGGGGATACGCCGCTTCTTCGAATCGCAGTTGAGGCCGGGCGAAAAGCTCGGTGTGGATGAGTACTACGGCTGGATCTTCGAGAACTCGGTTCCGGGCCTGCCCGAGAAGGCCGCGGCGGAGGGTCTGACGCCGCTCCAATACATGCGCCGCTATGGGGCCTTCGAGATCGCCACCAAGGTGGGCCAGGTCCACGAGCAGTCCGTGCTCCCTGCCGAGCTCGACGACACCCGGACCGACGGCATCGGCCGGGTCTACACCAGGGCGCCCAAGCCCCCCTCACCCAACGTGGTGCCAATTCCATCTCCCGACTCGGACGCGGACGGCCGCCGACCGGTCGGAGTCGAGATCGACGGCGAGGTGCATCGTGGGTTTCCAACCCCCAGCGGTCGCCTGGAGTTCTACAGCCGGACCCTGGCGGAATGGGGCTGGCCCGAATACGCCACCCCCCAGTACATCCGGTCGCACGTCCATCCCGAGGCGATGGAGCCCGACCAGATGGTGCTGATCCCGACCTTCCGGGTTCCGATTCAGGTCCACACCCGCAGCGCCAACTCGAAGTGGCTGGACGAGATCGCCCACACCAACCCACTCTGGGTGAACCCGATCGATGCCACCCGCCTGG
>Ga0307374_10012085_pt1 | contig 12169 bp, 7 predicted proteins | sample OX3MG_FD_202532 | JGI IMG/M metagenome (GOLD analysis project Ga0307374, IMG submission 202532) | Soil microbial communities from Risofladan, Vaasa, Finland - OX-3 | ecosystem: Environmental > Terrestrial > Soil > Coastal area > Acid sulfate soil | place: Finland: Risofladan, Vaasa | collected...
CCACGCGCACGTCGTCGCCGCGGCGGTGATAGTAATTCCTCGTTCGCGCTCCTGCTCCATCCAGTCCATGACGGTGGTCCCTTCGTGGACCTCTCCCATCTGGTGAATGAGCCCGGCGTAGTAGAGGATTCGTTCAGTTGTCGTCGTTTTGCCCGCGTCGATGTGGGCAATGATCCCAATATTTCGGATCAGCTCGAGAGGTACTTCCCTTGGCATCCATTTCTCCAGCTATTGAGGGACACGGCCAGCAAGCTCAGGTCAACCGATGACGGGGAGATTGCCGCGGCGTAGCCGCCCCGGATTCGCCTCGAATCCCGACAGGGGACTCTCAGTCGCTTCGACCAGCAGGCCACGACGCGCGGAAGTCCGCCCGGTCCTCAGTAGCCGCCAAATTGGAACGCGAATGCCGGCGACCTACCACCGGTAATGGGCAAATGCCTTGTTCGCTTCGGCCATGCGGTGCGTGTCTTCGCGCCGTTTGATCGTCGCGCCGGTCCCATGGGCTGCATCCAGCAACTCCCCGGCCAGCTTCTCCGACATCGATCGGCCGGAACGCTTTCGCGCCGCGTCGATCAGCCACCGCATTCCCAGGGAAACACGTCGATCTCCACGGATCTCGACCGGGACCTGGTAGGTGGCGCCGCCTACTCGTCGCGGCTTGACTTCGAGGACGGGCGTGGCATTGCGGAGGGCAAGCTCGAAGGTCTCGACGGGGCTGCGGCGCGTCTGATTCTCGATCAGCGTGAGCGCGTCGTAGACAATTCCTTCCGCCGTCGCCTTCTTTCCCGAGTACATCAGATTGTTGATGAACTTCGAGATCGTTCGATTCTTGTATTTGGCGTCCGGAGCCGCCTGCCGGTGCTCTACCCGGGCTCGTCTAGGCATACCGTTCTCCTACTTCTTTCCGGCGGCTTGCTTGGGAGCTTTCGCGCCATATTTCGAGCGGCCGCGCCGGCGATTGGTGACGCCAGCGGCGTCGAGCGCGCCGCGCACGACGTGGTAGCGGACGCCTGGCAGATCACGGACACGTCCCCCGCGGAGCAGCACGACCGAGTGCTCTTGCAGATTATGACCTTCGCCGGGAATGTAGGCAGTAACTTCCATCCCGTTGGTGAGGCGCACGCGCGCGATTTTGCGTAGCGCCGAGTTAGGCTTCTTTGGGGCCATCGTCTTGACCACCGTGCAGACCCCACGCTTCTGCGGCGAGCCTTTCCCGCGCGTCATCTTGTTTTCGAGCGTGTTGAGCTCGAAGCGCAGCGCCGGTGCCGTCACCTTCTTCGCGGCGCTCTTCCGGCCCTTGCGGACTAACTGACTGATTGTCGGCAAGCGTTCTTCCCCCTCAGTTGTTCACGAAACGTTTCACTCCCACGCGCGTGCGGACAGCACCACTCCGCCGACACGTCGGCGGACCGGTCAGCGCGGAAACCCGAAGGCATCAAGAGATGCCGCGCCAGGAACCTGGCGCGGCATCTGCGTTTCCGCCTTCGACTTTCGCGGCGCACTAAGCACAAAGTATATCAGAGGTCGTCGCCGCCGTCAACGTCGTCTGCTGCCGTCACGGCTTCGACGGCCACCGGCTCGAGCGGTATGGCCTCCGGTAACGGCTCCTCGCCGAGCAGCATCATCCGGGCACGCTCCTTCAAGCGCGCCCGCTCCAGAATGCCGGAGCCGGCTGGAATCAGCTTCCCGATGATGACGTTCTCCTTCAGGCCCTGCAGGCGGTCGACGCTCCCCTGGATCGCCGCCTGGGTCAGCACGCGCGTCGTCTCCTGGAACGATGCCGCAGCCAGGAAGCTCTCGGTGTTGAGCGAGGCCTTGGTGACCCCGAGCAGCACCGTCTGCGCCGTCGCCGGCTCGCCGCCCTCGGCGAGGAAGCGCGCGTTGATCTCTTCGTAGGCGAAGCGATCGACCAGCTCGCCAGGCAATAGCTCGGTATCGCCGGGCGTGTCCACCCGCACCTTGCGCAGCATCTGGCGAACGATGATCTCGATGTGCTTGTCGTTGATCGTGACGCCCTGGGATCGGTAGACCTTCTGGACCTCCTCGACCAGGTAGAGCTGGACCGCGTCGCGACCGAGAATCCGCAGAATGTCCTGCGGGTTCGCCGCACCTTCGGTCAACTGATCGCCCGCGGCGACCCACTGGCCGTTTTCGACCCGGATCTGCGCCGTCGGCGGCACGGCGTACTCGCGCTCGTCGCGCTCTTCGTACGCGATGACGATGCGTTCGTCCTCCAGGCTGACCGTCCCACTGAACCGCGCCGGAATCGCCTGGTCGCCAATGCGCATCAACGGCTGATCGAAATCGACCTGCTCGCCCGGCGAGACCAGGAGCTCCGCGCCCTCTGGGATCGCCTGCTCGTCGTGGTAGGTCTCCGTCGACGTCACCTTGATCCGCCGCGGCTCTTCCGAGCGGTTCACGGTGACCACCCCGTCAATCTCGCTGACGACCGCCTGGCCCTTCGGAACGCGTGCCTCGAACAGCTCTTCGACGCGCGGCAGACCGCTGGTAATGTCCAGGCCCGCGATACCACCCGTGTGGAACGTTCGCATCGTGAGCTGGGTACCCGGCTCGCCGATGCTCTGCGCCGCGATGATCCCGACCGCCTCGCCCATGTCGACAATGTGCCCACGGGCTGGGCTACGGCCGTAGCAGTACTGGCAGACCCCGTGCGTGGCCTGGCAGGTCAGCGGCGACCGAACCTGAATCCGCTTGAAGCTGTGTGCCAGCACTTGATCGGAGAGGTCTTCGGTAATCAGCTCGTTGCGCTCGACGATGATCTCGCCCGTTGCCGGGTCGACCACCGGGCTCGCCGCGAGCCGCCCCAGGATCCGGTCGCGCACTGGCTGGACGGTGCTCGGCCCCTGCTTCTCTTCGATCCAGATCCCGGCCGTCGTGCTGCAATCCTGCTCCTGAATGATCACATCCTGCGACACGTCGATCAGGCGCCGGGTCAGGTAGCCCGAGTCGGCGGTACGAATGGCCGTGTCGGCCAGACCCTTGCGAGCGCCGTGCGTCGAGATGAAGTACTCCAGCACAGTCAGGCCTTCACGGAAGCTCGACCGGATCGGCAGGTCGATGATCCGCCCGGATGGCGCCGTCATCAGCCCGCGCATACCGGCCATCTGGCGCAGCTGCGTCAGGTTACCCTTCGCCCCGGACGTCGTCATCATGTAGACCGACCCGTACCGATCGAGTCCCTCACCCACGGCTTTGGTGACCTTTTCGGTGGTGTCGTTCCAGATTTCGACCGCCTGGTTGTAGCGCTCGTCTTCGGTGATCAAGCCCCGTCGATACTGCTTCTCGATCTCCGAGATACGCTGGTCTGCTTGCTGGAGCAGCGCATCGCGCACCGCGGGGACCTCGAGGTCGCTGATGGCGATCGTGATCCCGGACTGCATCGCGAAGTCGAAGCCGACACGCTTGATCTGGTCGACCACCTGCGCGGTACGCTCCGAGCCATACTTCCGGTAGCAGATGCCCACGATCGCGCGCAGGCGCTTGCGGTCCTGAACGTCGTTCGTCTCCGGCAGGTACCGCAGCGCTTCCGGCAGCACCTGGTTGAAGATGATCCGACCGATGCTCGTATCGACGATCTCCCTCTTGCCGGAATCAAGGTTCTCCCAATACAGCTTGACCTTCGCGTGCAGGTCGACCGCTCCCAACTGATGGGCCAGGATGGCATCCTCGGCGCTGCCGAAGACGCTTCCTTCGCCCTTGACGCCGGGCTTGACGATCGTCATGTAGTAGCAGCCCAGCACCATGTCCAGCGAGGGCGCGACAGTCGGCTCACCGCTCGATGGCAACAGCAAGTTCTTGCTCGCCAGCATCAGCTCGCTCGCCTCGCGCCGCGCGGCGTTCGACAGCGGCACGTGAACCGCCATCTGGTCGCCGTCGAAGTCGGCACCAAACGCCGAGCAGACCAGTGGGTGAATCCGGATGGCCTTCCCTTCGATCAGGATCGGCTCGAACGCCTGGATGCCCAGGCGGTGCAGCGTCGGCGCTCGGTTGAGCAGCACCGGATGATCGACGATGACTTCCTCGAGCACGTCCCAGACCTCGGGGCGCAGCCGCTCGACGATGCGCTTCGCGCTCTTGATGTTGTGGGCGAAGCCGCGCTCGACCAGCTTGCGCATGACAAACGGCTTGAACAGCTCGACGGCCATGATCTTCGGCAGGCCGCACTGGTGCAGCTTCAGGTTCGGGCCGACGATGATCACCGAGCGGCCAGAGTAGTCGACGCGCTTGCCAAGCAGGTTCTGGCGGAACCGGCCGGTTTTTCCCTTCAGCATGTCGCTCAGCGACTTCAGCTTGTGGTTGCTGGAGCCGGACACCGCGCGTCCACGACGGCCGTTGTCGATCAGCGAATCGACCGCTTCCTGCAGCATCCGCTTTTCGTTGCGAATGATGATCTCGGGCGCACCCAGTTCGAGCAGCCGCTTCAGGCGGTTGTTCCGGTTGATCACCCGCCGGTAGAGATCGTTCAGGTCAGATGTCGCGAAGCGGCCGCCGTCGAGCTGGACCATCGGACGGAGGTCCGGTGGCAAGACCGGCAGCACGGTGAGGACCATCCACTCCGGCTTGTTGCCGCTCTTGCGAAACGCTTCGACGACCCGCAGGCGCTTGGTGGCCTTCTTCCGCCGCTGCCCGGAGGCCGACGACCCACGGATCTCGGCGCGCAGGTCCTCGGCCATCTGATTCAAGTCGACCGAGCAGACGATCTCACGAACCGCCTCGGCCCCCATCCCCGCGTGGAAGACGTGACCCCACTTGTCGTGGAGCTCACGGTAGCGCCCCTCGTTCAGTAACTGGAGGCGTTGGATGCTCCCAAGGTCCGCCTTTTGCGCCTCGAGTTCTTCGCGCTTCTTCTCGACGTCGCGCGCTTCTCGCTCGGAGATCTGGTGCGTCTCGGCGCTCGCAGCCTGTCGCGCCTGATCGATCTCAGCCGCGACCCGACTCCGCAGAGTATCCAGATCGTGCTGGGCATCACGCTGGATCGCCTCCAGGCGGCTGCCCGCGAGCTCGTCCAGGCGGTGCAGCGCGTCGGCGTTGACCATCTGATCGGCGTGGACCACCACCTGACCATCGTAGGCCAGGTCTCGCGGCGCCGCCTGGTTCACCAGTCCCGCCAGCTCCTCGCGCAGGGTCTGCTCCCCGGCGCGCGCTCCTTCGATCTCCTGGTCGCGGCGCGCTTCGATCGCGCTCTCTTCGGTGGCCTGCCGCGCCCGGAAATCGGTCTCCTGCTCCGCGAGCTGGGCGTTGATCTCGGTCATCCGCTCCAGACTCGCCGCTTCGGCCTCCGATCCCAGGCCCTGCAACTGGTGGTCGATGTCGGCGAGCTCGCGCGTACGCGTTTCCTCGTCGATGTCGACGACGATGTACTGAGCGAAATAGAGGACCCGCTCCAGGCTCCGCGGCGACACGTCGAGCAGCAAACCGATCCGGCTCGGCGTGCCCTTGACAAACCAGATGTGGCTGACCGGCGCGGCTAGCTCGATGTGGCCCATCCGCTCGCGACGCACCTTGCTGCGGGCTACCTCGACGCCGCACTTGTCGCAGATAATGCCCTTGTAGCGGACACGCTTGTATTTCCCGCAGTAGCACTCCCAATCTTTGGTTGGGCCGAAGATCTTTTCACAAAACAGCCCGTCCTTCTCTGGCTTCAGCGTGCGATAGTTGATCGTCTCGGGCTTGGTGACCTCACCATACGACCACGATCGAATTTGCTCGGGTGAAGCGAGGCTGATTCGGACCGCGTTAAAATCATTGACTTCGAGCATTCATCCTCCTGGATTGGGTCACTCTCCGAGCTCCGGCTGGGACAGGCTAATACCTAGTTCGGGCAGAACGTCGTCGCCAGATTGTGAATCCTCGACGAACTGGATCCGTTCTTCATCTTCGTTCAGCACTTCCACCGCGAGGCCCAGGCTTTGCAGCTCCTTGACCAGCACCTTGAACGACTCGGGAACGCCGGGTTCGAGGATGCTCTCCCCCTTGACGATCGCTTCGTAGGTCTTCACACGGCCGACCACGTCGTCCGACTTGACGGTCAAGATCTCCTGGAGGATGTGCGCCGCGCCATACGCCTCGAGCGCCCAGACCTCCATCTCGCCGAACCGCTGGCCGCCAAACTGCGCCTTTCCACCCAGTGGCTGCTGGGTAATCAGACTGTACGGACCAGTCGAGCGGGCGTGAATCTTGTCCTCGACGAGGTGGATCAGCTTCATCATGTACGTGCTGCCGACGGTGACATCCTGATCGAAGTATTCGCCCGTCCGACCATCGCGCAGGCGAGCCTTGCCGTTGGTCGGCAGATGGGACTGCCCCAATTCCTGAACGATCTCGCTTTCCTTCGCACCGTCGAAGACTGGCGTCATCACCTTGAAGCCGAGCATTTCAGCCGCCCACCCCAGGTGCGTCTCGAGAATCTGTCCGACGTTCATGCGCGACGGGACGCCAATCGGATTCAGGATGATCTGGACCGGCGTGCCATCGTCCAGGTACGGCATGTCCGACTCGGGCACGATCCGCGCGACTACGCCCTTGTTGCCGTGGCGCCCGGCCATCTTGTCACCTTCGGAAATCTTCCGCTTCTGCGCGATACTGACCCTCACCAGCTCGTTCACACCGGCCGGCAGCTCGTCGTGGCCGTCGCGCGTGAACACGCGCACGTCCACGACCTTGCCGCGTTCGCCGTGTGGCACACGCAGGCTCGTATCCTTCACCTCGCGGGCCTTTTCGCCGAAGATCGCCCGCAGTAGCCGCTCCTCGGCGGTCAGCTCGGTCTCACCCTTTGGCGTGATCTTCCCGACGAGGATGTCGCCAGCGGTCACCTCGGCGCCAACGCGGACGATCCCGCGTTCGTCGAGGTCGCGGAGCGCCTCGTCCCCGACGTTCGGAATGTCACGGGTAATTTCCTCCGGACCGAGCTTGGTGTCACGCGCTTCCACCTCGTGCTTTTCGATGTGGATCGATGTGAACTTGTCGTCGCGCACCAGTGTCTCGCTCAAAATGATCGCGTCCTCGAAGTTGTACCCATCCCACGACATGTACGCCACGAGAACGTTCTGGCCAAGCGACAGCTCCCCGTTTTCCGTGGACAGGCTATCGGCGAGCGGCTGACCGGCTTTGACCCGATCGCCGACCGAGACGATCGGCCGCTGGCTGAAGCAGGTCCCCTGGTTCGAGCGCACAAACTTCTGCAAGCGATAGGTCTCGGTCTCGGTCTCGCTCACTTTCACGACGATCTGTCGCGACGTGACGCTGGCCACGTCGCCGTCGTTGCGAGCGAGGATGACCTGACCACTGTCGCGCGCGACCTGCCATTCCATCCCCGTCCCCACCGTCGGCGATTCCGGCCGGATCAACGGAACGGCCTGTCGCTGCATGTTGGAACCCATCAGCGCGCGGTTGGCGTCGTCGTGCTCCAGGAACGGGATCAGCGAGGTCGCCGGGCTGACGATCTGCTTCGGCGACACGTCCATGTACTGGACCTTCTGCGGCGTCTCGATCGAGAACGTTTCGCCATGACGGACCTCGACGCGCTCGTCGGCGAAATCACCGTCCGCATCGAGGCGCGAGTTGGCCTGGGCGATCAGCCACTTCTCCTCTTCGTCGGCAGTCAGGAAGCGAATCTCGCTCGACGCGAAAGGCTTGACCGGGATCCGTGGCAACGAAAGCGCCGCGATCTTCTTCGCGAGCTTCTCGTCGATGCGCACGCCGGCTTCGGCCACCACCGCGGCGCTATCCGGGTTCAGCACGCGTTCCCGCGTCACCCGGTGGACCAGGTGCTCGATCTCGTTCGGCACGTCCTTGTGTACCACCCGGTACGGCGTCTCGATGAACCCATACTCGTTGATGCGCGCGTACGTCGCCAGGCTACCGATCAGACCGATGTTCGGGCCTTCTGGCGTCTCGATCGGGCAGATTCGTCCGTAGTGGCTGTGGTGGACGTCGCGGACGTCCATTCCCGCGCGCTCGCGATTCAGGCCGCCCGGACCCAGCGCGCTCAAGCGCCGCTTGTGCGTGAGCTCCGCCAGCGGGTTCGTCTGATCCATGAACTGCGAGAGCTGGCTGCCGCCGAAGAACTCCTTCATCGCGGCCACGATCGGTCGGATGTTAATCAGGGCGGCAGGTGTCGCGGTCTCGGGATCCTGGATGCTCATGCGTTCCTTGACCACGCGCTCCATGCGCAGCAGGCCAACCCGAAAGGCACTCTGGATCAACTCTCCGACGGCACGGACCCGTCGGTTTCCGAGGTGGTCGATGTCGTCCGGACGCCCCTGGCCGTTATTGAGCTTGACCATCGTCGCCATGATCTGCACCAGATCGTCGTTCGTCAGAACGCGCTGAGTGATTGGCACGTGGATGTCCAGCCGCTTGTTCAGCTTATAGCGGCCAACCTTGCCGAGATCGTAACGGCGGAAGTTGAAGAACAACGAGTTGAGCAGGTTCCGCGCGTTGTCGATGGTCGGCGGGTCGCCCGGGCGCAGTCGACGATAGAACTCGAGCAGCGCCTCGTTCTGGTTCTTGCTCGGATCCCGCTGCAGTGTCTCCTGAATGTAACGGCGTTCGCCCGTGTCTACCTCGGTGAAGAGGTTCAAGATCTCGTCGTCAGTTTCGTAGCCAATCGCTCGCAGGAGTGTGGTGACGGGAATCTTTCGCTTGCGGTCGACTTTGACCGAGAGAATGTCCTTGTTCGAGGTCTCGAACTCCAACCAGGCCCCACGGTTTGGAATCAGCTTGGCATAGCAGAGCTCGCGGCCGGTGGTCGGATCGTCTTCCAGCGTAAAGTAAACTCCTGGCGAGCGCACCAACTGGCTCACCACGACTCTCTCGGCGCCGTTGATGACGAAGGTCCCAGTCTCGGTCATCATGGGGAAGTCCCCCATGAAGATCTCTTGCTCCTTGATCTCGCCGGTTTCCTTCGCGATCAGGCGAGTCTTCACCCGAAGTGGGGCGGCGAAGGTCATGTCGCGCTCGCGGCACTCGAACTCATCGTACTTGGCAACCCCATAGGTGTGATCGAGGAGTTGCAGTTCGAGGTTTTTCCCAGTAAAATCAGTGATGGGAGAGATTTCGGCAAAAAGCTCTTTGAGCCCCTCCTCAAGGAACCAGCGAAATGAGTCGATCTGCACGCGAATCAGGTTGGGCATCGCCAGGACCTCGGAAATGCGTGCATAGTTCTTGCGGTTGCTATTTGGCTCCACGCCGTGCGCGAGGGCCTGATTCACCGCAGCAATGGCCATGCGGGTACACTCCTTAACGAGAGGAAGATAGACAGGGACAGGATACTATAACACGAAACAGGCAGAATCGTCAAGGCGATCCACGCGCGCGCGCGCCCTGTTTCGCTCGCAGAGTCTTAAGGTTTTCCGGCCTTCCAGTCGCGACTGAACGTCTCCTTCACCTGTTGAATCGTGGTTGGATCGCTGACCAGTAATCCCACCTCCCGGTTCTCGTCGAGAGACGACCTCGAGAAATTCTCACTGCCAACAAAGACTTCTCGCCCGTCCACCAGGACCACCTTCCCATGCACGTACGGCGCGCGAAGCTCCCGGACCTGAACGCCCCCAGCCTTGAGCTGCTGGATCCCCGTGGCATTCACGTCGGGCTGCGCCGCGGGAACGGGCAACACCACCGCGACGCTGACCCCACGCCGACTTGCGCCGACCAGGGCACGCTCGATCCCCTGGTCCTCCATCTCTTCCGTCTCGATCTCGATCGTGCTCCGGGCGCTTCGAGCCATCGCCAGGAAAACGCTGCGACTGTTCGTCGGGCTGACCACGACGCGCGGATCGTCGACTTTGGCGTCTCCACGCTCCCAGTCAGCGTCGAAGATCGCGTCGAGCTGAGCCACGTCGTTCGGCTCGGCGTCCCGTAGCAGATACTCGCGGTTGGCGACGAACGCGCTGTACGTCCAGTTCGCCGTCCCGACCAGCGCTTCTTTTCGGTCAGCCACCGCGAACTTCTCGTGGTCGAATTGGAACTTCGGCGCACCCCACTGCACCCGGATTCCCGCCGCCTTCAAGCGGTCGAAAGTGGCGCGGTTGCCCGGTCCCGAGCCGAATGGATTCTCCTCCAGCATTACCCGAACCTGGACGCCACGTCGACGGCTGGCTTCCAGGGCGTCGATCACGTCGCGATCGCTCAGCAGGTACATCGCGACGTCGAGAGTTTGTCGCGCCCCTCCAATGAACTCCACGACTGGCTGCACCCCGTCGTCCGGCTCGACGAAGAGTCGCACCGAGGACGCGCCCGGCGATACCGTTCCCAGTAGAGTTGGTGCCTGAGCAGCGTTTCCACAGGCAGTGAGCAGTAAGATAGCGAGTAGGGTTGGCGCAAATCGCGCCCGATGGAAGGAACACACCTACCAGTGTGCGGGGTGATCGTGGCCCACGTCGACGCCGAGTAAGCGCTGCAAGCGCGGTCGGTCCAGTCCGATCACTTCACGCTTGTTGACCAGCACGACCGGTGCACCGACCTGGCCAGACGTCAGGATGAGCGCGTCGCGGTTATCGACGTTCGCCGAAACTTCCTTCGCGGTAAAGTTGATCTGTCGCTCGGCCATCAAACGCGCGAGGTGGTCGCGCGCCCGGAGACAGTCCGCGCACGTCTCGTTGTAGAAAAGCGTCACGCTCTCGGCCACGCGCGCTACCCCTGGCGTTATTCTGCGACACTATCAGTATAGTCCGCCGCGGATGGCGTGTCAAAATACTCGAATTGTGCAGAGGGCCAACGCATCTAACGGAAGCTCGTGCTCGATGGGTTGGCCCGCTACCGCCTGGAGCAAGCCGTCGCCGACTACGAAGCTGGGGAGATCAACCTCGGGGAGGGCGCGGGACGCGCGGGTGTGACTGTACCGCGATTGCTCGCCGAGCTGGATCGCCGTGGCGTCGATACCATCGGTCCAGCACATTTTCGGGCCAGTCTCGCGAACCTCGTCAGTCTCTTTGGCGGCAGCGCTGAGCTGCGCGCGATCGCAACAGATCAACCCACGGGGCCTAGCGTAAGGGGTGCCATGAATAACGGTGGTCTGTTGATTTCGGTCTGGATGAACGGCACGGTCGTCGCCGGGTAGGGGCAGCCCCCTGAGTCTGCCCGCGGCCCGGGGCGTGCCCCTACGACCACCTGCCATCCCGCCAATCTCGACAACCTGCCGGTGACGTACATGCGAGCTAACTAGCAGCCTGTCGGAGAGAACAATCTGAGATAGGTTTTGCTGCTCGGCCGACTTCTTTTTGATGGTCAAAGTTGACGATTGCGGCGGTCGATCGTGTGCCCAATTCGTGTCATGGGCCTTTTGGGGCGAGATGCGGCCCCCACACGGCGCTGATCGGTCCATTCGCGCCTTCCTGGCGCCATTTGGGCGCACTGAAGCAAGGCTCTTACGCGGAACTGACGGTGAGACGATGCAACCGCTTCACGTTGAACGCCAGACAGACCAGACACCACTCACCGGCCGCCCCGAGCTGCCCGCGCAGCGAGAACTGCCGAAAGCCCAACACCTCCTTGATGATCCCGATCACAGGCTCGACTGTCTGTTTGCGGGCACCGTAGATGGCTTTGCCGATTGCGGTCTTCAGTTTGTACGCCATCTGTACCTTCGGACTCGCGTCGTCGGGTGGGGGGACGGGCTCGGCGGCGAAGCGCTCCTGCCAACTCTGATCGTGCGCATCCCGCCCCGTGGCGATGGACGGCTCGATCCCCCGCTTCTCCAACGCCGCGATGTTCGAGGCACTAAAGAACCCGGCGTCCAAGGCGGCCGCCGCGGGCCGTCCCAACTCCAACGGAATGGCGTCTACCGTCGGCACCGCTTCTCCTTGATCGGTGGGATGATTCGAGAGCGTCTCGCCCACGATCAGGAAGCTCGCCTGGTCGACGGCCACCTGGGCGTTGTAGCCCTGGTCGAACCCCTGATTGGTGCTGTTCTTCATGATCCGCGAGTCGGGATCCGTGAAATTGTACTGGTCCGTGGCCCGCGGCCCCGGCGTGGGCGGCGTTGGCGCCTTGCCCCGCGGTTTGCCGCCCCCTTTGCGCGGTTTGTCGTCCCGCTCGCGCACCTTCGCCTGGTATGCCGCCTGCTCGGCCTCAGAGCGCTCCTGCGCGCGGGCCTCCAGCACCACCTTGGCCGCGGCCAACCGCGCCAGACGGTCCTGGCGCACGGCAA
>Ga0307374_10012088_pt1 | contig 12169 bp, 10 predicted proteins | sample OX3MG_FD_202532 | JGI IMG/M metagenome (GOLD analysis project Ga0307374, IMG submission 202532) | Soil microbial communities from Risofladan, Vaasa, Finland - OX-3 | ecosystem: Environmental > Terrestrial > Soil > Coastal area > Acid sulfate soil | place: Finland: Risofladan, Vaasa | collected...
CCGCGCGGCCGCGCGGCCGCTCACGACGCCGCCGGGCCGGGTCGCTCACGAGTCCGCCGGGCGTGACCGTCCACCAGCGTCGTCGTCGGCCGCGATCCCGTCGCGCCGCTTCCTCGTCCAGGTCGTCCCGGGCCTCGAAGAGATCGCCGCCGACGAGATCGCCGGTGCAATTCCCGATGCCGAGTTCGTGGCCGCCTGGAAGAAGTTCGACGAGCGGGCATCGCTGCTCGAGTATCGGTCGAGTCACCAGCCGCGTCAGTGGCTCGCGCTCGGGACCGTCGAGGACGTTTTCGCGCTGGCCGCCCGCGCGCGGTCGATCCGCGGCGACCGAGCCGGGCTGTCCGACCTTGCCGCCGCGATCCTGACGTCAAAATATTTCGAGCGCGCGATGGCGGCCCTGCGAGCTTGCCAGCCGAGCGCACCACGGACCTTTCGGGTAGTCGCGCGCAAGTCTGGCCAGCACGAGTTTCGCCGGGTCGATGCCCAGCGCACGGCCGAAGCGGCGATCGGTCGTCGGCTGCCCGCGCTGCAGTTGGTGCCCGACGACGCGGCGGCCGAGTTCTGGCTCACGGTCGTCGACCGCGAAGCCCTGCTCGGCGTGCGGCTGAGCACGAAAGAGCTCCGCCAGCGCGCCCAGCCGGTCGATTCAATCGCCGCGTCGCTCAAGCCGACCGTGGCTCGCGCCATGGCCCTGCTGTCGCGGCCGCGGCCGACGGACGTGGTGCTGGACCCGCTATGCGGGGCCGGCACGCTCTTGATCGAGCGCGCCGCAGCCGCGCCCTTCGCGGCGCTGATCGGCGGCGATCGAGACGTTTCTGCCGTGGCGAAGGCGCGCGCAAACGCCGCCGCGGCGGGCCTCCCGATCGAGGTGCGGGAATGGGATGCGCTAGCTCTGCCACTGGCGGACGCGAGCGTCGACGTCGTACTGACCAATCCGCCATTCGGGAAGAAAGTGGAGATACTCGACGCTGATCCGCGCTCCTTTTACCGCCGCCTGCTGGCCGAGCTCCAGCGTGTCCTCCGGCCAAACGGGCGGCTGGTGCTCGTCACCAGCCAGGTAGACGCCGCCCAGTCGGCGCTCCGGGCGCTCCCCTCGCCGGCGATCGTGCGTCGGCGCGTGCCGGTGCTGATCCGCGGTGAGCGCGCGACAATCTTCGCCATAGAAAAAGCCGCCGAGAAGGCCGTCGCGGCGGAGACGGCGGGACGGGGTGATGCGCCCTACTGATCGCTGCGCGAAAACGTAAAACGCAACGCGCAAAACGCACGGCCGGGGCGTCATGTTCGGCGTCGTTGGCGTTTTACGTCTTGCGTTTTGCTCAGTAGTCCTGGTCACGGTGAAAGCTGCGAGGCTGTACGGGATTTGCACAGCAAATCCCGTACAGCCTCGCAGCTTTCACCGTGACCTTGCTTTGGGGGTCAGGTCGGATGCATGGCAAGCCTCTCCTGTCGTCCGAACCGAATCTGCCCTTCGCTCACGTCGACGACGACCGTATCGCCCTCGTGAAAGTCGCCCTGGAGCAGCCGCATGGCCAGCGGCTGGACGATTTCCTTCTGGATCGTTCGCTTCAGAGGCCGTGCCCCGTAGATCGGATCGAATCCTTCGTTCGCCAGGAACTCGAGCGCCGCCGGGGTCAACTCGAGCTCCAGCTTGCGCTCGACCAGCCGCTTGCGTAGCGAGCGAAGCTGAATCTCGACGATCTTCTCGATCTGTTCCAGTCCGAGCGGTCGAAAGACGATGATCTCGTCGATGCGGTTCAGCAGCTCCGGGCGGAAGTGCGTCCGCACGACCTCGAGCACCCGGTTGCGGATGTCTTCCCAGTGCAAGCCCGGCTCGGTGATCCACTGGCTGCCCAGGTTCGAGGTCATGATCACGATCGAGTTCTTGAAGTCCACCGTCCGGCCCTGCGCGTCGGTCAGGCGGCCGTCGTCCAGGAGCTGCAGCAAGACGTTGAGCACTTCCGGGTGCGCCTTCTCGACCTCGTCGAAGAGGACGACGCGGTACGGTCGCCGGCGGACCGCCTCGGTCAGCTGGCCGGCCTCGTCGTAGCCGACGTAGCCGGGCGGCGCGCCGATCAAGCGTGAGACGGTGTGCTTCTCCTGGTACTCGCTCATGTCGATCCGGACCATCGCCTGCTCGTCGTCGAAGAGGAACTCGGCGAGCGCGCGCCCGGTCTCCGTCTTGCCAACGCCGGTCGGGCCCAGGAACAGAAATGACCCCAGCGGCCGATTCGGGTCCTGCAGGCCGGCCCGCGCCGCGCGGACGGCATTCGCCACCGCCGCCAGCGCCTCGTCCTGACCGACGACCCGGTCGCGGAGCCGCTCCTCCATCTGGACCAGCTTCTGGACCTCGCCTTCCAGCATGCGGGTGACCGGAACGCCGGTCCACTTGCTGACCACCTCGGCGATGTCCTGCTCGTCGACCTCTTCCTTCACCAATGGTTGACCGCTCTGCGCTCGCTCGCGCAAGGCCTGCTCGGCCTCGCCCAGTTGCTGCTCGAGGCGCGAGACCTCATACTTGAGCCGCGCCGCCTTCTCCCAGTCCGCCCGCAGCGACGCTTGCTCCAGTTCCGTCCGACTGGCGTCGATCCGCTCCTGGAGCTGCCCAACCTGATTGAGCTGATTGAGCTCGCGCTGCCAGCGCGCTTCGAGCGCGTCGCCCTGTTCTTTGAGGTTCGATAGCTCCTGGTCGATCTTCGTCAGGCGCTCTTTGGAGGCGGGGTCTTTCTCTTTGCGCAGTCCCTCGCGCTCGATCTCGAGCTGCATGATCCGTCGCCGCACCTCGTCGAGCTCGGCCGGCATGCTGGTGGCCTCCATCCGCAGCCGCGAGGCCGCCTCGTCGACCAGGTCGATTGCCTTGTCGGGCAAGTATCGGTCAGAAATATAGCGGTTGGAGAGAACGGCCGCGGCGACGAGGGCGGCATCCTTGATCCGGACCTTGTGATGCTGCTCGTAGCGTTCGCGCAGGCCACGCAGGATGCTGATCGTATCCTCGACCGCCGGCTCGTCGACGAAGACCGGCTGGAAACGCCGCTCCAACGCCGCGTCCTTCTCGATGTGCTTGCGATACTCGTTGAGGGTGGTCGCGCCGATGGCGTGCAGCTCGCCCCGGGCCAGCATCGGCTTGAGCATGTTCGAAGCGTCCATCGCGCCTTCAGCCGCGCCGGCGCCGACCACGGTGTGCAGCTCGTCGATGAACAGGATGATCCGCCCCTGGCTCTCCTGCACCTCCTTGAGCACCGCCTTGAGGCGCTCCTCGAACTCGCCGCGGTACTTGGACCCGGCGACCAGCGCGCCCAGGTCCAGCCCGACGATGCGCCGATCTTTCAATCCCTCGGGAACGTCGCCCCGGACGATGCGCTGGGCGAGCCCCTCGACGATGGCCGTTTTGCCGACGCCGGGCGCCCCGATCAAGACCGGGTTGTTCTTGGTCCGCCGCGACAGGACCTGGATGACCCGGCGCACCTCCTCGTCGCGCCCGATCACCGGATCGACCTTGCCCTGTCGGGCCAGCGCGGTCAGGTCGCGTCCATACTTCTCGAGCGCCTGATAGGTGCTTTCCGGGTTCGCGCTGGTGACGCGCTGGCCGCCGCGCACCTCCTGCAACGCCTTGTAGAGACGGTCGCGGGTGACGCCGGCGCGCCGGAGAATCTGGCCGGCCGTCCCTTTATCCTGATCGTCGGCCAGCGCCAGCAGGAGGTGCTCGGTCGAGACAAAGTCGTCCTTGAGGCGGTCGGCCTCGGCCTGGGCAGCGTCGATGACGGTCCGAAGCGCCGGCGCGGCGTACACCTGAGTCGGGGTGGCGGCGCGCGGCAGCTGGTCGAGCACTGCTTCGATCCGTGGCAGCAGCGCGCGGGCCGGCGTGCCGAGCTTGTCGAGGACGGCGGGCACGACGCCGCCCTCCTGGGCGACCAGCGCCACCAGGAGGTGCAGCGGCTCGACCTCGGTGTTGCGCCGCTCTTCGGCCAGCCGCTGAGCGTCGACGATGGCTTCCTGCGCCTTCTCGGTAAACTTGTTCGTGTTCATGCACCTTCCCCCTGAGCGCCGGGGCCACGTTCACCACGGAGACACAGAGAAGGCACCGAGGACACAGAGAGAAACGAAGTAATGAGGAACGAGGGATGAGAGAATCTCGTCCCTCATCACTCGTAACCTGCTCTGTGCCCTCGGTGTATTCTCCGTGTCTCCGTGGTGAACGTAGCCCCGTTTCAACCTTGTACAAACCCTGAAACAGTTACGCGGCACGCTTTTGCTTGACCGCCTTTTGTTGCTGCCCGGCTGCTTCAGGGCCGCCGGCGAGCTCGCGGACGAGCTCCTTCTGGCGCTCGGACAGGCGACGCGGCAGCTCGACGTAGACCTCGGCGTAGAGGCTGCCGTGCCGGGTCGGCTGGTCGGGCAACGGCATTCCTTTGCCGCGCAGGCGGAAGACGCGCCCATTCTCCGTCTCGGGCGGGATCTTCAGCACCGCCTGCCCAGCCAGCGTGGGCACCTCGACCTCCCCACCCAGCAGCGCCGTCGCCAATGGGATGCGTACCTCAGTGTACAGGTTTTGACCACGCCGCTCAAAGCGGTCGCTTGGCTGCACCTGAATCTCGACGTAGAGGTCGCCCGGCGGGCCGCCCTGGAGGCCCGGCGTCCCCATCCCAGTCAGCCGGATGGCCATGCCCGTGTCCACCCCGGCCGGAATTTGTACCTCGATCCGCCGCGGCTTTCCAGTCGGCGCGGAAACCTGCACGGTGCCCGTGGTGCCCTGGTATGCTTCCTCCAGCGTGATGCTGGCGGTCTGGACGACGTCGGCGCCCGGTCGGGGCCCGCGCGGCCAGCCGAAGAACGTGTCGAAGAAGTCCGAGAACGGGTACTGATTCCGAAAGAGATTCTCGAACTGGCCCGGTTGGCCCTGGAAGCCGAAGGGCCAGCCAGAAGCGCCGGCCGCCTGCTCGGCGTTCTCCCAGGTTTGGAACTCGTTCCAGTGCGCGCCGACGTCATCGTACTTCTTGCGCTTCTCGGAATCCGAGAGGACCTCATAGGCCTCGTTGACCTTCTTGAACTCCTCTTCGGCCGCCTGGTTGCCGGGATTGAGGTCCGGGTGGAGCTTGCGCGCCTTCTCGCGGTAAGCGGCGCGGATCTCCTTCTCGGAGGCAGTCTTCGGCACGTCGAGAACCGCGTAGTAGTCCTGGTACTCCATCGGGTTATCCCCCGCGTCTGGTATACCACATGTACGTTCGAAGGGCGCAAGAGTCCCGCAAGATTCATGCGCGGGGAGAAGGCGATAAGGTCCGTCGCAGGCGGGTAGCTACCACCTCGGTCTCGTCGTCCGAGAGCACCCGCACGTCCACGCGCACGACCTGCGGATCGCCGAAGCTCATGATCGCGATCGACGGCTCGCCCGCCAGCAGCGCCTCGACGACCTTCGCACCGGTCAGGCCGGTGCCTGGATCGATCGCGACGAAAGCCGTCGGGTAGGGTCGGCCGACGTGGTCCGGGAAGCGGTGCTCGGCGCGAATCCCCGGCAGACCGGCGAGCGCCTCCACCACGCGATCGGTCCGACGCTTCGCGTCACGCAAATCGGCGTCGTGGTCGCGGCTGGCCCAGATCTCCAGCGCGGTCAGCACGCCGACGATTTCCTCTTTGGAGACTTTCAGCGGCCGGCCGATGCCCTGGATCGGGGCGCTCTGCAGCCGCGCCGCGCGGATCAGATCGGCCCGCCCGGTCAGGATGCCCGATCCCTGCGGCCCGCGCAGACCCTTCCCGCCGGAGAAGGCGACGAGATCTGCGCCCAGGTCGATAAAGTGGTGGAGGTGCTCGGCCGGGGGCAGCGTGTTCGAGGCGTCGACCAGGACCGGTACTCCGTGGGCGTGGGCGATCTCGACGACCCCGGCGAGTTGGATGCCCGGCTCGACGCCGTCGCTCACCCAGTAGACGCCGGCTGTCTCCGTGCCAAAAGCCGCGGCGAATGCCTCGCGCGTCGCTCCCGCTGGCCCGTCGACCTCGACGAAGACTCCACCGGCGCCGCGAACGGCGTGGGCGTAGCCCCAGTGGGCGAACTCGCGCCCCGTGGCGTCCCGCTGGCGACCGAAGCGGCGGGCGATGAACTCGTTCTTCATCAGGCCGGTCGTCCGCGGCAACGCCTCCATCTTCACCTTGTCGTCGCCGGTCATGATCGCCGCGGCACCCACCTGTAAAGCGGCGGCGCAGCCGGAGACGACGTGGCTGGCCTCGGCGTGCGTGTGCCGGCAAATGACCTCGCTGGCACGGTCGAGCAACTGACGCACGTCGACGCAATGACGCCGGGCGTCGGCCATCGCCTCGACGACCTCGGGCCACATCACCGAGCCGCCGTACACAGTCCAGTGGCAGGTGGCGTTGATCACGGGGCGGACCCCTAACCGTTCGTAGACTCCCACGCTCGTTTCCTCCTCGTGGGCGATCGCGAGGTGGCGATCACCCTGATGCGCTCGCGAGGCCGCTCCGGTGGCCTCGGCTTGACGCCAGACCGATTCTAGCAGACAGGGTGAGGACGACGGCGACCGGCCGTGGTTGACAGACACGCCGTCGCTGCTACACTGGCCACAGCCAGGGAGGGCCACGAGATGGAAGAGTCGCTTCACGGTATTTTCCCGATCGTCTATACCCCGTTCGATGCGGCCGGCGCGATCGACGAAGAGGACGTCTGCCGCCTGGTCGACTACTTGATCGCGGCTGGGACGCACGGACTGGCCGCGGTGGGTGGCGCCAGCGAGTGCCATAAGCTCAGCCTGGCCGAGCGACAGCGCCTGGCCGAGGTCGTGATCGCCCAGGCCCATGGGCGCGTGCCGGTGATCGTCGGGACGTCGGCGACCAACACGGTCGACGCGGTCGAGCTGACGCGTCACGCCGAGGAGGCCGGCGCGGCCGCCGTTTTTGCCACGCCACCGCTCTACGGGGGCGCGGTCAACCTCGAGGCGCTGCGCTACCACTACGGTGCGCTGGCGCGGGCGGTGAGTCTCCCGATCATGGCGCAGGACGCCACGGTGACGATCGCGCCGGCGCAGGTCGCCCGCCTGGCCGACGAGTTCCCGACGCTGTCCTACGTCAAAGAAGAGGCGCTCGATTCCGGCCATCGGATCGTCGAGCTGCGCGCGCTGCTGGGCGACCGCATTCGGATTCTCTCCGGCGGCTCGTATCTCCTGGACGACCTGGCGCGCGGCGCGATTGGAGCGATTCCCGGAAGCGTTGGCGTGGCGGACTTAGCCCGCGCCTATGACCTCTATCGCCAGGGCGACCTTCGCGCGGCCCGCGCCGCCTACGACCACTTTCTCCCCCTGTCCTACTGGCGGCGTCAGTTTCCGCTCCTCGGGGCGAAGGAGGTCCTGCGCCGCGTTGGCGTCTTCAAGGCTGCCCACCTGCGGGAGCCGGCCGGCCAGCGTCTCGACGAGCACGATCACCGTGAGCTCTCGGCGCTCCTGGAAGCGATGGGTCCGCCGTATTGAGCATGCCGGTCACCGCGTCGTCCACGTACCGGGCGAAGCGCGCCAATTCCGCGTCGTCGAAGCGGCTCTCGCGGGTCCGGCCGTCGTAGAGGGCCAGCGCCTGCGCGACAACGGGACGGTGGTCGGGTGGCACGAAGCTGACGGCCCACGCGCCGGCCTCGGCTTTCGAGGAGACGCGCCCTTCCAGCAGGTGCCAGTACACCCGGCAGAGGTTCAGTACGCCGTAGACCGGGTCTCGGGCGATCGTGTCGCGCGCCGCGGCGAAGTCGTCGAGGATCGAGGCAAGGTAGTGCTCGTGCGGCACGACCGGGAAGACCTGCTCGATCGCGGGACCGTGGAGGCGGACCCCACGCTGTCGCGTGATCGTGAGGTGGGCGGCGAGATCGACGTCGCGGTGCCGGTGCTCCCGGTCGTTCCAGCGGCGCCACGCGTCGTTCGCCAGTTGCTCCCGATACCGCGCGCGCCAGCTCTCGCCGTAGTGAAAGTCGAACGGGGTTGGGTACTCCCAGGGAATCAGGTCCTTCTGGCGCAGAAAGCTGATCTCGATCGGATGCGGGGCCAGCGATGCGCGCAGGAGCAGCTCCGCGACGCGCCGCTTCGTCTGCACCGCCATGCCGCGCCTGGTCACGACGAGGAGGTCGACGTCGCTGCGCGCGGGATTGAAGCAGCCCATCGCCAGCGAGCCGTGCAGGTACACGCCGACGAGACGATGGGCCAGGATCTCCCGCAGGCTGCCGACGAGCTGCTCGATCTGGACGCGGGCTGATGGCGGGAGCGGCTGATTCACGTCACGAGCCACCCAGGACTCGCAGCGTTCGATCGATGCTCTCCTCGCGGTTCCCGCCGATCGGGAGCAGCGAGACGATCAGCTCGTCGAGGCCGGCGTCGAGGAAGCGGCGCAGGCCGGCGGTGACGGCGCCCTCGTCGCCGAACACGACGATGCTCCGCAAGAGCGGCTCGCTCATCGTCGCCTGCCGCGCTTCCGGAAAGCCCGCCGCGACGAACATCTCCTGATAGAACGGGAGGCGCGCGTAGGTAGACAGCCGCTCGCGCGCGGTCTGTAAAGCGGCCGCTTCGTCGTTGGTGACGACGGCGAAGACGTGGCCGATCAAGAGCGGTCGTCGCCCGTCGGTGCGCTTCGCCGCGCCGGCCAGCAGCGCCGGGCGCGCAACGTCGCGCAGGAAGGGCGCCGGCGTGACCCAGCTAATCGCGCCGTCCGCGACCTCGCCGGCCAGCTCGTACGACGCTGGTCGAAGTGCCGAGATGAACACTGGCACGTTGGGTGGCTCGGCAACGTGGGCGTGGACCTGAAAGCGCCGGCCCTGGTGGTTAACCGTCCCGTCCTGGAGCGCCTGGCGGAGGATCGCCGTGTATTCCCGCAGGTGCTCCAGGGGGCGATTGAAGGGAATCCCGAACGTCCCTTCGATCGCCGGACGATGGCTCGGGCCGATGCCCAGGCGAAAGCGGCCCGGGGCGAGCTGGCCGAGGACGAGGGCCTGCTGGACGACGGCCAGCGGGTGGCGGGGAAAGGTGGGTACGATCGCCGTGCCCAGCTTGATCCGGGAAGTCTGGACGGCCGCGGCCGCGAAGATGGTCAGGCCGTCGGGACCGACGCCGCCGGTCGTGAGCCAGGCGGCAGCCACGCCGAGCTGCTCGGCTCGTCGGATGACCGCGAGGGTATCGACCACGGTCGGTTCGTGGACCGCGACGCCAATGCTGCGTTCGGGCATGGGTGATGCTCCTCTCTCAATCTCGTCGTTGGCGGGTGAGCGACCTGATGCTCGGTCCAGGGGCGAAGGATGGATGAGAGGGCGGGCAGATCGCCCGCGGGGCCACCCTTGCCCGCCCCCTGATCCATCCTTCGCCCTGGGCGCTCGACGAGCCGCTCACCGTTGTATACTACGGGGAGTAACGTAGAGACGTAAAGAGTCGGCGATGATCGCCACGCCTTCTCGGAGGAATTTCCCGCTGAGCTTGGATCAACGCGCTTGAAGGCCCTGGCGCCCCATGACCCCTACCAGGCCTTACGCTACCGTGATTTTCGCCTGCTGCTGACGGGTAGCTGGATCGCTTCGCTGGGTGGGCAGATGCTCACGCTGGCGATTGGCTGGGAGTTGTACGAACGCACGAACTCGGCGCTGGCGCTTGGCATCGTCGGACTGGTCCAGGTGCTGCCCGTTCTGCTGCTTTCCCTGGTGACCGGCCACGTCGCCGATCGGTACGACCGCAAGACGGTCGTCGTTCTCTCCCAGCTTGTGCTGGTGGCCACCGCGTTCGGCCTGGCAGCCCTCGCGGCGTGGCAGGGGTCCCTCGTCGCGATCTATGGCTGCCTGCTGTTCCGAGGCATCGGCTCGGCGTTCAATGGCCCCGCGGCCAACGCGCTTCCCGCTGAGGTCGTGCCCGACCATGCCTTCGAGAACTCCGCATCGTGGCGGAGTAGCTTCGGGCAACTGGCGGCCGTGGTGGGGCCCGCTGTCGGGGGTCTGCTCATCGCCGCCTGGAACGGCACGGCGTTCGTTTACGTCCTCACGGCGCTGTCGGGGTTGACCTTCGTGGTCCTCCTGCTGTTCGTGCAAACCGGGCAAGTGGCTGGTCGTGCCAGCCGAGAGAGGAAAGAGCAAACAACTCTCCACTCCCTCGGAGAAGGCATCGGCTTCCTGCGCCGGACGCCGGTCATCCTGGGGGCGATCACGTTAGACCTGTTCGCCGTTCTGTTCGGTGGGGCGACGACCCTGCTGCCCATTTTTGCGAAGGACATTCTGCAGGTAGGACCGTCCGGCCTGGGGTGGTTGCAGGCGGCCTCGTCCATCGGCGCCGTCTGCGTGGCGCTCTACCTCGCCCACCGACCGCCTTTACAGCGCGGTGGCCCAGCCTTCCTGCTGGCGGTGGCCGGTTTTGGGCTCGCCACGATCTTCTTCGGTTTCTCGCGCTCCTTCTGGCTCTCAATGGCGATGCTGTTCGTCCTCGGTGGCCTGGACTGCGTCAGCATGGTCATCCGCGATACCCTCATGCTGACCCGCATCCCCGATGAGATGCGCGGGCGGGTAGCCGCGATCGAGGGTGTGTTTGTCAGTAGCTCGAACCAGCTCGGGGGCTTCGAATCAGGTCTGACCGCTCAGCTCGTCGGTCCCGTCCTGTCGGTCGTCGGGGGCGGCGTCGGCACCATCGTGGTCGTGCTGGTGATCGCCGCCACCTGGCCCGAGCTCCGCCGTTTGCGGACGCTGCGCGCGAGCACGACATAAACGAGCAAGGGTCTGGCGGTAGTGAGAGAGCGTTGCGCTTGCGCAACGCTCTCTCACCACCGCCAGACCCTTGCTCACGCGATGAGCAGCGGATGAGATCGTGGCGACTGATTGGCTGGCTGCCGGACTAGGATTCGAACCTAGGATCTTCTGATCCAGAGTTGGCAGACCGCCGTTCTATCCGATGCTCCTTCTTTATTTGTCGTCTATTGGCGCCAGTTTTCTGGGCGGCCACCGTCCACGGAGTCCCGGAATTTCACCGGATTGCAGCGCTATTGCAGCAGGATTGCAGCACGCTCAGAGCGCTTCCCATTCGCCCCGACTGATGCCGGCCTGACGGAGAATCTCGGCGAGCAGGTCCTGGCTCACGTTGCCACGGTGGGGGTTGGGAATGCGGACGCGTCGGCCACTCCGCTCCATGTACTCGTGGCGCGTGCCAGCGACCGGGCCGCTGAACCCAAGCTGGCGTAAGCAGCGGATCAGCTCACGCCGGCTGAGCGGCGCGAAGCGGGGCATCAGGCCACGCGGCGCACATTCAGGTCAATGCCGTCGATCACGGGGAGCGTTTCTCCCTGGCGCAGTCCGATCAGAATCCAGTCTTCGAGGACGCTGCGCAGCTCCGTGCGAGCTTCCTCGACCGTCGTCCCGGTTGCCCAGACGCCGGGCGTCTGCGGAATCTCTCCGAACCACTCGCCATCGCCGAGGCGCTTGTATTCGGCATGCTTCAACGCGGCATCGACGTACTCCGTGAGCACGACATCCCCTCCGGTGGTCGTTCTCTCGCGTCCATCCTGTTTACAGGATTGTATCGCATCTTGGGCGGCCGTGCTCGCGGGATTTCAGCAGGAGTCAGGCTGAGTCGCCGCGGCGGCGCTGGTGAAACTGCTACACCCGGTGCCGACGAGCGTGCTTCGGACAACAGGACCGCTGGCGCCCGTGGAGCACCGTGAAGGGCCGACCGCACGCGCGGCAGGCACGCTGCACCGGCGTGGCGCCGTTCACGGCGACGATAGTCTGAGCGGTCAGGTACGACAGCAACGTGGTGGCGTGCATGGCCAGCGTCCCCGGCTCGTCGCCCAGTCCCAGCCGCGTTTCCGCGAGTCGATCATTGACCCGGGTGGAGATTCTTGGCGACAACTCGTCCCCCTGTCGCATCCCGTGGTCGAGTTGCTTCAGGTGCTGAGCTGCCCAGACGTAGAGGGCAACAGGGTCCAGAACGGGCGTGGTCCAGAACGGCGTGTCCCGTGAGGCCTCTTCCCGCCACGTTACCACCATCGGCCACATCGCGCCCAAAGAAACAAGCCCCGCGCTGGCCATTTATGGCGTCAGGGCGGGGCTTTCGGGCTGCCGGACTAGGATTCGAACCTAGGAATCTGTCTGAGTTGAACTGGAAACAAGTGGGATGAAAGCACCAGAACGGCGGGATGACCTGATCGGCCGGCCGCGGTTGGCCGTCTTTCC
>Ga0307374_10012090_pt1 | contig 12166 bp, 15 predicted proteins | sample OX3MG_FD_202532 | JGI IMG/M metagenome (GOLD analysis project Ga0307374, IMG submission 202532) | Soil microbial communities from Risofladan, Vaasa, Finland - OX-3 | ecosystem: Environmental > Terrestrial > Soil > Coastal area > Acid sulfate soil | place: Finland: Risofladan, Vaasa | collected...
CGCCAACGCATCCGCTGCAACAGACGCTCAAGGACTTGGAGCGCGCCTACGCCAACTTCTTCGCCAAGCGTGCGGAGTTCCCGCGCTTCAAGAAGAAAGGCCAGTCCGAGAGCTTGCGCTATCCCGAGCCGAAGCAGATCAAGCTCGATCAAGGCAACAGTCGGATCTTCCTGCCCAAGCTCGGCTGGCTGCGCTATCGCAATAGCCGGGACGTTCTCGGCAAGGTGAAGAATGTCACCGTGAGCGCGTCCTGCGGCAAGTGGTTTGTGTCGATCCAGACCGAACGCGAGCTTGAGCGGCCGATCCCGAGCGCTGGCGCGGTCGGCATCGACATGGGGGTAGCACGGTTCGCTACGCTCTCGGAGGGTACGTATGGTACGTTCTACGCGCCGCTCAACAGCTTCAAGCGCCACCAGGACAGGCTGCGCAAGGCACAGCAGGCGATGAGCCGGAAAGTGAAGTTCAGCAGCAACTGGAAGAATGAGAAATCGCGCATCCAGAAGATTCATTCCCGCATCGGCAATGCCCGGCGCGAGGACCTGCACAAGACCACGACCACGATCAGCAAAAACCACGCGGATGGTGTGTATCGAGGACTTGCAGGTGCGCAATATGTCCAGGTCGGCGGCAGGTGAGCACCGAGAAACCGGGAAGAAACGTTCGGGCCAAGTCCGGCCTGAACAAATCCATCCTCGATCAAGGCTGGTTCGAATTGCGCCGCCAGTTGGAATACAAGCTGGCATGGGCCGGTGGATGGCTCATCGCCGTACCGGCGCAGAACACGAGCCGGACATGTCCGGCCTGTGGCTGTGTGTCGGCGCACAACCGGCCTACGCAGGCGAAGTTCATCTGCGTGCAATGCGGCTTCGAGGAAAACGCCGATGTCGTCGGCGCGATCAATGTTCTAAGGGCGGGACACGCCCGGTTCGCCTGTGAAGTGAGCGGTGCAGTCATGCCGCCAGCAGCAGGAACCCACCGAAGCGGCTCAGGAGCGGCTCAATGCCGCACCTGAACGCCGTAGGAATCTCCGCCATTCATGCCGGGGAGGATGTCAATGTCGGAGACGAACCAAGCAGGACTCGGCTGCGGTTCGCGGTCGCGGGCAAGGAGGGGCGTTGCGCTCGTGCCCTGGCCGCAGCTGCACTTCTAGCCGTCGCGACCCAGGCTGGGGCGGTTTCCTCAGGTGATCTTCTCGACCCCGCGGACGCATTCCGGCTCTCCGCGGCGGCGCTCAACGCGCACCGCGTGGAGCTCAGGTTTCGCATCGCCAAGGGCTATTACCTGTATCGCGACCGTTTCCGTTTCGAGACCGCGGCGGGTCGACCCATCACCGAGGCTGAGCTGCCGCGCGGCGAGGTCAAGAGCGACCCGTTCTTCGGACGAAGCCAGATCTATCGCGACCAGGTGCGCATCGGGTTGCCGCTTCCCGACGCAGATCTCGCCAAGCGTGCCGTCAAGCTGAAGATCGTTTCGCAGGGATGCGCCGACGTTGGCGTGTGCTATATGCCGCAGGAGCAGTGGGTGAACGTGCGCTTCGATCCCACGGCCTCGGTCGAACATTCGCCGGGCAGCTCGCGGGGGATCGATTTCCTGTTGCACGATCGCACCGCGCGCGCGGCCCCTTCCGGACTGCCTCCCGCAAAGAGCCAACCGTGAAAAATCGGCTCCTGTCCTTCGCGCTCTTTCTCGCTGCCGTCGCTCACGCCCAAGCGCGTGAAAAGCTTGCGCTACCGCGCCGCCGGAAGGCGGTTGATGACTCCGAGCCGTGGCGCTCCGGCGATCTGCGCGAGCGAAAAATGGACGAAAAATAGGCAGCCATGACCACACCGCCATCCCCCGATGACGCATCGCGCCGCACCTGGCGGCTACGCCTCGCCCTGGGAGCCCTGGGGCTCGCGCTCCTTGCGGCAGCCGGCGTCGGCGCCTATGTCTCGCAGCATCGGCCGGCGGATCAATCCGGGGCAGCTCCGGCCGCCGGCACAGCGCCTTTTGCGCGCGTGGTCAAGCCGCGGCCGGTCCCCGACCTGCACTTCCAGAACGAGGCGGGAGCCGAAGTATCGCTCGCCGATTTCCGCGGCAAACTGGTGTTATTGAACATCTGGGCGACCTGGTGCCCGCCCTGCCGCAAGGAAATGCCAACGCTCGATCGCCTGCAGGCGAAGCTCGGCGGACCGGACTTCGAAGTGGTTGCGCTTTCCATCGACGCGAAGGGAGCGCCCGCGGTGCGCAGCTTCTTCGCCCAGATCGGCGTGCACGCACTCAAGCTGTATGTCGACCCGTCGATGCAAGCGACGGATGCCTTGCACGCGCCGGGCATTCCGACGACGCTGCTGATCGACCGCGCCGGCCGCGAGATCGGTCGCCATGTCGGGCCAGCCGAATGGGATTCCGCGCCCAGCGTGACCTTTCTGCGCGCGCTCATTGCGGCGCAGGGCAAGGCCCCCGGGCGGGGTTCGTGATGGGCGCGCTGACGAGCTTGGGCGCGCTGAGCGCCTTCGGTGCGGGGGTGGTGTCCTTTCTTTCGCCTTGCGTGCTGCCGCTCGTTCCGGCGTACGTGTCCTACATCGCGGGACAGCCGCTCGGAGGCTCGACGGGGCGCGCCGCGCGCAGCGGGGCACGGCTTCACGCCGTGCTGCTCAGCGCCTGCTTCGTGCTCGGCTTCTCGCTGGTGTTCATCGCGCTGGGAGCGAGCGCCACCGCGCTCGGCGGTCTGCTGCTCCAGTACCACTACCAGGCGGGCATCGTGGGTGGTGCGGTGGTGACGCTCTTCGGCCTGTTGATGCTGGTCGGCGTCGGACGCATCCCGTTCCTGCGGCGCGACTTTCACTTCCATGTGCAGGCAGCGACCGGCCGGCCGCTCACCGCGCTCGTGCTCGGGCTCGCGTTCGCATTCGGCTGGACGCCGTGCATCGGACCCATTCTCGGAGCGATCCTCACCGTGTCCGCGGTGAGCAGGCCGGCACACAGCGGAATCGGGCTGCTCGCCGCCTACTCGGCCGGGCTCGGCGTTCCGTTCCTGCTCACCGGCGCGTTCTTGCACGAGATCTCGGGCAGGCTGCGCAGCCTGCGCCGCGCCGGGGCGCCGCTGCAGGCCGCCGCCGGCATCGTCATGATCGTGGTGGGGATCGCCATCATGAGCGGCGAGCTCACCGCGTTCAGCTACTGGCTGCTCGACAGCTTTCCCGCCCTCGCCAGGATCGGCTGATCGCGATGTGGTCCAGGCGCCGAGCCCTCAAGGCAATGCTCGCCGCAGGGGCGGCCCTGGGCGTGCGCTCGCCCGCGCGCAGCGCGACCACGGGTCAGGAACCCGACCTCGAGCTGCGGCTGGTCGCGTCCCCGGGGCGCGCTCAAATCCTGCGCGGCGAGCAAACCGCGGTATTGCGCTATAGCGGCGAGGTGTTGCGCGGGCGGCGCGACGCGCTGCAACCCGCGCCCGGCTATCTCGGCCCGACGCTCGAGCTGCGGCGCGGCGAGCGCGTGCGCATCCGCTTCGAGAATCGGCTCGACGAGCCGAGCATCGTCCACTGGCACGGGCTGCTCGTGCCGGAGAGCGCCGACGGCCATCCGCGCTTCGCGGTCGGCCCCGGAGGCCACTACGTGTACGAGTTCACGGTCATCAATCCGGCCGGCACCTATCTTTACCACCCGCACCCGCACGGGCGCACGGGGGCGCAGGTGTATTTCGGGCTCGCCGGCTTGCTGATCGTGCGCGAGCCGTGGGAGCGCGACGCCGGGCTTCCCGCGGGACCCTACGAGCTGGCGCTCGTGATCCAGGACCGGCGCATCGCACCGGACAATCAGCTCGTGTTCGAGCAATCGATGATGGACGCGATGACCGGCGTGCTGGGCGACACGGTGCTCGTGAACGCACGCGCGGATGCGCTCTATCGCGTCGCCCGGCGTCCCTACCGGCTGCGGCTCGCCAACGTCTCGAACGCCCGCATCTACAAGCTCGCCTGGTCCGATGGCCGGCCGATGCGCGTGATCGGCGTCGACAACGGCCTCCTTCCGGCGCAGGTCGGGCCGCTTGAGCGGCCCTATCTCACGCTCGCCCCGTTCGAGCGCGTGGAGCTGATCGAGGACTTCGGCAGCCGCGCCCCGGGGGCGCAGATCGCGCTCGTGAGCCGGGCGTTCTCCTCCGACGCTGGAATGGGCGCGATGATGGGAAACATGATGGGCGGGGGCATGATGGGTCCCGGTCAAGGCATGGAACTGTCGGTCGCCCGCTTCGCGGTCGCTCGCGAGGGCGCCGCGCGCGGCGAAGCGTTGCGCCTGCCGCCCGAGAATCTCGCTCTGCCCGAGCCGCGCCTCGAATTGCAGACCCGGCTCGCGTTCCGCATGATGCGCGGGTTCCTCAACGGCCGCCGCTTCCAGATGGATGCGGTGGCCCGCGACGAGCGGCTGCCGTTCGAAGAGCCCGTGCGCTGGACGTTCGAGAACACCGATGTCGGCGGCATGATGGCGATGCCGCACCCGATGCACGTGCACAGCGCGCGCTTTCCGATCGTCGAGCGCGCGGGCGGCGCGCCGCCCGATCTCGCCGAAGGCTTAGTCGACGCCGGCTACAAGGACACGGTGCTGGTGTTTCCCGGCCAGCGGGTGAGCGTGCAGTTCGCGCCGCAACACCGCGGCCTGTTCGTCTACCACTGCCACAACCTCGAGCACGAGGACGGCGGCATGATGCGCAACTACCTGGTTGCCGTCTGAGCGGGCGCCGCTGCGCCAGCGGGCGGTCGCCTCGCCCATGGCGCCCGGCCACAAAGAACCAGAGACGATGAAAGTGAAACAGCCCGGGGTCGCGGCCGCGCTGGCCGCGGCCGTGCTCTTCGGCGTGAGCACGCCGCTGGCCAAACTTCTGCTGGCGCAGGCCGGCCCTTGGCTGCTGGCGGCACTGCTGTACCTGGGATCGGGCGTCGGACTTTGGCTGCTTCGCCGGATCCACCGCGCACCGGCGGCGCGGCCGGCCCCGGGCGAGTGGCGCTGGCTGGCGGGTGCGCTCCTTTCGGGAGGCGTGATCGCACCGGTGTTGCTGATGACCGGCCTCGCAGCCATGCCGGCCTCGGGCGCGGCGTTGTTGCTCAACGCCGAGAGCGTTTTCACGGCGCTTCTGGCATGGTTCGCGTTCAAGGAAAACTTCGATCGGCGCATTGCGCTCGGCATGTTCGCCATCGTCGCCGGTGCGGTGGTGCTGAGCTGGCCCGCAGGCGCGCCAGTGGAATTCGACAGGCTCTGGCCGTCGCTCGCGGTGCTCGGTGCCTGCTTCGGCTGGGCCGTCGACAACAACCTCACGCGCAAGGTGGCGCTCTCCGACGCCTCGTGGATCGCGATGGTCAAGGGACTGGCCGCCGGCGCAACCAACCTCGTCCTTGCCGTCGGCCTGGGCGCCACCTGGCCCGGCGCAGGTCCCGTCCTCGGTGCGGCCATCGTCGGCTTTCTGAGCTACGGCGCGAGCCTCGCCTGGTTCGTGGTCGCCTTGCGGCATCTGGGCGCCGCCCGCACGGGTGCTTACTTTTCCGTGGCGCCCTTCTTCGGCGCACTGATGGCGCTGGCGCTGCTGGGCGAGCCGGCGACCCCGGCCCTGCTGCTGGGCGGCGCGCTGATGGCGGTGGGCGTGTGGCTGCATCTGACCGAGCGCCACGCGCATGAGCACACGCACGAGGCGCTCGAACACGCGCACGCTCACACCCACGGCATCGGCGATGAGCACCACGACCACGACCACGACGAGCCGGTCCCGGCCGGCACGCACCACAGCCATCGCCACCGCCACGTGGCGCTTCCGCATGCGCATGCGCATTTCCCGGATGCGCATCACCTGCACCCTCACTAGAGGGGGCGATGAGCGCACCAGCCGGTCGAGGCGCCGCCTGACCGGCGCGGCGACCTTCCGCTTGACCGCAGGTTTGCACTCGGTCATTATTCGCACAGTCGTTAGAATATTAGTTCAATGCGCGAAGTCAAGAATCTCCTCTACGAGCAGGTCAGCCGCATCGGCAAGGCCCTGGGCAGCCCCAAGCGGCTCGAGATCATCGAGCTGCTGTGCCAGTGCGAGAAGTCGGTCGAAGCGCTCGCGCGCGAGGCCGACGTCAGCATCAAGCTCGCCAGCGCGCACCTCAAGGGCTTGCGCGCGGCGCGGCTCGTCGGCGCGCGCAAAGTCGGGAGGTACGTCTACTACCGGCTGACCGATCCGAGTGTCGCGGAGCTCTGGGTGACGTTGCGCAGCGTCGCCGAGGAGCGACTTCTCGACCTGCAGGCAGCGCTCCAGTCCCTGGTGGATCCCGATTCGGAGCTGCAAGGCTTGGACCGCGAGTCCATTCTCAAGCGCGCAAAGCAAGGGGAAGTCGTGGTGATCGACGTGCGGCCCGCGCAGGAATTCGCGGCAAGTCACCTGCCATATGCCCGCTCCGTGCCGCTTGCGGAGCTCAAGCAGCGATTGAAGCACTTGCCGAAGGGCAAACCCATTGTCGCCTACTGCCGGGGCCCGTTCTGCATGATGGCCAAGGATGCCGTGAGCCTGCTGCGCAAGCAGGGCTTCCGCGCCTTCAAGCTCGCCGATGGCGTGGCGGAATGGAAATCGAACGGTCTCCCGCTCGAGCAGTGACCGGCACCCCGTGAAGTCGCTATTCGTCCTGAACGACGGGCCGTACGGCTCCGAGCGCCCCTGCAACGCCTTGCGGCTGGCCGGAGCGCTCGCCAAAGCGCCGGAAAACGACGTGCGCGTTCTCCTGCTCGGCGAGGCCGCGGGGTGCGCCAAGGCCGAGCCTAAGGTGCCCGAGGGCTACTACAACTTCCAGCGGATGCTCGGCAGGGTGGCGCGTCATCGCGGCACGGTCGCGACGTGCGGCACGTGCATGGACGCGCGCGGGATCGCGGAGACGGAACTGGCGCAGCGCGTGCAGCGGGGCACGCTCGACGAGCTCACCCAGTGGACCCAGTGGGCGGACAAGGTCTTGGTGTTCTAGGAGGGCAAATGTTCTTCAGGCAGCTGGCAACGAAGGAGTCGTCGCTTTCGTATTTCTTCGGCTGCGGCACCCTCGGCAAAGCCCTTGCGGTCGATGTCGTCGCGGGAGACGAGGAATGGTTCGTCGAGGAGGCGGCGCGCGCGAATGTCGCGATTACGCACGTCATCGACACGCACCTGCATGCCGACCACTATTCCGGCGGACGAAGGCTTGCGGCCCTTACGGGCGCGCCCTATTGCCTGCACGAGAATGCAGCCAGCGTCGTCAAGTTTCCCTTCGAGGCCCTGCGCGACAGCCAGGACATCGAGGTCGGGAACGTCCGCGTCCGGGTGCTACACACGCCCGGACACACGCCCGAGAGCGTATCGCTGCTCGTCACCGATAAGCGCCGCGGCGAGGAGCCGTGGTTCGTCCTGACAGGGGACACCCTTTTCGTCGGAGCGGTCGGTCGCCCGGACCTGCTCGGGCGGGAGCGCGAAATGGCCGGGATGCTGTTCGATACGCTGAAGACCAAGCTGCTCGCGCTTCCCGACACTATCGAGCTCTTCCCCGGCCACCAGGCGGGAAGCGCATGCGGAGCGGGACTGTCGGGCAAGCCCTCCTCCACGCTCGGCTTCGAGAGGCGCTGGAACCCGGCGCTGTCGATGCGCACTCGCGAGGAGTTCGTCGACTACCTCACCAAGGATATGCCGACCCGTCCCGCGAACATGGACCGCATCGTCGCCGCGAATATCGCAGCCTGAACCCTCGTGAGCACGAGCCTGACGGCGGAGCTCCGGCACGGCATCCGGCACAATCCCGCTCGGTTTCTGCACCTGCTCCTGCAGGTGCTGCTGGTGGGATTCACGCTGGGCATGATGCGCACCGTGGTGCCGGCGGTTGCGGAGCACGAGTTCGGCGTGCCGAAGGGTTCCTTCGTGCTGCTGACCGCCTTCGTGGTCGCCTTCGGATTCGTGAAGTCGGTGATGAACTTCCTGGCCGGCCGGCTTTCCGAGCGCATCGGTCGAAAACGCGTGCTGCTTCTGGGCTGGATATTCGCTCTGCCCATCCCCGCGATGGTGCTCTGGGCGCCGAGCTGGGGCTGGATCGTGGCTGCTACTGTGCTCCTCGGGATCAACCAGGCTCTCACCTGGTCGATGACGCTGACCTCAATGCTCGACATTACCGGCGCGCACGAGCGTGGACTCACCGTGGGTTTGAACGAGTTCGCGGGCTACATCGGCGTGGCGGGGGCTGGCGTCATCACCGCCTATCTCGCCACGGCGCTCGGCCCGCGCCATGGCGTGGCGCTGTTCGGTATTGTGGTGATTGCGCTCGCAACCGCGCTTACCGTGGCGTGGGCGAAGGACACGCGTCCGTGGGCGCATGCCGAGGCCAAGAGACATGCCGCAGGCGGCTCGGCCTATTCGCCCCGCTACCCGAAGAACATCTCAGGCGAGCCTTCGACGTGGGATGTTTTTACTCTCATGTCCTGGCGCGACAAGCGTCTCATGGCAGTGAGCCAGGCCGGCCTCGTCGAAAAATTCGTCGACGCGCTCGTCTGGGTCTTCTACCCCGTCTTCCTTTATCGGCATGGGGTGAGCATTCACGACATCGGCTGGATAGTGGGGGCGTATGGCTTTGTCTGGGGCGGAGCGCAGCTCGTGACTGGCAGACTCTCCGACAAATTGGGCAGGCTTGCGTTGAACGTAAGCGGCATGTGGCTCTGCGGGGCAGGAGTGGCCCTGATGCTCGCCTTCGACGGCATCCTGTGGTGGTCGCTGTGCGCGGCCCTGAGTGGGCTCGGGATGGCGCTGCTCTACCCCAATCTCATTGCCGCGGTCGCCGACATCTCGCATCCGTCCTGGCGCGGCTCTTCCCTCGGCATCTACCGCTTCTGGCGCGATCTCGGCTACGGGGTGGGCGGACTCGGCATGGGCCTCGTGGCGAAGTCGGCGGGTACGCTCGAAGGCGGGTTCTTGTTCGTGGCCATCGCGATGGCGCTGTCCGGAGCCGTCCTCTGGATATGGGGCGAGGAGACCCATCCGCGCCTGAATCCGGCGTGACGATCCGCCCCCACCAGCACTACGCAGGTTGCTTACTTGCTGCGCGACGGGCGCTCCGACCGAGGTGATGTCGCAAGCGGCCGGTAGTTCCCCGTCGCCATCTGCCAGTGGTGCACCTGATGATGGTTGCCGAGCGCGAGCAGCCCGATATAGCCGAGACCGCGGATTTCGGCGACCTGGCCCGGCTGCCGGGTCGTCACCACGAGGTCGTAGACGCCGCCGCGCTTCGCGACCTTCATCTTCCACCCGGTCTCCATCGCGAGAAACGCGGGATGCTCGGCCAGCACGCGGCCGAGCGAGGCGTCGGCCGCCGCGGTATTGCCCGACACCCGGATCTCAACGCCGTCGGGAATCGGTTTTTGCGCGTGCACGGTCACATCGAGCGTCATGTTGCGCATGTCGACGAGATGTTCCCTCAGCGCCTCGAGGTTGACCCTGGACCAGTCTGTGTGCGGATCGGCCTGCAGCGCCCTGACAGCCTCCTGGATCGCCCCGAAGGCGCCGTTTCCGGGCTCGGTCAGCGGGGTCGCCCGCGACATCGTCATCATCATGGACTGGCCCATGCCGCCGTCATGCAACGGCGCCGCGGGCGCTGGCGCCGCCGCCCAGGCGGCGGACATGGCGAGCAGCGTGGTAAGAACCAATACGGGAAGCAGGCGGTCGCGGTGCAGCATCTGGATCTCCGGAACTGGGAAAGCGCCGAGTGTGCGGCCGGTGCGGAACGCACGTTTATGATTGCGGTCATATACGTGAACGATGCGCACCTCCCCTCCCCTGCGTTCCAATTCGTCCTTCAGCGGCACGCCGGCAGCGCTGCCGGCAGCGCTCGCCTTCCTGCCGCCGCACCTGCTCGCCCAGGCCAGAGAGCTCGGCATGGCGGCGGGAACGGTGCTGTTTCGCAGCGGCGATCGCCCCGTCGTTCTCTACCACGTTCTGGACGGCGAGCTGGCGCTGGTGCGCCATTCGAGGAACGGCCAGGAGATCGTGCTGCAACACGCGCGGCGCGGTTTCCTCGCCGAGGCGAGCGTCGAGTCGCAGCGCTATCACTGCGACGGGGTGGCGCGCTCCGCGAGCCGTGTCTGCGCGCTACCGATGAACGCGTTCAGGCAGGCGCTCGACGGGGATCCGGAATTCCGCACCGTCTGGGGCCGCCATCTGACGACCGAGATCCGCAAGCTGCGGGCGCAGAATGAGCGCCTGCGGCTGCGCAGCGCGGAGGAGCGCATCGTGCACTGCATCGAAGCGGAGGGCGTGCAAGGCGCCCTGACGCTCGATCGGCCGCTCAAGGCCTGGGCGCTCGAGCTGGGACTCTCGCACGAGGCGCTATACCGCGCGCTGGCGCGCTTGACGCGCGCAGGCCGGCTGGCGCGCGGGGGGCACGTGCTGCGCCTTGCGCAAGTGCGCGGGTCCTTGGTCCGTCCTTACGCGCTGGCGGCTCCTCGGGCGTAGCCGCTAGCGGGCGCGGGGCGAAGCCCTTCCGGCCGATACGGCTTCCCGATTCAGCGCGTCGATCAGCGGGCACCCGCACTGGGTCCCGGGCCGGCGGCAGGCGCGCACCAACTTCGCCAGGCTGGTCCGCATGGCCTCCAGATCCGCGATCTTGACTTCGAGCTGCGCAACCTTGCCCTCCGCGAGCACCCGCGTCTCGACACAGTGACGCCCGTCGTTCAGCACCAGCAGTCCCGCCACCTCATCCAGCGTAAAGCCGAGCTGCTGCGAGCGCTTGATGAAACGAACGCGCCGCGCCGTCTCCTCGCCGTAGCGCCGCACCCCGCCCGTCGCGCTCACAGGCACTTCCAACAGTCCGCGCCGCTGGTAGTAGCGGATCGTTTCCACGCCCACGCCGACGCGTCGCGCCAGCGCGCCAATGGTCCATGCGCCGGTTTCCATTCCACCTCCTTGACTCCGTACCGCAGTACGGACTTTAAATTGAGGCATTGCGTTCTGTCAGAGGTTCCGGCATGGCATTTCGCCTGGGTACCACCGGCTCGCTCGCAGGCGGCGTTCTGGCCGCGATCGGCGCCTCGGTGTGCTGCGTCGCACCGCTGGTGCTGCTGAGCTTCGGCCTGGGCGGCGCCTGGGTCGTGTACCTCACCCGCTTCGAGCCGGTGCGGCCGGTGTTCATCGGCCTGACGTTCTTGTTTCTCGCTCTGGCCTTTCGCCGGCTCTATCTGATTCCGCAGGCCTGCGCACCGGGCCACGCCTGCGCCGATCCCCGCGTACGCGAGCGCCAGCGCGCCCTGTTCTGGACCGTCGGCGCGCTGCTCGTTGGCCTGATCGCGGTGCCCTGGGTCGCGCCGCTGTTTTATTGAACAAAGGACAAGCTCCATGCGTTCTCTGATCGCCGCCCTCGTCCTCGCCTTTGCCGTTCCCGCATTCGCCGCGCCGGCGCAAAAGGTGGCCAGCGTCACCCTGAACGTCGGCAACATGACCTGCCCGGTCTGTCCCATCACCGTGAAGAAGGCGCTGAAAGCGGTGCCCGGCGTGGTCTCGGCCAAGGCCGACCTGGACACCAAGTCCGCAGTGGTTCGCTACGACCCGAAGGTCACCAACCCGCAGGCGCTGATCCGCGCGACCACCGACGCGGGCTACCCGTCGGTCGTCAATAACTGAGAGTGTGTGAAAAAATCGAATAATCGAGCCTTCTGGCAGAATGGGCTTCGACTGGCCGCAGGCCCGCATTCGCGACCTCGCAGAATGGCCCAGGATCGATTTGGTTGTGCGCGGTAGGGGTAAAGCACCCCTTGGAAACAACCAGAACTCCTGCGTGCAATTTTTTCACAGCCATCTAGGATGACCGCGCCGATCCCCGTATCCGTGCTGACATGCCCGCAGTGCGGCTTTCAGCGCACGGAAACCATGCCCGCCGACGCCTGCCAGTTCTTCTACGAGTGCGCCGGCTGCGGCGCCGTGCTTCGTCCCAAGCCGGGCGACTGCTGCGTGTATTGCTCCTACGGCAGCGTGAAGTGCCCGCCGATGCAGGCGGCGCGACCGCCTCTTACAAGCGCACCCGGTTGAGCCGCAGCGCGTTCGTGATCACCGACACCGAGCTGAAGCTCATCGCCGCGGCGGCGATGATCGGCGAGAGCAGCAGGCCGAAGAACGGATACAGCACCCCCGCCGCGATCGGTATGCCGAGCACGTTGTAGACGAAGGCGA
>Ga0307374_10012092_pt1 | contig 12165 bp, 5 predicted proteins | sample OX3MG_FD_202532 | JGI IMG/M metagenome (GOLD analysis project Ga0307374, IMG submission 202532) | Soil microbial communities from Risofladan, Vaasa, Finland - OX-3 | ecosystem: Environmental > Terrestrial > Soil > Coastal area > Acid sulfate soil | place: Finland: Risofladan, Vaasa | collected...
TGCGTCGGGTACACGCGCTCATGTACGCCTGTGAGCTTTCCGTCCGCGAGATCGAAAATGGCGACGCGCGCATGCGTGCCTCCGATGTCGCCGGCAAGGATCATTCAGTGATGATCCTCCAGTGCCGGGCCTCGCGCGCGAGCAGATGATCGGCCTCCTCAGGTCCCCAGCTTCCCGCCGCATAGTTCGGAAACTCGCGCGGCGGCAGCGCGCTCCACACATCGAGCACCGGAGTGACGATCCGCCATCCGGCCTCGACCATGTCGTCGCGCTGAAACAGCGTCGGGTCGCCGATCATGCAGTCGAGCAGCAGGGTTTCATATCCGGTCGAAGGCGCGGCGCCGAAATAGGACGTGTACTTGAAGTTCATATCGACCGAACCGATCTTGACCGACGGTCCGGGAATCTTCGCGCTGAAGCGCAGCGAAATCCCCTCGTCCGGCTGTATGTGCATGACCAGTTGATTGGTGGACATCTGCTCGATGCCGGTGTCTTTGAACAGCAGCAAGGGCGCGCGTTTAAAGTTGATCGCGATCTCGGTCACGCGCGCCGCCAGCCGTTTTCCGGTGCGAACGTAGAACGGCACTCCCGCCCAGCGCCAGTTGTCTATATGCAGTTCGAGCGCGGCGTAGGTTTCGACGTGCGAATCCGGATTGACCTGGTCCTCCTTGCGATACGCGGGTACCTTCTTCCCCTGCTCGGTCCCGGCGCCGTACTGGCCGCGCACCGCCATCGTGAGCACGTCCTCGGAAGAGAGGATCTGAATCGCGTTCAGGAGTTTTGCCTTCTCGTCGCGCACCGCCTCGGCGTCGAATGAAGTCGGCGGCTCCATCCCGATCATCGAGATGAGCTGCATCATGTGGTTGGGCACCATGTCGCGCAACGCACCCGCGGTTTCGTAGTAGCCGCCGCGTTCTTCGACCCCGACCGTCTCCGCCGCGGTTATCTGCACCGAATCGATATAGCGCCGATTCCAGATCGGCTCGAAAATTCCGTTGCCGAAGCGGAAGACCAGCATGTTCTGCACGGTCTCTTTGCCCAGATAATGATCGATCCGGTAGATCTGATCCTCCTTGAGCACGCTCTTGATTTCCTTGTTGAGCGCCTGCGCTGACTCGAGGTCGCGGCCGAATGGTTTTTCAATCACCACCCGGCGCCAATTGCCGTCCTTCTCTTCCGCAAGGTCCGCCGCACCGAGCTGGCGCACGATTTCTCCGAAGAATTGCGGTGCGACCGCAAGGTAGTAGAGGCAGTTCCCCGGCAGGCCCTGCTCCTTCGCGGCTTTGGTCAGGGTGTCCTTCAGCGAGCTGTAGAGTTTGGGATCGGTAAAGTTTCCGGAGTGGTAATAGACTCTCGAGACGAACGACTTCCACAGTTTAGGATCGACCTTCGCCGTCGCGTATTTCTTGATCTCGCCAGAGAGTTGGTTGCGGAAAACCTGGTCGGTGTACTTCTCTATCGACACGCCCACGATCGCGAATTTATCGGGCAGGAATTTGCTGGCCAGCAGATTGTAGAACGCGGGAAAGAGCTTGCGCTTGGTGAGGTCGCCGGCGGCGCCGAAAATCACGATCGTGCATGGATCGCCGGGACGCGCCTGGGTGACGTTCTCGATATTTTCAACTTTATCCTTCGCCATCGGGGTTCCTTTGTCAGGTTGGCTCCGCGCGGGACGGGCGCGATTACTTGCCGGGTTTTTCAAGATGTCCCCCAAATTCGTAGCGCATCGCGGACAGCAGCTTGTCGGCGAAGTCGCCCGCGCCGCGCGAACTGAAGCGCTCGAACAGCGCCGAAGTCAAAACGCCTGCGGGCACGCCCTCGTCGATCGCGGCGTCGATGGTCCAGCGCCCTTCGCCCGAATCCGATACACGCCCGGCGAATTTCTTGAGCTCCGGATCGCCCAGCAACGCGGACGCGGTCAGATCCAGCAGCCACGACGAGATCACGCTGCCGCGCCGCCAGACCTCGGTGATGTCGGTGAGGTTCATGTCGTACTGATACAGCTCGGGATCGCGCAGCGGCGTGGTCTCGGCGTCGGCGGCGCCCTTGGTTTTGCCGATGTTGGCGTGATGCAGGATGTTCAGTCCCTCGGCGTATGCGGCCATGATTCCGTACTCGATCCCGTTGTGCACCATCTTGACGAAATGCCCCGCGCCGTTGGCGCCGCAATGCAGGTAGCCGTGCTCGGCGGTGCTGTTCTTGACCTTGTCGCGCCCCTCGGTGCGCGGCGCGCTGTCCATCGGTGGCGCGAGAGCGGAGAAAATCGGATCTAGATGCTTCACCACCCCGGCCTCGCCGCCGATCATCTGGCAGTAGCCGCGCTCAAAGCCCCACACGCCGCCGCTGGTTCCGGAATCGACGTAATGAATCCCCTTGGGGACGAGGGCCTTGGCCCGGCGAATATCATCGACGTAGTACGAGTTGCCGCCATCGACGATAATGTCGCCGCGTTCGAAGCGCTTGCTGAGCTCCGCGACCGTGCTTTCCACGACGGCCGCCGGCACCATCATCCAGGTCGCGCGCGGCTTGGTCAGTTTGGCGACGAAATCGTCCATCGAGGTTGCGCCCGTCGCGCCTTCTTTCTCCAGGGCCTTGACCGAGTCCTGGCTCACGTCGAACACAACGCATTGGTGGCCTGCATGAATCAGCCGCTTCACCATGTTGGCGCCCATTCTGCCTAATCCGATCATTCCGACCTGCATTGGAAATTCTCCCTTCGTCAAGTAATCGCGCGGTCTGATTATAATACGCCGGTATCTCCGATGACGCCTGTTTATTTCGGCAATCCGCCGCTTGCGGATAAAATGTACGGCTATTTCGTGAAACCCTGATTCAGCCGCCGGGTTTTGCCGCGCGACGCTGCTCGATTGCCTGCGCTAGTCCGGAGAAGCGTTCGCTGCGCCGCGCGACCGCCCGTTCGAGCAAACCTTCGCCGCCAAAAATCACACACGACCGGCGGCCGCGGCTGACCGCGGTGTAGATCGTCTCGCGCGAGAGCAGCGGCATGTCGCGTTCGGGCAGAATGAGAGCGACGCACTCGAACTCCGAGCCTTGCGCTTTATACACTGTCATCGCGTAGCACAGATCGATCGCGTCCGACAGCATCTCGATTCGAAATGCGGACAGTTCCGCACCGCGCGCGAACACCGCTGCCAGCGAGCGGCGTCCTCCGCGCTCGGCAAGGTTCACCAGCACGCCCTGATCGCCGTTGAACAGCATGTGATCATAGTCGTTGCGCAAGACGATAACCGGCTCGCCCGCGATCATCGCGCCGCGCTCTGCCGGTGTGCGGCCAAGCGCCGCGCGATGCATCCGCGCGTTGATCGCGTCGGCGCCGCAGCGGCCAATCCGCGTCACGCATAGAATCCTCGCGCGCGCCAGATGCGCGAGCATCCGCGCCACCGTCGCCGAGTCCTCGGCGCTGAATGCGCCATCTGCGAGCGCGTACGTCCGCGCCGCCATCGATGTGTAATCTTCCGAATCGATTTGCGCGCGCGCGAAGTGCGTCAGAAAATCCGGCAGCGACTCCGACGCGCCGCCCACGAGCTCGACGCCGGAGAATGTGATTTCGGCTACGCTCGCGCGCCGAACTACCGGGCTATCGGCGGCCGAGAGTAGATCGGCGCGGCCCTCGTTGATTTGCCGCGCGATCATCGCGACCGCCGCGCCGCCGATGTCCTCGGCCTTGACGCGATAGTTCTCCGTAAGCCTCGCGCTCATCTCCGCCATCGCGGTGGATGGCGCGGTTGCCTCACCCGGCATCAAGTCGCGCAGCACCGCACCCGCGGCGACCGACGGCAACTGATCCGCATCACCGACGATCACCAGGCGTGCCTGCGGCCGCAGAGCCGCCGTTAGATGATCCATCAGCATCAGATCGAGCATCGAGGTTTCATCGACGATCACGATGGAGGCGTCGAGCGGATTGCCGCGATGATGGGCGAAAGATCTTCGCGTGCTCGAATATCCGAGCAGGCGATGGATCGTGGACGCGGCGGGAATCGTGGTGGCGAGGGTGGAGTCCTCTGCGGCCGGATTGGCGATCGAGCTCATTGTATTACGGATCGATTCGTTCATCCGATACGCGGCCTTACCGGTTGGTGCAGCCAGTGCGACTGCCGCGGGATCAATCCCCATGCGCACCAGCACGCGCAGGATCGCCGCGATGATCGAAGTCTTGCCGGTTCCCGGTCCGCCGGAGATTATCGCAAGGCGCGATACCGCACCGATTTCGACTGCCCGGCGTTGTTCGTCGGAAAGAACAGCCGCAATGCCGGCAATCATGGCCGGACGCGCCACTACGTCCGCAAGCGCCTTCGCGATCGTCTGTTTGCTCGGCGTCGGGCGAGCCTTTGCTCGGCGCGGTAGATCCTTTCGTGGTATAGATACGGCTCGAGATAGAGTAGCGGACGCCTTGCGTCTGGATTTCGTCCGATGACCGCGGACGCACCATCAGCAGCCAGAATCGTTGCGATTTTTTCCGCGATCCGTTCGCGCGCGGACTCCTCGAACGGTGGCGCTATCAGGGCGGAGAGCATCCGCTCCAGCGGTTCTTTCGATTCATCGCCGCTCACGGGAAATCGCGTGTTGCCCTCGGCGACGGCGGCCAGTGAGAGGACAATCAGCACGATCAGCGCGAACCTCGGGCCGTCGTCCAGCTCGAAGCCCGGCTCGAGCGCTGCGATCTCCGCCGCCAGATGCACCGCGCCCGCATCGAGATTGAGTTCCGCGACCGACGCGCGAAGATGCGTCATGTCGGTTTCGAACTGCGTCGCGGCCCGCTGAACACCCGAGTTGCGCTGCCACGCAGTGTCCATTCCAAGCAGAGAGTAAACCGGCTTCATCAATTTCGCCCTATTTCGAAGGGCCGCATCAGTTCGCGTTCCGTGCGCACCACTTCGGACCATGGTGGGCGATAAAAATAGACGCCGCGATTTCCGCCGCCGGCGGGCGTGATGCCGCGAATGAACAGGTAGAGCAGGCCGCCGAACCCGGCCTCGTAATCAGCTTCGGTTTGAATTCCCAGCAGGCGCGTCACGCCGATGGTGTAGATCTTTGCCTGCAGGCGGTAATTCTTCTGCGCATGCTCCGCTACCGAATTCGGTTCGTAAGAGGCCATCAGATCGCTTTTCCAGTCGGCAAAATAAACGCGATTTTCGTAACGAAACACAAAATCCACGAATCCGACGTATACGCCACGCTCGATGCGCCATCGTGCGCTGTCATTCGCCGCTGCGGAATTGAGCAGCCGATGACCGCGCTCGGGTATCGGAAAGGTGAACTCCATCTCGCGTTCGCAAGCGCATTGCGCCAGCGCGGGAATCGTCGTGACTCCGGCCGCGATCGGTGAGCGCAGCGTGTTGAAAACGAGTTCGGGGCCGCGAGTCATCCAGCGCTCGCGTTCAGGCACCTGATGACGCTGCAAGGCGGAATCGAAGAGCTCGCGGACCTCATCGAGCGCGCTCCAGGCAGCCAGATCGCGCGCGCCGGCCAGGGTTTTTAGATCGAGCTGTTCGATCGTCTCGTGCAGAAAGATTCCCGCCGCGGCGCCTCCACGCGGTTCCGACGCGATCTCCGCGGGTTCGGCGGCAGGTTCGAGGTCGCTCTTGAACTCGCGCGGTTCGAGTTCCAGCTCGCCGCGGCGATGCAATGAGGTATAGGACAGCGTTGCGATCCCGGCACCTGCGCGCGCGAGTATCCCAGCTTCGCTCTCGAATTTCGCCGCGCCCGAGTCTGTGAGCAGACTCGCGGGAGGCATCCATCCCCCGATCGAGTTCGTGCCGGCGTTCGCCCGCCGCGCCTCCATCTCCATTGAAACGGTCTCGAACAGAGGCTCTAGCAGCTGTCCGGCCGCGTCCATCGCGCGCAGCCGATCATTGAGTTGCTTGTACCTTCCGGAGAGATCAAGTTTTCCAGGTTTGGTTGGGATATAGGGAAGGTATAGTTTTGCGCGCGCGCGCGTGGTCGCTACGTAAAGCAGCCGCTGATCTTCCTCGGCTTCCTCTTGTTTAATACTCGCGCGTTCCACGCCTTGCGCGATGCTCCCGATCGCGAGACGACGATCGCCCTCCCGGCCGTGATAAGTTTTCACCGGGCGCGGACTACTGTTCGCGAAGAAGCCGCCGAACAGGAACACGACTCGCGCCTCGAGTCCCTTGGCTTTGTGAATCGTCATGATCTGAACCGCCGCACGTTCGCTCTCGAGCCGCATGAGATTCGGATCCTCGCCCGACGGAAGCCGAAACTCGCCTACGTAGGCAGCCAGACGATCAATGATATCCGCGATCGACCATCCTTCTCTGAGCGCTTCCGCGAGGACCAACTCGAAGATGTGTTCGTAGTTGGTAAGCTCGCGCATATTCGGGGCTCCAAACAGTTGGCGCGCTGCGAGTCCGCTGTCTTCGAGCAGCGAGTCGAATAACTCCGCGAAATTTCCTTCCTTCGCGAGCCCATGCCACTGGGCCAGCCGCGCCATTAGCGGATCGGACGGCTCCGGCTCCCCGAGCTTTGCAAGCTCGCGCATCGGGACGGCAAAAAACGGTGTGGCCCAAGACTTCAGGCGATTCGATCGACTATTGGGCGCGGCAACCGCTCGCAGCACGTCGAGCACATCGCGTGCCTCATCGGTCTGAAACAATCCTTCACGCTTGTAGAATGCGTACGGAACACCTTCCGCGCGGAGATACTCGGCAAGTTTGACTCCTTCGGCATTGGTGTTGGTCAGGATGAAGATATCTCCATAAGTGACCGTCGGCCGCGGTTTCGCGCCGTCAGTGACGGTGATCGCCGCGGCGGGATTTTTCACGATGGCCTTGATCGTCGCAGCGATCCGGCGCGCGAGCATCCGCCGGATCGCGACGGCGTTATATTTCGCGTCGCGTGCGGCCGCAATCAGCGTGATCGGGGCCAAATCCCTGCCGGCAACCTTTGCGCACAGTTCTTCGCGCCCGCAGGATACCGGGTTCTGGTACTTGATCGAGCCGCTGAACAGCGGCGGATTCGCGTTCTGATCCAAAATCGCATTGATCGCGGCGATCATCGCCTCGGTCGAGCGAAAATTCTCGATCAGCGCGATCGGATCATTCGGCGGCGCGGCAATCTGGCCGCACGCCCGCAAATACGTCTGAACATCGGCGCCTCGGAACGAATAGATAGCCTGCTTGGGATCGCCGATCAGATACAGAGCGTTCTGCGCGTTGCCCTCGACAAAGATCTTGCGGAAGATTGCCCACTGGATCTCGTCGGTGTCCTGGAACTCGTCGATCAGCGCGAACCGATACCGCGAACGCAGCGCCGCCGCCAGCCTGCCGTTTGCATCATTGGCGAGCGCCTCATGGACGCGCTCGAGCATGTCATCATAATCGACCACGCCGAGGCGGAACTTTTCCGCGTGCAGCCATTCGCGCATCGACGGCACCAACAGGTCGGCCAATCGATTTTCCAGCGGTGCCGCGGGTCCGCTATGGCCCGGCTCATAGTGATTGCGATTCACCTCGAAGAGCATCTTCTCGAGATCATCAACCGATTTGCCTGAATCTCCAATCCACTTTTCTAACTGTCCGGCGTATTCGGCGCCGGCGATTTTTTTTTGGCGCAACACCGCACGAAACGCATCGTGAAACAAAGCGCGTCCATCGGCGGCCTCGGTCGCGAACCTGGCACCGGTGTCGAATGCGAGCTCCGTCAGGACTCGCTGGCAGAAACTGTGAATCGTATGAATCGGCGCGCGTTCAAACGAGAACAGCGCTGCTTCGAGCGGTGCGATGAGGTCGCTAGTGCCAGGGAACGCAGACTTGATCGCTTCATCGCCTGCATACGCCGCGCGCAACGCGCGATCGATCGCGGCGCGAATGCGAGCGCGCAGCTCAGCGGTCGCACGCTGAGTGAAGGTGACCGCAAGGATCTGTTCGAGCGGCGTTTTCCCGCGGACCAGCAACTCGACGATCAGATGCTCGAGCGTGAAGGTCTTGCCGGTGCCGGCATTGGCCTCGATCACGCGATGCTTGCCGAGTCCGATTTTGTCCAGGACGTCGGGACGAACATAAACAGCTCCGTTCATTCTCCGACCTCCTCATCGCCAAACAGCGACTTGATCGGCCCGAAGCGGCGATTTACGAGGTCGAATATTTTCTCTGGGCTGGGCAGCTCGAGCTCGCGCCATCTGCGCAGCGGCCCATACGCCGAGCTCGGCAAACCAAAATCGCGGTCCTGGTCGCGCATCTCTTCGAGCGCCGCGACCGCCTCTGCCCCGTCATCCTTGCGGGATAACTTGTAAACCTTTTCCGCCGCTTCGATCGGAAGGAAATAATCGTGCGTGTCGGAAAGCAGGTCGCTGACGAGTCTGGTCAGATACTCGACTGCCTGATCTTTATCCGGCGCGGTTAGAGTTCTGATCCAGAGGGGCTGCTTTTTCTTTTCGGGCCCGGCGCCCGCCAGTATCGCCCTGAACTCTTTTGCAACTGGTGCTCCCGCCGCCTTTAGTACGATCGCGTTCAGGAACAGGGGCAGGAAATGTTTGGCTTTTGCCTCCTTGCGCGCGACACATTGCAACGCTGCGTCAAACCCGGGCGAAAAAACTCCGACACTTCCGTGAAGCCTGACCCGCCGCGTGGTTGATTTGCCGCGCACCGTGCGTATCGGCACATCGAGTATGAGATAGGGCAGAATCTCTTGCGCAGATGACGCGTGCTCGTCGGCCCGGCCGATTCGAAACTCTTTCCACTGCGACAAATTGCCGGCGTTTGCCGCCTCGGCGCACTTATGCCAGCGCCGGATCAAATCCAGATCCCGCTTGCGCAAGGTATCGGCTATTGGACCCACCGGTGCACGCCCCTTCATTTGCGCCAGCGCAGCCGCACGCTTGTATTCGGATTGTGCTGCGGCGTCCGTATTTGGCAGCTTCCAGAATACCTCACGCAGAAGAGTCACCTGATCGAGTTTGGTCATCCCGACCGGTTCGTCCGCGAGGTCATCGTCGGCGTCCTCATCCTCCTTCATGCCCAGCGCAAAACGCGCGGCTCCCTGCGCAGGACACTCGAGGAATTTTCGCAACGCAGCGATCGGCAGATCCAGTTCGGCCTCATGATCGGTGGCGGTGCCGCTCATCTTTGGAATCTGCAAATCGGGACGCAGCGCATTGTGCGCCTCAGTCGAAAGCGCGGCCAGCAACTCGCGTGCGTCCAGGCGCGCGGCGTCATCGGTGTAACGGTCCAGATCGGCGCGTAACGCCGTGATTCGGGCGCCTTGGCGCGCGGCGCTATCGACGCTGAGCCCGGTATGCGGTGACGCGGCGCCAACCAGATCTCCGAAGTAGTTGAGATCGTAACGGCTGACCGGATGCGTCAGCGTCAAGGCTTCTACTGCGGTTTCCTTCAGATATGAGCCGAGAAGAAACTGGAGTTCGCGAAGCACCGTCGACGGCTCCAGGGGGTCTCCCGTATGCGCATCGCGCGCGACGTAGGAGAACGCGATCTGCTCGCGCGCAGCCAGAATCGATTCGAGGAACAAATATCGATCGCGATCGGTCGGACTCAAGTCCCCCGCATGGCGCCGCGTCTGGCGAAGGTCGAGCGGGTCGCGCGGATCCCGTGCCGGAAAAAATGATTCCCCGAGACCCATCACGAAGATCGCCCGGAACGGGATCGAGTGCAGCGTGCCCATCGCGCCCGCGGCCACTCCGTGCCCCGCGAAGCGGACCTGGTGTGCGCCGAGTTCTTCGATCAGCGCCGCCGCCGTCGCTTCCGCAACGGCGTAGGACACCTCGGGACTTTCGATCTCCTGCGCACGCATCGTGTCGATCGCGGCCAGGCACCGGTCGCGCATCTGCTGATCGTCGGGCTCGGTAGCGATAATGTATCTTTCGATCATCTTCGCGATCAGTTGCGCCCATCGCGTAAGGCTCATTCGCTCTGCCTTGATCGCGTTCGCGTCCGCGAGAAGAGCGCGTGCCGTACTTACGAATGCCTGCGCCGCGGGAATTTCGCTCTGGTCGATCTCGAGCGGCAGCAGCGCGCCGATTTCCGCGGATTCGAACAGCCGATCGTCGCCGCCGCGTTCGCCAGACATGAACGCTCCCAGCGCGATTCGCTTGAGCGCCTGGTCCCAGTTGAAAAGATTGGACGGGATATAGGTTGCGGCCGCGTTGCCTCCATCGGCGCCAAAGAAAACTCCCAGCTCCTCGCACCAGCCGTCCAACAGTTCAACCTCGAACTTCGCGTCGCCGCCATTAAGTGCAGGATGCCTGAGCAGGTGCAGCAGATCGGCGCGCGTACAGCGTCCGAGTGGGAGCTTCAGCAAAAGCCCGATCGCTTCGGCGACGCGGCTTTGACGCGCGACGCTGCCTCCGCTGATTTCGACTGGGATACCGTGGATCCGCGCGAAGACTGCTTCGATATGCGACGTGTATGCTTCGCATTCGCGGTCTGGAATCAACACGCCGATTTCGTGAAAGCGAAGCGGGCTCTTTGCGGATGCGCTCTGCTTCAGGAGCCGCCAGATTTCGTTTGCGACAATCTCGACCTCGCGCTGGATTCCGGGGCACGCGAGGAAGCGGATGCCGGCGGTCGAATCGGCTTGCTTCAGTTCCGCGCCGCGTGAACGATCTAAAATATCGCGCTGAAAGCGCGAAAGGAGCGATGCGGTTTGGCCGGCCGGCTCCTCGATAAAGTTCGATTCGAAATCGCAATCGCTGAGTTCATCGAGCAGACGGATATATTCGCGGCCCGGACGGCCCCACAGCTCGAGCGCCCGATTGTCGGCCGCAGCGAGGCCGAACGGATCTTCACTTGCGTCGAGATCGACGCCGATCCGGCTCCCGCGATGGATCCAATTCGCCCGACCGGAGCGGCGCGAAGTATCAAGATCTTCCCAGAACTCCCGGCACGGGTTGAGCGCGTAGATCGAAAGCGCGCCAAGCCTGCCGAGCCGCGTGAAAATCTCCGCGTAAGCATGGCCCGGCGCCGCGAGTCCGAACACGTGCAACCCGTCACGCACCGCAACGTTCAGGGCCGGTTCGCCGATCCGCGCGAACGCGTCCGGCAGCAGCATCCAGTCGTGCGCCGCGTCGCCGGTCCACTCAGTGTTTGCGCCGCCGCTGGCATTGAAGAGGATTCGCCACAGTGCTTGCTGCCACTTTTCGCTTTCAGCAATCGCGGGATCGGCCGCGGTCAACCGGTCGCTGCTCCACCGCGCGAGCATCGCGCGGCGCGAGATCGAGTATTCCTCGAACAACTTCGCCACCCGGCCCGACAACTCGAAGGCTCGCAGCTCCGCCTCCGGTGTGCCGCGGTCGCCGCCGGCGTCGATGTATTGCCAGGCTGGCGCGAGCTTCGAATTGGCGCGATTTTTCTGGCTCATCAGGCTGTTGAAGATGACGAGTTGAAGCGCGTTCGCCCCGAGAACGCGCAGCCGAGAGTTGGCGTTCTGTGCGACCTTGGTCAGATGCGCGCGCAAGAACGGAAAAGTGAGATTGGCGGCGACACCAAGCCGTTCGGCGATCTGGTATTTCACGAATTGCTCGACCGCGCGATTGGGCACCACGATCGAGATCTTCCGCAGAGGATCGCGGCGCTGCTGCTCGCCGATCGCGCGGGCGAGCGGCTCGATCAAGCCTTCGAGCCGGTTCGAATAGTGAAGTTTAAGCATCCCCCGTTTATCTCCGCGCGTCAGGTTGACGATATGGTTTTCGATTTGCTTCGTCCAACACGCTCACTATATCCGCTCCACAAGACAGCCGTTGTCATCGCGAGCGGCTATAATCCGGATGCTCTCAAGGAGGGCGCGTCGATGCCGGTCAAATCAAGAAAGCCAACCTACGAGTCGGGAATCCGTTACGCGCGGATCGCGATGATGCTGACCGAAGAGCCGCTCGGAGTACCGCTGCAGAGAATTATGCGTGAGCTCGGGGTGAGCGGCCGCACGGTGGATCGCTACGTGCGTGAGTTCGTAAGGATGCGCGGAAAGCTCGGGCAGATGGTCGTCGAGGCGACGGGCGCCGGCGCGAGCCGCAAGTTGCGGCTGGTCACACGGCGCGGAGGCCCGAACTCGAATGTGTACCAGGCGGCGGCGATGTACTCGAGCCTGGCGCTGCTGAAATTTCTCGAGGGTACCGTGCTCAAATCCGGCGTTGACGACATCTGGGAGCGAGTGCGGACCAATCTACCGCCA
>Ga0307374_10012095_pt1 | contig 12163 bp, 20 predicted proteins | sample OX3MG_FD_202532 | JGI IMG/M metagenome (GOLD analysis project Ga0307374, IMG submission 202532) | Soil microbial communities from Risofladan, Vaasa, Finland - OX-3 | ecosystem: Environmental > Terrestrial > Soil > Coastal area > Acid sulfate soil | place: Finland: Risofladan, Vaasa | collected...
GTGTTGTTCCAGGTACCCGAGCAAGTCGTTGACTGACTGCTTCGTGATCCCCCTCCGGTCCGCAAGCTGGCTTGGACGCAATCCTTCGAGGCCCGGATAGCGCCAGAGCCCGACGTGCGCTGCGTTCAGATCGTCGTATCCCGCCGCAACGACGCCCGCATACAGCTGATCGCGGACCCACTGCCAAACGACACCCAGCAGGGCGCCGACGTACGGGATGGGCTCGCCATTGGGGTGGTCAGGGGAACCGCTTGACATAGTCGTAAGGTTACCGTACCATACTCTCAGTCGTAAGGATACCTGACGATCTGATCCGTGACAGTTCCCAACTAGGAGGTGGCCGAAGTGACGACGGCAGTTGTCGACTCCCCCGAGAGCGAACAAAGCGTGGCGTGGTGGTTCCTCGACACCTTGGTAGTTGAGCACCGCTGCGCGCCCGAAATGAACACCGTCGTGCTCGAGATGACCTTGCCAGTCGGCGCGGCGCCCCCGCTGCACATCCACGACAACCTCGACGACACCTGGTACATCCTCGAGGGCCAGATGGTGGTGCGCTGTGGCGACGAGGAGCTCGTGGTCGGAGCGGGGCACTGGGTGTCCATGCCCCGCGGCGTGCCGCACACGTTCCGGGTCGTCGGCGATTGCGAGGCGCGCATCCTGCTTGTGCACGACAACGCCAGCTTCCGGGACTTTGTCCGCGAGGTCGGAGTGCCAGCCGGCGCTCGGATCGTGCCGATCGAGCCAGTCTTTCCGTCGATGGACGAACTCGCACGTGTGGCCGAAGCTCATGATCTGAGGCCCACCGGACCGCCGCTCAGTGCCGAAGACACCGACCAATTGCTGGCGACAGCTCGCTGAGCCGCAAGTTCGCGCAGAGAGGACCGGACCATGCCTGACATCGCGTCAATCCACCATGTTTCATTCACCGTCACCGACCTTGATCGCAGTGTGGCGTGGTACAAGGAAGTCCTAGGGCTGGCGGAGCTGATGAGGGAGGACCATCCCGACGGTAACGGCTACGCCATCGTTCTTGGCAAGCCGGACTTTTCAATGTGCGTGGGCCTACACACGCACTCAGCCAACGCATCCGAACCATGCAACGAGACGCGGACGGGGCTCGATCACATGAGCTTCGGGGTCACTCAACGTGCCGACCTCGACACCTGGGCAGAACACTTCAAGAAGCTCAACGTGTTCCAATCGCCAATCAACGATCAGGAGGGGTATGCGGTGCTCGTGTTCCGCGATCCGGACAACATCCAGCTCGAACTGATTTCGATGGGCTGACGACTCTGAGAACTGCCGACCCGTCGGTAACGACAAGGGGTGCACAGATGGGTACATCGACGCTTAAGGTGACGGGCATCAATCATGTGGTGCTCCACGTCACAGACCTTGATCGCTCCCGGACGTTCTACATGGAGGCACTGGGCTTCGATGACCGCGGGTCCGTTCCGGGTATGAGGGCCTCCTTCTTGCGCTGTGGCATGCAGGGCCTCGACCTCTTCGAAATGGTTGACTGCGACGTCCACGGTGGCGAGGAGATGAACCACATGGCCCTGAACGTCGACGTTGCCGATGTCGAGTTGCTCGTAGCTGGTCTTTCTGAGGCTGGTATCGAAGCCTTCGAACTCACACCACGTAACTCGGTGTTCATCTCCGACCCGGACGGCCACCGGATTGAGATGCTGCCCATTAGCGCCGGCGAGCGGGATCACGAGCGCGTAAGTGCACGCGCTTTGGGACGGTAGCGAACACACGGGTCTCGTCGCCGGCTCAGGAATCGAGCGCCACGATCGCGGCGAGCACGAGCTAAGAGGTGTTCCCGGAACCTGGAGGCTCTTCGCCGTAAGGGCTAACCCGCCCGGAAACGTGCAGTGATATCGAAAGGGGCGGGCATCTTGAAAGTGCCGGTACCGGTCGACTTCCTGACCTCAACCCGGCGGGGTGGAGGGTATCCGGTACTCGGGGGTACCGGTCGCGCCAAACCAGGCGTGACACCGAGGCCGCTGGCCATCCCTCGGCCCCAGTGCCACGCCCGATATCGCTCCGGTCAGCTCCCGCCAGCCACGAAGGCGGTGACGATGTAGCTGGCATGGCGGTCCAGGTTGTTGCGGGCCCGGTCAGATCGGGTGGTGGTCCTCGGATCCGCGTGGCGGGCGGCGATCTGCACGTCCCGCAGCGGCACCCCGGCATCGAGGGCGGCGGTGATGAAGCTGTGGCGCAATGAGTGCGGCGAGAATTGCTTGGTGACCCCGGCCCGCTTGGCTAGCCGGTGCACGATCCGGGTGGCGGCGTGGCGGTTCATACGGTTGCCGGCCTGGGTGAGAAGAAGCGGTCCCGACCTGCGCTCGCCTGCGGCCAGGTCGACGGCCCGACCAATCCGTGGTGGGAGTGGGATCACCGCCAGCTTGGACCCCTTGCCGAGGACAGTCACCGTCCGATGTCCGCGTTCGAGGGAGAGGTCCTCGATGTCGACAGAGCAGGCCTCTGACACACGCAAGCCGAGCAGCCCGAGCAGACACGCCAGGGCATGTTCCATGGCCCCGGCCGCAGCCGCCTGCGCCACGAAGGCGCTCAGCTCCATGCGGTCGAGGCCGAGCGTCGGCGACTCGGTGTCGATCTTCGGTCGCCGGACGTACTCGGCCGGGGAGTGCGCGATGAGCCCGTCGAGAACACAGATCCGGTAGAAGCCGCCCACGGTGGACAGCCGCCGGCCGATGGTGGCCCGGGCCAGGCCCCGGTCCTCCATGGAGCGGGCCCACAGCTCGATGTGGCCCCGCTTCAACTCGAAGATCTCGAGGTCGACCGAGGCGCACCAGGAGAAGAACTGGCGCAGGTCGGTGCCGTAGCTGCGGCGGGTAGGCCCGGAGTAGCGGGCCAGGAACCCGGCGACGGCCAGGCGGGCCTCGTCGAAGAGCGGCGAGGCGGGGGTGACGATGGTGGTTCCAGCCATGAGATGACCTCCTGTGTGGTGGTCCTCTCACATCGGCCCGGGGCTGCCGCCTCGGACACCGTCGGCCCCGATGGCCGGCATATCCCAGGAATCCCGGGCGCCATGGCCGGCATATCCCGGAGATCCCGGAGATCCCGGACGGGCGGTACGCCACGCCGCGTGTGCCCCGGTCATCTACGTGGGCGCCAGCGCCAAGAGCCTCGAAGGCACCGCCGACCATGTGGCTCGCGACTGAGCGTTGCCCCGGGGAGGACCATCGGCTCCCGATCGACCTTCACGCGCGATATCGGTCGGACTTTCCTGAGTGCGAGACTCGTTCGTTGAGTTTGGCCGTATCGAGGTAGGACGCGACCGGTACCCCCGAATACCGAGTGCAGTCAGGTCCCCGTTCCAAGGTGTCCGACCCGAACTGACTCCGGCAAGTGCGAGCGGCCTACGTCCGGTGTTCGGCACCAGCGGGCTCCTGGCGCTCGATGTCAATCCCACGCCGGAGCAGCTTGGTCGTATAGATGCTGCCGTAGCTCAGGCTCTTGGAAATTGCCGTTGCCGTCCCCACCGCCAGCATGACGGGAAGAATCAGGGTGAAGTTCCCAGTCATCTCCACCACGCTGGCGATGGCTGTGAGTGGCGCCTGTGCGCTGGCACCGAAGACAGCGCCCATCGCCGTGATTCCAAAGATCGCCGGGGTGCTCACGACGTGACCAAACAAGCGAGCGACTACAGCGCCGTACGCCATGCCTGCCATCGCTCCTATGAACAGAGACGGCGCGAAGATGCCCCCTGAGCCGCCGATCGAGAGCGTCAAGCTAGTGGCGAACATCTTTCCCACCATGAAGACCACGATCAGCCACAGCACGACATGGCCCGAGATCGCCTTATCCATCACCGGGTAGCCCACGCCGTACATCTCGGGCAGTGCCAGCAGCAGCGCTCCGAGGGCGACGCCACCCACAGCAGGACGAGCCCATTCGGGTCGCCCCCGCCACAGGGCATCGGTCAGGTCCTCGAGCTTGTAGAGGAGGGTCTTAAAGCCGAATCCCACCGCCCCCGCGCCGAGACCGAGCACGGCGAGTAGCAAATAGACGTAGAGGTGGTGCACGGAGAGGTCGTGGGGCACGTCGGTGAAGAACGGCGCCGATCCGAAGAACGCCTGGCTCACCAGATCGGCAGCGACGACCGAGACGATTGTGGCGAACACGGCGTCGAGCGAGAACGCCCGGAGAATGATCTCGAAGCCGAAAAGCAGGCCAGTGATGGGTGCATTGAAGGTCGCCGCGATGCCCCCGGCCGCTCCGCAAGCGACGAGGATGCGCAGGCGTTCTTCGGACATTCGCAAGGCTTGTCCCACAGAAGACGCGAAGGCCGAGCCGATCTGGACAATGGGGCCCTCGCGTCCCACCGAGCCGCCGAAACCGATGCATAGGGCCGAGGCGGCGGCTTTGACGAGGGAGACCCGTGGTCGGATTCGGCCCCCCTCTTCGGCCACGGCGAGCATCACCTCCGGCACGCCGTGACCGCGGGCCTCGGTGGCGAAACGCTGGACGAGCGGGCCGTAGAGGAGGCCACCGATGACCGGGATGACGAGCAGGAACCAGATCCCTATCCCGGGCAGGTGGGCGCTCGGAACCCGGCCTTGCTGACCGAACTGCTCGTGACCGGTCACCACCCAGGTGACAGCGAAGATCAGCCAACGAAAGCCCACCGCGGCGAAACCGGCGCCGACCCCCACGGCGAGGGCCACCAGCGTCAGACCCAGACGGGAGAAGCGCAAGGCTCGGAGGAGACGCTCCAGCAGTGGAGCGCGCTGAGCCGGGGCCGACCCATCCTCGGCACCGCGAGGTTCGATCGCCGCACCCATCGCTTAGAGGTCCCAACTCCGTGGCCACTTCTCCTCAGGGATCTCCCCGGCTGCATCGGCGAAGGCACCGAAGGCCCGAACCAGGTCCTCTCGGGCATCGGGTGACACGGCGCTGATGATCTGACGGATCTCTTGGCGGCGCCTATCGGTTACGGCATCGAGCAGGGCCCGACCCCGGCCGCTGAGATCGAGCGTGACCTCTCGACGGTCGCCACTGAGGCGTCGCCGAGTGATCAAACGCTTGGTGACAAGGCGATCACACAGCCGCGTCGCGGTCGACGACTCGACGCCCAAAGCCTCGGCCAGGTCCACGGGTCGCTGCGGGCCCCGCGAGCCGAGCACGACCAACGCCCGATACTGAGCGAGCGAGACTTCGGAATCGTGCTCGGCCAAGGAGCGGGCGGCGACGGCGACGAGGACTCGGCTTGCCGTCAAAATGCTGTTGGTGAGCGTCTCGACCGCTTCCGGCCAAGTCCTAGTAGCCATACAGTCATTGTAACAGAGCAATCATTGATTGAGGCTAGGGGCGTGTGCCTCGGTTTGGAGGCACGACGGTTTTTGCTGCCGCAGACCACCGGCCCGTTCCGGGCGCCCAGACATGGGAAAGCCCGACCACCTTGATGCCGCTCGAGATCACCCTTGCCGGAGCGCTTAAGGGCGAACGGTGACCGCTCGGCATTGCCGGGGGTATCTCGGGCCTCCGGGAGGCCCGGACCAGCCCAGGTGCTCAGGATCGCTCCAGGGCGGGATTACCGTGCGGGTCTCCCCCTGGTCTGGGTGCGCGACTCCGGCACTTCTCGGACGGCCTGTCAGGCGCTGGCGATGTAGCGCCGAACAGCAATACCGACCAAATCAGTCCGAGCGGTCACGCTCCGGGCAGGAAGCCGTAAATGCTCGACAGAACGCAGGCCGCGGTGAAGGCCGCCATGTAGACGCGGCCGCGCTGCACGAGGCTCGCATCGGATCAGGCCCGACCCGCAAGGACCAGCAGGCGCTGGGCGATGGGCGCATCGTCCGTCACCTCGGTCCCGGTGTCGGCGAAGATACCGAAGGATCGCGCCATGTCGACCATGGGCAGATAGACCGCGTGGATCGCCTCGGCCAGTTGGCCGGGGAGCGATTCGTCGCCGCCCGTCGAGCGGGCGAGGTCCCATCCGTGAAGCAACAGGGCGCCTGCGCGGAAACCGATGAACGCCGCGCCGGGCATGTCGCCGGCGGGATGGTGCACGATTCGATCGAGAGCACCTTCTGCGTCGAACGCAGCGAACTGCGCGGCGGCGGTCTCGTCGAAACGCTCGACGGGGTCGCCATCGAAGCTCCCCGTTCGTGCCGCAGCCATGGCCTCTTCGGTGCTCGCTCCGTCGAGGAGGGCAACGGCGACGCGATTGCCGCCCACGATGTGGTCCGCCACCTCCTTCACCGTCCACTCACCGCACACCGACTGGTCGCCCCAGCGGTCGATGGGCACCGCGGCAAGGCGTCTGCGGTACTCGACGGTGGTGCGCTTCAGCAGGTCGAGGGGTTCCATGCCAGGCGAAACTACTACCGACGCATCTACTGAGTCCCCCGGCGTGTGGGGGTAGGCTCCACGGGCAGGTGAGCCACGGCGTGACGTCGCGACAGGACCAGTCCTCGCGGAGTTCGACACCAGCACCGGCTTCGACCAGGCCATGCCGCTGCTCGCGGCCATCGTCGCTGACGACAACAGGCCAGCGGGATCCGAGCCGGGAACCCGACGGCGATCGCCCACCTCTACTCCGTACTCGTCAACGAGATCGTCTTGGGTCGTCGATGTGCCTCGTGGTGACCTCGGAGGTTTCGACGAGTGGGCCACGGTTGTGGCTCAGGAAAGATGCGGCGCCAGGAGATCCGAGCCTGGGTTCGGGGGCCCGAAGCTGTCGACCACCGTTCACGCTAACCACTTCGACCATGCGCTAATGCCGGCGTTGCGTCCCCTCGGATACTCGACCCCACCAGGCCAGCACCTCGGACCCGACCGGCATCACCCGGGCTGTCGCGTGAGGCCCAGGGTGTCGAGCTTGCCCGCGATGGCCTTGAGTACTTCGTGGGTGAGAGTGATGTCTTCCATGGTCACCTCTCGCAGCGAGTTGCATCCCCCGACGAGCTGAGTGACGAACGGTCACATCGCGACAATGCAGCCATTAGGCAGGTCGTCGTGGTCGCTGCACACACGACACTGCGCAAGCAGCGAGGCCAGAGACACGCCCCGTGCGCAGCGGTCCGCGAGGAGAAGGGCGCCAGCAGTGCCCCTTGTGGCGCGTCACCTATCCACGATCGCCGACCATCACCGATTGCCGGCTGCGCGCGCTTCACTTCGGATTCGAGTGGGATACTCGCGGGTGAGCTTCTATGAGGGTCATTGGACGGGTCTGTGCTCGGCGGTCAACGCGCCTCACCTGGGTGTCGGCGTGTCAGGCTCCGGTCCATGGCGACAGTCCCAGGGGAGTGCCACGAGCATCAACGCAGCCTCACGGCATTCGGCGTGGCCGGCTGCGAGCTCACGTCGGGGATCCAGGCACCCGACACCCGTATCATGAACGCGATGCTCGGCGCCTACGGATGGAATGACCACTGGGGGGCGATGTTCGCCCGGTGTTCGGACGGTGACACCCAACCAGGCCGCATCGTGCGCCATGATCGGGCGGCGCCGCTGGTCGCGACCTCGCGCGGACTCGCCCACTTGGCGGTGCGGCGCAACGTCGGCGCGCTGACGGTCGGCGACTGGGTCGTCGTCGAGGGCGGCGAAGTGATCATCGACCGCCTCGAACGCTCGTCCCTGCTTCGCCGCCGCGATCCCGGTGCTGACGAGCAGCTGCTGGCCGCCAACATCGACGTCGTGGCCATGGTGTTCGGCGCCGACCGACCACTCAAGGCCGGTCGTTTGTTCCGCACGCGGACGCAGATCTGGGATGCGGGAGCGGTAGCGCTGGTCGTGCTCACCAAGACCGATCTCGTCGAGGGCGACCGTGGGGTCGTTGAGCACCTCGGCCGGGTACATGAGATCGACCCGCTGCTCAACGTGGTGACGGTCTCTTGCGTGAGCGGCGCGGGTCTCGACGACCTTCGCCGTCATGTCGGTGGGAGGACGCTGGCACTGGTGGGCGAGTCGGGGGCGGGCAAGTCGACGCTGGTGAACGCGCTCGTCGGGGGCGACCTCGTAGCGGTGTCTGCTGTTCGGGCCACCGACCACCGGGGTCGTCATACGACCACGTCACGGGAGCTGCACCCGCTCCCCGACGGCGGTGTGCTCGTCGACACGCCCGGGCTGCGCGAGGTCGGCCTCTGGACCGATGAGTCGAGCGTCGACTCCGTCTTTCCCGAGATCGAGGAGCACGCCGCGGCCTGCCACTATCGGGACTGCACCCACGGGTCCGAGCCTGGCTGCGCTGTACGAGCGGCGGTGGCGGGCGGCCAGGTGTCGCCCGAACGGTTCACCGCGTGGGAGTCACTGCGGCAAGAGGCGGCGGCTGCAGCGTTGCGGGCCGACGAACGCGGCCGGCGGGCTGCCGAACGCCGCTTCGGCCGGGCCCTCAAGAACTACAAGCGCTTCAAGAACGATGACTGACCGGACGGACCGGCCAGCCGGTCGGGATAGGCCCGGCTACTGAGTCGGAGGCTCCGAAACGTGGGTCTAGCCATCATGGTCGTGTGTGTCGCTGCGATCCTCATCACCTTGATATCGGGCGGCGGCTTCCATGTGAACTGGGGACGCCCAGTCCTGACGTAGACCATCCGGCTTTGCCGGGTCTGCTCGGGTTAGGCCGAGGCCCTCACCAGCCGGGGCGCTCAGGATCACGCAGGGGCTGCAATTACCGGATGCTGCCGCTTCGGGCCGTGGTGCAAGCCTCCGGCACGTCTCGCCCCGGCCAGATACACCCCACGTTCGCGATCCCCGAGTATCGGTCGCCCTTCCCACCTCGCTGCTCTCACTCCGACCCGCCGGCGACAGGGTCCCAGGGCCTCAAGCCCGGGACCCTGTTTCTCCGAACGGGCGAGTACGCCCGACTCCACCCGCCTAACTCAAGCGAGTTGCTCCAAGATGTGCGGGACGGCGTCGTCAATCGTTACGACTGGCACGGTGTGGTACTCAATCCACTGGGTGTAGGGGAGAACGCTCTTGTAAGCCACACTCGCGTCATCGGTCTCGGAAATGACTACCCCATGGCTTCCGTCGGCGGCGACGTAATGAGCGATGGTGCCCGGTCCTTCACCGTTGCCGGCGAATACGGCCATGAGTTCCTTTGTCTCTTCCTGGGTGATGTAAGGCTTGACCTTGTACGTCGTGACGAAATGCATCGGTGTCCTCCTTGTCATCGGACCGCCAATCGGACCGGGGGTCGACTGTACGCCGCCGGACGAGGGTCTCGCTCGTGGTCCGAATGTTTCAGTCAGATACCGAGCGGGTTGCCGGGACCAGGACGCCCCGGCCGGATCGCACGCCTCGTCTCGAGGGAGCGCAAATTACCCGGTTGCGTACGCCAAATTTCGCTACCTTGGTCCGGACACGATTGGCGGTGATCCGCTGCTTGCCCTCGTCGGTCGATCAACTAGGCCATGCGGTATCGCTCGGCGGTGTCGATCCCGGCCCGGTCACCAATCGGCCCGGTCACCCGAATCCGGCGCAACCTGTCGCCCACAGATGAAGACGCTGGGCACGCATAGCCCCGATTATGGGCGGCTATTGGGTGAAAGAGACTCAGGTGGGTGCTGGATTCAACCGACGCTTTAAGGGAATGGACCTCATCGTTGGCGAGATGACTCTCGAATCCCTGGTGAAGTTGGCAGTCGCGGCGGAATCGCGAGAACCCACCGCTGATGGGCACCAGGGTCGCGTCGCAGTGATCTCAACTCTGATCGCTGAAGAACTCGGTCTAGACGACGCCGTCGTTGACGGAGTTCGGATAGCGGGACAGCTGCACGACATTGGGAAGGTTCGAGTATCTTCGGACGCTCTTGCGGGCGACGGTCAGTTCGGTCTTGCCGAATGGGAACGTGTGAAGACTCACTGCCAAACCGGCTACGAGATTCTGGCCGAGGCGAGCTTCGAAACGCCGGTGGCGGAAATGGTCCTTCAGCATCATGAACGACTGGATGGCAGCGGATACCCGTCGGGATTACGAGGCAAGGAGATCCTTCTTGGTTCCCGCATTATCGCCGTCGCCGATACCGTTGAGGACGAGGTTAGCCGTGGTTCCGGTGACGTATCACGGCGTCTTGACGCAGCACTCGACAAGATCACCGATGGCCGGGGTAACCTGTTCGATCGTCACGTTGTAGACGCTTGTCGGCACGTACGCTTAGGTATCGCTGAACTTTTTTGAGTATCTCGAACAGTAACTGAAGTATCCTCGCCTTCACCAGAGAGTTAGAACATCAGGTGGCCGAAAGGTTCCCCGGCCATGTAGGTTTCGTGCGATGTCTCAGATCCATACCATCAGGCTTTACAACGTCAGCGACGAACTCGTCGCAACGATCACGATCCCGCACCGCGACCAACGTTTGGCGGGCCATCATCTCTTATGGTCGTGTCAGCTATGTGACGCCGCCGATCGACTCGACCAGGATTACTCATGGCTGGACGCCGCGGTAGTGGTTGACCACCACATGACCGATCATCACCCGCACCTGACGGAGTGATCTGGCGGTCCGGTATCACCCGGGTTGAGATGGAGGTCAAGCGACAATACGGGCCCTGTCACCGATGGTTGCGAGATCACCGACCACCCGGGATCGCGCGACCTCGCGATTATGGGATGTCACTCCGTCGCTCCGGGCAAACTCCGTGGAAGCATATTCGGAACGGCCTGACCGGGATCGAGGAGACCGGTAGCCCCGAATACCGACCAGGCGGCGCTGGTCGCCTGGTCGGCCCAGCCTCGGTGCCGAAGGCGCTTCCCCCATGCCGCCTTGGTACAACAAGCTCGCTTTTCGGCCGCCCCATTTGCCTAATGTTACCGTACCCGGTAACATTACTTGGTGCCCAAGATCCGGCGCGGAGGCTACGTTTTTCTGGCGTGGGTAGGTGATCACAGTCCCCGTCACGTGCACGTGTTTCGAGACGGCAAGCTTGTGGTGAAGTGGGATTTGGACAACTGGCAACCCATGAAGGGCCAAGCCTCAGCGAGGGTCATAAAGCTCCTTGAGGGCCTGGTGAAGGAGAAGAAGCTGTGAAGATCCTCGCAGTTCTCGCAAACAATCGTAAGCACGCTTTCGAGGTTCGCACGCGCCGCGGGACGCTGACGTTCCCTTACGCCAATGTCACTCCCGCGCCGACGGCAAGTGATCGGATCGCAAGTGTGTACGTCGATCCGGACCTTGGGCGAGAGGGCTTCACATATCAGCTCTCTTCGGGTGCAGAGGGAAGTGTCCATATCGATGCGGTATTGGAATACAACGAGGATCCCTCCTACATGGCAGAACTCACGATGTACCGCCTGACACAGGAAGCGCGATCGCGGTTCGAAGCGTCCGAGCGATCAGCACGTGACGTCGCTCGGTGGCTTGGAACCTCACCGACCCAGCTGTATCGACTGCTAGATCCCACGAACTACGCCAAGTCCCTTCGTCAGCTCATCTCCCTGCTTTATCTTCTCGGCGCAGAGGTCGAAGTGGAGGTCAAGGACCGCCCCCGACGTCGTGCCGGCTGAGCATCGTCCTCCCGCCCGAATCGTAGGCAGCTCTTGATCCGAAAGACTGGTGCTCGGGTGGATCTCGCTGGAAGATGGCGCATCGTGGAAATGGACCTTTGGGATCATGAAGCTATCGACTTAGTCGGGCCTGCGTTCATCCAATTTGCCCAAGATGGGACGGGCTCCTTCCGGTTTATCGCTGTCGAAGGGTTTCTCGATTGTCGCTACGAAGACATTGTTGGACGCCCAGCGATTCAGTTCACGTGGGATGGCAATGACGAATGCGATCCTGCATCGGGCCGAGGCTGGGCAGCACTGGGGGAGGACGGCTCGCTCGTAGGCCACATCTACTTCCACCTCGGTGACGACTCCGGATTCCGGGCGGTGCGGTTCAACTAACGCTGGCGAGTGAAACTGCTCAGGCAATCGACCGCACGAGTATCCCAGGACCGGTCAATTCCGGACGCTTGGGTCCGGCGAGTCGCGACCATAGGGGACGGCCATCCGAGCACTTACGGCGAAGGACGCATTCAATCCGTGACATACTCGGGAACCCCGAGTATCGCGCCCCTACCGCCGTCGCCGTTCGACCCGGACCTAGCGGGGGTTTCTCGTGCCCAGCAGCGTGGGGCACAAACCACAACCGAGAGGAGGTGGTGCGGTTGAAGTAACCCACGTGCAAGTTCGTGCTCGCCTGCC